>JACXTT010006352.1_pt1 | contig 16888 bp, 17 predicted proteins | sample 9270951 | NCBI WGS metagenome assembly JACXTT01 (sample SAMN15532306, study PRJNA645909) | rock metagenome | isolation source: weathered quartz diorite | place: Puerto Rico | collected 2017-06-21 | reverse complement strand
GCGCTAAGGCGCGGCTTGCGCAAGCGGGCAGTCGTTGCTCAGTTTGAGAATGCTCCTCGCTGCCTTCTCGCCCTGCTCGACCGCCTGCTCGAATGTGATCCACAGCTGTCCCGCCTCGGCGCAGCGGACTCCGTAGTCGAAGAGGGCCTGCGTCGCGGGCGGCTTGAAGTTGAACGGGCCCTGGAAGGGATAGTTCAGCGGGATATAGGAGAAGTGGAAATTCATCTGGTGCTGACGCGCGAATACGGCGCTGAGCTCGAGAGCCCGTCGTGATGAATGCATAAGTCCGGCGGAGAAGCTTCGCGTGATAACCACGACCGGTCGCTCGCGCGTGGTCTCGGGACGCCCGCCCAGCTCGCCATTGACGAGCACGTAGACCTTGGCCCGGTGCAAGACCTCGGCGCCAGGAAGTGCCTCGAAGTCCTCCGACAGAATCTGTGCGATTTCCGAGGCAACGAAAAACGGCGTGGCGGTCCCGCCGTCCACGTGCATTTCGTCGTAGGACTGGCCGTCGGGACCGTCGACCCGGAGCAGGACCGGGGGAAATAACCCGGGGACGCTCGCGGAGGCCACCAGCACGTCGCGAAACAAGACCCGCGCGGCCTCGCCACCGTGTGCGGCGATCGCTCCCATGTCCCAGATCACCGACTCCTCCTTATCCAGATCGGTTGTCGCTACGAACAGCACCCTGCCGCGCGCCGCTTCCGTGGCCACGGTCTCGATGAGCCGGCTGCTCACCAGGTGATCGACCAGCTCTACGAGCGGCTCCTTCCGATAGACGCCGGGCCGAAACAGCAGGCCAAGCCCCCGCGATTGCAGGAGACCAGCAGTCCGATCGGGGCCCAAGGCTTCGATCATAGCCCGGTCCCACTCCGGGCCCAGGAACGCAAACGGGGCGATCAGCGCGCCGACGCTGACACCCGTGACGATCTGAAATTGCGGACGTTCTCCACGGCGCGTGAGCCCGACGAGCGCGCCAACGCCGAACGCACCTCCAGCCCCGCCGCCCGAGAGCGCAAGAACGTTGAGCGTCTCGCCGCGGGCCGCCGCACGGAGGCGGCTCAGCTTCTCTCCCGCATGGGCGAGCATGAAGCCGCGGTCGAGGCCGAGGAAGCGCACGGTCGGGGGGAATCCTGGCGGTGCGACCTGCGCGAACAGCACGGGCGGTGCAGGCTTGCGGGGCACGGTTGCGCAGGCGCAGAACAGGACAGTGCACAGCACCACCGAGAATGGCCGTGACCCTCGCGATGTTGAGATCACTTCACGGATCCATATGCGGGAGGCATGATTCGCGGAAAGTTTGATGGTTCAAGCTTGGTCGCGACGCGCAGAATTATAGAACTCGCGCGGCGCCGACTCACTCTGGTTCGCACAGGACTCCAACCTTCAGGACTTGAACTTTTCATTACCCCCAGTTTTTCTCCCGGTAGCTGCGCGCTAGGAGGCTCTCGGAGAGGGCTTTCACCGCGCATGCTTGAATCCCGCGGCGTAGTTGGTGCATCGATGCGAGACAAGGCGAGCCATGAAGATCTGCCGGCGCGGCTGCTTGAAGCGGGACACGAGGTCGTCGCTTGAGCGTACGGTCAATTCCTGCTGCGTCCTCGACTGCTTCCGGTGAGGTGATCGATCAACCAACGACCTGCGGGACCTGGTGGCGCGTCGGTGCGGTATATCGCGCGCATCGGCATCAACGGTTTCAGGTTGTGTGGCAGCTCGATTCGAATAGTGCAGAGTTTGCCGCGGGCGATGTCGTCTTCAACCATAAAGTGCGGCATGTTTCCGAAGCCGAACCCGGCGCGCAAAAAAGCGTGCCGCGCACCCATGTCGGCGAGCCGCCAGGCGTTCTTCGAGAACACGCCGTAGTTCTGGCCTTTGGACAACGTCGATCGATCGGTCAGCACGAGCTGCACATGCCGCTGCAGTTCGGACTGAGGGACGACGCCCTTGCGTGAGGCCAACGGATGCGTCGGTGCCACGACCGTGACCAACGGCACGTCGAGCAGGAACTCGCTTCGGACCGTTTCGGGCAGTACGGGCAGCGAACCCACGATGCCGATCTGGCAGGTCCCCTGCAGCACCGGCTCGATGACCGCACCGAGCACTTCAACGAACAACCGCAACGGCGTGTGCGGAAACGTGTCGCGAAACTTGGCGACCGCATCGATCAACTCACTCATGGGGTACATCACATCGAGCGAAAGCGAGAGTTCCGGTTCCAGCCCTTCGCGCAAGGTCTTCGCCCGGGCTTTGAAACCGTCCATCTGCTCGGCGACGGCGCGTGCGTCCTGCAGCAACGCGCGGCCGTCCTCCGTGAGCGTGGGGTAGCGGGCGCGGCGATCGAACAATGTCACGCCGAGCTGCCCTTCGAGATTTGCCAACGTCTGGCTGACGACGGACTGCGCGCGCTTCAGCTTCCGACCCGCGGCCGAAAAGCTGCCTTGCTCGGCAGCAGCGATAAAGGTTCGAAGCTGGTCCAGGGTGACGCCATCGAGCATGATCCATCTCCAAAGCCGATAGCTCGCATCGAGTAATATAGGCTTCAAAGATGGGCTGCGGAAGCCCATTGTGTTCTCCAGCGACAACCAAACACTCACTGGAGAGCAGCGATGTCGAACACCCGGAAACTCATCGCCGTCGTCGGCGCAAGCGGTCAGCAAGGCGGCGCCGTGGCGCGTGCGCTCAAGGCGAGCGGTCAATTCAAGGTACGCGCGTTAACCCGCGATCCGGCGAAGCACCCGCAGCTGTCGGATGAAGTCCTTGCAGCCGATCTCAATCGCCCGGAAACGCTGAAAGCTGCGTTTGCCGGAGCCCATGGCGTTTTCCTGGTGACCAACGCCTGGGAAGCCGGTCGGGAGGAGTCCAGACAGGCACTCGCCGCTGTGAAGGCGGCGAAAGACGCCGGCGTGCAACACTTCATCTGGTCGACGCTTCCGGACGTGGAGACGATCAGCGGCGGTGCGATCGACGTCCCGCATTTCACCGACAAGGCGCACGTGGAGCGAGCCGTGAGGGAAGCAGGATTCGCCTACCACACGTTTGTGATCGCGCCGTTCTACTACCAGAACCTGCTCGGCGCGATGACCCCGCAGAAACATCCCGACGGAACCGCGGGCTGGGTGCTGCCGCTCGATCCCGAGAAGCGCGTCATCCACATGGGTGACATCACGGAAATCGGCCGCATCGTGGCAGGTGCCTTTGCGCAACCGCAGCTTGCGGGGCACGGGGAGCATCTGCCGTTGGTTGGCGATTTCCTGAGCTTTAACGAGATCATCGCGACCCTCAATCGGCAAGGCCACAAGTTCTCGTTCAAGCAGGTCCCGCGGGAGGTTTTTGCCGGCTGGTTCCCCGGCGCCAAGGATGTGGCGGCGATGCTCGCCTACTTCGAAGCGCACACCTATCTCGGCTCGGATTCACGTGCTGCGATCGCGCTCGCCAACAAGGTCGCCGGCCAGCAGCCGACGAAGTTTGCCGCATGGGCGAAGGCGAACTTCGCGATTCCGGCAGCCGCCTGACAGCACAACTGTTCGCTATCCCGTCAAAGGAGCACTTTCCATGAAAAGGTTCAATCTCTCAATGGTCATCAGCGCAATTCTGGCGGCCTCCGCCGCCACGGCGGCAACGCCAAGTCCCACACTCGACTCCGTGAAAGCAGGCACCTACGCGATCGAGAGCGCTCACACGGAAGTCGGGTTCTCGCTGTCCCACTTTGGCTTCACGAACTACTCGGGGCTGTTTTCCGGTGCCACCGGTAATCTGCGCCTGGATCCGGGCAACCTCGCCGCCTCGAAGCTCGATGTGAGTATTCCGGTCCAGTCGATCCAGACGACCGTGCCGGTGCTGACCGATGAGCTCAAGGGGGACAAATGGTTTGATGTCGCCAAGTTCCCTCAGGCTACTTTCACCTCGACGAAGGTAAGTGTGGCGGGCAACGGCGACCTCACCATCGCAGGGAATCTCACCCTCCATGGGGTGACCAAACCCGTGGTTCTGCGCGCTCACCTGGTCGGCGCTGGCGTTAACCCGATTGACAAGGCCTACACCGTCGGCTTTCAGGCGAGCGGCACGATCAAGCGCAGTGACTTCGGCGTGAGCCTTTACGCACCGGCGGTCGGTGATGACGTCGAGCTGTCGATCGCCGGGGCCTTCGAGCTCCGCGGGTGAGTCGCGTCACCGGTTACACCCGTGAATGGAAAGGCCGATCGGTACACCGCAGTGGCCATCACCCTGCACTGGGTGATGGCCCTCGGGGTCCTCGCACTCGGGGCGCTTGGGCTTGTGATGGTGCACGGGCACCTCGGGCTCGGGCGCCGGTTCGCGCTCTATCAACTACACAAATCGATTGGGGTCACGATCCTGATCGCGGCGCTGCTGCGGCTCGCCTGGCGACATGCCCACCGGCCGCCGTCTCTCCCCAGGCACATGCCGCAGCTTGAGAGATTGACCGCACATGCGGGTCACTGGCTGCTCTACTTTTTTCTGATTGCTCTGCCTCTGACCGGCTGGGCTCTGGTTTCGGCATCGGTGTTGAACATACCGACGCACTTGTACGGTGTGATTCCGTGGCCGCACCTTCCCTTGCTCTCATCGCTCGACAACAAGGCACCGGTCGAGGCGCTCCTCAAGGTGATCCATCGTTACGGCGCGTGGACGTTACTGGTGCTTGTAGCCGGGCACGCCGGTGCGGCGTTGCGCCACCACTTCGTTCAGAAGGATGACGTGCTGCTGAGGATGCTCCCGCGACTGCGCAGAGATCGCTCCGTTGCGACTACCTCTTTTCTTGAGAGCAGAGCAGCACGTCCCTCGGAAGCTCGATCGAGCGCAAAGACCGAACTCTAGGCGGGCGTACGACAGCTGCAGGCCGCCTCACGCGCTCAGACATCCACTTCCGTTCGCGCGTAGTTGAGGAAGTATCCCGTGAAGACCGTCGCACCCACGTAAGCAAACGCATCGCTCAGTTCCTCATCGCTCCAGCCGGCTTCCTGAGCGGCCTTCCACGTGGCGTCGCTGACGTTCCCCGATTTGCCGGCCGCCTCCCTGGCGAGGCCGGTCAGCGCGTCGATTTTGGCGTCGCCCGTCGGAGTGCCGGTCTGTAGGGCGATGAGCTGCTTTTCAGCCCAGCCGTTCATGTGGGCGAGTCGACTCGCGATACGGATCATGTATTCGTTGCCGACTCCGGCCGCGGAACCGAGAGTCAGCGCCGCACCCACCTTCGGGTCGAAGGTGTTGCGCTCGGTAAGCACGGCACGAAGCGAGGTGTACGCTGTCAGGACCGCCGGAGAATGCGCCATCTGGGCATGCAGGTTCGCGAGGCGACCCCCCGGGGTCGACTGGAGGATCTTTTGCAGGAGCGGGCGCGACGCGGCGGGTGCGTCCTCGACTGTGTGCGTAGGGATTCGACTCATCGGGTTCACCTCATTCTCGTGGCTTGCTGAATGCGTCGGATGCGCCGAGCGTCCTCGGTGAGAGCGCGAACCTTGTGACCGCGCTCGAACAGGCTCTCCACCACTGCGCCAGCGTGATTGCCGTCGCTCCAGTAACGACGACCGAAGGCTTCTGACCCATGACGCACGATTGCTTGGGTTGTGCTGCGCATAGTTAGGAAAGACGCCGCGACTCGGCTGAGCGAAACTTCGCGGCGAGTCGTGGCAGAAGCCTGAGGGCGGTTGCACCCAAAAGGCCTGCACGCTCGGTCTCGATGAGCTCTTCAGTCGTCTCCAACTCGGCCCTTGATTTCACAGCCAGATCGCGCCTCAGATAGGGAAAGTCGGAGCCGTAAAGGACTTGGCCCATCCCCACCACCGAGCGCAGCATTTGGAGGACTGGGTCCTTCCAGGAGAGGGCTGTGTCCCAGTAGAGCCGGCGCAGCGTCGCGGCCGCGAGGCCCCGCTCCTCGGCGCCACCGATGATCTTCATCTCATCGACGATCGCAAAGCGCGTCGCGAGGTACGGAATCGTTCCGCCGGCATGCGAGACGATGTACTTCACATCGGGTGTGCGCGCGAAGGTATTGCTGTAATGGAGCTTCGCGATGGCGCGCGAGGTATCCGCCGGGAAATCCAGCAGCGAGTCTGGCAGTCCGAGCTGATGAAAGACGGTGTCGGGCGAGGCCGTGGGATGAATGAACACGAGGGCCGCGCGCCGCTGCAATTCCTCGAACAGCGGTGCAAATCGGCTGTCGCCGAGATAGATACCCCGGGCATTGGAGAAGAGCACAACGCCGTCGAGCTTCAGTACATCGAGCGCGTAGTCGAGTTCGTGCAGACTGCCCTCAACGTCAGGCAGCGGCAGGCAGGCAAAGCCACCAAACCGCGACGGGTGACGCTGCATGAGCTCGGCTGAGAACTCGTTGCAGCGTCGCGCCAGGGCGCGAGCCGCGCGATCGTCTCCCATGTGAACGCCCGGTGAGCTGATGGAGGCGACGGCGATGTCGATGCCCGCATCGTCCAGGAAACTGATCGCGCCCTCGAGAGACCAGCGGGCGGGGGCGATCCCGCCAACGGGACCGTGTTGCTCGTTGGTCGCCTGCCAGAAGAAGTCCGGCAGGATGTGATGGTGGACGTCAATGGTAAGTGGCATGTCAGGCCGCCTTGATGAATGTGGCCGCGCGACCCCCGATCATGATTGAGGCGGCGTTCGTCGGCCCTGAGATGATCGACGGCATGACGGAGGCGTCAGCGACCCGCAGCCCCCGAACCCCGTGTACGCGGAGCTCGATGTCGACGACGGCGTCCGCGTCCACGCCCATCTTCGCGGTACCGACTGCATGCCCGAAGCTGGCGGAACCCGTCCGTGCGAGGTCGATCAGGTCTTGCTTTGTGCTCGCCTTTGGGCCCGGGACGGCCTCGACCGCGCGGAGGCCGTCGAAGGCGCTCTGTCGGCCGAGATCCCGCGCCGCCTCGATGGCTCGCACGATCGCGGCGAGATCTCGGTCGGTACCGAGATGGTTGCATTGGATGACAGGCGCATCGCGCCAGTCGGCGGTCGCGAGCCGGACTTGACCACGGGAGGTGGGCTGGATCAGTGCGGGCGCGATCGTGAAGCCCTCTTTGGGAAGAGCACCGAAGCGTGCGGCGGCCTCCGGGGTTGCGATCGGAAGCTGCTCCAGCACGAGGTTGATGTCTGTCATGTGGCCGTCCACGCCGCTCGAGAGGTAAACCTCCGCTTCGACTGCGTTACTGTCCGCCGGCCGGTCGGGCATCTTGCCCTTGTACTGGTACACGACCCCGGAGAGGAGCACGTGATCCTGGAGGTTTTGCCCCACCCCGCGCAGGTTCGAGACCGGAGTGATCCCCAACTGCCGCAGCTGCTCCGCGTCACCGATGCCCGACAGCATCAGTAGCTGCGGCGTGTGTATCGAGCCTGCCGCGAGAATCACCTCATGGCTCGCCCTGATGCGTCGTGTGCGGTCGTTGAGGGCAAGTTCCACGCCGCTCACGCGATCGCCCTCGAAGATGACTTTGGTGACATTCGTGCTTAAGAGAAGTGTGAGATTGGGCCGCGCCAGGTTGGGTCTCAAGAAGGCCCGCGCGGCACTCACCCGTGATCCGTCCGTCGCGATGTTCATGTTGATGTAGCCGGCGGCGTCCTTGCTCAGCACCAGGTCATCGGTGATGGGAAATCCCATCTGCCGCGCCGCTTCGATGAAGGCTGGCGCCGTGGGATGAGGATCGCCAGGCCTGCGGATATGGAGGGGACCACCGACGCCACGCAGTGGGCTGGCGCCACCCTCCCAGTCCTCTTGTGCCTTGAATATCGGCAGGACGTCCTTGAAGCCCCACGCCTTGGCACCGTTACGCTTCCAGGTCTCGTAATCGCGCTCCATGCCGCGCGACCACACCATGGCATTGATCGAGCTGCCACCGCCGACGACATGCCCTAGGGCCATGTTGAACTTACGTTCATTCAGCTGCGGTACCGGGGCGATCGGCAGCTTCCAGTCGAAGGTGCCGCCGACGTTGTAGAACCAGATGCTGGGATTGGTGATGGTGGGGCCTTCGTCCGCCGCACCCGACTCGACGACGAGGACCTGGGCGCCGGTCTTGGACAGCTCCCCGGCAATCACCGAGCCAGAAGCGCCGCAACCGACCACGATGTAGTCATAGACGCCCTTGAGCTGCGCCTGGTTGCGGGCTTGGTTTTCGCCCGCAGCGACAGCCTCCTGTACCACCGCGCCCGACGTGGCGACCGAAGCCCCGACCGTTCCGGCGACGGTCAGGAAGCGACGGCGGCTGAGCCGGCCCGCGGCGACCTGATCCAACAGCAGCTGCATCACTTCGCTGGAATGGTTCATGCGTGGTTCCTGATCTGAGTGCCTTGCGAGATGGAGGAGTAGAGCCTCAGAAGGGGAACTCGCGTCTTCCGCTGCGCGAATTGATCCAGATCACATCCGAGAAGTCGGCCAGGCTCTCGGGTCCCGTGCGCCCCCAGCCGCTGTCGCGCACCCCACCCATAGGCGCGTGGATCTCATCGTTCACGGTCGGCGCATTGACGTTGACGATCCCGGCCAGGACGCGTGGCGCAAGCTCGAAGGCCTTGTAGGTGTCCCGGGCGAGTATCGTGGACGCGAGCCCGTACAGCGTGCGGTTGGCCGCCGCGACGGCGTCGTCAGGGCTCTCGACGATCTCGACAGAGACGACCGGTCCGAACGTCTCCTCGTTCGCAAGTGCCACCGTGGTGGGGACGTTACTCAATATCGTGGGCTGATAAATCTGCCCGCTGAAGGTGCCCCCGGCGTGTAACGTGGCGCCTTTGCTCAAGGCCTCTTTGACTCGCTCATCAACCATCTTGACGGCCGCCGGGGTGACCAGGGGGCCGATGATCGTCTTCGGATCCAGGGGATCGCCGGAGGGAAGGGCCTTGGTGCGGGCGGCAAACTTCTTCAGGAACTCGTCGGCGATTTTCCGCTGAATGATGATGCGGCGCGTGTTGAGGCAGATCTGGCCCTGGTGGAAGAACGAGCCGAAAGTTGCCATGTGCGCCGCATAGTCGACGTCCACGTCATCGAGGATGATCATCGGGTTGAAGCCGCCAAGCTCCATGACCGTGCGCTTGAGGGTCTTGCCCGCTCGCTCGGCGAGCATGCGGGCCGTCTTCACGCCTCCGATCAGATTGATGACGCGCACGTCGGGACTGGCGAAGAACTCGTCCGCGATCGCCCCGGCCGAGCCCGGCGCATGCGTGACCACGTTGATGACACCCGGCGGGTAGCCCGCCTCGTGCGCAACCTCGGCGAGCATCAGCCCCGCAGACACGGGCGCGAATTCCGATGGCTTGATCACGACCGTGTTGCCGGCCGCGACCGGGGAGATGGTTGCGCGCCAGGAGAGAACGTTGGCGCCATTCCAGGGTGTGAAGCTAGCGACGACCCCGAGTGAGCGACGTACGCCGATCGAGTGTGAGCCGACCTGGTTGGTCTCGAGGACTTGCCCCTTGGGGAGATATACCCAGCCTGCCGCCTGCTCCAGGGTGGCCGCGACCAGGTCCTGCTGAAAGGTTGCGAAGGAAATGGTGGAGCCGGTTTCAAGGGCCAGAACACGCGCAATCTCGACGCGGCGACGCTTGACGATCTCGGCCGCCTTGAAGAAGAGCTTCGCCCGCTCGCTCGGTGGGCTCTGAGACCAGGCGGGATAGGCTTCCGCGGCGGCTTTGAGCGCAACCTGCGCCTCCTTGCTGCCGCCGGCCGGCACTCGCGCGAATACAGCCCGGTCGAAGGGTTGCAGGACGTCAAACTGCGCTTTGCCCTCGGCATCGCGCCACTGACCGCCCGCGTAATACTGATAGTTCGGAATAGGCATGAGTTGGGACCTTCTATGAGAGGAGTTCAGCCGTTGAGCCTCGCGGAGATCTGGGCGACTCGCCGCCCGAGATGACTCGCGTCGGTGAGTTCGTTCTGTGTCGGCATCCGCCGCCCGTCCCCACCCGCAATGGTCGAGGCGCCGTAAGGGGAGCAGCCCGAGACCTCGTCGATGGTCATCAGGCCGGTGTAACCGTTGTCGAGTCCGACGATCACCATCCCAAAATGGAGCATGTTGGTGATCATGTTGAAGAGCGTAGTTTCCTGGCCGGCGTGCTGAGTAGCGCTGGAGGTGAACGCGGCGCCGACTTTTCCGTTCAACGCGCCCGTCATCCACAAGGCACCCGCCTGCTCGAGGAAACTCGCCATCTGTGAGCCCAATCGCGCAAAGCGGGTCGGTGCACCGATCACGATGGCGTCGTAGTTGGGGAGGTCAGCGATCCAGGCAAGCGGGGCTGCCTGATCAAGCTTGAAATGGGCTTGTCTTGCCACAGCCTCGGGGACGGTCTCCGGAACACGCCTTATATCCGCATGTGCTCCACCGGCTTGGGCCCCCTCGGCCACGGCACCTGCCAGTGCCTCAACGTGTCCGTAAGTCGAGTAGTACAGAACCAGCACTCGTGCCACGGGGGTCATCTCCTATCGATGCGGCGGGACGCTGTCGCGACGGGGTTCATGCGAGTCATCCACGCTCAAATGGGCAGTCGCGGCGGATGCTAGTCGGCCCCCGCGGCGCAAGGCTTGCGCGCGTTTGTCGCAAGTTGTGCCGACGATGCGTGCGAAATGAGTGGTGAGGGTGCCGCTTCTTTGGCCTCAGCGCTCGTATGGACGCGCATCGGACGCGCGGGCCGCAGCTGGACGGCCTCGGATGAAATCCGGCCACGATTGCGACTAGAATTCCTTCAGTCGCCGCCCCACTGACAGGGACACGCTTCCCAAGGGCCCTATGCGTCAGAAACCCGCCGCGCAATCTGCTGCACCGTCACCGCGCGCGAGCTCGGTGCTCAAACCCGTACCACAAGTCGTCGGTGCGAAACCGTCGGCTACGCCGATCATGAATGACTCGCTTGAGGAGCGGCTGCGCGCCACCCTCAAAGTGATTCCGGCGTACACCTGGTACGCGGCACCCAACGGCGCTCTAACGTTCGTGAATGAGCGGACTGCGGATTACCTCGGCCTGGCGAAGGATCATCCCCTGCGCTTCGGCATCGACACGGGCGCAGCCTGGGACTCCCATATCCCGCTGTTACATCCGGATGATCAGGAGGAAACGCGCCGAGTGTGGTCGAACTGTCTCAGCACGGGGTCCGCGGGTGAGGTTCGCTTCAGAGTACGTAACGCTCATGGCGGATACCGCTGGTTTATCAGCCGCGCTGAACCGCTGCGAACAGCCGACGGGACATTACAGTATTGGATCGGCATAAACTTCGACCTCGAGAAGCGGGTGCAAGCCGAGTTTTACCTCGCAGAGGGGCAGCGCCTGGCACAGACGGGCAGCTGGGCCTTCAATTCCGCCGGCTTCGAGTATTGGTCTCCGCAGTTGTTTGACATCCACGGACTCGGTCCCGGCAGCAAGGCCCCCAACATCTCGGAATACCTGGCGCTCGTGCACCCGGAAGACCGGGACTTCGTCGCACATGAAATTCAGAAAATGCTAAGTGAGCCGCGCCGATTCGATTTTACGAAGCGAATCGTCCGTCCAGACGGGGCGATTCGTTATATCCGTTGCGTCGGTGCGCCGGCGACACATGGCCAAGGATTTGTCGGCACTGGGATAGACGTCACAGAGCAGGAGCAATTGACGCAGGCACTGCGCAAGAGCGTCGAGGAGGCAAGGCGCGCGGAAGACGAGCTCGCGGAGCGGGAGAAGGAACTTCGGCAGGTACTTGACTTGGCCCCGCAGCTCGTGGCCGTGTTGGGACCCAATTTTGAACGGATCTATGCCAACAGCGGCGCACTGGCTTATTTCGGCACCACGCTCGACGGATGGCGAAAGAGTGATCTTGAGGCAGAGGTACACCCGGACGACAGAGAGAAACTCAGGGCGGTGGCTGAGCAGGCATTGGCGACTCGCTCGGCTTACGAGATGGAAAAGCGCATCCGGGCCGGTGATGGCACGTACCGTTGGTTTCTGGCGCGCTACAAGCCGTGGCTCGACAGCCAAGGGCAGGCGACGCGTTGGTATGTCGCATGCACCGACATCGAAGATCGTAAGAAGGCGGAGGAGAGGCTGCGGGAAGAGAACGTCGCGCTCCGCGAGGAGATCGACAAGACCTCGATGTTCGAGGAGATCGTCGGCGTATCCCCGGCGCTCAGAGCCGTGCTCTCGCGCGTCGCCAAGGTCGCTGGCAGCGATTCGATGGTTTTGATCACTGGTGAGACCGGCACGGGCAAGGAGCTGGTCGCGCGCGCCATTCATCGCCGATCCGGCCGGGCTTCAAAAGCGTTCGTCGCGGTGAACTGCGCCGCTATCCCGCGGGAGCTGATTGCGTCCGAGCTTTTCGGGCACGAGAAGGGGGCCTTCACGGGTGCTCTGCAGAGGCGGCTCGGCCGCTTCGAGCTCGCCAATGGCGGCACGATCTTTCTGGACGAGGTGGCCGAGCTCTCGCCCGACACGCAGGCCGCGTTGCTGAGGGTGCTGCAGGAGCGCGAGCTCGAGCACGTCGGAGGACGAGAGACAATCCGCGTCGACGTGCGTGTGATCGCCGCGACGAATCGTGATCTGGTGGAAGCCGTCGCCAATGGGTCCTTCCGGCAGGACCTCTTTTACCGCCTCAACGTCTTTCCGCTCGAGATGCCCTCCTTGAGGGACCGCAAACAAGACATCCCGTTGCTGGTGGAGTACTTCATACACCGCTTCGCCCGTAAGACGCACAAGACATTCCGCCGCGTCAACAAGAAGGCGCTCGAGCGCCTTCAGGCCTATCAATGGCCGGGAAACGTTCGCGAATTGCAGAACGTGATTGAGCGGTCGGTCATCGTGTGCGACACGGACGAATTCACGGTGGATGAGAGCTGGCTCTCGACCGGGAGCAAAGTCGGGGGCGCGGGCGCACTGTCGACCAAGCTCGGCGCTTACGAGAAGGCCACGATCGAGGAGGCGCTCCGTGCCAGTGGCGGCCAGGTGTTCGGCCCTTCGGGGGCGGCGGCGCGACTTCGCATGCCACGCTCAACGCTTGAGTCCCGCATCCGCGCGCTCCGTATAAACAAGAGCCGGTTTCGGGCATCACCGCCGAAAACTCGCTGACGACTGTCCAGCTTCTCGCCATTGGCGAAATCTCGCCACGGCACGGGCGCCTTCGGCCTTCTGAAATCAGCAGGTTACGGATGGACCAGAAATTGCATTTCTGACTCCTAGCGGGAACCCATGCTGAAGATACAACGCACAACAAACGGCTACGTGATCTTCGTGGTCAGCGGACGACTGGGAGCGGAGAGCTTGCGCGAGCTCTCCGCACTCCTCGCCCTCGAATCCTCGGCGCGCGCGGTCACCCTGGAGCTCAGGGACTTGCTTCTCGTCGATCGTGACGCCGTCGGGTTTCTCCGGGCGTGCGCAAAGCGGGGGATCGAGCTTCGTAACTGCCCGCAGTACATCCGCACCTGGATGGCGTGCGATGGGGAGGGGGCATGAGATGCGCCCGACCGAGCACTCGGGGTGGTCAGAAGGGTTCGATCCACGGAGGGGAGTCAACTTGACGGACACGCCGAGCGATGAACCGCGGACACAGGAAATGTCAGTCGTTGCAGCCCAGCTGATTGAAGCGGCATGCAGCGCTCGGGATGGCGATCGCGAGGCGGCCAAGGCGCACATTGCGCATGCGATGGCCCTGTTGCGGGGAACGCCGAGCATCGGTCCGCCCACAACCCGCCTGAAACCCAGCTCCGCAGCGCAGGTGGCCCGCGGGGGCCTCGCGGCATGGCAGGCGCGGCGCATCGTGGCTCATGTAGAGGCCAATCTATCCCGAAGGATCCCGGTACGAGAGTTGGCGCGGATCTTAGATCTTAGCGCGAGCCACTTCTGCCGCGCCTTCAAGAGCACGTTTGGCGCGTCGCCCCGGGACTACGTGCTGCGGCGGCGTATTGAGCTGGCCCAGGGTCTGATGCTGACGACGACCGAGTCCTTGAGCGCCATCGCGGTCAGATGTGGCATGTGCGATCAGCCGCATTTCACGCGCTACTTCCATCGCATCGTCGGCGAGACGCCCTACATGTGGCGCCGCACTCGGCGCGGCTTCTTGCCGCCGATCGAGGACGCACTCGCGGATGAGAGTGATGCGTCCTCAACAGCCCAAGAGCACAAGTCTCCGCAAACAGATGCAATCAAACGCGCCGCGCTTGGCTGAGCATATTCCTCGAGGACCGGCCGGCTCGGCGCCGGCCGTTCGAGCGGGTCAGGGTGATTCAAGCAAACACGGGGAATACGCCATGGGTACACCGAGTGAGAATGAACGGTTCATCCGCAGGGCCTATCAGATCGCGGAGGAGCCGGGGATCGACGGCTGGGTGGCGTGCTTCAACGAGGATGGGACGTTCACGGACAAGTCGATCGGCGTGACCTACCGTGGCCACAAGGAGGTGGGCATCCCGGTGAAGATCATGGCGAAAGCCTTCCCGGACATCCGTCGGGAGCTGATCAGCGTCTACGTCAGCGGGGACGTCGTGATCGTGGAGCTGACGCTGAATGGAACCAACACGGGACCCCTGCAGGTAAAAGACGCGGTGATTCCGCCTTCGGGACGGAGGATGAAAGCACCGTGCTGCGATGTGTTCCGGTTGAAGAACGGCAAGATCCAATCATTCAACTGCTATCCGCTCGTTAACGATGCGGCCTGGTTATAACCATGATGGTGCACAACACAACTGCGGCGGCGAGCGCTAACAACCTGAGGTCCGCGCCCTGGCTGAACGAGAGTGGAGTGGCTAGATGGGCGGACCTTGTGGGCCGAGCGCTCATGGGATTGCTCTTCCTGCTCTCCGGCCTCGGAAAGCTGAGCGCGTACGCTGCGACGGCCGCCTTCATGTCCTCCGCCGGCGTCCCCGGTGCACTGCTACCCCTGGTGATCGCTACCGAAGTACTGGGCGCACTCGCAGTCTTAATCGGCTGGAAGACCCGGATCGCCGCATTCCTGCTCTCCGGGTTTTGCCTGCTGACGGCCATCTGCTTTCACAGAAACCTGGGCAATCAGATGGAGCTGATCCAGTTCTTCAAGGACCTCTGTATCTCAGGAGGGTTCCTCTTGCTCATGGTCAATGGGCCGGGTCCGTTGAGCATGGATCGGCGTCTCGCGCGCTAGGTCTCTCGGCGGAGTTCGTGCAAGGGCAAATTCGTGATACTGCACAGGGGCGAGCGCCATGCCATCTAGCTCCACCGGCGCGCCCGCGCGCGATTCCTGGTACACGTTTCACTCACTCAGTGCCCAGGACCGCCCGGTCGTGGCTGCGTTTCGGGCCCTGGTCGCCCCCAGCAAGGGCAAGCTTCGAGGCACAGCGGCTCGCGCGCCGTACGATGCGTTCATGAGCAGTATTGTTGCTCCGGAAGGGGTGACATTTCATGCCGACCGCGTGGGCGGAATCCCGGGGTGGTGGTGCGAACCGAGCGGTTCACCGCGCGGTGCTGCCCTTCTTCATTTACATGGCGGCTGGTTTAACTTGGGCTCGGCGGTGGCGTACCGCCACCTCGTCGGACACATCGCCCGCAGCTCCGGCACGAGTGCGTTCGTTCCAGACTATCGCCTCGCGCCCGAGCATCCGTTTCCGGGCGCACTTGAGGACGTGCAGGGCGCGTTTCGCGGGCTGGTGGAGCGGGGTATCCAAAGAGTCGCAGTGACGGGCGACTCGGCGGGCGGCAACGTGGCTTTGAGCCTGCTCTCGCTTCTTATCGCGCAGCCCGCGGGTAGCGTAGTCCCCGTCGGCGCCGGAGTACTTTCGCCGATCACCGATCTCGCCCAGACCGGTTCCACCTGGGAGAGCCGCGCGGAGGCGGATCCCCTCTTTGTCAGGGAGCAGGCGGAGGGCCTCATCAGCGCCTATCTCAGCGGACACGATCCGAAGGATCCTGTCGCATCTCCCCTGTACGGCAACTTGGCCGGCCTGCCGCCGATTCGAGTACATGTCGGGAATGACGAAGTTCTACTGGATGACTCCTATCGATTCGTCGAGCGCGCCGTTGCCGCAGGCGTGGACGCGCAATTGGACGTCTGGGAGGGGATGCCGCACGTGTTTGTCGCTGACATCGACCGGACCCAGGCGGCCGCCAGTGCCTTGAGTGCCCTGGGGGAGTTTCTATCTTTGCAGCTTCGATCTCACCTGGACATCGATTAAGTCCGGGGCGCCCCACGGAATTCATTCGTGGCCGCCGTCACCTCGGCGATGATCAGGATCTGGTCTACCCCGACGTGCGGGGCGCGCATAGCAACCCTGGAGGGAGAGCAACCCATGAGTAAACACACGGCCATCTCGCCCGAGGAAGCCGCCGATCGACTCGCGATCCGGGAGCTTATCGAGGCGTACGCCTACTGCGCCGACCGTCGCGATGCCAAGGGTCAGATGGCGCTCTTTACGGCGGACACCCATTTCGTTGTGTATCTGAACGCGAAGGATCCGACACCATCGCAGGAGCTACACTCCCGCGCGGCACTGGCACCGGTGTTTGCGGATCTGAACAAATATGCGGCCACCATGCACTTTGTGGGACCAGAGCACTGTCCTCACGCGGACGGGCGAGCGTGCAACGGGGGTTGCGTATTGCCTTGCACACCACCTCGTCGTCGATGGCGGAAAGCGAAGCCTGATGATTGCCGCGTTACGGTACCTCGACACGTTCGTGAAACTGGACGGCGCGTGGTTGTTCGCTGAGCGGCTGCTCTACGTCGACTGGCTGGAGCAACGAGCATTGTCATGATAGGGATTGACTAGAACCTATCTCAAAATCATTCAGCAGTGGCACATAGTGCCGTAAAATGGCATGCGTGTTGAGACTGCGCGAAGAGCAATGGCAGCGGATTCGCGAGCACTTTCCGGAGGAAAATGTTCCGGACAGTCGTCCCGGCCGCAAACCCGTTCCAACACGTCAAGTCCTAGAAGCCGCGCTGTGGA
>JACXTT010006351.1_pt1 | contig 16889 bp, 12 predicted proteins | sample 9270951 | NCBI WGS metagenome assembly JACXTT01 (sample SAMN15532306, study PRJNA645909) | rock metagenome | isolation source: weathered quartz diorite | place: Puerto Rico | collected 2017-06-21 | reverse complement strand
CGTGGGGGGTAGGTATGAAGCCATCCCTTGCTCGACTGCTGGGACTTCGTGAAGTTGAAGCCGAATTGTCGATTGAGGCAGAAACTGATGTTCGAAGCGTTGTGGATTTGGCAAGTTGGCAGGCAGCAGAGGTAATACTTTTCAATCATGGGGCCGTTCTGCGGAAAAGGTATCCGTTTCTTTCGGAGGAGGATTTAGCCCGACTCATTCAGCAGGTGATGCGAAAGTTGCGCTCATTAGAGGGTCTGCGACGGCTCAGTGTTGCAGGGTCACCCGCGGGATATCTTGCGGTTGTGCTGGGAAACGCGGTTGCAAATCTCGCGGCTCAGCGAAAGAGTGCTTTCTTTGCAGCGAATCTGAGACTCCTGAATTCCAAAGAGAAAGAGCTCTTTGCCATGGCGTTCTGGCAACAAAAGAGCATCGGTGAGATTGCCATGGAAGTAGGAGAGTCATACTCAGACGTGGCAGCGCAGTTTTTTCGACTGCTGCGTCGAATGCGTGAGGATACCGCATTCAAACCCCCTCGCCCCCTGGAATCCACTGAAAACAAGGACCTTTTGTAGGTGTAATAAATGGCCGGGGAGATGCGTCTTAATGTAGAGAGGCTATTTCTCCCCGATGAGTTTGTGGACGATCTTCAACTTGCAACGAATGGGAGACATGACCGTGAAAACAGCAGAATATATGCGCAATGTAAGGGCCGAATGGCAAGCTGCGTTCGTCCGTTTTGTAGAAACGGGTGACGCCGAAGAGGATTTTCTGAATTATCTGAATAACGATGAGGATGCGCAACATGCTGTTGAGGCAGCCTTTAACGCGCAAGCAGATGCATTTCAAAACATGGCAGATGAATTCAAGCGGAACGAGAATCTGGACGATACCAGACGCGATAACACGAACCCCGAGGAGGCCGAGGTAGAAAAAGCTGTTGAAGGGGTCCTTCTACTTTCCCCAACGCAGCGGTCAGAGGTCGTGCATCGAACTGCATCTGCTTTGAGGGCCTCGTTGCGTCCTGCGCAACAGAAACTCTTGGTCGAGACCCTCACAAAAGCTGTGATTGCAGTGGACAAAGCAGTCTGAGGGCCACCTCATGGGCCACTCTTGCGATGAACGATTTTGGTGTGTGGACCATGTGTTGGGTATCATCTCGGACTTTTGAGACCGGGTGCCACAAGCCTTTTGTCCGTTGCCACGCGAATCTAGAGAAACTTACAAACACAAAGGGCGCGATTCCTCGCGCCCATGTGTACAATCTATTTCTTTTTTTGCCTAGTCCCTGACTCCATCCATGAACGCCCGCAACTTGCGCGAGCGGGATGGATGACGCAGCTTTCTTAGCGCCTTGGCTTCGATTTGGCGGATGCGTTCGCGGGTTACAGCGAACGATTGGCCGACTTCTTCGAGGGTGTGCTCGGAGCCGTCTTCTAGGCCGAAGCGCATTTTGATTACTTTTTCTTCGCGCGGCGTCAGCGTACGCAGCACCTGCGAAGTCTGGTCTTTCAGGTTGACGTTGATTACGGCCTCGGCGGGCGAGACTACCGCTCGGTCTTCGATGAAGTCGCCGAGGTGCGAATCTTCCTCTTCGCCGATTGGCGTTTCGAGAGAAATGGGCTCCTGCGCGATCTTCAGGACTTTGCGGACTTTCGCTACCGGGATGTCCATGCGTTTGGCGATCTCTTCCGACGTCGGTTCGCGTCCCAGTTCCTGCACCAGCTGTCGCGAGGTGCGGATCAGCTTATTGATCGTTTCAATCATGTGGACGGGGATACGAATCGTACGCGCCTGATCAGCAATGGCACGAGTAATCGCCTGCCGAATCCACCACGTGGCATAAGTTGAAAACTTATAGCCGCGGCGGTATTCGAATTTGTCGACGGCCTTCATCAAGCCGATGTTGCCTTCCTGAATCAGATCGAGGAACTGCAGGCCTCGGTTGGTGTACTTTTTGGCGATCGAGACGACCAGGCGCAGGTTGGCTTCGATGAGCTCGCGCTTGGCGTGCTCGGCGTCCATGTCGCCCTGGATGATCTCGCGCTGCGTGCGCTTGAGTTCCAGGAACAACACGCCCGCTTCGGTCTCGAGCTTTTCGAGCTCTCCGCGAACGGCGCGCGATTGTTTCTTGTATTCCTTGCGCTGTTCTTCGCTGCGCGTCGCGTCGGCCTTCTTCTCCAGACCCTGGATCTGACGGTCGAGCGAGCGCATGCCGTCCACCGTGCGGTTGACACGGTCGATCAGGCGCTTGCGTTCGTTGTGGGTAAAGCCCAGTCTGCGAACTGCGGTCGACGCACGCACGATGGCGCGTGCCAGGTTAATGCGATAACGGCGATAGTCGCGGGGACGCTTCTTCTGGTTTACCGCGGCTAGCTTTTCCTGGAGCGGCGCTACTTTGCGGTAGAGCTTTTCCATGGCGTGGATCTTGCCCAGGAAATCTCGCAGACGCTTTTCCACGATCTCTTCGGTGATTTCCTCTTCGTCGAAGGTGACCAGCTCTTTGATGGAGCGGACGCCTTTTTCAAGGTCCTCGCCCAGGGCGAGGAGTTCATTGATCACGATGGGAGAGCGCGAAAGCGCTTTCAACACGCGGTTTTGCCCGCGCTCGATTCTTTTAGCGATTTCAACTTCACCTTCACGGGTTAAGAGAGGGACGGTCCCCATCTCTCTCAAATACATTCGGACGGGGTCGTTGGTTTTTTCAAGCGCGCCTGGAGTCAGGTCGAGCTCAACGTCTTCAGATCCTTCTTCTACTTCTTCGAATTTTTTTTCCAGATCGGTCGAAGGCCCTTTCGAGCTTTCGAGAACATCAATGCCTTGGGTTCCGATCGTGGTCAGCAGATCGTCCAGGTCTTCGGGAGAGTGCACATCGTGCGGGATAAGGTCGTTGACCTGATCATAGGTCAGATATCCCTTCTCCTTACCTGCGTCGATCAGCTTTTTAATGTCTTCGTACTTGTCGTCAAGAGCCAAAACAGATTTTCCTCGGACGTTCGCAGTGGGCGGACGCCAAACTATTCAGCGGTAGGAAGTGGTACGGAGTTGTGCTAAAGGCACAAACTTTAGAAGTATAGCACGCAGACGGGTCCTCCTGCCTGCGCGATAGAAATCAATTTTCCGTCACCGACACCCGGATGTGGTTTCCCGCTAATGACTTAGATGATGCGAGAGGGCAATTCGTTCCACACGGTTAGGGGGCATGCTCTTTGGCGAGCTGCGCGGCGCGTTTCGGTGTACGCGCCGAGGGCGGGGCGCCCCTTCGACAAGCTCAGGGCAGGCTCTCGGGACAGCCGGCAGGGTGCCGACGCTACGAGGCGGCTCGGTCAATGCCGAGGCTGGGATCCATGAGGGCGCGTTTCAGACGCATCCTTTCTTGCAGCAGGGACCTGACTCGGACGGGGTCCCGCGTCGACTCCAGTTCACGCTGGACTTGCTCGAGACGGCGGCGCAGGTGGATGCGGCGGAGGGCTCGGACTGCGCCTTCCAGCGTTTCGGGTGTGAGCTCTTCGTCTTCCTGCATCAGGATAGATGCCAACAGGCGGCGGTCTTCTTCGGTCTTGGCTAGCTCCATTACGTCCTGGGTTCCGGGTCCAGCTTGTAGGAGGGCCTCCAGCAAGGGCTGGGAGGACATCCCTTCATGTAGGCGCTCGGTCTGGAGGACATATTGCGCCTGCCGCGCTGGATCGAAGGCTTCGTCGGTGCCTTCGCGGGCTGAAGTGCGGCCTGATTCGGGAGAAATCTGCGTCGCTGAGGCGAGCGCGCGGATGAGGACGCGCTCGGCTCCGGTGATCTGCGCCTCGGCGGGCGACTTTACTTGCGTGGCCGAACGGGTGCCGGCGGCGTGCTTCAGTTCCTGGCGCAGGACGGCGGAGTCAATCCCTAGTTTTTGCGAGATCTCGGCGGCCAGTTCGTCACGGATGATTCGATTCGGAACGCGCTGGATGTGGGGAAGAAGATAGTTGACGGCTTTGACTTTGCCTTCTCCGGTGCGGGCGGGGAACTGCGCTCGGGCACGCTCGATCAAGTAGTCGAAATAGCGCTGCGAGTGCTTAAGGGCCTCGGCGTAGGCGTCTTTGCCTTTGCGGCGGATGTAGAGGTCAGGGTCGAAGCCGGTTTCGAGGGTTAGGACCTTGATGTTGAATTCCTCTTCGACCAGCAGGGCGAGGGTGCGCTCGGTGGCGCGGGCTCCGGCGGTGTCGGGATCGAAATTTACGACTACATTTTTCGAGTAGCGGCTGAGGAGCTTTGCCTGGAGTTCGGTGAACGCCGTGCCGGAGCTGGCAATCACGTTTTGAAAACCGGCGGCGAAGACGGAGATGCAGTCCATCTGGCCTTCGACGAGGATGGCGTATTCGAGCTTGCGGATCGCTTCTTTCGCATGGTCGAGGTTGAAGAGCACGCGCGACTTGGAATAGATCGGCGTCTCGGGAGAGTTCAGATACTTCGGGCCGGATTTTTCGTCGGCCGCGAGAGTGCGTCCGGTGAAGGCGATGACTTTGCCCTGGTCGTTGGCGATCGGGAACATGACGCGGTTGCGGAACTTGGAATACATGGCGGCAGAAACGGCTGCTGGCTGCTGGCTGCTAGCTTCTGGCTTGTTTTCCTGAGAGCTTGGGGCTTGGGGCTGAGAGCTCTCTTTCCATGAAAACAGTCCGCTCTCTCGCAGCAATTCTTCGTCAAACTCTCGGCACAACGCATCGCGCAGCAGGAAGCCTGAATCGGGCGCGTATCCGATTTTGAAGCGGGCAATGATCTCGGCATCCAGCCCACGGCCCTTTAGGTACTCGCGGGCATTTGCGCCTTCCGGACGCCGCAGACATTCCTGGAAGAACGCGGTCGCGCGCTCGTGAACGTCGAGCAGCGCCATTCGCACCTTGGCGTCACGCGCCTCTTGTGGACTGGAGAAGGTGACCTTCGGCATGGACACGCCCAGCTTCTGCGCGATCAGGCGGACGGCCTCGGGGAAGGTGATGTTCTCGAGTTTCTGCACGAAGCTGAAGACGTCTCCGGACGCTCCGCATCCGAAGCAGTGATAGAACTGGCGCGTGGCGTGCACCGAAAATGACGGCGTCTTCTCGTTGTGGAACGGACACAGCCCGGAATAGTTCTGCGCGCCCGCCTTCCGCAGCTTGACGTAGTCGCCCACGATCCGGACGATGTCCGCTTGCTGCTTGAGGGACTCTTTGAAGTTGTCGGAGGTCATGGGCGGCGCAGAGTGCTCCTGCTTCATTGTGAGGGTGGATGGGGCTGAGGGGAATATAGCAGTCGCTTCAGGGCATCGGAAAAGCTGTGAATATCCTTGGCGACCCGTTGACGAACAAGGAAAAGAGGGGCGCGGGAGTACTCCCACGCCCCTGCGGTTGCGTTTAGGCGCTGGCAAGAGCTGCTTGCTCCTCAGGCGCCGTGGTCGTCTCCAGTAGCTTGTTGAGCTGCGCCTCGTACTGTTTGATACCAACGGAACGAAGCATCCGATTGTAGTAAAGCTCCCCGAGCTCTTCCGAGAATGCTGTACCCTTTGTTTCCGCGGTGTACTCCGCGATGGCGACCAGCGAAACGTCGACCAAATATTGCTTCAGTCGCTTTTGCGCTTGGCCCGACATAGAGCCCGTACCGCGCAGTTCCACGTAGCGAGGCCCGGCGAGGTTTACGGTGACAATGGGAACGTCAAGGTCGTCCCCTTGGCGTTCGAATTGAAAAGACGCAGCCAGTTTGGGGTCGCCGAGTTGCTGTATACGAATGGAGCAATCACCGACTCGCGGTTGGTTTTTGGCAAGACCGATGTTGGCAGACCCACAACCCTCACCGCACCCACCATTCCGTGTGGTTTCAGCGCAAATAGTCGGGGTGAAATCAGCATCGGCCAGCCAGCGCCTTTCGCACTCGCCACACTCCCACCTGTGACGTCGAGCAGGCGGGGGAGAGGGGTGTACTCTCACAGATTCGGGATCTCGCTTGATGTCGCCGCCTTTGAAAGGATTTCGATTTGCACCCTTCAGAGCCAGATTGACTTCGGTTTCGGCCTCTCTCAGCGCGTCCTTTGCTGCTTCATCCTGGCTTGAGCGGGTCGCGTTGTACCATGCACGATGAAGTACCTTGAAGATTGAAGAGAGGTAGGCGCGAAGTGCTTCGACTGCCTCCGTGCCTGGCCCTGACGCCAGCGTTGTCTTGTTGTTCCGGAGAGCTTCCTTCAATGGCAGAGAGTTCACCCTGGCGTAGCCACAGACGGCGTTGCAGAATGCGCCGATGGAGGACGCGTGCTCCAGCCCTAGGAATGTCAGCAGGGGGAGAGTGCGCGCGCTCTGGCCGGCTCCGAGATTGGGTGGGTAGGGCAAGGCACCGCAGATCTCTAACAACAGTGCGGGCTTCTCCAAGTTCTGCATCTGGTTTTCGTTGTTGCGACCCACCACGCGAAAGTCAAATTCGATGGGGATCGACAATCCGGAGGGTGCGACGACTTCACGCTCCCCAGTGGTGGGGTCGAAAATAGTCACACTCTGGTCGGATCGCCCACTGGCCTCTGTGAGCCAATTCTTCATGGGCGGCGCCCAGGGACGCAGGCTGATTCTTCGGTTGCTACCCAGTCCATGCGGCACATTACCTGTAAGTTGCAGTGTGAAGCTGTGTGCACTGTTCTGGAGCCACTCCCGCGCATAAGAAAGACGTTCCAACAAGATCTCAAAGGGAATCTCCGTTCCTTCGCGAATGTCGACCAACTCTACTCGCGTGCCCATCTCCATCGGACTTGCCTCGGTCCAGAGATGTGGGAGTGCAAAGCGAGAATGCAGGCGAAACTCATAGACCCTCCAAACGGTGTCAGGCTCACCATCTTTCGGGAGCGTCAACCCTTTTGGAATGGCTGATGCTAACTGTTCTCTATAAGCTGGATCATCTAGACCTTCGGTTGAGCGGCCCGTAGTTGTCGTAACGATCACCCTGTCCGCAATGGATGTGTAGGTCTTTGTCCCAACTCCGTTGCGGCCGGCGCGATCCACTTCGCGATGAACGTCGGAATCCGAAAACGCTCCGCAGAACCGGGTGAGAAACTCGGCGTGGGTTAGTCCCGTTCCGTTGTCCTCGCAGATAATACGCTTGGGGATCAACACGTTGGTCCCGTCTTCGTACCTGGAATCTGCTATGTCGATGGTTAGGGTGACTTCGGTGGCGTTGTCTCTGGCGTTTTCCGTCAGTTCGAGGTTGACCGCGATACTGCTCGGCGAGGACTCCTGCGCGTAGATGCGGGCCTGGTAAGCGTTGACTGGGTTGTCCCCCAAGAGAACAGACGGGGGCTGAGAAGAGACACTTTTGCGGCTCATAATTACCTTCCTTGGTCCCGACTAAAGTCGAGCCTTTAGAATTCCGCCGCTCACAGCCGAGAATGCCGGTCGGACCTGAGTCCGCCTTGCAGACCTAGCCGCGAGAAAAGTGGTTGCTTTTATTTTATCACGGAAAAATTAGTAGCCCACCCGAGGTGTGCGGGATTTCAGGGTTCGTGGTCAAAATCTATGCCCTGCACGCTGGCTGCCAGCGCAACCTCGAGCTCGCGTTCTTCACGAGCTTCTTCTTCGCTCATGTTTTCGCAGTAGGCCGCCGTATCCAGCTCAAGCTGCGAAAGGTTCCTTTTCATCTCTGCGCCCTTTGGGCCAATCCTACACCCTCAACTCCACCACCGTAGCCCCACCCCCACCTTCATTCTGCGGAGGCTCGCTCACCGTCGCCACGTGCGGATGCTTCTGCAAATACTGTCGTAGCGCCTTGCGTAATATCCCCATGCCGCTGCCGTGGACGATGCGAACCCTCGGCATCCCAGCGAGGAAGGCGCGATCGACGAATTTTTCGACTTCGCGGGTGGCGTCGTCCACGTTTTGGCCGATTACGTTGAGTTCGGTGGGGGTCCTCAGGTCGCTGGTGTCATTTTCGAGGGAGACTTTGATGCCTCGGGCGCGGGCGGCTTGCACGGGCGAGTCGGAGACACGGGCGATCACTTCGGCGATGTCTTCGCGGGCGACTCGCATTTTCATCGAGCCGATTTCGACTTCGAAGTGTTGGTCGTCGATTTTTTTCTTGACCACTCCGGCGCGGCCCATGGACTTGAGCTTCACCGTATCGCCTTCGGCTACGTGTTTGACTAGCGCGGGCTGGGCGTGGGGATCGTCGCGGTCGGCGCCGGTGGCGTGGGCTACTACCGTGGAGTCGAATTGCTCGCGGAATTCGCGGCGCAGTTTGGCGATGCGGCGTTCGGCGTCTTTGGAGAGCTTTTGGGCGGCGGCGCGATCTTGCACGGCGTTGACAGCTTCGCGGGCGTGGTATTCGAAGTCACGGAAGAGGGTTTCGAGTTTCTTCTCCATATCGCGGATTTTGATTTGCTGCTCTTTGCGTCCTTCGGTGGCTAGATGCTGCTTTTCGCGTTCGAGGTCCTGCTCGCGGGCTTGCAGCTTTGCGCGCTGGGTATCGGATTCGCGCAATTCGGCGTGCAGGCGGTCGAGGAACTTGGCTACGTCTTGGGTCTGCGTGCTCAGGCGGCCGCGCGCGGACTCGATGATCGCGGGATTCAGGCCCAGACGTTGCGCGATGTTGATTCCGGCGGAGGCTCCCGGGACGCCGATCTTCAGTTCGTAGGTGGGTTGCAGGGTGGTTTCGTTGAAGCCGACGGCGGCGTTGATCACGCCGGTGGTGTTCGCGCCATAGACTTTGAGTGAGGTGTGATGGGTCGAGATCACGCTCATGCAGTCGATCTTGCGGAAGTGGTCGGCGATGGCTACGGCCAGGGCAGCGCCTTCTTCGGGATCAGTGGCGGAGCCGAGTTCGTCTAACAGGACCAGCGACTCGGGTGTGGCGGTGCGGGAGATGAAGTCGATGTTGGTGACGTGGGCGGAGAATGTCGAAAGATTTTGTTCGATCGATTGGTAGTCGCCGATGTCGGCGAGGATAGCGTCGAATACGGGCATCTCGGCACGGTCGGCGGGGACGGGGACGCCGGATTGGGCCATCAGGGCTAGGAGACCGACGGTCTTCAGCGTGACGGTCTTGCCGCCGGTGTTGGGGCCGGTGATGACTAGCTGACGGCGCTTGCCTTCCAGTTCTACCGTTACAGGGACGATTTCGGCATTTTTGAGTTTTAAAGTGCGTTCCAGCAAAGGATGGCGGGCGCGGTGGAGGAGGAGTCGGGGAACCTCGGGGGCTGAAGCCCCCTCCGCCCGCTGGCGAGTTTGCGCTCGCCCTGGACGGGTCAGAGACCCGTCCCCACACAACTCCTGCCCGTTCCTACACAGGCTTACTGCTACACAGTTGTAGTCTTCGGCGAAGCGGGCTTTGGCGAATTGGAGTTCTAGTTCAGCTAGGATCTCGGACGCGACCAAGATTGCTTCGGCGTTTTCGCCGATGCGACGGGTCATCTCGAGCAGGATGCGGTGGACTTCGGCTTGTTCTTCGTCCAGCAGGCGCACCAGTTCGTTGTTTTGTTCGATGGTTTCGAGAGGCTCGACGAAAACGGTCTGTCCGCTGGAACTGGTGCCGTGGACTACCCCCTGTACGCGGCGCTTCTGCTCGACTTTCACGGGGATTACGAAGCGTTCGCCACGGATGGTGACGAGCTCGTCCTGCACGGTTCCGCCTTCGGCTAGGCGGCGGAGGTAGCCGCGCAGGGATTCCTGGATCAGGCGCTTTTGTTTTTCAATCTCTCGGCGGATGCGGGTGAGCTCGGGCGAGGCGCGGTCATCGAGGGTACCGTCGGGCAGGATCTTGTTACGGAAGGAGCGCAGAAATTCGGTGAAGTCCCGGATGCACGCTGAGAGTGCTGCGACTGCGATCCACTCGGAGCGCATGGCGGCGGGAGGCTGCTTCGCGATTTCGCGCCACTCGGCGGCGCGGTCAACCAGTAGAACGATGTCGCGGATCTCGGTGGTCTCGAGGGCTGCTCCCGCAATACGGGACTTCTCCAGCAGTTTCGCCACTTCCGGCAGGCCGGTGAATTCAAACCGTCCACCGACGCGGCGGAATTCGCGGATTTCACTCGTGAGATGATGCTGGGTTTGGATCCAGGCGCGGTCGAGCGAGGGGGAGAGATCAGCAATTCTGCGTCTGCCCAGCGGCGAGTAGGAATATCCCGCGAGCAAGTCGCGCAGGGTCTCGAACCCTAGGAGACGCGCGCTGGTGTGCGTCATCGGGCTGGGCACGAAGGGCATGCGTTTTGATGGTACAACGGCGATGAGGTTTAGTTCCTGCGCGGGGTGCCGTGGTCAGCCCCTTGGGCTATGGATACATGACTCTCGGCATCGCTGAAGCGATGTCCTGATACGAACCCAGGGCTTTAGACTGCCGAGTTCTCCAAAGCTCGCTGTTGACAGCTGTTTTCGAGCCGGGTACTCTCAAGCACTAGAAATTGGCAGAGCGGCCCCCGCAAGTACAGCCTGCCCAGGAACGAGCCCCAGATCCTACTCCCGAGGTTCTTCGCAATGAGCGTTCACTTCGCCCGCAGGTATGCGTTGTTCGCCGTCACTCTTGTAGCGTGTCTCGCGCTTGCATCTTTAGCACCTGCCCAGGTCAGCCTGACCCAACTTAGCCAAGATACTTTCACCAACGCCTCCAGCCAGCATATGACAGAGGTCGAACCAAGCGCGTTCACGTGGGGTTCCACGATCGTGACCGCGTTTCAAGTGGCGCGCATCTTCGGTGGAGGTGGCGCCGACATTGGCTTTGCGACGTCGACCAATGGCGGCCAGACGTGGACGAACGGTTATCTGCCGGGGATCACGATTTTTCAGGGAAACGGGACGTACCAGGCGGCCAGCGATGCCTCCGTCGCCTATGACGCGCTGCACGGCGTCTGGCTCATCTCGACCTTGCCGATCGGCAATAGCACGGCCGTCGCCGTGAGCCGCTCGACGGACGGCATCAACTGGAGCAATCCCAGCTTCGTGACCAAGACGGGCGGGCCCGACAAAAACTGGATCGTGTGCGACAACACCGCCACCAGCGCTTTCTACGGACACTGCTACTCCGAGTGGGACAGCACCAACGCCGGCGATCTGATCCAGATGAGCACTTCAACCGATGGAGGAATCACCTGGAGTCCCGCGGTCGCGACGCAGGGGCAAGATTTCGGCATCGGCGGCTTGCCATTGGTGAAGCCCAACGGGAAAGTAATTGTGCCGTTCCTCGGCTTCGGCGGATTTGTGATGGCATTCAACTCCACTAACGGCGGACAAACCTGGACCAAGGCGGTGAACGTCGGCGCATTCACGAATCACGGCGAAGCTGGAGACATCCGCAGCGCGGGACTGCCCTCCGCCGCCGCGGACGCGAAGGGAAAGATATATGTGGTGTGGCCGGATTGCCGCTTTCGCGCTGGCTGTTCCGCGAATGACATCGTCTTGAGCAAGTCCGGGACCGGTACCATCTGGACGACGGCCAAACGCGTGCCCATCGATCCGGTGTCGAGTACGGTGGATCATTTCATCACGGGCATGGCGATTGAGCCGGGCACTTACGGCACGACTGCCCATATCGGGTTGGCTTACTACTATTACCCGGTCTCGAATTGTGGCAACAACTGCTCGCTGTTTGCCGGGTTCATCCAGTCGTCCAGTGGCGGAGCGACATGGAGTGCGGCGCAAACTCTGGGCGGTCCGATGAGTCTTAGCTGGCTGCCGAATACGTTCTCAGGCCGCATGGTTGCGGACTACATCGCGATGGGTTTCGGGGGCGGCAAGGCGTTCCCCATCTTTGCGTTGGCTCAGGCCCCGACCGGATCGCTGTTCCACGAGGCGATCTACACGACGGCGGCGGGTTTGGCGGCAGAGACTGAGATGGAAGTGCTCAGTTCGGAGGGTGATCGTCCGGTGCCGAATGCCAAGTCGGACCATGTCATCAAGCCTTTCGTCGATAACGAGATTCCGGCACAGTCGGGACGGCCGCCCGATAGCGAGTGAGATTTCCATTACAACCGCAGGCCGCTGGCTGGGCTGGCGGCCTTTATTGTTTTGGTCACCTGCGGTCGGAATGAAGTTCTACTCCAACGGGGTTGCCCGGGCGGATGTCAATGAGCTGCTGTTTCCTCCCTTGGTGATCTAAGCTCTTCTCCAGCCACATCGTGAATACGATCGCCGTGCCGGCGCCAAGCATCTGCGCCGAAACAAATCCCGGTACGTCGACAGGGCGAATGCCCGCAAACGTGTCGGTGATGGAGCGGGCCAGTGTTACGGCGGGGTTCGCAAACGAGGTAGATGCCGTGAACCAGTAGGCGGCCATGATATAGCCGGCTACGGCCACAGCGACCGGCACGACTGAATGAGCTTTGGCGCACGCCCAGATCACGAGCAGCAGACCAAAGGTGGCGATGAACTCGCTGACAAGCTGGGCGGGACCGGAACGCGGATGCTGCGATAGCGAGTACCACGCGCGGCCAAACATCACATGCGCCAGTACGGCGCCCAGCAGACCGCCGACGATCTGGGCGGCGATATACGGAACTGTTTCTCGCCAATCAAGCGCTCGCCGGGCAGCCGCTGCCAGGGTTACGGCTGGATTCAGATGAGCCCCGGAGAGCGGTCCGAAGGTCAGAATGAGCGCAGCTAGCGCGGCGCCCGTTGCGATTGTGTTTGCCAGAAGTGCAATTGCGACGTTCCCGTCCGCCAACTGCTCACCCATGATGCCGGAACCGACCACCGCCGCTACCAGCAGTCCGGCGCCGATCGCTTCGCAAACGGCGCGCTTGAACAGGGGTAATTGCCAGGCGGTCATTTTTCGCTCGAGACCCTGTTCAGGAGTTCCTGCTGGATTCGTTTTGCGATCGCATCCCGCACCTGCCGGAACACGGCGAGTTTCTCGTCGTGCGTGCCGGTCGCCTTTGCGGGGTCCTCCAGGCTCCAATGCAAGTAACTGTAGGTGCGTGGAAATATCGGGCAATGCTCTTTGGCGTTATCGCAAACGGTGACGACGTAAGGGATCGCCTGACCCAGGAACTCGCGCACGTCTTTCGATTGCTGACGCGAAATGTCGATGCCAATCTCCCCCATGGCCTCGACCGCCAGCGGATTCAAGCCCTTGGGTTCGATTCCAGCGCTCAGCGCTTCAAACTCATCAGCGGCGACGTGGCGCAAGTATCCTTCTGCCATCTGGCTGCGGGCAGAATTACCGGTGCACAGAAACAGCACCTTCGGTTTAGACATGGGAGACCTCCTGAGCAGCCGGGGCGCAACACCCGGGAGCGCAACATGCTTCCGCTTGCTGGGCCGGTTTTTCCGGGAGATTGTCCACCAACACTACGAAGGCTTCCCACTCGTTGCCGTCCGGATCACGAACCCAGGTCTTGTCCTGCGTGGCGTAGCAGCAGTCGGTCTGCATTTCGTCTCTCGTAAAGAGACCCGCTTCGGCCCACTGCTGCCGGATGGCGACAACGTCAGCCGTGGATTCGACCTGGATGCCCATATGCGATAACGCCCCAGCGTCGGTGAAAGGGACCTGGCTCAGAGTGAAGTTTAGGGGCGGGTTCTGAATATCGAACTTGGCGTATCCTTTTCGGACTTTGGCCGGCTCAATGCCGAACATCTTGCGATAGAACTGGATGCTTTGTTCGACGTCTCGGACGTTAATAGCTAGGTGCGCTTTGAGAGCGGTCACGTTGACGGGCATGGATATCTCCTTTTGTCGCATTCACATTCGCAAAGGCGAATGCGTTCACTTTACAGATGCCAAACATATTCGTCAAGACGCATTTGTTTTTGCTAGAATATCACTCATGAGTAAGTACCCGCTGGAGCGACTCTTCCGGGCGTTGGCCGATTCGACTCGGCTGCGGCTTATCAACCTGATGGCCGAGCAGGAGATTTGTGTCTGCTACTTTGTGGAAGTGATCGACGCGCCCCAGCCGAAGATTTCGCGCCATCTTGCTTACTTGCGCAAAGCCGGGATCGTCGCCGCGCGCCGCGAGGGTAAGTGGATGCACTATCGGCTAGTCACGCCGACCGACCCGCATGCAGCTGCCGTTCTACGAACCACTTTGGATTCTTTGAAGCAGGACCGGGAGCTTCAGCGTGACTTGCAGCGGCTCGACAGGGCGTGTTGCGGCCCGAAAAGTCTCGTGCAACTTCTGGGGGCCCCGCTGCCGCTGCAAGCCGCGAAGACCGCTGATGTTTAGCGAGCAGAGTCCAAGCGGCCATTTGCGCGAGAGACAGTATGCATAGCAATTCTCTTAGCCACCGCTGGCCGCCGGGACGATCGAAATCTCAGATCCGGCGGAGACGGGACTCGCAAGTCCACCCGTATATCGCATATTCTCGTCCCCGATGAAGACACTGATATGCTCCCGAATTTCTCCTTGCTCGGTTGCCATGCGATCTCGAACGCCGGGATAGAGTCTCCACAACGCGGACAACGCGTCTGCCAAGGTAGTGGGTGAGTGTTCGATTTCGACCCTACTGCGCCCACCTGTAAATTCTCGGAGGGCGCCCGGAATGTGGAAGGTCAACGGCACGATCACCTTGTGGTTCGACGCGATTTCGTTGTCGCAAAAGACTTTCCTCGAGAGGACGTTGTGGCCGAGGTTTTAGGCAACGTGGGCACAGAAGGGGCCGAGGGGTCCTCGACGACTGCATTTCGTATGCAGACCACCGCCGGCAATCCTTCTAGTATCTTTTGCCATGTCCTTCCTTCATCGCGCGAACCAAAGATTTGCCCACTCCGGGTTCCGAAGTAAATTCCTGCGGGATCAAACGAATCTGCTGTCATGGCATCACGCAAAACAGTCTCGTAGGCTCGTTTCTGCGGCAAGCCTCGCATAAGCGGTTCCCATGAAGCGCCACCGTTGCGCGTTCGATAGACACGTAACCGCCCGTCGCACGCGCACCGGAACTGGTCCGACTCAACTGGAATGATATACACCCAGTCCGGGTTTTTGGGGTGCATGATCATGGCAAAACCAAAATCCGAAGGAACTCCGTTCGCAATATCAGTCCAGCTTTCCCCACAGTTGTCGGAGCGATACAAGCCCCAATGATTCTGTAGGAAAAGGCGTTCGGGATGATCAGGGTGCATCGTGATCTTGTGCACACATTGCCCGAACTCGGGGTACTTGTTGGGCAGGAACATGGCGCGAATGCCGCGGTTTTGCGCTGTCCAGGTCTGTCCCCCGTCGTCGGTGCGGTAGACGCCACCAGCTGAAATTGCCACGTACATACGCTGGCCATTGGCGGGATCGAGCACAATGGTATGCAGGGCCAGCCCACCGTTCCCGGGCATCCAGCGGGGCCGATGCGGATGATCAAACAGGCCGCGCACCAACGACCAGGTCTCTCCTGCGTCGTGAGTTTTGAAAAGTGCGGCCGGTTCTACTCCGCAATAGAGTACGTCGGGTTCGTCCGGTGGGCCGAGCGATATCTGCCAGATGTTCTTCAGGGAAACGCCGGTATCGGCGAGAAACCGAATCGGGGCTTCCTGTGGATTGGTCCAACTCTTTCCGAAATCGTCGCTGGAACGCACCAGAGTGCCCCAATAACTCTGCGTCGACGCCCATATCCGGTGCTGGCCACTACGCCCGTCATAGGCCATCGCGTAGACGGCATGCCCGTGGAAATAGGGACCGCCCACTTCCCAACGAGTGCGCTGAGTGTTCGAGCGCAGGAGGAACGCTCCTTTTGTCGTTCCCACCAACAGAAGAAAATCTCCTTTCTTGACACGAATGTGTTGCACGCCGTGAAAGGTCGTAATTCTCGGTCCGCTTGGTTCGGCACTGGGAGCAGGAGAAACGTTCACCGCCGACTGCACTGCTTCCAACGCTGCCTGAACTTCGCCAGCACGTTGATACCGCTGTATGGGCTCTTTGGCCAAACAACGTTGAATGATGGCCCAGAGGCCGGGCGGCACTGGAGAGCCGAGCGGCTTCGGCAGTTCGCGCATGATGGCCGCGCTGATCTCAAATCCGGTGCGCCCTTCAAATGGCAGACGTCCGGAAGCCGCTTCATAAAGCACGACGCCGAGCGCCCACAAATCACTGCGGTAGTCGACTCCCTCGCCCCGCAAGACTTCCGGTGCGATATACGGCAAAGTGCCGCTTATGATGGACCCGTCCATCATCGTTTCAAACGACCGCGTGGAGGCATCGAATATCGCGCCTCCTACACGTTTGGCTAAGCCGAAATCGAGGACTTTGACCAGTCCCTCAGAAGTGACAACAATATTCGCAGTCTTCAGATCCCGATGAACAATGCCTTTGTCATGGGCGCGGACGAGTGCGCTGGCGATCTGAACGCCGTACCGGAGGACTGACTCGGCGGGCAATCCTAAATCTCCGCTCAGCGCGCGCAGAGACTTGCCCTCAACCAGTTCCATCACAATGTAGAGCTCGCCATCGCTCTCGCCAACTTCGTAGATGGTGCAGATGTTGGGATGACCCAGAGCGGAAGAGGCGCGCGCTTCGTGGAGTAGATTCTGACGTCCCGAGGAATCAAGAGGAGCGTTCTTGCTAACCACTTTCAAAGCCACGTCGCGGTGTAACACTTCATCGTGCGCGCGATAGACAACTCCCATTCCTCCTTCGCCAATCTTCGCCACGATCCGGCAATGACCGAGCACTTGACCGATCACAGAGTGCTCCTTTCGCACCCCATGCTAGGCTGCGCACGGAAACTCCGTCAACGCATCCAGCTGCTTTCCGAATTTGAGGATGTGCCACAACCGCAGAATTCACTAAGGCCGATCAGGAATCTAGGCACGCCACACCACTCAAAATCTGACTTTACCCGCGCCGCTCTAGAAAGCCTTCCCTGAATCCAGCAGAATCGTGACCGGCCCTTCGTTCACCAGCTCTACCTGCATCATTTCCTGAAAGCGTCCGGTTTCGCAGCGCAAGCCGGCGGCTCGGATCTTCCCGACGAAATATTCATACAGTTCTCTCGCGTGTTGCG
>JACXTT010006350.1_pt1 | contig 16891 bp, 15 predicted proteins | sample 9270951 | NCBI WGS metagenome assembly JACXTT01 (sample SAMN15532306, study PRJNA645909) | rock metagenome | isolation source: weathered quartz diorite | place: Puerto Rico | collected 2017-06-21 | reverse complement strand
CTCGATCGGCTCGGCGGCTTCGATGATGTGGGTGTCGGCGTCGAAGATGCGGTATCCGGAGCGTGCCATGGAGAGTTCCTCCTCTCGACCTCTTATCGGCTCAGTCGGCTGGCTCCATCGTGTAGAGACGGAGGAGCTTGAGCAGCGGAACGTCCTGCGCGCTGAAGAGCACGACCGGCTCGCTGCCCTGGTTCGCGTGCGCGTGGCGGGCCCGTGGCGGGATCACGAAGAAGTCGCCCGGCTCCCACTCGAAGGTCTGCTCGTCGACGGTGGTGGTTCCCCGACCCTGCACCACACGATAGACGGCCGTACTGGTCTCGCGATGCGCGCGTGTCCGCGTACCCGGCCGCAGCATCTGCAGGTAGCACGCGACCGTCGGCCGCAGAGAGCCGCCACTCGCCGGATCGACGTACTCGAGCAGGATATCGTCGAACGGGTCGGGCGCCTGCTCGGCACGCTTCAGGAGCGCCGCGTAGGCCTCGGTCCACGGGAAGTAGATGTCGCGCCCCGGGCTCCGGAGCGCCGGCTGCTGCTCGTCGGGATAGGGCTCGAAGGTCAAGTTCTCGAGGAACCGGACGATTTGCCAGTCGAGGATGTCCATCCAGTAGACGGGCTTGGCGCCCTCGTTGCCGTGGTCGTGCCACGCCATCCCGGGTGTCACGACCAGGTCGCCGGGCCGCATGGCGCACTTCTGACCGTCGACGGTCGTAAACGCCCCTTCCCCATTCAGCATGAACCTGATCGCGGTCGGCGAGTGCCGGTGAGCCGGCGCGACCTCACCGGGCAGCAAGTACTGGACCGCCAGCACGAGACTGTGCGCGACGGTCCGTTCCGGCACCCCCGGATTGTGCAGACGCAGAACCCGGCGCTCGGCCCCGCGATGCGGGCTCAGGAATTCGCTGCTCTCGAACAAGAGCGGCTCGATGTCGCGCCAGCGCCAGTGGCGCGCTTGCGTCGCGGTGGGCTTGGGTGGAATGAGCGGCCCCGGCCTGGACCACGGCGCGTCGAGCCCCGCCGCCCTCAGCCGCGCGCAATACGCCTCGAGCTCCTCGACCGTGCGAGCCGTCTGGACCGCCATGGCGCTAGCTCTCCTTGGCCCGGATTCTAGCCGAACACGCGACCGGGCGACCGCGCTATCCTCGCCGCTGAGACTTGCATGACTTCTAGCGAAACCTTGCGGCGTGAAGCCGCGTCGCGAAACGACGGGCTGATCGACGCCGATCTGATCCGAAAGTGGCTGGCCTGGGGGCTCGGCTGGCTGCTCTTTTTCCCGACCGTCGGCGCGTTCATCTCGACCAAGTTCACCTATCCGACCTTCCTGGGCGATACGGCCTGGTTCACGTTCGGGCGGTTGCGCCCGATTCACGTGAACGGGGTGATCTGGGGCGCCTTTTCGACGCTCTTCATCGGGCTCTGCTACTACATCGTGCCCCGCCTCACCGGCGTACGCATCTGGGGCGAGCGCTGGGGCCACGGTCTCTTGTGGGTCTGGAATCTGAATCTCGTCGTGGCGGTGGTGTTGCTGGCGCTCGGATGGAACCGGGGCTGGGAGGCGGGAGAGTTTCCGCTGATCAATGTCGTCGTGACCTGTCTGGCGATCCTGATGCTCACCGTCCAGTTCCTGATGACGATCAAGCAGCGCCGGGAACGGCCGCTCTACGTCTCCCTCTGGTATCTGATCGCGGCGTTCATCTGGACCGACGTGAACCTGGTCCTGCTCGTGCTGGGTCCCTATCGCATCCCCGGCATCAACAACGCGGCATGGCACGGGCTCTTCATGCACTACGTCGTCGGACTGTGGATCACGCCGGCGGGATACGTGCTGATCTACTACTTCCTGCCGGTCAGCGTGAAGAATCCGATCTACAGCCACCGGCTCTCGCTGATCGGGTTCTGGTCGCTCGCGTTCTTCTACCCGTTCGTCGGCATCCATCACTATCTCTACTCGCCGATCGCCGACTGGGCCGAGACGATCGCGATCGTCTCGTCGATGATGCTGATCATCCCGGTGTGGACCGTGCTCCAGAACTTCTTCGGTACGATGATCGGACACTGGCAGGAGTTCGGACGCAACCTGCCGGCGAAGTTCTTGATCGCCGGCGCTGTCATCTACCTGGTCGGCTGTTTCCAGGGCTCGGTAGAGGCGCTCCGCTCGGTTCAACAGCCCACGCACTTCACCGACTTCGTCATCGCGCACTCGCATATCACGGTCTTCGGCACGTTCGTGGTGTGGGCGATCGCCGGCACGATATACGTCTGGCCGCGACTCGCCGCCGACGCCCCGCTGTGGAGCTTTCGGGCCGGGAACTGGGGATTCTGGCTCGTCACCGTGGGAATCTCGGCGATGGGGCTCGTACTGGCGGCGCAAGGTCTCCAGCAGGGCTTCATGCTGATGGCCGGCACCGAATGGGTGCACTCGGTCAACGCGATCCGGCCCTACTGGTGGGTGCGAACCCTCACCGGTTTCTCGATGGCCATGGGCGTGGCGCTGCTCGTCTACACCCTGATGAAGACGTCGCTCGCCGCGCGGCCAACATGACCGCGATCGGAATGCGATGAGATCGATCGGCTCGCTGGCGGTCGGCGCCGGTTTCTTCTTCGTGACCCTGGCGATGTTCGTCCAGGGCTTCCTCCCGGCGATGATCCCTGAATCGCGAGCGAAGCAGGTCAGCCGCGCCGTACGGACGGACGTGGGCGACGTGAAGTGGGTCCGCTACGACGCCTCCGACTACACGCCGCTCGAGCGCGTCGGCCGCGGCGTGTACATTCGCGAGGGCTGCTGGTACTGCCACAGCCAGTACGTGCGGCCGGTGGCCGGCGAGGATCTGCGCTGGGGGCCGGTCTCCGAGGCCGGCGAATACGCCTTCGATCTTCCGCACCTCTTGTCGACCCGCCGGATCGGCCCGGACCTCACGCGGGTCGGGCTCAAGTACGGCGACGACTGGCACTACGCCCATCACTGGGACCCGCGACTGGTCGTGCCGGACTCGATCATGCCGAGCTTCAAGTGGCTCTACACGCGGGTACGCGTGCCCCTGCAACAGTCCGACGCGGGCCCGGCGCTCACGCAGTCATCGCGGCTCCAGACGTACTTCACGATGACGGCGGAGACGTCGATTCCGCTCTATCCCAACGCCGACGGCCTGACGTTCGTCGCGCCACCGGCGAACGGCGTATGGCCGATCGACGGCGCGCCGTTCATCGACCTCAAAGCCTTCGGCGATCGGCCGCCCACCCTCGCGTCGGTCACTCTCGTATTCCCCACGCACGAACTGGTCGGCCTGGTGCGATACATCCAGAAGCTCGGCACGAACCGCGGCGCCTGGCGCGACGTGTTCGAGCCGCAGGCGATCGGCGTCTCGGTCATGAATATTCCGAGCAGCCAGGATTTCCTGACGCTCGGCCGCGAGGTCTACCAGTCCCGGTGCGTCGGCTGTCACGGCAAGCGTGGCGACGGCAACGGCCTGGCCGCGACGTTCCTCTCTCCCCGTCCCCGCAACTTCACTCTCGGCGTCTTCAAGTTCCGCACGACGGCCTCGGGCTCCCTGCCGACCGATGGCGACCTGTACCGCACGGTCACGCGCGGCGTCCGCGGGACCGCGATGCCGACGTGGCATGAGCTGCCGGACAAGGAGCGCCTCGCCGTCGTCACGTTCATCAAGACCTTCTCGAGCCGCTGGAAGGACACGCGACCCGAGCCGGCGGCCGCGATCAGCGAGCCGCCCACGGCGAGCGCCGAGCTCGTCGCGCGCGGAAAGGATCTCTATCGCGCGGCCAAATGTTCCCAGTGCCACGGTGATGAAGGCAAGGGCGACGGCGAGTCGGCCGCCGACCTGACCGACGATCTGAAGTTTCCGATCCGTCCGCCCGACTTCACCCGCGGCCAGTACAAGGGCGGCTCGACGGTGCGCGATATCTTCCGCACGATGACCCTCGGACTCGACGGCTCGCCCATGCCCTCGTTCGCCGACTCCCTGAACGAGGAGGAGCGCTGGGCCATCTCGTATTACGTGCTCTCGCTCTCGGCCTGGAAGGATCCGCTGACGGGCGAGATGCTCAATCTGCCGGCCGGGGCGCGCGCGTCGCTCAACTCGCCGGAGGTCGGCGCCGACCACCCGCGCTTCGCCCTCGATCCGGCCCGGCCCGGGCGGCTCGCGGGCGAGAACGCAAAGACCCGGACCTTGTATCCTGGAATTCGCGAATGATCGAGCAGCTGACACTCGGCGAGTTCACGGTGGCGCTCCTGATGAGCCTGGCGGCGGTGTGTGCCTTCATTTGGGGAGCCGCGACCGGCGCCTTTCGCGGCCTCGAGCGGATCAAGCATCAGGTGCTCCGGGCGGAGGGATTGGATGAGCGAACGGACGCCTGAGCATTCCGTGAAGCACGACGAGGTCGAGCACTACGCGCAGGGCGAGATCCGCGTCTATCGCGGCATCGTCAACACGTGGCTCCTCGTCGTATACGCGATCCTCGCTGTCTGGGGCATCTACTACCTCTTCAAGTTCTGGGGCGGGCTCGGCCCCGGCCTTGCCGTGGGTCAGTAGAAGCCGCGCATGCGGGCGGAACACGTCCTGATCACGCTGGCGCTGCTGAACCTGCTCGCGCTGACCCTCGGGATCCTGTTCAACGTCCTGGCGGGCTTCCTGCCCATTTCGTAGTCCGATGAGCACTGTCTAGCCCGGCACCTGGATCGTGCGCCCGGAGGTCGCCGCGCCTCTTGTGATCGCGGCCGCGGCCTACGCCATCGGCTGGTGGAGGCTGCGCCGCCGCGGCGGAGCCCTCTCTGGGTGGCGGGTCGCCGCGTCGACGGGTGGAGTACTCGGCGCGCTCGTCGCGCTCTCGGCCCCGGTCGACCGGCTCGCGCACGCGTCCTTCGCCGCCCACATGCTCCAGCACCTGCTGCTGATGGTCGTCGCCGCTCCGCTCTTGCTCATGGCCGATCCCTTCGCGGCGCTCGTCTGGGCGCTGCCTGCGCCGGCTCGCGTGCGGGTCGGCCTCCTGTTGCGCGCGGGGACGCCGCTGCGCGCGCTGTGGCGAGTGCTCACGACCGTCTCGGTGGCGTGGCTCGCTCACGTCGCCGCGCTCTGGCTCTGGCACCTACCCGGCGCCTATGATGCCGCCGTGGCCGATCGCGTCGTCCACGACGTCGAGCACCTGGTCTTCTTCGGAACCGCCGTCCTGTTCTGGTGGCCGATCATCCAGCCCGCGCCGCGACTGCGGCCGCCCGCGGGCGATGGAATTCGTATCGGTTACCTGGTGCTCTGCGCCCTGCAGGGCACGTTGCTCGGCCTGTTGCTCGCGATGAGCCCCGAGACGTGGTACCGCGCCTATCCGAGCGCCGAGGACCAGTCGCTCGGCGGCCTGGTCATGTGGGGAATCGGCGGCGCCGTCGACATGCTGGCCGTGCTGATCCTCGTCGGCTGCTATCTCGGCTCTCAGGAGTGATAGTTTTCATCCGAGTGCTCGAAGCTCCGCTTCCGTCTGGTCCGGCCACAGCCGCATATCCATCTCGCGATACATCGTGAGCGCGACTCTCAGGTGCTCCTCCGCTTGCCGCCGCGTACCCATGCGGCGGTAAAGCTTGCCGAGGCCCAGTTGGCAGTGCGCGACGAGAGGACGCATTTCGAGCTCCTCCGCCAGCGCGAGGCTGTCGGCGTACTGCTGTCGGGCGCTGGATGCGGCGATCGAGTCGCCCGGAGCCGTGATCTCGGCGAGGACTCTGAGGGCAAGGGCCTCATTGGCTCGTTCCCGGTGCTTCTTTGCCAGCTCGACCGCGCTTCGAGCGCGCTTCATCGCCTCGTCGGGACGACCGGCCCACAGATACGCTTCGGCCAGACGGCCGATGCGAACGGCGAGGCCGAGACCCATCGCGCTGATCGACACTTCGCTCCGGACCGCCTCTTCGAGGAGGAGAAGAGCCTCGGCCACGCGCCCGGAGAGTGCGTACGCGTAGCCCAAGCCCGACAACAGATTCGGATCGCCATCGCGGCCTGCCCGCAGCAGGGCGACCCCCCGCTCGAACAAGCGCTCTGCAGTCTGCACGTCACCTCGCTCGAGGCTCACGCCTCCGAGCGCGGCGTGGCACTCGATCAAGGTGTGGGGATGATTCGTCAGCTCGGCGATCTGCATCGCTCGCTCCGCATGGTCGAGCGCCTCGCGGAACCGGCCGAGATGTGAAAACAAGAACCCGAGCCAGGCGTGAGGCCAGGACTCGAAGAAATCGGGCAGCGCTCCCGGATATGGGCTCTGGCCCGTAAACGCCTGGGCGGTTTCGAGGAAGATCGACGTGGCTTGCCGGAGGTCGCCGCACGCAAAGTGCGCTTGAGCCAGCCGGTACTTCGCTTCGATCTGGAGATCGGGATCTCCGAGCTCGGCCGCGATGTCGAGCGCCTGTCGGCTGACCTCGAGGGCGCCGCGATGGTCGCCGACGTTGCGGAGGCGGGCGCCCATGTCGGCAAGAACGAGTCCCAGCCGGCGCCGATCGCCGAGCTCCCGCGCCAGGACCTCGGCTTCCTGGATATAACGGAGAATCCGGTCGTACTGGCCCAACGGAGCGAGGACGATCCGCGAGTCGAGCCGGAGATCGATGGCCTGGGTCTTGGCGTCGCGGCTCTCGGGCAAGCGCCCGAGGGCGCGGAGCGCCTCCTCGAAGGAGGTCAGGGACTCGCCGTACGCCGAGCGCCTCGCCGCTCGCATGCCGACCTCGCGAAGGTACGTGACCGCCCGGTCCCACACTTCTCCCTTGACGGCGTGGTACGCGAGCCGCTCGATGTGTCCCGACAATCGACCCGCGTACAGCCGCTCGATCACCTCGACGATTCGCGCGTGCAGCTCGCGGCGCCGCTGCTGCAGAAGAGTTCCGTAGGCCACCTCGTGTGTGAGCGCGTGCTTGAAGCTGTATTCGAGATCGGGAAAGAGGCTCGTCTCGTAGAGAAACTCTGAAGCCTGAAGGTGGGCGAGGCCCCGCCGCAGGTCGGACTCATCCAGCCCGGCGACCGCCTGGAGCAGCGCGAGCGGTATGTCATGGCCGATGACGGCGGCCGCCTGGAGCAAGCGCTTGTCCTCGACGGGCAGCCGGTCGATGCGCGCCGCCAGAACCGCATGAACGCTGGCGGGAACTCCGGTCGCGTGGATGGGCTCAACCAGCCGATACGAGCCGGGCTTCCCGGCGAGCGCCGTCGTCTCCACGAGCGTTCGGACACTCTCTTCCAGGAAGAACGGGTTTCCCTCCGTTCTTTCGATCAGCATCCGTTTCAACCCGTCGAGCGAGGCATCGGCCCCGAGCAGAATCCTGAGCAGCTCCTCCGCGCTCGTCGACGCTAGTGGATCCATGCGTAGCTGGGTGTAGTACGTCTTGTTGCTCCACCCGTGCCGGTACTCCGGCCGGTAGTTGACGAGGAGCAGAAGACGAGCCCCCGGCAGGCTCTCCACGAGGCTATCGAGCACGCCCTGGCTCTCGGCGTCGATCCAGTGGAGATCTTCGAACACGACCACGAGCGGCTGCAGGCGGCACTCTCGGAGTACAAGGTGCTTCACGCCGTCGAGCGTCCGCTGCCGGCGTTCCGGGGGCTCCAGTCGCTTCCACTCCTCGTCGTCGACCGGGACGTCGAGCATCGCCAGGAGCGCTGGGAGCGACGGTTCAAGCGCCCGATCCAGGGACATGAGCTTGCCGGTCACCTTTTCGCGGATCTTCCGCTTGTCGTCCCATCCCTCGATCTGGAAGTATTGTCTGAGCAGCTCGATCACCGGGAGATAGCTCGTCGCCTGGCCGTAAGAGATCGACGCGACCTCGAGAGTCAGGCAGCTCTGCACCCGATGCGAGCGCGTGAACTCCCAGAAGAGACGCGACTTCCCCACTCCAGGCTCGCCGACGAGCGCGACGACCTGGCCGCGTCCGGCGCGGCTTTGCTCGAGCGCGGTGTCGAGATGCTCGATCTCGCCCGTCCGCCCGACGAACTTCGTGAGACCACGGCCGGCCAGCACCTGAAAACGAGATCGCGCCGTCTCGGCTCCGGCCAGCTCGTAGACTTCGACCGGCTTACCGCGGCCCTTGACGTTCACCGGGCCGAGGGACGTGACCTGAACGTAACCCTCCGCGAGCTGCAAGGTTGCCGCGGTGATCAGCACCGACGCCGGGGTCGCGGCTTGCTCGACGCGAGCCGCCAGATGCGTCGTCTCTCCGACGGCCGTGTAGTCGATGTGCAGGTCGCTCCCGACGGAACGGACGACGACTTCGCCGGAGTTCAGGCCGACGCGAATCTGGGGGAGGACCCCCTCCTGACGGCGCAGACTCTCGCCGTACCGTTTGACGGACTCTTGCATCCGCAGCGCGGCATAGCAGGCGCGCACCGCGTGATCCTCGTGCGCGAGGGGCGCGCCGAAGAGCGCCATGATTCCGTCGCCCATCACCTGGTTGACGGTGCCCTCGTAGCAGTGCACCGCTTCCATCATCCGCTCGAGAATTGGATCGAGGATCCGGCGCGCCTCTTCGGGATCACGGTCGGCGAGGAGCTCCATGGAGCCCTTGAGATCGGCGAACAGCACGGTCACCTGCTTGCGCTCGCCTTCGAGCGCGGTCCGGGACGTCAGGATCCTCTCGGCGAGGTGCTTCGGAATGTAGGACTCGGGAGCCACGAAGCGCGGCCGCGCACGCTGGTCGAGCGGTGTCGCACACTGGCTGCAGAAGTTGTTCTCGGCAGGGTTATTCGCGCCGCAGGACGGGCAGACGGAAGCAAGGGCTGCCGCACACCGGCCACAGAATCTGGCCTCGGGGAGATTCTCGGCTTGGCACCGGAGGCACCTCATGCCTGACCCGCCAAGTGGGCCGAGCGTTGCCGCCCTTGCTTTCGAGCGTACGGCATCAGCTCAGACGCTTGATCCTGATGTTTCGGAACTGCACGCGGGACCCCGGGTGGTGATTCTGGAGCCCCACGTGGCCCTTGAGCGGACGTCCCGTGTTGCGTGTGAGGGAGCTCACCGGCGTGGTATTCAGGATGACGTTCACGCTATCGGCCACCACGTGGATCTCAAACCGGTTCCACTCGCCGATACGCCGCGCGGCCTGCTGCGTGGCCGGTGCGAGCCCGTACACCGCGCCCGTGGCGTGCGATGGGCTGCCGGTGGTGTTGGTGTCGGGGTTGTAGCCCCGAGCGTCGATCTGCACTTCATAGCCATGATCGACGGCGAGCCTCCAGTCGTTGGCGGGATCGTTGCTGCCCAGCGCGGGGAACCGGAGAAACACGCCGGAGTTGTCGAAGACGCTCGAGGAACGCCAGTCGACCTTCAGGATGAAGTCGCCGAACTCATCGGGCGTGTACCAGAGCAGCCCGATGCCGCCGACGGACTCGAGGATGTCGCGGCCGACCACGGCGAAGTGGCCCGAGCCCGCGATCTGCCAGCCGGTGAGCGTCCCGTCGAACAGTGGCTGAAACCCTTCCTCCAGTGTGCGGCCCTGAGCGGCGATCGCCTTGGCCGTGCGCCGCGCGAGCGTGAGCGCCGTCAGCGATGGATTGGCGGAGCCCAGCGTCGGGAACAGTGCCGGTCCGGCGATGTACGCGTTGGCCACGTGATGAAAGCGGCCGTCGAGGTCCGTCACGGAGTCCTGGGCCGAGACGCCCGTCCACAGCGTTCCCGCCTCGTGATGGGTACTGCCCAGAAGGTCACGGACCTTGTTGGCCGGATCGAATGGGTCGTTGTTGGGGCTCGGGGATGGAGGAGTCGCGTGCCACGAGCCCGGATCACGAACGTCGTTCCGGAAGCTGTCCTTGTAGAAGTACTGGATCTTCGTCGGATCGTCCCCGGCGAGCTTCAGTGCGAGCGTGACGGCCGCGTCATCCATCACTCGCCACAGGGCCATGTCGGCACCGGTGGCGACCAGGTTGACCCACGCCCGTCGCTTGCCGAATTCGTCGCGCTGGTCGGCGGTGTCGAACGCCAGGTTCATCCAGCTGGTTCCGGTGTTGGTCGGCGTCGCCTGTGGATCGCCGCGCATCTCGCCGATTCCGCGCAGCGTGAGCACGATCCAGTCGGGATCCTGGTTGGCCGCGATCTGGTGGAGCAGGTCGATGTCCGGGATCATGTGGAACATGTTCTTCTCGGGATCTGACCCCTGGACGTCCGCCGCCGTGACTTGCAGATGAAAGCGGCCCTGCGGTGTCGAGCCGCGAACGATCAGGGCGGCCGCCTCGATCTCGTCCGGTTTGGCCTTGAGCTTCGAGAAGACCGAGCGCTTGATCCGCACCGTCGTGTTGCTTCGCAGGTGGGCCATCAGGTTCCGGCCCATCTCCGCCCGGGGAAAGGACTCCAGCGCCAGCCGCGTCGACTCGATGGTGCCGGCGGCGAGGACGACCAGGCACTCCGGCGCCACGCCGAGGAACTGACGCTGCCCGTTGACGTCGACCTCGATCTGGCTGACCACGTTGCCGGTGACATAGAGCTTCACGACGTGAGCTCTCGGCACGAGGAAGAGCTGGCGTCCCGCGTCCAGACTCGCCGCGCCCCGCCTGCTCGCGTCGCCGATGTCCTCGCGCACGGCGGTGATGAGGATGGGCGCGCTGCTGTACTTGTCGAAGCTGAAGAGCCCGGGTGCTGGCGGCGCTCCCTGGATCGCCAGCGGCGCCTCATCGACCCGATCGACGCTGGAGACCTGTTTTGCTGCCGCCTTGAACGCCTTGAGGAGCTCATCGAACAGCGGCCCGCTGATGTAATCGGTCGTCGGATCGACGCCGATCTCCTTCTCGACTTCGTTGTAACTTTCGTTCAGGTACTGGGCGAGCTCCGCCGGCCACTGCGCCAGGTCGGCCGGGGTCAGACGCGGGGACCAGCCCCCCCAGTAGAGCGAGCGCCCTCCAATGCAGTAGGCAAGGCCGGGGAAGGGCTCGTTGCTGTGCCAGGGCAAGCCCCACGCTGGCGCGCCGTTCGCGAGCTGGCTCTGCGGGCTCGGCTCCTGGCCGTTGGCGGTCGCGCGAACGGCGCCGCCGACGGCGAGACCGATATTGGACAGGTTCTGGACGTGCTCGGAGACGAGGAAGCTCCCCGCGTCGAGGACAAGGACGCGGCGGGCCTTCTTACTTTCCCGAAAAATCTTCTCGGCGCAGTAGGCGCCAAACATCCCGGCGCCGACCACCACCGCGTCGAAGGCGAACCCACCGTTGCCGATCGTCCCGATCACCTCGTCCCACGTGTTGCAGACATACCTTCCCTGGACGTCGATCGCAAAGGTCGTTTCCTGGACTAGGGCGGTTTCGGAAGCTTCAACCAGCCGTCGAATCATGGGGCACCTCATCTTCTGTGGTACGGAGTCGCGAATGCACCGGCCGAGCGAAGAGGCGGGGCGCGGGCCGCACCACCGCTGCACACGCTTGCAGCGAAGACCTCGAGCCCGACGAGAATCCGCCGGGGCACGCGCCGAGTCAGCCGATCGACGGGGCCGTCCGAAGCAAGGGCCCACGCCGATCGAGGAATCGGCGGCACTCTAGTCTGGCCGGCCTCGGTAAATCGCCGCACGATGCGTGTCAGGCAGGAAAGCGTAGACGATGTTTCGGACCGCGTCGAAGCCGATCGTGTGCGCGCCGCGCTCTGTCGGGACGCTTTCGAGGCACCGCATCGTCTCGGTATCGAAGACGTCGATGACTCCGGGGTCGCCGATCGCGACGTAGAGATGCTCGAGCGCGGCATTGTGGAAGACGACGTCCGGAACGCCACTGATCGCGTGCTCGCTCCGCACGGCGCCCGACCGCGCATCGACCACGAGCAGCACCTTGCCGTCGCACGCGCAGAAGAGACGCCGGGTCGTCGGATCGAGGTCCAGCCCATGGGGGCCCATCGCCGGGATTGGAAACACGGTGGCGACACGCGTCGGGGTTGCGCTGTCGACGACGACGATCTGGGGTGGCTCCGCGATGTTGACGTAGAACCACCCGCCCTCGGGTTCGAAGACGGCCCACCGCGTCCGGCCCGGAACCGGAATCTCCGCGATCACCGCCTGGCGTCTCACGTCCACCATCGAAACGCTGAAAGACCCGCGGCGCGACGGGTCGCCGACGTTCGCCGCCAGCAGCAGTCGACGATCGGCGTCGTAGGCGAGACCATTCGGTCCGGCGCCGACCTTCACTCTGGTCCCGGTCTCCTCCCGCGCCGGCGAGAAGATCCCGACCGTGTCCTCGCCGCGATTCGAGGTGAACACGTGGTCGTCCGTCTCGGAGACGAGTGCGCCGGCGACCCGCGGGAGATGCGGGATGGAGCGCAGATACGTATGGCTCGTGCAGTCGATCACGTCGACGGCGTCGTTCGCGGTGTGGGCGACGTAGAGCAGAGCCCTCCCGCCATGGACGGCCGCGTGGTCGAACCCGCCCGGCCCTGCGTGTGGGGGCAGGTCGACGTACCCGATATGCTCTAACGTCCTAGCCATGTCGAGAGCCGCCGACGTTCGCACGACAGTACGCGTACAAGGCGTCGTACGCGGGGAACTGCCGAGCCATGTTCTCGTGGTCGTCCTTCGCGATGGCCTGAAAGCCGGTGGCCAGCGCGTACAGGCCCGCGGACTCCGGCGTCAGCTGGCGCGCGTCGGTGTCCGCGCCGCGCACGATGAGGGCGAGCGCGCGGAGCGCCGGATCCTCGAGCTTGTGCTTGCCCAGGAACGCATCGAAGGAACAGCGGTCACCGACGTGTCCGAGCTCTACCCCCGGAACATCATAGGGGATGGCGCCTTCCCGCTCGGCGACGGCCATGACCTGGTCGGCCGGTACGAAGAGGAACGTCGCGCTCTTGTCGATGAATCGCGTGATCAGCCACGGACAGGCGATGCGGTCGACGCGCGCCCGTTCACGAGTCACCCATTTCATGGCTACTTCCCCTTGACGCTGTTGGTCTGGTCGACCGCGGCCCTCAAGCCCTGGGCGAGCTTTGCCGGGTCGTCGTTGCCCCAGAAGTGCATGTAGAAGAGCCTCGGAGTGTCCATCAGCCCGTGATTGTGGATCGCGGTCACGTCGATGCCGTGCTGCCGCAGTGTCCTGGCAACGGCGTTCACCTCTTTGTCGATCAGCACGAAATCGCCCGTGATCGCCGCCTTGCCATCCGCGGTCGGCTGGAAGTTCATCACCGTCACCACACCCATGGCGGGCAGCAACGGCTGCCCCATCGCGGTGATCGCCTCCGTGCGGGGGACGATGACTTGGTAGACGCCGCCGCCGATGTCTCTACCCTGACGACCGAGCGTCTGCTCGATCTGCTTCGTGTCGAGAGTAGCCCCGCCGCCGATCACGGCCGCCGGCGCGCCGCCCAGAGGCGTCCCGCTGGCCGACAGGGCCAGTCGCAGCGCCTTCGCCATCTGGAGCGCGTCGCCGTGACCTTCGTAGTGCATGTACATGACGTGTGGTGACATCTCGTTGAGGTGGTTGTGGACGGCCGTCACCTCGAGTCCTCCGCTGAGGAGACCGGACATCACCGTGGGTATTTCCTGGTCGAGCAGAACGAGGTCGCCCATGACCATCGCGTGGTCACCGGCCTGCTTGAAGGCCGCGTAGGATCCGAGCGCGAACCCGGCCTTGACCGGAATTCCCTTCACGGTGACCGTCAGATCGGTCCGCGGCATCCCGATACGGAACACGTCGCCGGCCTGCAGCTGGCCCGGCTTGCCGAGCGCCTGCTCCACGGCTTTCCAGTCAGGGTCGGCGGCGCGTGCCGGAACCGGCACGGCGACGAGCACGATGAGACCGAGAAGGACGATCGCCTGCTTCATTGACCGGCTCCTTTCGCGCCACGAACGTGAAGGTCGTCGAACGCGGTAATCGAATCCGCCTTGGTCCAGAGGCCGACGCGCCCGGATTTGAGCCGCGCGTCGCGATGGTCCAGATACAGCTTGCCGTCGAGCCACGCCTGCATGTGGTCGCCGACGGCCACGAGGCGCACGGTGTGCCACTGGCCGAGCGCCGGAGCTTTCACCGCGGCCGTCGCGAGCTGCCGCCGTCCCCGGTCATAGGAGTAGAGGCGGAAGTTGTCCTCGAGCGCATTGGCGCGGACGACGTAATACTTACCGTCGGTGAAGCGGAACACGATGCCGCCCGATGCGTCCTCGCGGCCCCCGACGGCTTTGAACTTCATCGAGATGTCGACGTCGCCGTACGGCCCGCCGGGCGCCACGATGACGTTGAACTCGTTTTTCGTCGCCCGCTGCACGAGCACCTTCTTGCCGCTGGGTGCCCCCGCCATCTCCTCCACGGCCCATTGCCCGTTGACCGTCGTCCAGCTCTCGATCCCCTGAGTCTCGAAATCGAACGTTTCCTCGGGAACATTGTCCGCCACACTGATCTCCGTCACGCTCGCGAGGGCGAGCGATGCGCGTGTCATCCCAAATGCGCCGAGCGCTGCCAGCACGGCCCTCAACACGCCGCGTCGTGACATCGGCCACCCGTGCATCTCCATCTCCTCCTACGTCTTTCGCTGCTTCAAGAACGAGTGCAGGCCATCGAAGATGGCCATACCGCGCTCGAGGAGCTCGTGGTCGTCGGGTGTGGCCTCGGCGAGCGCACGGATGGCCAGATCCACGCCCGGCGACTCGTTCCGCGTGAACTTGCCGTCGTGCAGGTCCGCCTCGTGGACGATCTCCGCGATAAGCTTGACCCGCCGGTCCTTGAGCCCGAACCGTCTGACGAGGGTCTCGAACGTGCAGTCCTCGCCGTGATGGCCGAAATCCGCGCCGAGCACGTCGAAGGGGATGCCCTTGCGGGCGGCATCGGCCGCGTCGGCGAACGCGAATTTCGCCTCGGGATCGCAGAAGCGCTTGATGAGCCAGGCCGACGCGATCCGGTCGATGTGCGGTCGGGGTCGCGTCACCCAGGTGCTGCCCGGAGCGGGCAGCGAGGCGCGATGGCGCCCGCCGGTCGCGCGCGGTCGCGTCTCGACGGCCCGCAGGCGCTTGGCCGTCGTCTCCCACAGCGCGCGGGCGCGCTGGCCTGCCGGCGCCTCGAGGTAGTCGATGGCTTGTATCCGGTCGAGCTCCCGCTTGAAGCCATCGAGCTTGGCGCGGAGCGCCGCGACCGAGCCGCGGTGGCTCGTCAGGTAGCGATCGAGCTGCGAGAGGATCTCTCGGCAGCCCTGCACGACCGCCTGGTATTCCGGGTTACGGACTTTGTGGAACAGCGCGGCGATCTCGTCGTCGGTCATCGTCTCGACACGGTCGACGCGCAGCAGCGTCGCCTCACCGCGAAACGACTGGATCTCCTGCACGAGCCACTGGAACAGCTCGGTCGTCTCTGGAGTCTCCGGCAGGATCCAGCCCGCGCCCCGCAGCCGGACCGCGCCCATGCGCTGAAGCTTCCGCCAGACTCCGACGCGGTGCCGGGTCGGCTTGGGCGGCAGGGCCGTGAGGAGCGTCAGCCAGCGCATCACGCTGACCGTAACGCTTGCTACATCGCGAGTCAAGCGTTACACTCCGACATCCGAAGTCCGAGCTGAGGGAGGATGGGGAATGAAGCCGGAAGAAACCCGTCGCCGCGTGCCGATCCGCGATCTCGTCCGGTAGCGCGGAGCCGGCTCTTCTCGCTCTCAGGGGCGAAGGCGGCGCTATCGACCGTCACGCGCGCGTGAAACGTACGGAGGAAACCGCATGGTCGCCCAGCAAGGAAAAGTCCTGTTCGTCTGCTTGCACGGCTCGGCCAAGAGCCTCATCGCCGCCGAGTACTTCAACGGCCTCGCCGCTGCCCGAGGTGTCGGCGCGAGAGCGACATCCGCCGGGACCGAGCCCGACGACCTGATCCCGCGGCGTGTCGTCCAGGGAATGCGCGCGGACGGCATCGACGTCGAGGGCTGTCGGCCGCGACGCCCCACGCCGGCCGACGTCGACGGCGCAGCGGCCGTCGTGACCTTCGGCTGCGACCTCGGCGAGTTGGTCTCGCGCGCGGCACGCATCGAGCGCTGGGACGACGTGCCGGCGGTGAGCGAAGACTTCACGCGTGCCCGTGACGTCATCGTGTCGCGCGTCGCCGCGCTCCTCGAAGATCCTGCGTTGATGCCATAGCGCCGTCGTATGTTCGATTTTCTCTGGGAGATGCGGCCGTACTTCCGGCAGGTCGCGGGCCAGCTCGCGCTGGGATCCGTCGCCGGCATCATCATGAACACCGCCGTCGTCTTGCCGGCGATCCTGCTCGGCCGCGCGATCGACCGGGCGCTGCTCTGGGAGCGGGGCGAAGCGACGGCCTCCGACGTCGGCTGGGCCGCGCTGGCCTTCGTCGGCGGCACGCTGCTCACCGAGGTGCCCCGGATCGGGAAACGCTGGTGGCTGATGACCGCCAATGCGCGGATCCGCGCGAACGTGCGGGCGGACGCGTTTCGGGGAGTACTGGCCTGGCCCATGGCCGACGTGCAACGGACGCCGCTGGGAGACCTGATGGCCCGCATCGTCGGCGACGTCGAAGTGCTCGGCGTCGGCGTCCGCGAGTTCACCATCGAGATATGGGATACCGTGCTCTTCTCCCTTTCCTTCGTCGTGGCGATGCTTCTCTTCGATCCGAGCCTCACGCTGCTGGCGCTGCTCCCGGCTCCGGCGGCCATGGTGCTGGCGCACGCCACGGGACGCTGGGTCGCGCGGCGAACCACGCGAGCGCGCGAGGCGAGCGCCGATCTCACCTCGGCGATCCAGGAGCATCTCACGGGGATCAGGGTGCTGCGCCTCTTCGGCCGGGCCAGTGCGTCGGTCGAGCGGATCGCGGACCTGTCACGCCGGTTCGCTGACAGAAACCTGAGCCTGGCTCGTCTCCGAGGAGGCTTGCAGCCGATCTACACGACCCTGATGATCGCGGGCGTCGTCTTGATCGTATGGAAGGGCAGCGAGCGAGTCGTCGCCGGGGTGATGACCGTCGGCGCCTTCGTCGCCTACCTCGAGCTGTTTCTTCGC
>JACXTT010006349.1_pt1 | contig 16891 bp, 10 predicted proteins | sample 9270951 | NCBI WGS metagenome assembly JACXTT01 (sample SAMN15532306, study PRJNA645909) | rock metagenome | isolation source: weathered quartz diorite | place: Puerto Rico | collected 2017-06-21 | reverse complement strand
CTCTGGTCTGGCCGAGCATCTGGCGTGATGTGCCCAGACCATTCACCGAAGAATTCATCAGGTAGCACATCGAGGATTGATCCTGCATCGTCTCCAGATAGTAATAGTCGCCGGTGATGAGATAGGCAAGATACCCGGCAGAGCCATGGTGGGCGAAATCCCAAACGAGAGTGCCGGCGCCCCATGACGTATCGCCGGCGCCATTTGGTCCTTCCACCGTCCACGTCGGCCGGCCCGACGGCGTCGTCGGCAAGCTCGTCGCACTGTCATTCCAGACGATCGCGTAACTATTGATGGCCTTCGCATTCGCCAAAACCGAATTGAATGCTCTCGAATCGCCGCCGGAAGTTATAAATAGAGAATCCCAGAGCGGCAGCAGGCCGATTTGCGGCGCAAAGCCGGTATCACCCATGGTGGGAGTCCATCCGCCGTTCTGCATGGGGACGTAATTTTGGTACAGACCGTTTAGTGCCGTCGCGCTGGGGTTGCGCTTCCAGTAGTTCGGTACAAGTTTGCTGTCGATTAAATACAGCGTGTCCATTGTTGGAGTAACCTGAGGATCGGTACCGACCCAGCTCTCAATCGTCCAGCGTGTGTGAGCATAATGACTGAGCGAAGCCCCACCGTTCGAATACACGACCACCCCGTTAACCGTGACGGTCGGCACGTAGACTTTGTTGGTGGTCGCGACGTCGAGATAGCCATTCTCGACAGAGGTGCGAATCCAAATCTGTCCTCCCTTATATAACCGGACGTGAAACCACACGACTAGACTCGGGTCGCTCCCGACGGCGCTTCGGTAATGCGCCTCAACCATTTCCGGTCCGCTGATCCATGTTCGAAAGGGAGTGGCCAGAAGACTTGAAAGAGTCACGGTTCCGTAACTGCCGAGCTGGACTGAAGCCGAGGGGTTGGCAGCCTGAATGTCGGCGGCCGTCAAATTTGTTCCCGCGGGAGCCGACGCGGACGAAAACACATTAACCGTCACCGGCGTGCTGGCTGTTAGCCCGACTCGGCCGGAAGCAACGGCATGTTTCACGCTGTTGTCGGACCAGCGGCTTTTCACGACCACTTGAGCGGTTGAGACATCCAGCGTCGGAACTCCGGGGATGTCCCCCTTCCTGAAGCCGAGACCAACTGAAAATGGAACCGTACCGGTGGTGCCAGAGGTCAATTTAAAAGAAGTTACCTGGGGATCCTTGGCAGAAGAGACTTTATAGATATAGACATTTTGAAAAATCGAGTTGACCGCAATGTACGCATTTTTTGATGGAATATATTGGAATCTCGAAAAGGTTCCATTGGCCGGAGGATTTGTGGGAATGACCGTATTTGTCGGCGCTGGTCCCCGCGTTGTCCAGTTCCACGTCGAAGGATCGAGTTCATAGACCGTTGCGCCGCCCACCCAGGCAATGAAAGTTTGACGGATCGGATCGTATTTTAATCCGGGAGCTGTGCTGTTCAGTACGGGCGCGCCGCCGCGAGTCGTCGGCTCAGAATATTGCCAGGTATTCAGATTCCAAACCCGGACTTTCCCGGGGCCGACCATCACAAACAACCTTCGAACGGGATCGATAGCTCCCGTGGGACTGCTGAACAGGCCCGCGGTGATTGAACCGCGTTGCGTATAAGTGTTCGCAACCGGATCGTACTCGGAAAATATTACATTTCCCTGGTGGAAAACGTGCTGTGTAACCGGATCGTAGACAGCAACCACCGACACTTCGCCCGCCAGCGTATCGTGTGCTTGTGTCCACGTAGAGTTGGCAAGATTGAATAACCATGTCCCCGTGCCTCCACCACCGCCCCAGCAATGTGAACCGTTTGCCGTAAAAAACTTGTCCAGTCCAGGGATATAGGCCAGGCCGTCATAAGTGTGACGCGCGGCTGGATTTCCGTCGGGGTACGCTTCAAATGTTCCCGTGAGCGGGATATTCGTGCTGGGTCCCCAGATGCGCGACCACGAAAGGGAATTGATGTCGAACGCATACATTTCGTTGCCGCAGTAGTCAGTGTGTCCGCCCCCCCAGACCAGCAGCCTGTCTCGAAGCGTATCGTACGCAGCGCTGTTCCATGCCGTCATGATCGCTGCCGGACCCGAATTGCCAGGAGGCACGGGGCTTGGCAAAACCGTCGACAGATTCGAATTGGGGACCATATACCACTCGCCTGGATTCAGACTGTCGATGGGGCTGGATGTGGACGCAGCAGTAGTGAAGACTGGCTTCGCAATCGGGACCGTGACCGAAGAGGAGGTAGTTTGCGCCGGCGTGAGACGAGCCGACAGGGATGGCGCAAGCAACAACATCGCCGCCACGGCGACTATAATCGCAGTTAGTTTATATCCCACCAGTTTTGTGAACCTAAACCGTTTCATTTACCGGAGTTTACCCGCGCCCGGTTTATGAGTCCCCTCTTAGGACTCCGCGCTAATTTTCACCAGTGCGCTGTATGCGTTGGTGGCAAAGTTTGGCCGCGCAAATACGAGCTCGCCTCGGCCGGTGTTCCCGAGTTGGTAGGGAACGCGGCGGAGTGTACTTAGTGGATGGTCACTCGTCAAAGCGTTTTACTGTCGGAGATTGTTAAATTGTTGCCAACTGCGGAGCCGACGTCGAAGCCGCGATCCTTAGCCCTCGAAGCAGACTTTTCCAGCGTCAATTGATCGCAAACTGAAATTTTTTGCGTGTCTCACATACTTTTGTGGCAGTTCGCCGCCACTTACGTTTCAAATCGGGATTTTTCGAAATCAACTGACCTCACGGCGGGAGGAAGCGTGATTACCAGTACAGGGCGCACATTTGAAAAGTCCAGCTGAGAAGCCAACGCGCGTCGTCATCGCAGATGCGCACACGTTGTTCCGAGCCGGCTTGCGGCGGTTACTTGACAATTCTCGCATGGGTCTTGTGGTCGTTGGTGATGTCGCTGGTGGCCGCGACGCCGTTCAACAGGTCTTGCTGCTCAAGCCGGATATTTTCGTGTTTGACCTTTTGCTCCCTCAATTAGCCGGGCTGGAAGTCCTTCGCCGGATTCAGCCAATTCAGATGCTGCGCAAAGTAATCCTGACCGCACAAATTACAGAGCAAGACCTGCTGAAGGCTTCGGACTTGGGAGTAAGTTGCGTCCTGTCCAAACAATCGTCAATGGAAGACCTCCTTCAATGTATCCGGAGATCGAGTAACGTCGGGTCGTCGTCGGGCGCAATCAGTCACGGATCTGCACCCGCGTTTTCAAGCATTCCGTCTCGAGAACGGCGAGAGCAACGATTTCAAATCACCAAACGCGAGAAGCAAGTTTTGGAGGCGCTTGCTCAAGGTTCCAGTAATGCAGAAATTGCAAAGCAGCTCTTGATCAGCACAATGACGGTGAAGCATCACTTAACAAATTTATTTAATAAGACGGGAGCGTCGAACCGTCTGGAACTCTTGCTATTCGCAACCGAGAAAGAACTCCTCGAGAGGCCGCGCTTCAGTATCGGAATAACTGCCGTTGCTGCCGCCCTGAACTCGAAGCGTAGCAGATAGAACCTTCCGACAAAAGCAATTGCCAAATTGTCACAATCGGCACGCATTTCAACGATTTGCGCCGTTGACTTAACGCGGACGGTTCCCCAAGATTGTTCTGCATGTCCGAGTTTGCCGGCCTGTCGGATGCGGAGTTGATCTCGCGGTGCTTGAATAAGGATGCTGAAGCCTGGGAGACGCTGATCCGACGATATCAACGTCTCATTGCATCGATCACCGTGAGGTTCAAGCTGTCCCGGGAAGATGCAGCCGATGTGTTCCAGTTGGTCTCGATCAGCTTGTTCAAGCAATTGCCCACACTCAGGCGCGATTCCAAGCTCAGTTCCTGGTTCATCACGGTGACCGTTCGCGAGTGTTGGAAGCTGCGCCGGAGATCCGGACGGAATACGGCTATTGAAGATTCGGCCTGGAGCGAGGTGGCCGATTCCGCTGATCCCGATGTGGCCACATCCGAAGAGCAGGTGTTGATGCTCGAGCGGCAGCAGCTTGTGCGAACAGCCCTCGAGCGGCTGAGTGAGCAATGCCAGTCATTGCTTCGGAAGCTCTTTTATTCCGACGTGATGTCTTATGCAGAACTGAGCGCCGAAACGAGTATGCCGGTCGCCAGTATCGGACCCACACGCGGGCGATGCCTTGCCAGATTGAAACTGGAATTGGCAAAACTGGGATACCGGTGAATTTGATGTATCTAAATCCAGCTTCGGCGACACTCATCGAGTGGAGGTGCTGAAACGAATGGCCTGTGTTCCATTGGACGATCTGCTGGCTTTGATCCGGGGGACCATCGAAGCCGGTACGAAAGCCCTCGTTGAGGCCCATATGTCTTCAGGATGTGTAACTTGCGCGGAGAATTACCGCTGGCTGACCGCGATGCTGTCAGTTACGGCAGAAGACAACTCCTTCGACTTCTCAGAGGAGGCGATTCAATGGTCTGTCGCCCAATTCAAAGCGGCGAGCGCGGCCATGCCTTCGAAAAAACAGATCCTCGCTCGACTCATCTTCGACAATCTTCTTCCCGCGCGGCCGGTTGAAGTGCGGTCGATGGCGGCTCCGGCGATCAGCCGGCAGGTTTTGTATCAGGCCGGCGCCTACGAGGTGGATCTGCGATTGGAACAGCTTGAGGCTGCGAGCGCCATTGTCATTTTGGGCCAAATCGTCAGTACGGAGAAGAAATCGGGCGGACTCGCCGGCTTGAGCGTGGAAATGGCGCTCTACACTTCCGGCGCTGGACACGAAGATACGAAGCAGACGGAGACAGACAGCCGGGGCATGTTCCGTTTGCGAGACGTGACTCCCGGCGAATACGACATCATCATTCACGTTCCCGAGGGTGACCTCCTGATCAATGGAATTACCTGCAGACCTCAGTAGCCGGCCGATCGATCGGCAGCTGATCGAATTGCTGAAGAAGAAGGTCAATTTCTGCATCCGATCGGATGTCGGCCAGGCGCTCGAACTGGCGGATCTAGCCGTGCGCCTCAGCAGCGAGATCGCGGATCCGCTGGCTTCGGCCATCGCGCTCCGGACAAAAGCATCGGCCATGTATTCCGCAAATCAATACTCTGAAAGCATTGCGCTGTGGCAGAAAGCATTCGACCTCTATTCGCGCAACGGTAATGCGGCGGATGCAGCGGAGGTTCAGCGATCGATGGTCGACGCGCTGATGTATATGGGCAGGTACAGCGACGCTCTCGATCTTGCGGAACAGGCGAGAAACACACTTGTCGCGCTGAACGATACTGCCGAGCTTGCGCGCCTCGATACGAACGTCGGCAATGTCTACCACCGCCTGGACCGCAACGCGGAGGCGCTCGCGCATTACGAGCGCGCCCTCGCGGCTTTCCGCGTGACAGGTGAAACGTTCGGGATTGCACTTGCGTCGTTCAACGCGGCGAACGTCCATTCGAATCTCCACAATTTCGAGAGTGCGCGTGAGAGCTATCAGCTTGCCGAGCATCTCTATTGCGAGCAAGGTATGGGATTGGCTGCGGCGCAGGCCCGCTACAGCCTCGGATGTCTGGACTTCCTGACCGGGAACTATCACCGGTCCATGCGCGTGCTTTATCAGGTCAAGCCGGAGTTCGAGCGGCTGGGCGATCTGCGTTTCGCCGGGCTCTGTCTTCTGGATCTCTCCGAGATTTGCCTGCAAATGAATGTGCTCGATGAAGCAGCAATCCTTGCTCAGCAGGCATGCGAACGATTCCACGATCTGTCGATGCGATATGAACAGGCAAAGGCCCTTATGTTTAGCGGATTGGCGTGCCTCGGACTGGCACGCCTCGAAGACTCCGAAAGACTGCTAACGGAGGCCAACCATCTTTTCAGGTTAGACGGAAATTCTCTTTACATCGGAATGACGATCGCATTCGGCGCCGAGCTGGAGCTTCGCCGCGGCCGGCCGGCGGAAGCTCTGGCAGCGATCACCGAAGCGCGTTCCATCTTCGACCGCCATGATCTCGGCGCAAAACGATGCCATGCGCACTTTATCGAAGCGCGGGCACGAAGAGCGGCCGGGCAGAATCATGCAGCGATGCAACAGTGCATGGAGATCCTTGAAACTCTGGAGCACGTCGAGGCTCTTTGGTTGGAGACCGCGGTCCGGGAATTGATGGCGGACGTCTTCCTCGACGGAGGAAATCGGGAATCTGCTTACGAATACTATCTCTCGGCGGTGAATTCGATCGAGCAGCAGCGTGCCAACATCCGAGTCGACGAGTTCCGCAGCGCCTTCATGACCGACAAGCTTCGCGTATACGAAAAGCTCATCCGCCTCTGCCTCGATCAGGAAACCCCAACGCAAAATGCGCTGGCCTTTTACTACCTCGAGAGTCGCAAGGCCCGGACGCTCGTGGATATGCTCACAAACGATTTGGATCTCTGGCCGGACCTGCCATCGGACTCGAATGTGCGCCGTGAATGGAAGAGCTTGCGAGAAGAGCTTCATTGGCTGCACGCCAGAATCCGCGAAAGCCAGGCCAGCCCCGACAACCGTTCAGTCGCCGTCGAAGCGAAACTGCAGGCCGAAATCCGTGAAAAAGAGCATGCACTGGCCGACGTGACAAGGCGCGCGCAAGTCCAGGATCCCAACTTCAATGCACTGGAAGGAGCGGGCGGCCTGACCATTGACGAGTTCCGGAAGGCGCTTGGAGTGGACGATACGCTCATCGAATATTACGCCGACGGCGACGGGGTAATGGCATTCGTTGTAGATCAGCGCGCCGTCGATGTGATCCATCTTCCATGCACCCTCGCAGACATTCGCGAACAAGCAATGGAGCTGAAGTTCCTGATGGAAAAGTTCCAATATGGGGCGGCGTATATCACGGCCCACCGGGACTACCTGCTGGATTGTGTGAACACATCGCTGAAAGCGTTTAGAGATGTCCTTTTTGCGCCGCTGGCAGAGCGCGTCGCCGGAAGAAATCTGGTCATCGTACCTTTCGACGTGCTGCACAACATTCCTTTCCACTGCCTGTTCAACGGAAATACGTATCTGATCGAGGACCACGAAGTGGCTTATGCGCCGAGCGCGAGGCTTTATGCCCTGTGCCGCAGCCGCGGCTTTGGAGAGCGGTCGCGCATTTCCGTTTTCGGCGTACCCGACAGCATCGCTCCGCATATCGAAGAAGAAGTCGCGACGATCCAGGGTTGTTTTCCGGCGGCCCGTTGTTTCGTTGGAGAAGCCGCGTCCCGGAACACACTGGAGGAGGCTGCCGGGTCCAGTGATGTCTTGCACATCGCGTCACATGCCGTGTTCCGTCACGATAATCCCATGTTTTCTGCGTTCAAGTTGTCTGACGAGTGGCTGAACGCGTATGACGTGTGCTCGCTGCGGATGAATGCGGCGATGGTCACGTTGAGCGGTTGCAGCACCGGCGCCGGGAGAATTTATGCCGGTGACGAGATGCTGGGCCTGGTCCGGGCTTTTCTGAAGGCCGGCGCATCGTCACTCGTCGTTTCGCTCTGGCCCGTGAACGATCGTTCTTCGGCCTCGCTGATGGGCGCGTTCTACGAAGCTCTGAAGCAGGGCCGTCCGGCGCGCGCTTCATTACGCGACGCGATTCTCAAATTGAAGATGAATTATCCCAATCCTTATTACTGGGGACCCTTTGTATTGATCGGTCAGAACTAGGAGTCATTGATGAGGCGACATACATTCCTGAAATTAACGGTGGTCTTCGTGCTGCTGGGATGCGCGGTCATAGGGCCCGTTGGCGCAAGCCACGGACTTCCCGACAACTACGTTTTCGATGAAGTCAACGTCATCCTGGCTCCCGGAGTATCGATCGATACGGTCAACGCGCGCTACGGCACTACGCTGCGAGAGCAGATTCCCGGCACAACGTATTACCGCCTTGGCACGGCGGGCGGGGCCGACGCTTTCGATGTCGAAGGAACGATGGTTGGCGACAATGATCTCGTCTCGACGAATTTGAACTTCACCTACGAACAGGCGGAGATCCGGCAGGCAAGCCAGGCATTCGTCGAGCAGGGAAGCCAGGCGTTCGTCGAAGATCTGTATCCAGCGAATTTCTTCGGCCAGCCATCCATTCAGAATCTGCACCTTTCGCAGGCTCAGGCGATTAGCAAAGGAGCGGGGGTCACCGTCGCTGTGATCGATACCGGTATCGATTTCAACCATCCTGTATTCGCGGGAAGAATCGCGCCGGCCTACTACGATTTCGTCGACAACGACTTCAATCCTACAGACGAACCCAACGGCCCTGCGTCAGGTCATGGCACCTTCGTGTCCGGCCTTGTCGCTCTGGCTGCTCCGCAGGCGGCCATCATGCCCGTTCGCGCTTTCGGTCCGGATGGAAAAGCCACCAGCTTCAACATCGCTAAAGCAATCCGCTTCGCGCACGATAACGGCGCCACGGTAATCAATATGAGTTTTGGGTTGATCGAGCAGGATGGGACGATCAATGACGCGTTGTCATATGCGTCCAACACTTCTTACCTCGTCGCGGCGGCGGGCAACGATAACCTCGATTTTCTACAATTCCCGAGCGTCGTCCAAAGCAAGGCCTGCGCTGTAGTCTCGACGACAGACGGCGATCTAAAGGCCCCCTTCTCAAACTACAATAAGAATACGTGCGTCTCGGCCCCAGGCGTTTCTCTCTACAGCGCATATCCAGGAGGTAATTGGGCGTACTGGACGGGCACATCATTCTCGACAGCTCTCGTTTCTGCAGAAGCCGCGCAGTTGCTTGCAATCAAGCCGACGATCGCCCGGGCGAATGTGACCACGATCATTTCGCAATCCGGCATCAGCATCGATGGCTTGAATCCCGCCTACAGCGGAAAGCTAAGCAAGCGCATGGATTACCTGAACGCAGTGTCCGCGTTCGTTGCGAACTATGCTACGACCTACACGCTGTCCATCGCACGCAGCGGTAATGGTACGGTCACAGCAACTCCATTCGGTGTTGACCGACCTATCAATTGCGGCGGCACCTGTTCGTCGAAGTTCTTACTAGGCACGGCCGTGACGCTTACCGCAACACCCGCTCCAGGCCTGAGCTTCGTGAGCTGGACGAATGGTTGCGTGAGTTCGACACCCACCTGCACGCTTGTGATCGGCAAAGACACAACGGCGCAGGCGAACTTCAAATAACGCGGATAACCGGAAGCGGGCGCTGATAGAGCGCCCCTGCAGTCGGGAACCCGAAACTGTAGGGGCGGTCTATGACCGCCCGGGATGGCGCGATTACTTCGTCGTAAACGCGTACAGTAGTCCGACCGTGAATGTGTTCTGACGGTCGCTGAACCTCGTGTTCTTCAGATAAAACGGGATATCGGAGTAGTCGTGCCGGTATTCGAGTCGCGCGACGACCCCGTCTTTGTGTTTGAATTCACCCGTAATTGTCAGTTCCTTCATCTTCTGCGCCGCTCCGCTCGTGAAACCATCCCGGTCGTCGTAGTATTCCCATCGCGGCGCGAGCGCGAACCAGTCTGTCGGTTGGAACCTCGCATTTGCGGCGACGCCCTGCCACCGGACTGTTGCGCCGCTTTGCTTATCCTGGCCGAAGTCATAATTTCCAGCCACGCTCACCTTTGATGTGATGTTGTAGGTGGCGACGGTATCCGACACATGGCGCCAGTCCGTCGTGTTCGGTAGTTGCGGTCCACCGATATACGTCTCCGTAAGAGCAAGCGCGGCTGTCGGCTTCACTGTTACCTGGCCAATGACGGTTTTTTTATCAATCAGGGTCACCGCGTTATTCCAACCGTTGACGACAAAACCGGCGAGCGCTATTTTGTCGTTCACGTTGTAGGTGGCACGCACGCCCATGTGGTAGAACGGGATCGCGAGTGAGAATAACAACGAACGCGAATAGTTCCAGTCGTCTTTAGTCTTGATTACCTCAAAACCCAACGGCGTTACAAACTTCCCGAAGTCAATCTGGAGCCCTTTTCCGACGGGCGCCTGATAGCTGAGATAAGCCTGACCAATGTTGCGGAAAACGTTCGGCCCTGACGGTTCAGTTGCATTCACAATATCCTGCGTTGGTCCGTAGTCGAGATCGAGACGGAATCCACCACGGCTGTCGTCGGTTGGTTTCTTTTCCAGCGACAGTTCGGCCAGGTTCAGGCTGAACGAATTGTGTTGCACATCGAACGTGCGTTCGGGTCCGGCTTTGCGTGTTGCGGGTGTATTGAAGTTGTATCCGTAGTACACGTCGACAAAGCCCGATAGTTCCGTCCGCCGGAAGAAGTCGAGAAATTTGTCGCTACCTGGTGTGGTCTGACCGCTCTGTTGAGCCAGGGCTGGTGCAGCGAGGAAAGCACAAAACAAGGTCGCTGCAAGAAAATAGTTTGTTTTCATTTTGGGAACCTCCGAAGGCGAACCTTGTTAAAAGTGACCGAAAACCATGATGCAACCACTCCCGACGAGGCCAAACGCGACGCACGACGTCGTGTCCCTCACTCCGGCAGCAGGAGCGCCGACGCCGGAAAAAATGTGATTGTTTGCAGCGTACACCGCTATGTTTCTGATATTGGGCGCCGGCACGTTCTGCAGCCAGGCGCTCGCGCCTGCAGCGATCACGCCGAGTGACTGTCCAAGTCCCGCAGTGCGATCCGCCGCGGTAACGTAATATCGATTGTCTCCGGCGTTGTACCAGATCTCATCGCCGCCTCCGACCTGCGCGATGGTGGTGATGATGTGTCCGTCGATGGCATTCATGATGTAGGCATTGCCACATGCCGACACCAGAAGCCGTTGCTGCGGGCCGAGGGTCAGGCCGTTGACTCCAGCATTGCATCCGGCAATGACATGTTTTTTCGTGACTCTCCTTTTTATGGGGTCAATGACGGCGACATAACCTGGGGTCGATGGCACTGTGACGAGAAACCGATGCAGCTGGGTATCCCACACCGGCTGTTCCATTCCGGTGGCATCTGGAAAATCGATTTTGCCAAGAATGGTGTAAGTATCCGCAGAGACGAACGTCACCTTCGGCGGATGAGCCGCATCGCTCGCAATGAGAATGACACGCTCAACCGGGTCGTACGCCAGTTCGTCGGCGCGGCCATCGGATGCCGGGTCACCGAGGCTCACCGTGTGACCGATTCTCGGCGGGCTTATGTTGAGGTCTACCGCTTGCAGCAGGCTATTGCCATCTCCAACCCAAAGAAAATTTTCCGGAGTCACGACGACACCGTTAGGCCCGCCGCGTCCACCGCCTATGCCGGTCGCTCCGACGAAGCCGGGAACCAGATCCACATAGACATTGTTGACGGCATCGACAATGTGGACCGCTGCCTTGTTCCTGTCGGCGACGTACAGCCGTCCTCTCGCTTGATCGACCCACAGGATGTCTACGGCACCGACTCCTCCCGGAACAGCGATCGCGCCGATTGCATTGACGGGGGCGTCCAGTTGCATTGCCCTCACCAGCGGCACGGCGCACACAAGTGTGAAACAAAACGCGAGACCCAAATACAGGTAAGCCTGCAATTTCGATTTCATTGAAATCTCCCGCTCAGACGAAATTTGTTTGGTGTTTCTGTGAAAGAAGCTGAAGAACCGCTCGGAACCAAACGGGTTTGTATACCTTTCTGGTACTTGAGTCCAGAGTAATCCGCACATTAAGAGAATTTAATTTGAATTTAATCGAACGGCTCTTTTGCTGAACAGGGTGGTGATGTAGACTCGCCCAAAATTAAAGAAGATTGCGAAATTTCGGTCCCTCGTACTGCGTTAGTGAGGGGCTATTCCATCCATTGTTTTGAAGGCGGAGGGTCCCATGAGAAGTTCTTCACTATTTTTCTGGTTTCTCGAAGTGTGTCTTGTTCTAGCTCTAACGGTTTTTCCCAGCGCGCCAGCGCATGCCCAGGTCACTGGAGCGACGCTCTCCGGCACGGTCATGGACGCAACCGGCGCCGTGATACCGGGTGTAATGGTTTCAATCAAGAACAGAGCGACTGGAGTCGTTCGAACTCTTACAACAGACGAAGCTGGATTTTACTCAGCGCCGAATCTACAGGCCGGCAGCTATGACGTCACTGGTTCTGCGGCCGGCTTCAGCACAACCGTACAGTCGAACATCACGTTGGCTGTCGGAGCTCAGCAGCAGATCAATATATCAATGAAGGTGGGAGAAACGGCTCAGCTCATCGAAGTGACGGAAGCCGCGCCACTGGTGCAGGTGACTTCGTCCGTGCTTAGTGGCGTCGTCGAATCCACGACGGTGCGCGAATTGCCGCTGAATGGCCGCGACTGGGCGTCCCTGGCCACTCTATCTCCTGGCGTCAACGCGATCGAAACTCAGATGCCTTTTGAGAACGGCGCAGTGCGTGGGAACCGGGGTTTTGGGGCGCAACTGACGATTTCCGGCGGCAGACCCACGCAAAACAACTACCGGCTCGACGGACTCAGCATCAACGATTACGGCAACGGTGGGCCGGGAAGCGTGATCGGCGTCAGCCTGGGTGTGGATGCGATTCAGGAATTCTCTGTGCTCACCGGCAACTACTCGGCCGAGTATGGAAGGACCTCCGGAGGCGTCGTCAACGCCATCAGCAAATCGGGGACGAACACATTCCATGGCGACGTCTATGAGTTCCTGCGCAACGACAAGCTGGACGCGAATGATTTCTTCTCAAATGCGAGTAACCAGGCAAAACCGCCTTACAAGCGCAATCAATTCGGCGCGGCGGCAGGCGGTCCTATCCTAAAGGACCGAACATTCATTTTTGGTGATTACGAAGCCATACGTCAGTCGCAGGGAATCGTCGGCTCGGCGGCAGTCGTCCCGTCTGACGGGGCTCGGGCCGGGAACCTCGTGGCGGGCCACGTTAACGTCGATCCGCTCGTGCAGAAATACCTGACGCTTCTTCCTCATGCCAACGGGCCGGTTACCGGGGACAAAGGCGTCTTCACTTTTGCCGGCGTGCGAAGGGTAACGGAGAATTTCGGGACCACTCGAGTGGATCACAAGATCAGCGATAAGGACAGCATCTTCGGGACGTACATGTACGATGATGCGCCCTACAATCAACCCGACAGTTTCAATAATGTCAATATCCTCTCTCAAACCACGCGGCATATCGCAGCCATCGAGTACAGCCATATATTCTCTCCGGGCCTGGTCAATAGCGCGCGGCTCGGTTTCAATCGGAACGCCGTCATTAACTATCAGCAAGTCTCGGCGGTCAATCCCGCCGTCCAGGACCCATCTCTGGGCATGATGCTGGGACGCAATTCACCCAACATCCGCATCGCCGGGGGCTTTGCACAGATTCCCGCGGGCTTTCCTGGAGGGTTTTCTCACCACAATTGGAATTCCTATCAGTTGTACGATGACGCCTTTCTAACCCGCGGCACTCACTCTCTGAAGTTCGGCTTTGCGGGGGAGAACATGCGTTACAACTTCTTCCAGTTTTACAATCCGCAGGGCATTGTGCGTTTCACCTCGCTGGCGAACTTCCTCACGAACCAACCCAACTCCCTGGAGGGAGGTCTTCCCGACAGGGTTACTCCGCGAGGACTGCGACAGACGCTATTGGGAGGATATATTCAGGATGACTGGAAAGCGCGCCACAATCTGACCCTGAACGTGGGATTGCGCTATGAAATGACGACCGTGCTCAGTGAGGTGCAGGGCAAGCTCACCAACCTTCGTAGTATCTCGGATCCGCTGCCGTACTGCGGAACGACAAAGCCGGAGGACACTCTGGTATTCGGAAAGCCCGGCTGCACCGGGGCTGCTCCATATTACTCGAACCCCACCATCCGCAACTTCGAGCCGCGGTTCGGTTTTGCCTGGGATCCGCGTGGTGATGGGAAGATGGCCGTTCGTGGCGGCTTCGCCATCTTCGATATTCTGCCGCTGCCTGGGTACTATTACACGCAGCAGGGCATCGAAACACCGTTCACTCTCGTCGGCGTTGTCGTAAATTCGCCTACCAATCCCCTCGCCGGGACGCTCGGCATTCCGCCCAGCGATCCACGGAGTGCATATGCAAAGCTCGGTGCAGGTTCGCTCACCGGAGCATATATGGAACCTGGCCCGCATCGAAATTACGTCCAGCAATGGAACATCAACGTGCAGCGCCAGATCGGCAGCGTGACGGCGACTGTGGGTTACATCGGGTCGCATGGTGTTCATATGCTCCAACGCGGTGATGATGGCAACGACGTCATTCCGACAAAAACCTCGGCGGGATATCTATGGCCGTTCAATCCACCTAACGCGGCTGGACAAACAAAAGATTTGAGGATCAATCCGAACTTCGGCGGTATCCGCTACATGGCTTTCGGAGGCAGCGCTACTTACGAGGGCCTCCAGTTTAATGTCCAGAAAAGGATGAGTCGAGGCTTCCAGTTCGGCGGCTCGTACACGTATAGCAAAGCGATGGATGACAGTTCCGCAACCATCGCGGGTGATGCATTTTCGAATTCCCCAGCGAACTGGTTCTGGTTCGCACCCGACATCAGCCACGCCCCGGCGGAGTTTGACGTCAGGCACGCCGCTTCGATCAACGGCATCTGGCAGGTACCTGCTCCGCAATCTCTCCATGGGCCTGCCGGTGCGGTATTGCGAGGATGGGAATTGGGTGGAATCGTTAAGGTGAACAGTGGAATTCCCACGACTCCTCTCATCAGCGGAGACCCTCTGGGTGTACAAAATGGAGGTGGGGACCAATTCTCTCTTCCGAATCGCGTTAAGGGATGCGATCCGGTAAACAACAATTTCAAAAGCAATCCGAATGGAATTTTCCTGGGCTACATCAACTACGATTGTTTCACGCTGCCGGTGGCGACTCCGGAGATCGCTTCGCAATGCGTGCCGTTCGGTTTCAGCGCGCCGGGTTCCAGAAATCCGAATCCCGGCATCCCGGGCACGTGCTCGAATCTCATCGGGAACGCCGGCCGTAATAGCATTTATGGTCCGGGTCTGTTCAACTTCGATTTCTCGATGTACAAGAACTTCCTGGTCCCGAAGATTTCGGAGAGCTTCCGGGTCCAGTTCCGAGCGGAGTTTTTCAACGTCTTGAACCATGCTAACTTTGGGCCACCTTTGCCCTTCTTTGGCGCGAGTACGGCGCAGTTGTTCAATCCCGACGGAACGTCCACGCGGGCGGGAGGGCTGCAAGCGCCTGTTGTGACGCAACCCAGGGACATTCAGTTTGCACTGAAGCTCATTTGGTAAAACAATATTGGCAAAACAGTATTGGAGGCTCGCATGAAACGATCTCACGTTCTCTCTATTCTGTGTTTGTTACTTATCGGCTCTTTCGTTCTTGCGAGCCCACCTTCGGGTTATCACCTTCTGAAGAAGATTCCTTTCGGCGCCGCGCCCGGCACGATCGAATATTTTGATTACATAACGTTCGATCCCGCCACGCGGCGTGTCTACCTCTCGCACGGCACCGAGGTCAAAGTGCTCGACGCCGACAGCGGCTCCGTCGTCGGCACCGTTTCAGATTTGAAACGGTGCCACGGCATTGTCCCAATCAATGATCTTGGCCGCGGTTTTATCACCGATGGCGAAGCCGGCCAGGTGATCGTTTTCGATCTGAAAACGTTCAAGAAGCTCGGTGAGATCAAGGCCGACAAAGACGCGGACTCGATCCTTTACGACCCCGCCTCGAAACGCATTTTTGTCTTCAATGGTTCGCCCAAGAGTTCAACGGTAATCGATCCGGCGAAAGGGACCGTGATTGCGACTATCCCGCTTGGCGGCGCTCCCGAACAGGCCGTGGCCGATGGGAAAGGAACGATCTACAACAATCTCGAAGACACGAACGAAGTCATCGCCATTGATTCGAACACCCTCAAGATCAAATCCCGCTGGCCCGTCGCACCCGCGGGACAACCCGTCTCCATCGCGATGGACCGGCAAAAGCGGCGTTTATTCATTGGAGGCCGCGGTCCCAAAATGCTGGTTATGATGAACGCGGATACCGGGAAAGTGATCGGCCAGCCTTTTCCGATCGGCGATCGCGTGGACGCGAATATCTTCGATCCCGAGACCGGCATGATTGCGGCGGCGACACGCGAAGGCACGATTCACGTATTTCATGAAGACTCGCCCGATAAAATCAGCGTCGTCGAAACTGTGAAGACCGAATTCGGAGCCAAGACGATGGCCCTCGATCCGAAGACACGCAATCTCTATGTGGACACGTCGGATTTCGGTCCGCCGGCGCAGCCGAACGGGCAGCCTGTCGCTAAACCGGGAACGTTTCGAGTGCTGATTTACGGCCCCGCGAGTTAGAGGATCTCGAAGACCTGATAGATCGCGCCACCCGCCATGCGATGGCCGTAGGCCACTGAGACAATGCGGTTGAGCCAGCCGTATTTCTCTGACGCGGTCTCATAATACGGCGTGACGCGCATGTAGTAGTCGGAAGGGCTGACGCTCTCGCCGCGTGCGATGCGGTCCAGCACTTCCTTTGGGCCGTGACGCATTCCGAGATACGTCACGCCGATGAGTGCGCCATCGTCGGTCTCCATCACGAGGCGCACATTTATAGTGATGGCGCCATCGCTGCGCAATGATTGCCAGTCGCTTCCGCCCGAAAGAATTTTGCCCCGCAGGCGTTCGCCTTCGAAACGGCCGCCGGCGATCTCGCCGATGCGTCTGTCGTAGCCGGGAGTCGCCCCGACCACGCTGGGCGGCTTGACCTCGATCTGGAATATAAATAGTGGCTGGTATTGCAGCGTGGTCATCTCGGGAGGGAGTATTGACGTCAAAGAATTTGTAATCATCGCGTATACTCTACTGCATCGGATCGCCAAGATAGGCGAACAAACGGAGGTCAAACAATGAAACGTATGGTACTGGTCGTTCTTATCGTGCTGGCGCTTTCAGCCGCCGCATTCGCGCAGTCGCAGGCGGAAATCGACAAGGCGCTGC
>JACXTT010006348.1_pt1 | contig 16894 bp, 13 predicted proteins | sample 9270951 | NCBI WGS metagenome assembly JACXTT01 (sample SAMN15532306, study PRJNA645909) | rock metagenome | isolation source: weathered quartz diorite | place: Puerto Rico | collected 2017-06-21 | reverse complement strand
GGGGGTCTGGGGGGTCGGCAACGAAGAAGCGCGAGAGGGGACCGCGAGCGCCAAGGGGAGCGGGAAGCTCGCGATCGTGATGGCGCGTCGCAACGTGGATGCGGACGAAGCCCGCACACTGCTCGATGCGGCCGGCGGGTTCGTGCGTCCCGTCGCGGGCGATCCCCCGGCCGTGACGCGTTGGTGACCTCTCCCGTGACCCTCGCCGTTGGTGTCATGTCGGGCACGTCGCTCGACGGGATTTCGACGGCGCTGGTGCGGCTGCGCGATGGAGCGGCCGAGCTCGTGGCGTTTCGTCAGGAGCCGTATTCCGGGGCGGAGCGCGGCGCGATCATCGATGCGATGGTGCGCGGGACTCCAAAGGATGTCGCGTTTCTCCACGTTGCACTGGGCGAGCGATTTGCTGGGGCCGTCCTGGCGCTGCTCGCGCAGGCACGCGTCGCGCCCAAAGACCTTTCCTTCATAGCGTCGCACGGCCAGACGATCTGGCACGAGCCGGGGCGAGCGACGTTCCAACTGGGCGACGCGGCGGTGCTGGCTGAGCGGGTGGGCGTGCGGGTGGTGAGCGACTTCCGCGCGCGCGATGTGGCCGCGGGAGGGCAGGGGGCGCCGCTGGTGCCGCTCGCCGACGTCATGTTGTTCGGCCACGAGCAGCGGGGGCGCTGGCTGCTCAACCTCGGCGGGATGGCCAACGTCACGTGGGTGCCGCGGCGCGGCGTGCCCGATGGCGCGTTCGCGTTCGATACAGGTCCGGGCGTCGCGGTAATTGACGCCATCACCCGGCGAGTCGATCCGGACGCGGCGTTCGACGCGGGCGGAGAGCGCGCGCGGCGCGGGCGGCCCGTCACGAAGCTCCTCGACGTACTGCTGGCGGATCCGTACTTCGACCAGCCGCCGCCCAAGAGCACGGGGCGGGAGCGATTCGGGATCGAGTACGCCGACAAGCTGCTCGCGCGGGTACGCAAAGCGGGCGGCTCGGACAACGACGCCGTAGCGACGGCGACCGCTCTCACGGCCGAAACGATTGGCCGCGCGATCGCAAAGTGGGGAAAGGATGACAGTGCCGAGGTCGTGATCTCGGGCGGCGGCGCGAAGAATCCCGCGCTGGTCGAGCGCCTGGCGGCAAGGATCCAACCCAGGCCGGTCGTGCTGTTCGATCAAGTGTTTTTCAATGGCGAGGCGAAAGAGGCGGTGGCCTTCGCGTTCCTCGGCCATCAAACGGTGCTGGGGAGGCCGGGGAATCTTCCCGCGGCGACGGGCGCGCGCGGGCCTCGCATTCTGGGTCACATCACTCCGGCATGATGCCCCGCGCGCGCCTCGTCTGTCCGGCGCTGCGCTGGCGACGCGGCTCATTCAAATCCGAACGCGCGAAGATCGAGCAGGCGCTGGCCGCCGGAGTCGGCGGATTCATTCTCTTTGGCGGCACCCGCGCCGCCGTCACTGCGCTCACCAGCGCGCTGCGGGACACCGCGGGCCGCCCCTTGCTGCTCGGCTCTGATCTCGAGCGCGGGCCAGGTCAGCAGGTGAAGGGCCTCACGGAGCTGCCGCCGCCCGCGGCGCTCGGCTATCTGAACGATCTCGATGCGACGTATGCCTGCGGACAGATCACCGGCACCGAGGCGCGCGCCATCGGTCTCACTTGGGTCTTCGCGCCGGTGTGCGATCTCGATATCGAGCCACGCAACCCCATCGTACAGACCCGCTCGTTCGGCGCCGACCCGAGTGTCGTGGGCTCGCACGCCGCGGCCTGGATCAAGGGCTGTCAGGAGCACGGTGTGATGGCGTGTGCCAAGCACTACCCGGGGCACGGCCGTACCACGACCGATTCGCACGAAGGTCTCCCCGTCGTGACGGCTTCTGCTGCGGCGCTGCAGGCCGAGACGGCGCCGTTTGCGGAAGCGGTGCGGGCGAGAGTCGCGAGTGTGATGCCGGCGCACGTCGCGTATCCGGCGTGGGATCCGAGTGGTGCCGCAGCGACTTTCTCGAAACCCATCCTCGACTATCTACGCGCGACGCTCGCCTTCGAGGGACTCGTCGTCACGGACGCGTTCATCATGGCGGGAGCGACGGCCGCCGCGCCGGAGGGCGTTGCCGCGGTGACGGCCGTGAACGCGGGCTGTGACATGTTGCTGTATCCGACGGATTGGGCCGGCGTCGTGCGAGCGTTGGAGCAGGTGACGCTCGATCGCGCAGCGCAGGCGGTCGAACGGTATGCGACAACCGTCAGGGAGTGGGGGACGCGGGACGGGGGCGGCGTGGACGACGCGCAGCTGGCCGAGCATCAGCGGTTTGCCGATAGCCTCGCCGATCGCGCGCTCCATCTGGTGCGCGGCGAGCGACGGCAGCTGGGCAAGACGCTGAGTGTGAAAATCGTCGACGATGACGTCGGTGGACCTTACACGATCCCACCGCGAGATGTATTTGCCAAGACATTAACCGTGCAAGGCGCGCAGCTTCCCAGAGACCCGACACCTGACGCCCGACACCTGGTTCTCGTTTACGCCGAGCCGAGGTCGTGGAAAGGCCGCGCCGATTTGGGACCGCAGTCGCTTGCCAAGCTCGAGCGGCTCGTGCCTGGTGCGTCGCTCGTGTTTCTGTTCGCGCACCCGCGGCTTGCGGCGCAGGTGCCGGGTGATGTGCCGGTACTGTGCTGCTGGCATGGGCAGGCGTTGATGCAACGTGCGGCGGCGAGGTGGGTGCTAACGAGTGCACTATAGCCGGTACGCCGTCCCCACTTCAATCCGAGCGGGTCGAAGTCCAGCTTTTCGAGCTCGATGACTGGTCTCCGGTTCAGCGTCGCGTTTATCGTGTACTGATTCGGAGGTGCAAGAGACGCCGTGAATAGACTCGGCTGGATCCTTCCGCTCGTCGACGCGACGCTCGCGTGTGGACCAAGTTCGATTACATGGCAGTGGGTAGATCGGAGTCGGGAACACGGACGTTGAGACCTGGCGCCTGCAAGCGGCCGAGGAGGCTCGATGTTGCGTATCGTCGTCGCAGGAGGTGCGTGTGTCTGCCTTCTGCTCCCACCAGCTCCTGCACCGCAGGCGAGCTCGCTGATCGAGCACGACACGATCGTTGCGACGCAGCAACCCGGGCCGCACGACGGCGGGGGAGTGACGACCGCGTATTCCTTTTTCGCGAGGGCGCTGAACCTGGGGCTGGTCTTTCGCAAACGGGCGCTCCACCGCGGCGCCGCGATCGGATACCACCGTCAGGACGAGGACGAGATCTATTACGTCTTGAGCGGTACCGGAGAACTCACGTTGAACGGCCAGCGGTCAGCCGTGGGCCCCGGGACCGCAATTTTGACTCGACCCGGCAGCTCGCATGGCTTGCGGCAGGTTGGTCCCGACGACCTGGTTCTGATCATCGCCTATCAGCAATCGAGCGGCGCGAGGGGGCCATGACGCTACGCTTATCGGCACCTTCCCAAACGCCGACGTGAAGCTGGCGGCGCCCGGCGTCAACGGTAGAATTCTGCACGATGTCCGAGCTCCTGCAGGGCGAGAGCCTGGAAGCGGCGCTGACGGTCAACAACCTCGAACGCAGTGTCGCGTGGTATTGCTCGGCGCTGGGCTTCAGCGAAGATCGCCGACACGAACGCGGGGGCCGGCTGATTGCCGTGTCTCTCAAGGCTGGTGCTGTGCGTATTCTGCTCACCCAGGACGACGGGGCGAAAGGACTGGATCGTAAGAAGGGCGAGGGGTTTTCGCTCCAGATCACGACGCACCAGAATGCCGATGAGCTTGCAGCCCGGATCAAGCAGCAAGGTGGTAGCCTCGATACCGAGCCCGTTACGGCGCCGCATGGCCCGCGCATCTTCCGGGTTCGCGATCCGGACGGCTTTCGGTTCACGATCTCATCGACGCAGGGGGTCTGATACGCGTATCATGGTGACGGGGGTCGTCACCTGTGAATGCTCGAGCAGCCTGATCGGGGTGCGGTGACTTCGTGCCGTCCCGATGAGATCCGTTTTCAGCACAGCCACCGCTCTCGCGATCCTGTTTGCGAGGCCTGCCGCGGTCCTCACTGCCCAGGCCGGCATCATCCGTGGCCATGTTGTTCGCGCGGGCGTGCCAGTCGGACTGGCCGAGGCGCACCTCGAGCTGCGCCCGTCCGGCGCTACGACTCGCACCGATACCCGCGGATTCTTCGAATTTCGCGGCCTCCCCCCGGGCCAGGTGCAGCTGGCTGTGCATCGGGTTGGTTTCGCTCCGGCGGTTGTCGTGCTGCAAGTGGATACACTCGGGTCCACGCAGGTTGAGGTAACGCTTCAACCCGCGGCTATCCTCCTGGACCCGATCGTCATGTCGGCCACGCGGGACGCACGGAGCCTCAGCGAAGTGGGAGCGGCGGTATCGGTGGCGGACACCTCGAGCATTCGTCGCAGCCGGACCGTCGGACTGCACGAAACCCTCCGAATGATGCCTGGGTTACAGGTCGCCTCCCGCTACGGCACAGACGACCTGCGCATCGGCATCCGCGGCTCGGCGTCACGCGGGGGAGTGGCGCCGCGCGGGCTCGCGGTGCTGCTCGACGGCATCCCCCTCACCGAGCCGGACGGAGTGGCACGGCTCGACATGATCGAGCTCGCGGCCACGCGGCAGGTCGAAGTCGTCCGCGGCCCGGCCTCCGCGTTGTACGCCGGCTCGCCCGGCGGCGTGGTGAATGTCGTGTCGCGTACCGGGCGTGACGGCCGGGGCATCTCGGTTCGTGCCCTGCGCGGCGCCTTCGGGTTCCGCAAGTACGACGGGAACGCGGGCGGCCTGCTCGCGGGCGGACGGGGCAGCGGGTTCGCCTCGGCTTCGTACACTTCGGCGGACGGATACCGGGCGCACAGTGACGGCGACATCCTCCGCGGGCTCGTGGCAATCGACTATGTCCCGGCACCCGGCACCAGAGTCGTCATCCAGGCCACCGGCTCGCGCCTCGACACGCGACTGCCGGGTTCCCAGACCCAGCCACAATTCGACGCCGATCCTGCTGCGGCGGCGCCGGCTGCCGTGATGTGGGGCTTTGGGCGCGGCGACACTCGCTACCGTGGCGGCGCACGGGTCGAACAGGCAATCGGGAGCGGGATCGCCAGCGGGTATTTCTTCTACGGCGGCCGTACGCTCGACTTTCCCGTTACGAACCAGATCGTGGACCTGAACCTGCATCGGGTCCAGGGTGGTGCGCGCCTCCGCGTCGCCCGCGTCGCCGGGGCAGCGCTCGCTGCGACAATCGGCGTCGACTACGACAACATCTTCAGCCCCGATCGCCGGTGGGTGAACGACAGTGGCACCCACGCCACGCTGAGCTCCGAGGGATACTTCTCCGTTCCGAACCTCGGCGCCTACTCCCAGGTCGAGTGGCAGGCAGCTCGCACGGTCGGCGTGACGGTCGGCCTCCGGTACGACCGGGTCTCGTATCGGTTCGAGAACTACGTGCCGCCGGGCCCGCGGCAGGAGACCACGTTCGACCACGTCTCGCCGAGGTTGTCCGCCGTGTGGAGCCCCGACTCCGCAACGTCGCTCTACACTTCGGTGGGCCGGGGCGTCGAGGTCCCGGCCATCGGCGAGCTCTCCGCCGGTCCCGGTAGCGCGCTCCTGGCGGTACGTCCAAAATCGCTGTGGAACTACGAGGTCGGCGCCCGGCGCATCGTCGGCGGTCGCGTGCTGCTCGACGGGTCCGTGTTCTACGCCGATGTGCGGGGAGAGTTTGTCCCGCGCACGGTCATGGGCATGAGCCGCCCGGAGAACGCCAGTCGCTCCCGCAACGTCGGTGTCGAGCTGGGCGTGAACGCGCGTGTGTCGGACCAGCTCAATCTTGCCGCAACGTACACTTTTCTGGATCTCCGGCTTCGGGACTACACCTCGGCGGTCCTCAATTCCACCGGAACGTTTGATAGCGTTGATTTCGGCGGTAAGCTCCTGCCGGCAGTGCCGCAGCAGCGACTCACCGCCGAGGTCCGAGTCAATCCGCTGTCCGCGCTGGAGCTCGGCGTGCAGGTCGAGTGGCAAGGCATCGTGTACGTCGAGACGAGCAATGCCCGTGCGGGCACCTGGTACTTCGGGCCACCGGGCGCGGTGCAGCAGGTGCCCTTTCGCGCCGTACCGGCGCGGGCCCTGCTGCACCTCAATGCCGCGTGGCAACTGGGTTCGGCGACGCTGTTCGGCAGCGTCGAGAATCTTTTCGGACTCAAGTATGCAGGCAGCATCTCGTCGAACGAGTCCCTCGGCCGCTTCTATGAATTGGGCTCGCCCGCTACGGTCTCGGTCGGGCTGCGGCTCACGGGATGGGCGCCGCGCTGACCAATTTTTCCCACTCTTTGGCCGTGCTGTGCGACGGGAGCCAGCTCGCCAACGCCCGGTCTCCCCGGTAAGCGCCCCACCGCACCGCCTCGCCCGTCAGGGAGTTTCCGAGCCACCCTTCGGTCTCGCGGATCTCGCGAAGCCGGTGCGAGCGTCGCGCCGGCAGACGAAGCGACAGAATGGTACTCATCCAGTTGATGGTCACCTCGCGTTGGAGTGGTGAGAGCGAGTGATGGACCACGCCCAGCTCCAAGGCCCGCGCCCAGAGCGCCCCAGCGCCCCGGTTGCTCTCGAATGTCGCCGTGACCGCCGCGTTGTTCACGAAGGCGTCGAGCTCGGCCTGGACCATGTAGGTCGGCACCCCTAACGCGTCACCGCTCGTCAGGGACGACACGCCCACCGGGACTTTCAGGAACAGCCCCGCGACCCGTTCGGGATTCCGAGCCGTGAACCCGGACGCGAGGGGCGCCCCAGCCGAAAGGCCGTACATGAGCACGGGAGCGGTGGGGAGCTCGGCGTGGCCGCTCAGCGCGGCGGCGGTCTGCACGGCGTCGAATAGGACCTGGTCGCCGGCGGGGCCGTTGGTCAGGACCGTTCGCGATTTGCCCAGGATCGCGAGTCCGCAGGCGGAGGCCAGCGTCCGGAGCTCCTGGCCGAGCACCTTCAGCGACGTCTCGGCCGCGGGTATCGGCGCGCCGAACGGTCTCTCGGTTATGAACCCTCTGGTGTCCGGCCCGCCCAGAGCCAACAGCAGCGCGCGGGCGGTGCTGACACGGGCCGGAACGTAGAGGGCGAAGTCCCCAAACTCGAACACTTCGACCCGCGGCGCGTTGTCGTCGGTGTCGCTCGCGTCTTGGTGGTCGAAGTCGATGTTGGCGCAGCGGAGCTTTGCCGATCCCGTCAGATCGTCCCGGTCGAAATTCCCGTCGGCTGGGCCGCCGGCGGCACTGGTCACGGTGGCCGTCACGGTGGAAGGCGGCCCGATCGGGCCGTTCGCGCGGTCGCAGGCCAGCGGGAGCAAGGCCGCGACAAGAATCACGGCCCGCAGGGCGGAGTGCAGATGTGTGCTCAGCATGTTGTCGTCTCCGGTTGTGAGAGCGGTCTGCCTGTGCAGCGGAATTCGCCGGCAAATCGGCTCAGGAGCCCAGTACTTGCCTCCCACCAACCCTCTCACTATTTCTGGCAGCACCTTGACCTTCCAGGCCTCCGATCCAAGACAATGGACGGAGCTCTTCGCGGCGTTTGATACGCTGGTGGAGCTCGATGCCGGCGCACGCGCCGAACGGCTCGCGGCCATCGGGGCGACCGACCCGGCTGCCCGGCGCGCGCTCGAGGAGCTGCTCGCGGCGGACGCGAACGCATCCTCGAGCCTCGACCGCCTGGACGCGGTATTCGGCGTGGCGGGGAACGCGGACCGGGACGTGCTGAGGCTCGTCGGTAAGACCGTCGCCCACTTCCGCATCGTCGAGCCGCTCGCGACAGGCGGCATGGGGGTGGTCTATCGCGCTCTCGACACGCATCTCGCTCGCTCGGTCGCACTGAAGTTTCCGCTCCCCGGTCAACGTCTCGACCGTCAGGTGCGCGAGCGGTTTCTCCGCGAGGCCCGCGCGGCGGGCGCGCTCGATCATCCGAACATCTGCAGCATTTTCGAATCGGGTGAGACGGCGGACGGGCAGCTCTTCTTCGCCATGCCGCTCTATGAGGGCGAGACCCTCAAGGCGCAGATCTCGCGCGCGGGCCGCCTGCCGGTCGCCGATGCGCTCGCCATCGCGATCCAGATCGGGCAGGGGCTGCAGGCGGCTCATCGCGCCGGCATCGTGCATCGTGATTTGAAGCCGGCGAACGTGATGATCCTGTCCGACGGCAGAGTGAAGATTCTCGATTTCGGGATCGCGCGGGTGGGCGATGTGACGCTGACCAGGTCTCACGACACACTGGGTACGGTGTCGTACATGGCGCCCGAGCAGGTTCGCGGCGAGCAGGTCGACGGCCGCGCCGATCTCTGGGCCCTAGGGGTACTGCTCTACGAGATGTTCACGGGGCGCCGGCCGTTCGAAGGGCAGCACGAGATCGCGATCGCCCACGCGATCGTGCACGCTACGCCCGTCCGTCCGTCCGTGCTCCGGCCCGAGATCTGGCCCGAGCTCGACGCCCTGGTGCTCGGGCTGCTGGCAGAACACCCGCAAAACCGCCGCGCCACGGCGGAAGCGGTGGCGGCCGAGTTGACCGCGCTCCAGCCGCAGTCGCCGGCGTCGACGGTGCGTCGGTGGCGTCCCTCATTCACGACGTTGCGACCCCCGTTGCTGTGGGTCTGCACGCTCGCGTTGCTCGTGACCGCCGTGGGCGTCACGGCGTGGCTGCTTGGGGTGGGAACGACGAGAGGATCGGCGGAGCCGCGCAGCGTGGCGGTGCTGCCGTTCGAGAACCTCGGTGCGGGCGAGGACTCTGATTACCTGGCCATCGCGCTGCCAGATGCGATCGCGACCCAGTTGTCAGGGCTCAAGGCGGTCGCCGTGCTCGCCGGAGAACCGGGGGCGAGCGCGATCGTGCGCGGGAGCGTCCGACGCGCGGGAGACGAAATTCAGATTCAGATCGGCCTGTTCGACGCGATACAGAATGGTCGCACGCGGACGCGTGAATACCACGGCGCGGCCAACACGCTCCTGACGTTGCAGCAGCACGCGACCCAGGGGGTAGTGACGGCGCTGGACCTGGACTTGACGAGTGCTGAGCGCGCCCTGCTGACGCGCGCCCCCACCACGAGCGGGGAGGCGTACGATCTCTATCTGCGCGGGCGAGCCGCGCAGATTCGGGCCGCGTCGGACAGTCAGCGAGAGACGGAACGCTTGCAACAGGCGCAGTCCTATGCGCTCGCGCGAGACCGCGATCCAAGCTTTGCGGCCCCGCGCGCGAGCCTCGCCACGTCGCATCTCGCGCTTGCACGATACGACCGGACGAGCGCCCGGCGTGACCAGGCTCGTCTCGAAGCAGAGGCGGCGCTCCGTCTGCAGCCGGGCATGCCGGAAGCGCACGAGGCGCTCGCCGCGTACTGGCTGCTTCGGGACGATCAGGTGAACGCAATCAATGAGCTAGAGCAGGCGCTGGCGACCCGCCCGAGTGCACCTCATCTCTATAGCCTCCTCGGCACAACTCTGCGCCGCCTCGGCCGGTTGGAGGAGGCAGCCGCTGCGTTCGAACGCGCCAGTCGGCTCGACGCGCGCAACTCGCGGTTGCACCGGGATGCCGCGCTGACCTACGCCCGACTGCGGCGCTACGAACAGGCCATTGCACACTGGGATCGCGTGATCGCCATGGATTCGAGCGGCGATCCGTTCCCGCAAATCATTCGCGGCTTCGCGTATCTGAGGCACGGCGACGTCGACTCCCTCGACGCGGCGATCCGCCGCATTCCGCTGGGGCGCGATGCCGGAGGGCTGACCACCTACGCACACTACCTCGTCCACTGCATCGCACGCCGTCCCGCCGAAGCGCTTGCATCGCTCGACAGCGCCCGGGTCGCCATCAGCGTCGACGGACCGGACGGTGTCCTGTATCGCCCCGTGGCGCTCCTGCGAGGGCAGACGCTCGAACGAATGGGTGATAGGACGCGAGCTCGCTCAGCCTACGAGGCCTCGAGAGCGCTGCTCGAGGACAGCGTCGCAGCGCATCCGCAGGAGGCGAGGATGCGCGTCGCGCTCGGACTCACATACGCTGGACTGCGCCGCCATACGGATGCCATGCGTGAGGCGCGCAGGGCAACCGAGCTCGCAGCGGTGTCCAAGCAAGGCATTTCCTTCCCTGCAGCGACGGCGGCCATGGGAGGTGCGGTCGAGATCTACGCGCAGCTCGGCGAGACGGACGCAGCGCTCGAGGTGATCGAGCTGCTGCTCGCCATGCCTGCCGGACGAGAAGTCTCGGTTCCGCTGCTGCGCCTCGATCCCACCTTCGATCCGCTGCGAAGCGATCCGCGGTTCGAAGCGCTTCTCGTTCGCTTCTCCAAGAGCTGAGAGCGTGGTCGTCGAGCCGGGCGAAATCACGCTGCTGCTGCGCCGCTGGGAGGAGGGCGATGTCCGCGCGCTCGACCAGCTGATGCCGCTCATGTACGAACGGCTGCGGCAGCTGGCCCGGCAGCGGCTGCGGAGCGAGCCCGATGCATCGTTGAACACGACGGGACTGGTCCACGAGGCATATCTGAAGCTGGTCGATGCGCCCGGTGCCCGCGTGCAGGACCGCGGTCACTTCCTCGGCCTCGCCTCGCGCGTGATGCGGCACCTCCTGGTCGACCACGCGCGCGCCCGCAGGGCGGCGAAGCGGGGGCTGGGCAACGCGCTCGTGGAGCTCGACGAAGCCACGTGGATTGCGGATGATGCCATCGAGCCCACCATCGAGCTGGATGAGGCCCTACAGCGCCTCGCCGCGCTCGACGAGCGGCGGAGCCGGATCCTCGAGCAGCGCTACTTCGGCGGATTGTCGCTCGAGGAGACCGCAGAGGCGCTGGACGTCTCGCTGGCTACCGTGAAGCGCGAGCTGCGGGCGGCGCGTGCGTGGCTGGCCGTTGAGCTGGGCCCAGGAACCGAATAGAGCCATGGTTACGCACATCCTCGATGGTCTGGTTGCGGGGCGACAGTGACCGACGATCTCGTCACGGTCTTTCAAACCAGCGATCCGTTCGTGCTGATCATGGCAAAGAACGCGCTGGGCGGCGCGCACATACCATTTGTCACCCCAGGAGAGGGCCTTCAGGATTGGATCGGATTGGGCCGGTTCCCGTCTGGCTACAACGCGGTGACGGGTCCCGTAAGAATTCAGGTCGCCGCGGAAAATGCCGGCCGAGCCCGCGAGATACTGGAAGACTTCACTACGCAATGAATTCCTCCAAGGCGTGGCCCGAGCAACCCGCCTCTGGTAGAATTCCTCATGGACGCGAGCACCTTCGCAAAGCTCTTCGATCATTCGATCGTCCGGCCCAATGCCACGCGGGCCGAGGTCGTCCAGTTTGGCGAGACCGCGGCGAGGTTGCGCACGGCGACGCTCACCGTGCAACCCCATTACATCCCGCTGGCTGTTGAGCTGCTGCGAGGGACCGATGTCCTTGTGGGAACCGTGGTGGGTTTTCCGCATGGCAACGAGACCGCTGCGATGAAACAGTATCAGGCTCGCCAAGTCCTGGGGCTCGGCGCGCAGGAAATCGACATGGTGATGAATATCCCGGCCCTCAAGAACGGCGAGCAGCGGCTCTTCATGCAGGACATCGAAGGTGTCGTCCGCGCGGCCGAGGGCAGGGTGGTCAAGGTCATCACCGAGAACTGGTACTTGAACGAGGAGGAGAAGCGCAGAGCCTGCGACTGGATTGCGCGGGCGGGCGCGCATTTCGTGAAGACCTCCACCGCGTACGCCGACGGCGGAGCGACGCTCGAGGATGTGCGGTTGATGTACGAGACGGTGAACGGCAGGTGCCAGGTGAAGGCCGCCGGAGGAATCCGGGAGCTGCCCGAACTGCTCGAGTATCTTCGCGCCGGCGCCCGGCGGTTTGGCTCGACCCGCACCGATCAGTTCGTCCGTGCCTTCCAGGCATTACCGACGGAACAGAAGCTATGATCAGCTTCGGCGGGCAGGTGACGGCGGATGACTACGTCGCCGCACGCAAACTCCACATGCAGGAGCGCGGGCTGTTCATTCTGCTGATCGCCGCCGTGCAGCTCTTTGTACGCCTCTTCTATCTTCCCCGCCGGGTCCGCAGCGTCTACAGTCAACTCACCGGGCGGTTGGGACCGCCGGTGTAGCGTCGAGAAAGGAGTCTCTATGCGTCGTGTCATCATTCTCGTCAGCCTTTGCGTGGTGCCGAGCCTCGCGGCTCAGACCCCCGCACCGTACCAGATCACCCACACGTTCGTCCTGGGCGGGGACGGCCGCTGGGACTACGTCATCCCGGACCCGCCGCGGCATCGCGTATTCATCGCGCGCCAAAATCGTGTCATGGTCGTCGATGAGAACGACGGGACGCTGCTCGGCGAGATCGGTGATATCCATGGAGCCCACGGCGTCGCACTCGCGGAGCCGGCGCACCACGGCTTTGCCACGTCGGGCAATGACAGCGCGGTCGTCATGTTCGACCCGACCACGTTACAGGTGCTCGGCCGCATCCCGGCCGCCGAGGACGCCGACGCGATCGTCTACGACGCCGCGTCGAACCGCGTGTTTACATTCAACGGGGACGCCCACTCCTCCACGGTCGTCGATCCCGGACCGGGGCGCCTAGTCACCAACATCCCACTGGGCGGCAAGCCCGAGACAGGCGTCGCGGCGGGCAACGGCAAGCTCTACGTCAACCTCGTCGATAACGGAGAAGTGGTGGAAATCGACGGGAAGTCGCTCGCTGTCACGCGCCGGTGGTCAACGGCGCCTTGCCAGCAGCCGGTCGCAATGGCCGTCGATACGACGCATCACCGTCTGTTCAGCGGCTGTCGCAGCGGCGTGCTGGCGGTCTCCGATTATCAGGCCGGTCGCGTCGTCGCGACCGCGCCTATCGGCGCCGGCGTGGACGGCACGGCGTTCGATCCCGCCACGGGGGACGTGTTCGCGTCGAACGCGGATGGTACGTTGACCGTGATTCACGAAGACAGTCCCGATCGGTACCATGTCGTGCAGAACGTCCGGACCGCGCTCGGTGGCCGCAACATGGGCCTCGATCCCACGACGCATCGCGTCTACGTCGTCTCGGCGAAGTTCGGGCCCCCGCCCGATTCCAGTGCCGCAAACCCCAGACGCCGTCCCCCCGTCATCCCGGGGTCGTTCATGATGATGGTGGTGGAGCGCCATTAGCACCCGTCACGGCAGCCGTCTACTCTTGGTGAGTGCTGTGCTCACCGCCCTAGCATCCCGCGGCGCGGCGGCACAATCACCGCCGTCCGCCTCGCCTCCGCCGTATCCGCACCGCACGGAGCCGATCGGTACCGTGCGCCAGGTCTACGACGGAGTGCTGACGCCGGCACTGGCGGTCAACACCTTCCGCAACATCGACCGCCTGTTCCCCACGCGGACGGTGTCCGGCTCGTCGCACCCGCTCCCGTTGCCACGAGCGGCCGTGCTGTTGACGGACGTGCGCTTCAGCGACCAGGGCAGGGAGTACGACCTCGATACGTACCTGAAGCTCAACAGAATCGCGGCGATCCTGATCCTGCACGACGGACGGGTGAAGCTCGAGCGCTATCGGTTCGGAAACACCGATCGCACGCGCTGGATGTCGATGTCGGTGGCCAAGTCGATCACGTCCACGCTCGTCGGTGCTGCCCTCAAAGAGGGGTACATCAGCAGCCTGTCCGATCCTGTGACGCGCTACGTGCCGGCGCTGGTCGGGACCGCCTACGACAGCGTGTCGGTGCGTGATGTTCTGATGATGGCGTCAGGCGTACGTTGGAACGAAACGTACAGCGATCCGTCCTCCGACCGCCGTCGCCTGCTCGATGCCCAGATCTCGCAGGTGCCCGGGTCCGCGCTCGCCATCATGAAGAGCCTGCCTCGGGCCGCCGCGCCGGGCACGAGGTCCAACTACAACACGGGCGAGACGCAGGTCTTGGCGGAGGTCCTCCGGGCCGCCGTCCGGCGTCCGCTTGCAACGTATCTGTCCGAGCGCGTCTGGAGCACGTTCGGGATGGAAGCAGATGCGAATTGGTGGCTCGACTCGCCGGATGGGACCGAGATCGGAGGGAGCGGCTTCAGCGCCACCCTGCGCGACTATGGGCGCTTTGGCCTGTTCGTGCTCGGAGGTGGGGTCGCCGCGGGCGACTCGATCCTGCCGGTGGGTTGGGTCCGTGAAGCGACGACCCCCAAGACGCTGCGCGACGGCTCGCCGGTGGACTATGGCTATCTGTGGTGGACGGGCGTGACGCCGGCATCACGGCGCGACGGCGCCTTCATGGCGATCGGGATTCACGGCCAATACCTCTACGTGAACCCCACGGCCAACATCGTCGTCGCGGTCTGGGGCGCCCGTCCGCATCCGTCCCAAGGGCAGATCGTCAACGACTGGTCGTTCTGCGATGCGGTGACAGCGGCCTTGGGGAGTCACGCGCCGAGACAATAACGCATGGCGTTCCCGAGCAACTACAGAGCGGCGACAGGACGGAAACTCACGGCGGGCCGACGTCGCCCCCCAGATCATTCGGTTCGCGATTGTGCTCCTCCTTCGGCTTGCCGAATGTCCAGTTGACGCTGAGGAGCAGCCCACGGATTGCGCGCCGGCGGTCCGATACCTGATAAAACCGCGGATCGATTGTCGTGTTGCTCTCGCGCGAGGTGTTGAACGGGTCAATGACCCGTAGCGTAAGACTCATCCGGTCGTCCAGCAGCTTCTTTCGGGCGGCCAGGGTGAACCGCATGCGGCTGGCGTTCCGGCCTTGCTCGACGGTCATAGGCGCCTGATACGACAGCAGCGCCTGCACATCGACGGTGCTCGAAGCGCGGAAGGTCGCGTTGGTCCGGGCCGTCCACCCGAAGGTCTTGGCGGAGATCCCCGGCCCCAGATTCGCCGCGTTGCTGACCTGCCGGAAGGCGCTCGCGCCCGCAAACCCGCGGAGCCTCCCGCCACTCCGCGCGATCGTGAAGTCGGCGCCGTAGGCGTCGCTCGTCGCGACGTTTGCGAACGTCCGCGTCATGACGCCGGTTGTGTCCAGTGTCCGGATCGTTCGCACCGCGTCGACCGTGTGCCGGAAGAACGGCGTGAGCTGGAGTGTCAGCCGGTCGGCGGTGCGCTGGAGTCCCAGCTCGAGCGCGCGGATATACTCCGGCCTCAGGTACGGGTTGCCGCGCGAGATGTTGAGCGGATCAAGATAATGAGGCGTCGGGTCGAGCAGATCCGTGTCGTCGGGGCGACGGATACGGGTCGAGTAGCTCAGCTTCACTTGGCGCGTGTCGTCGATGTTGTATGCGATGAGGCCGCTCGGGAACACGCTGTTGTACGGATTGTCGTACGTCGCGCCGGTCGTTCTCAAGTGAAAGTGCGTGGTGGCGCGCTCGACTCGTACGCCACCCTGGATCAGGAACTTGCCGCGCTGCGCATCGAGGATGGCGTACCCGGCGTGGACGACCTGGTCGTAGTTGAAATCGCTGATGCGGGTGGAGTCGGGCACCCACGCCGCCTGCGTCGTGTCGAAGACCTGAGTCGAGAGCGTGGTGTGAAAGCGCTGCCACGATCCGCGATACCCCGCTTCCAGCCGGAGCAGACTCGACAGCGGCCGCACGTAATCCAGTTTCAGCGAATTCTCGCTGGGATGCTCCCATCCGACCTGGGCCTCGAGCGCCGATGTGTCCGTCGGCGTACCATCGAGCGCGAGTGTACGAGCGACGATCCCGCTCGGCCCGCCTTCGCGCGCCCGCACGACGCGCACCTCGCTCGAGAGCTTGTGGCCTTTCTGCGCGAAGCCGTGCTTGTACGCGAGCGTCGCTTCGAAATTTAATTCATGGTTCGTGCCGTTGGTGAATCGATCGCTGAGTGCCGACAGATTACGGGCGGAGTCCAGATTCCGGTACAGAAGGCTGTAGGTCTCGGCTTCGTTGCGGGTACTGTAGTCCATGTCGGCGGAGAGCTGGTCGTGGCGGCCGAGCTGGTATCCGGCGCTGCCGGTCAGCGTATGCGCCAGCGGGATCTGCGTGCGCAGCCCTGCCTCCTCCAGGTATGTCAACGGACTCTGGTAATCGTTCTCGCGGAAGATCGTGTCGCGGCGCGGGCGGTTGTCCCGCAGAAAGCCATAGCTGCCGTACAACGATAGCGGCCCGCGGTCGTAACCGAGGTTGCCGCCGATGTCCGCGTGGCCGGTCGTGCCACCGCCGACGGTGAGTCCGCCGCTCCTGCCTTCATCGGGGTTCTGCTTCAGCACGATGTTGATGATGCCCGCCACGCCCTCCGGGTTCTCGCGCGCCGACGGGTTGGGAACGACTTCCACCTTGTCGACCATGTCGGCCGGCACCTGCGCGAGGAAATTGCCGAGCTGCGCGGGTTTCAGCGGGCTGGGTCGACCGTTGATCTGCAGTACCACGCCGGTGTTCCCGCGCAAGCTCACGACGTTGTCGATGTCCACATCCACGGCCGGCACGTTGCGCAACACGTCGAGCGCCGAACCGCCGCGAGTAGTCGGCATGTCGCGCACGACGTAGATGTTGCGGTCGGGAGCGAGCTCCACATCCTGCTTCTGCCCGGTGACCTGGAGCGGCTGCAGCACGACCACCGCCGCGGTGAGCATCACCGTTCCGACGTCGACATTCGGCGCTGCCGGACTGATCGTGACCACGAGCTCCCGCGGCGTGTAGCCGACAGCGAGGATGCGGACGCGATAGCTTGCCGGCTGGAGTACTGGAATGCGGAACACGCCATCGGCGTCGGTGGAGGTCTGCACCGACCCTGTCGCCACCTTGGCCGTGCTGATGGGCGCCTTGGTGGCGGCATTGATCACGCGACCGCGGATTTCGCCGCTTGTGGCGGGAACGCCCTGCCCCGCCGGCCGGGAATGGGCCCCGAGGAAAATCCATGTTCCCGAGCGGCAGCCCCCGGCCGGCCAGGGACCGAAAAAGAAATTCCCTCCCCCACAAGTTGATTTCAGGGG
>JACXTT010006347.1_pt1 | contig 16898 bp, 18 predicted proteins | sample 9270951 | NCBI WGS metagenome assembly JACXTT01 (sample SAMN15532306, study PRJNA645909) | rock metagenome | isolation source: weathered quartz diorite | place: Puerto Rico | collected 2017-06-21 | reverse complement strand
GCTCGACGAGCTCGACGACGCCGCGCCGCCTTGCCCGCCGCCGCCCGCGCCCGCGCTGCTCGAGCTCGCCGGGCTCGAGCTGATGTCCGGGCTGTCGACGCTGGTGGCGCAACCTCCCGAGGCGATGAACGCGGCGAGCCAAGCGCCGGTCGCGGACGCGACCAGGCGAACCATGGTGTTCGATCGGGGAGTCATGGCACGGACGAACCGATTCTCGCACGAAACCGCCTTTCGTTTCCTCCCCGCGCGGCGAAATGTGAGAATCGGCTCGCGTGGCCCGACACCTGCTCGTCTTCGTCAGCGATCTGCACCTCACCGAGTCGCTCAAGGGACCGCGGGTCGCCAAGGTCGACATGCTCCAGCGCTTCTGGTCGCGCATCGAGGCGGCGCGCCGCGACGAGCCCGCCGAGATCTGCTTCGTCGGCGACCTGTTCGACATCGTGCGCGCGCACCGCTGGCTCGACGGCCCGCGCCGGCCGTACCAAGAGCCCACGCCGGCGATGGTGCGCGTGGTCGAGGAGATCGTCGACGGCTGCCTGGCGCGCGAGGCGCCGTTCTTCGCCAAGCTGCGCGAGCTGGTGGCCGACGGCGGCCTGCGCATCAGCTACGTGCTCGGCAACCACGACCGGCTGCTGCGCTACGCGCCGAAAGCGCGCCGGGCGATCTGGAAGGCGATGACCGGGCGCGACGAGGACGTCGAGTTCCCGAGCGAGAAGATCTTCCCCGAGCACCGCGTGCTGGCGCACCACGGCCACACCGGCGATTTCATCTGCTACCGCAAGGAGGGCGCGGCGCCGATCGGCGACGCCATCGGCCTCGAGCTGATCGTGCGCTTCCCGCCGCTCTTGCGCGATCGGCTGGAGGTGCCCGACCCCGGCGAGCTCGACGACATCGACGACGTGCGGCCGATCTACGCCGTGCCCGCGTGGGTGCGGCAGGTGGGCGAGTACAAGAAGGGCCTCATCGGCCCGCTCCACACCACCTGGTCGCAGCTGGTCGAGGAGTTCCTCTCCAATCCGTTCGTGCGCGAGTGGATGAAAGCGCAGAAGAAGGGCTTCGGCTTCGATCCGGGGATGCAGCTCAAGCTGCTGCTCGAGCTGTCGACCGGGCGGATCATGGGTAAGACGCAGGACTCGCGGCTCACGCGCGTGTACCGCTTGTTCCAGCACACCTTCGACGGGCGCTTCGCCCAGCGCGCCGCCGAGCGCCTGGCCGAGCCGAAATACCAGGGGCTGCAGTACGTGGTGAACGGCCACTCGCACTTCCCGTCGCTCACGCCGCTCGGCCACATCCACGGCCGCTCGGCGGTGTATTTCAACACCGGTACGTGGCGCACCGTGCACCAGATCGGCACGCACGCCGGCGGACGCCCCGGCTTCCTCGCCTACGACGCGATGACCTACCTGGTGTTCTTCCCCTCCGGCGACCCGCTCGGCCGCGACTACGAGTGGTGGACCGGCGCCATGGTCGGGAACTAAAGGCGCGCGAGCAGGACGAACGCGAGGGCGGCGAGGGCCATGGCGAGCGGGAGGGTCGTCAGCCAGGCGGCGAGGATCGTGGCGATGGTCTTCCAGCGCGCCTCGCGGGTGACGAGGCCGATGCCGAAGAGGCTGCCGCTCGACACGTGCGTGGTCGACACCGGCAGGCCGAAGCGGGACGCGACCACGACGAGCAGCGCGGTGGTCGCGTTCGCCACCAGGGCGGGCGCCGGCTCGAGGCGGGTGATCTTGCTCGACATCGTCTCGGCGACCTTGCGCGCGCCGAGCACGCCGCCGATCGCCATCGCCCCGCCCACCGCCGCGAGACTGACGTTCGCGCCGAGGAGCTTGGCGGTGATGAGCAGCGCGACGATCTTCGGCGTGTCGTTGAGGCCGCGGGCGAAGCTGACGGCGCCGGCCGAGAGGAAATGCAGCGCGTCGAGCGCGCGATCGATCGACACGCCGAGCACGGTGCCGCCGTAACGCCGCACGCACGCCGCCTGCGTGTCGACCGCGGCGCTCACCCGCTCGGCGGCCACCGCTTCGCCGAGGGTCGAGGCGACGATCGCGGGCTCCTGACCGACGCACACGCACGCGTCCTTGGGAATGCCGAGGGCGCGGACGGCCGCGCGCGCCGCGACGAAGGCGGCGGCAGCGAGCACCACCGCCACGGCCGGGCTCACCAAGAGCGGCACCACGAAGTTCGCGCCGAGCACCGACGGGTTCACCTGCGACGCGACCGACGCCAGTCCCGCGCCGACGAGGCCGCCGGTGAGCGCGTGGGTGGTGGAGACCGGCATGCCCACCACGCTGGCGACGCCGACGGTGGCGGCCGCTCCGAGCGCGACCGCGCCGAGGAAGACGTGCGAGGTCGCGACCGCGTCGGGCACGAGCCCCTTGGCGGAGAACGTCTTCACCAGGCCGGCGGCCAGCACCAGCGCGAGCAGCGATCCGGCGAGCGTCGTCGCGGTCGCCCAGGCGAGCGCGCGCCGGTACGACGCGACGCCCGAGCCGTAGATCGTGGCGACCCCCTTGAAGTTGTCGTTGCTGCCGTTGCCATAGGCGAGAAGGAGCACTGCCACCGCGACGAGCCACGCCATCGCGCCGTCGTAGCGCAAACGGCGGCGCGAGTCAGCCGAGGCCTGCCGCGAGGGCCAGGTGCTCGGCGAAGGCGAAGGCGCAGGTGAACGCCGGCGAGATGGCATTGAGCACGTGGCACGAGCGCGCGTCGCCCTCGTGGACGAAATCCATCACCAGCTCGCCGCGGGCGCGATCGTAGAGCTGGGCGCGAATTCCGGGCTTTCCCCAGCGATCGAACGCCTCCGCGCGCGCCGACGGCACGAGCGCCGCGGCCTGCGCGACGAGCACGCGGCGGAGCGTCTTCGGCGGCTCGCGCAGCGCGTGGCGGCGCACGCTCGCGCTCCGGGACAAGAGGCGCGCCTGGCTCGCGATCACCTCGGCGAGCTCGGCCGCGCGAAAGCCGTCGAAGAAGCCCGCGCCGATCGATCCGTACTGCTCGCGCCACAGCGCCGGCAGCGCGGTCGGTCCGATCTTCACCCGGCCGTCGACGGTGACGGTGAAGTGCACGCCGAGAAACGGCATCGCCAGGTCCGGCACGGGGTAAACCTGCACCCGCAAGCGCGGCGCGCGCTCGTTGCCGTGGAGGTACAGGCCCTTGAACGGCACGATCGCGTAGCGTTCGCCGAAGCCGAACGAGTGGGCGATGCGATCGGCATGGAGGCCCGCGGCGTTGATCCACCTGCCGGCGGTGAGCGGCCCGCGATCGGTGCGGCAGCGGATCGCGCCCGGACCCGCTTCGACGCCGAGCCAGCGCGTGCCGGTGCACAAGGCGATGCCGCGCTCCTCGGCGGCGCGCGCGAGCGACGCCATCACCTCCGCGGGATCGACCGACGCGGTGGCCGGCGACCACAGCGCGCGCTCGTGGGTGCGCGCGAGCGGCTCGATGCGCGCGGCCTCGGCGGCGCCGACGAGCTCGACCGGCACGCCGCTGTTCGCGCCGCGGCGCGCGAGCTCGTCGAGGCCCGCGAGATCGCCTTCATCCCGCGCGACCACGAGCTTGCCCGAGCGGCGGATGGCGAGGCCGTGCTCGTCGCACCACGCGGCCATGCGCCGGTTGCCCTGGTAGCTGAGCCGCGCCTTGAGGCTGTCGGCGCCGTAATAGAAGCCGGCGTGGAGCACGCCGCTGTTGCGGCCGCTGGCGTGCGCGCCGGCGCGCGGCTCTTTCTCCAGGACGGCGATGCGCGCGGCGGGGTGCCGGCTCGCCAGCTCGAGCGCGAGCGTCAGCCCGATGACGCCGCCGCCGATGACGGCGAAATCCGCGGTGCGCGGAAGATCGGCCAGATCAGCCGCTGGCCTGGTTCAGCGCCAGATACTTGTCGAGCGCCTTCCGCCAGCGCCGGGCCTTCTTGCCGGAGACGCGGCTGTGCGCCTTCTTGCGCTCGAGCTTCTGCGTCAAATGAGTGTGTTTTCGCGTCGGTCGGTGCATGGGGCGCGGGATATTGCTCGATGGCCCGAGGTTTCGCAAGGGGTTGGTGTAGGATCGCCCCGCCGGGAGGGAAGAGGTGTCCTGGGACCAACCACGGCTCACGAACCTGCGCAAAATCTTGGCCGCGCTGTACCCCCGCGAGGCCGACCAACGGCGGCTGGTGCGCGACGCGGAGCTCGACGAAGCGGCGATCGCCTTCGACGCCTCGGCCGCGAACAGCTGGTCCGCCATCTTGAGCTACGCCAAGAACCGCGCGGGCAGGGTCGACGCGCTCCTCGCCATCGCCGTCGACGAGCACCCCGAAAACGAGCTCCTGGCGCGCGCCCGCGAAGACAACCCGCCGCGGCCACTCGAGGCCGATGCCGAGCTCCGCTGGAACGGACCGAAGAGCAGCCGCGCGCTGCTCGAAAAGCTCACCGGCGAGGCGAGCGCGCTCGTGCCGGTCAGCTACCTGTCGCTCGGGCTCGTGCGCGCGCGCGCGGTGGCGAAGGTGGCGCTGGCGCACGGCAGCGGCTCGGGCTTCCTCGTCGGCGAAAACACCCTGGTGACCAACCACCACGTTTTGCGCGATCCCGCCGACGCCGAGACGGCCACGGCGATCTTCGACTTCCAACGGACGGTCGAAGGCCTCGACGAGCAGCAGTCGTCGCTACGGCTCCGGCCGGACCTGTTCTTCGCCACCTCGGCGGACGACGACTGGACCGCGGTGCGCGTCGAAGGCAACCCCAACGAGCGCTGGGGCGCGCTCGAGCTGCGGCCGGCGACGGTGAAACCTGGCGAGCGCGTGAACATCATCCAGCACCCCGGCGGCAGCTACAAACAGATGTCGTTCTTCGCCAACACCGTCGCCTTCGTCGGCGAAAACCGCGTGCAGTACCTCACCGACACCCTGCCCGGCTCGTCCGGCTCGCCGGTGTTCGACCGCGCCTGGAACGTGGTCGCCCTCCACCACTCCGGCGGCTGGCTCATCGAGCCCGGCAGCCAGTCCGACCGCACCTTCTACCGCAACGAGGGCATCCTCGTCGACGCGGTCATCGCCGGCCTCGCCGCCGCGCGCCGCTCCTGACGATGTCCCCCGCGCTGGTCAAACTGCGCGACCTGGTCGCCGAACGGCACCTGACGAAGCTGGACGCCGAACGCATCGCCGGCGACGCGCAGCTGTCGCTCAAGGACATCGACTTCGACGGCACGAGCGCGGAGCGATGGACCGCGGTCTTCGCCTACGCCGGCTCGCCCGATCGGCTGGCGCGCCTCTTGGAGGTGCTGAAAAAGGAGCACGAGGACGACGCCGAGCTCCAGGCCGCCATCGGCGCGGTCCGGGGCGAGACGCCCCCGAAGCCTCCTCCGCCTCCCAACCGTTGGAAGACCGCAGTGGTGGTGGGCCTCGCGCTCCTCACGCTGGGCGCGGTGGCGCACTGGCAGTGGAAGCCGAAGGTGGACGTGCACTTGACGATCGACGTTCATTTTTCCATGCTGACTATCGATCCGACTCGCCCAACGTTCACGTTCACCGTCCATTTTCAGCACGCCGGACGGAAGTGTCCGATCGAGAGTGCACAGGTCACGGTGCGCTGGCGCACGAACGAAGTGTTGGGCGTCCGCGCGATCGACAAGGATTGCGTTGCCACCTTCGGCGGTCTACCGGTGGAGTCTCATTATGGACAACGAGCGACCGTGGCGTTGGAGCCCAACCCTCCGATGCCGTTCCGCCTGAAGAAGCCGAACGAGACCCTCACGCTGAGCGCGACGCCGGCGCTCGTCGAGATATGCAATCCCGCCGCGAAGGTCTGCCACTCTCCGCTCTCGGGCGCGCCCTTCGATTGCGGGTGTCTGTGAGCTGCGCATGACTCGGTCCATCGCCGCGACGCTCGTCTTCCTCGCCGCCCAGTCGGCGTCGGCGGCCGGCGCGGCGGAGGCGCCGTGCAACCTGCGGGAGCCCAACCACGGACAGAACAACACGGCAGAGCGTGAGCTGGCGGAGGCCGACAAGGCGTTCAAACGCGGCGCCTTCGACGAGGCCGTCCGCTACTACCAGAGAGCCGAAGAGGTCCCGAACGGCTACCTCTGCTGGGTCCCGGTGGTCGTGGGTCTCGGTATGGCTCAGCGAGAGCTCGGCCGCGACGAGGACGCGCTGAAGACCTTTCGGCGGCTGACGATGAAGGATCTCGCCCCCGGCGCTCCCTCGGCGTGGGTCACCACCTTCGCCACGGTGCCGGCGGAGATCGATCGCCTGTTGCCGCAGGTGAAGCTCACCCTCGACGGGCCGGGCAAGGAGCGCGCGCGGGTGTTCGTCGATGAACACGCGACCGGCGTCGACGAGTGGATCCGGCTCGAGCCCGGCGAGCACGCGTACAAGGTGCAGCTCGGCGAGTGGACGACGGAGCGCAAGCTCCCGGCGAGGTTTCGCGAGCGCCTGGAGCTGCCGATCCGCTGGGCCGGCGTGACGTTCACAGTGCCGGAGGGCGCGACGGTCACGCTCGACGGCAGGCCCCTCCCAGCCGGCGAGCAGCGCCTCCTCGACATCGCGGAGCACGACTACGCCGTGTCGCTCGGCGGCTTCGCGGAAGAGAAGGGAAGGTTCACGGCCAAAGCCGGCGAGGCTCGACCCATCGCGCCCGCGCTGCGCTGGGCCGCCTGGCCGCCGAGCGAGGAACGCGGATCGGCCGAGGAGAGGGCCTTCGCCGACGGCCTGGCGGCGGCGCAGCGCGAGGATTGGGCCGCCGCCAGGGCCGCGTTCGAGCGATCGGGCGACTCGGGGGCATCGCTCTACGACCGCGCGGAGATCGCGCTCGAGCAGCAGCGCGACCTCGAGGCCCTCGAGCTCTTCGCCGGCATCAAGATCGACACGCTCGGAATCCCTCCGCTCCTCGTCGTCCGGCGCTCCGCCCGGATCGCTGCGCTTCGCAAGAAGCTGCCCGTCGTCGCGCTGGAGATGAACGAGCCCGACGCGACCGTCGCCGCGCTTCTCGGCAAGCACGACGATGCGGAATCGGGGCAGCCCCTGGCACCCGTCAAGTTGAACGACGAGCTGCCGACGTTCGCCATCGCCCAGGCCGGCCGCGCCGAAACGACGCCGAAGGCGCTCCGGGTGATCTTGGATCGCGAGGGGCCGGTCACCTTCTTCCTGGCGAAGGCCGGCTACGAGCGATACGCGGTGACCGTCACGGCTACGGTCGACCACAGCCCAACGGTCGTCTTGCCTCCGCTCCACCGGAAGGGCTACGCGGTTCGTAACACCGGTTGGGCGTTCCTCTTCATCGGAGCCGCGGCGCTCGTCGCCGGGGGCGTGACGATGGCGATCGGCCAGGAAGAGCGGCAGCACATCGCGGCGGATCCGACGTTGTGCACGGCGGACGGCGGGTGCTCCGACGACGCGCTGCAACGGCTGCACGGCCCGGATCGGATGGTGGGCACGGCGACCGGCCTGCTCATCGGCGGGGGCGTGACGATGGCGGCCGGACTGGCGCTGTATTTCATCCCCTATGGCCTCGAGAAGGACGTGCCGGCGTTCGTGCGACCGGGGGCGAGAAACGAGCTGAAGCTTCGACTGGGCCTCGGCTCGATCGCGCTCGGGGGGAGTTTCCTGTGACGATCCGACCGCCGCGCGGCGTCCTGGTGCTGGTCGCGCTCGCGAGCGCCGCGAATTGCCAATGCCCGTCGCTGCACCGCGCCCCCGAGGGCGTGGTGTGCCAGACGCCCGCCCCGTGCCCGGGCTACGGCGACAAGTGCCAGCCGGCGACGTGCGTCGGCGGCACCTGCGGCCGCGCGTCCGAGGCGCCGGGCAAGGCGTGCGACGATGGCTTTTGCGACGAGAACCACGCGTGCGTCGCCTGCCGCAAGGACGGAAAGAAGGACGACGCCGAAACGGGCGTCGACTGCGGCGGCAAAGGATGCCCGAAATGCCCCGAGGGCGGCGGCTGCACCATCCCCGCCGACTGCGCCAGCAACGTGTGCTCGGCGGATGGAATCTGCCGGACGCCGGCCGCGGGGTGCGGCGACAAGTTGACGGACGGAGCCGAGACCGACGAGGACTGCGGCGGCCCGGACTGCTCCGCCCGCTGCGACTTCGGACGGAAGTGCAAGGTCGGCGGCGACTGCCGGGACGGCCAGGGCACGCCCGGGAGCTGCAAGGACGGCATCTGCTGCGCCGTGCCATGCGACGGCCCATGCACCACCTGCGCGGCGCTCACCGGCGCTTGCACCTTCCTGCCCGACTCCGCCGACGCGCACGGGCGCTGCGCCGGCGCGGGAGACGTGTGCAACGCCAAGCACATGTGCGCGTTCTGCGGCGACGGGAAGCTCGACGGCAAGGAGACGGCGGTCGACTGCGGCGGCGGCGTCTGCGAAAAATGCGCGAAGGACGAGAGCTGCTCCGACGGCAAGCGCGATTGCCACAGCTGCATGTGTGCGAACGGCAAATGCGCCGACGCGGCCTGCGACGACGGCTCCCCGAACGGCTGCGAGACCGCCAAGGACTGCGGCGGTCCGTGCGGCGCGACCTGCGGTCTCGGCGACGCGTGCAAGATCAAGGGCGACTGCCTCTCGGGGCATTGCGTGAAGGGATTGTGCGCGCCATGAACCCCACGACGCCTTCTCCGGCTTCGCGCGTGCTCGGCGCGATTGGTTTGGTGCTGTTCAGCGCGATCGGCGGCACCTGCGGCGACAACGGCGCCGGAACGTGCCCCGGCGGCGCGGCGCGCACCGGTCAGAGCGCTTGCCCCGGGGAAACGATCGCCCTGGACTCGCTGGGCGCGACGGCGTCGCGGAGCCCAACGCTCGGCTGCGGCGGCCCGAGCGTCGTCCCTTATTGCGGATCGTTCTTCGGCGCCGAAGCGGTGTACTCGGTGACGCCCAAGGTGAGCGGAACGCTCCACGTCAAGGTGGCTCAGCCGGGGGCCACCTTGCTCGCCTACCAAGCCGACCAATGCGGGAAGACCGCGAAGACGGCCGTTTGCAAGCACGACGCCAATGACATCTACCTGGCCGCGACGGCCGGCAAACCGCACGCGATCGTGCTTCAGGGCGCGGCGGGCGACGACTACGACGTCTCGTTCACGCTCGAGCCGCCGGCGTGCGGAAATGGCCTCGTCGAGGCGGGAGAGGCCTGCGACACCGGCAAGGCAAACGCGCCCGAAAGCGGCTGTGTCCAGTGCAAGATCGAGAAGCCGGCCGACGACATGAGCGGGCTGACGGACGAGTGCTCGAAGACCGCGGTGCCGCTCGTGTCGGGAAAACCGCAGAGCGTGACGAGCTTCACCTCGAGCGACTACCACGACGACGTGCAGGCCTGCGGCTCGACCGCCGGCGGCATCGACCGGGTGTTCGCGTTTACTCCGCTCGACGGCGGCCCGATGAAGGTCTCGGTGACGGCGCCGTTCGACGCGGTGCTCGCGGTGTTCGTCGATTGCCCGTCGCTCGGCCAGCTCGACGGGTTGTTGCGCTGCGCCGACGACACCACCTCGGGCGCCGAATCGGTGTCGTTCACCGCGGTGAAGAATCAACCGTACTACCTGGTGGTCGACGGCTATGGCCCCGCGAGCTACGGCCCGTTCACGCTCACCGTCTCGCTGAATTGATCGCCGGAGATCAGAAGCGGTAGGCGAACGACAGGTCGACGACTGGGGATTTGACGTACACGACGTAGATGTCGTTCAGGTACTTGCTGGTCGCGGCGCTGAGGTCGGGGAGGTCGACGGCGCCCTGACGGGTGTCGAGGCTGAGCGTCGTCTTCGAGGCGAGCGTCTGCAGGTACTCGACCGAGGTGCGGATGGTGAAGTGATCCCACAGCACCCAGCGCCAGCCGAGGCCGGCGTGGAAGTTGTGCAGCGTCGAGTGGATCGCCATGTCGAAGCGCTGCTGTTCGTTGCTGAAGCTCTTGCCGGTGATCGCCGTGACCGCGTCCTTGGCGCCGAGGCTCCCGCCGAGGGCGACGAGCGTGTAGCCGACGTAGAACTCGAAGCCGTGCTTGCGGAACGGCCGCCAGCCGGCGCCGGTGCGGAACACCAGCGAGTTGTGAAACGCCGCGCGGATGAGCTCCGACGTGTAGTCGGCGGCCTGCCCCTGGCCGTACGCGCCGATGCCCTTCAGGAACCCGTCGATGGCCTCGACGTAAGGCGTGCCGAGCCAGCCGATCTCCGCGCGGAACTGAAAGCGCAGCGGAATCTCCAGCACCGCGCTCGCCCCCGCCACCATCACCGGAAACTCCGTCGCCCCGCCGAAATCGAACGAAACCGGCTTCTCAGGCTTCTCCGGAACCGGCTTCTCCGGAACCGGCGCCGGGCTCCCTCCCCCGCCTGCGGGGGAGGGCTGGGGTGGGGGCGGCGTTTGCGCCGAGGCCGACGCGCTGGCGAGCAGCACGCCGATCGCGGCGAGCGAGCGACAGGAAGGCGGCATCGGTTGATCGCGAATGATCGCGGGAGCGAGGGGGATACGCAAGCCCAAGCGCGATGGCGGAAGGAGCCGGCTCTTTCGCGAGCTGAAACGACAACCCGCACGGGAGCGGGCAGAGTGGTCGACAGGCGGCATTGAGCGCGGAGGCGGCAACATGATCATTCGGCAAAGCATCGAGGTCGTTCGAGACGAAGCAGGAATCTCCAACCCGGCCGATTCGCTCGACGGCGAATGGCCCGAAGAGGTGCTCGGCGAGGGACACGGATTGGAAGCCCTCTTCGCCGCCGCGCGCCGCGGGACGCCCTGCCCGCAGGCGCCGGCCGGCGCGGCGGAGGAGGAGGCGTCGCCGGACGACGCCGGCGATGATCCGGCCTCGCGGCTGGAGGGTTTGCAGCTCGCGCGAGGCGGCGTCCTGGTGGCGAGCCGGATCAAGCGCCACCACAGCGAGCGCGAGAGCTTCGAGTGGGTGGAGCTCACGCTGCGCCTGCCCAACGGCGGTCCGTTCGTGACCGTCGAGATCTACGCCGAGCTCGAATCCCGGAGCGTGCGGGTGACCAAGGCCGTGGTGGTTCGACCACCCACGCGTCGAGCCCTGTTCCGTCGCGACGACGCGCGGCCGCGGCGCCGTCCGCGGCCGGTCACGAGGCCGTACCCCATCACCGACGATCGCCGCGGGAAGCGCGTCTGACCGGCGAGGCGGTGATTCGCCGGCGCGAGTCACCGCCTCACTTCGCGCCGCGGTCGAAGCTGTTGCGGCGACCGCGACGGAGCGCGGCGTTGTTGAATTGCCCCTTTTTACCCAGCTTTCTCGAAGGGTCGAACTCGCCGCGAATGTTCGTGGCCAGGATGAGATTCTCCGAGCCCTTGAAGATGACCTCGTGCCGCAGCCTCGCGTCGAAGATCACCAGGCTCGGCGCGCGATGGACCGACTCGTAGACCGCGAGGGTCGGCTGCTCGTCGTGGTTCGGTTTGCGCCTCGGGTCGAGCGGCTGGCTCGTCCGCAGCCAGACCTCGCCCTTCAGAACGATCGCGTGCTCGACGCCGGCGTCGCCGTAGGCGGTGAGCCCCGGATAGGCGCGCCCCGCGCCCGGCTCGGGCTCGTCCAACCCCGCGTGGTGGCGCACCTCGATGAGCTCGAGATCGATCTGACCGTGCACGGTCGGGATGTCGCCGAATCGCACGGACCAGTTCGGCGGTACGACGAAACGACCTCGCGCCACCATCAGCCCGGTCGCCGCCAGATCCTTCCAATTGAACGAGCGGTTGTCGGTCGGATTCAAGTCGAGCGCTTGAACTCGCAAGAGCGTCTCGTCGAGCGCTTCGAGCTCGTCGCGATCGAGGTTCATGCCGGCGAGCCGGCTCAGCGTCGCCAACCAGGAATCGAGCTCGTCGGGATCCTCGGCTTTTCGGCTGTATTCGTACTTCCCGAGGCTCACGTGGACACGACGGGAGTCTTCTCCCGTTCGCTCGCCGTGCGCGCGGGCGAACTCCTCGCGGCTGATCCGGTGTCGAACGCGAAGGGTCTCGAAGGCGAGCCGCTTCGCCGAAAAACTCGAGGCAAACGGGTTTCGCCACGACGCCTCGTCATCGAGGCGCGCCCGCGCGAGCCCGAGCATTTCCCCCTGGATGGGATCCGGGTCTTCGGCGTCGTCGAGGTCCTCCAGCACCCGCGCGAGCCGGTCACGGCCCAACATCGACGCGATGTACGGCGCATCGAAACCGAGGGCGCGACCGATCAAGTGGGCAGCCTTGTCGGAAGGATGACGAGTACCGTTGAGCACGCCGCAAACGTGGCCGGCGCTGAGCCCGGTCTTCTCGATCAGCCAGCTCTGTTTCTTACCGAGCTGACCGAGCTGACACTGGAACTGCATGAAAAGAGGCTTCTCCGCGCTCGGCATCGCTCATCTCCGTCTCCGCGGCGACACCCGGCGTGGCGCCGCGAAGGGTGAGCATGCCATCGGCCCGCGCCCCTCGCACGTCAGGGCGAGAATTGACGCGCATCGAACGATGTGCCTCTCGTCGGGAGCTTCTTCCCTTCGGCGAGCGGCGCGCCCCATCCGAGCGGGGGTCCACGGCGAGCGGACGCCGCAGCTTTGGATTTACTGCCATTTGTGGTGCGGTGGATCGTTGGCACACCAGTCTAATGGCGCCATTAGGGGGTGGTGTCTGCACGCCGCCGCCGAAGGTGTTCAACTCCTTCGTGGGTTTCTTCATCCGCGACGACGGTGCCGGCGTCGCTTTGCCGCCAACGAGGTAACGGCTGGCTCGACGGGATTGGGGCGATTCATCCGGATCGGCGGCGCGCAGCTCCGGGAGATCCTCGGCGACCCATACGGTGCGGAAGGGGCCCGTCTCGCGCGGGTCGCGGTACTCGAGCAGGGTGGCCCCGACCGCGTCCGCACGCCAGCGCCCTTGGGCGTCGACGGAACACCACCCGCCTTGGAGCGGCCAGTAGCTCGCGAGGCACGTGGCGCCCGCCGCATCCCGACCAAAGCGATCCTCGTCTCGGAGGTAAGGGCCTGGGAGCGGCGGCGGAACCGCGAGAAGGCCCGCATCAAGTGGCTCTTCATGCTCGAACGAGGGAGGTCGCGAGCGGCAGGCTCGAGAGGTAGAACTTCGTGGGCGCCGCTTCGCCTTCAGGCCATTCGACGATGAGCCAGAGGGCCTCGCGCTCGCTCGAAAGAATGTTCGGGTTGTCGTACGCGCAGGCGACGCGCACGGCAGCGAAACGCGCGTGGAGGTCTTGCTTGGTTCCCTTTCGCCATGTCGTGCGGCGGAATTTCTTCGGTCCAAGTCGCGCGGCGAGATCGCGGACGCTCAGCGCGTCACCGCGGCAGCGCTCCAGCCGGTCGAGCCGCCAAACCTTCGTGGGGGATTGCACAGCGACCGCGTAGTCGAGTCCGAGCGCCCGCAGCTCCATGCGAAAGTCGTTCGAGTTGCCGTACGCGGTGTCGACCAGCACCACGCCCGGCGGCACGCCGTTGGCGAGCGCACGCCGGATCATCTGGAGACCCAGCTCCAGCTTGGTTTGAAACGCGACGCCTGCTGGGATACGCGCCTCGGCGCGCCGCTCCGGGTCGTTCGCCCACGACTCAGGAAGATACAGTTCGAAGTCGATCGGCAGGTGCGTATGCCGCGTTGCGACGCTCAGGCTCACCGCGATTTGGCAGTTTGCCGTCTTGCCGGCTGAGCCCGTGTACTGGCGCTGCACCCCCACCGAGTGTGTCCCCTGCTTGAGAAACCCCGTGTCGTCCACGATCCACGTTTCGATCGGAGACGACCGCGTGATCTCCTCGATGGCGTAGTCCGCCGCGAACGCTCGCACTTTGGCGTCGCTCCACTGGGCATCGTTGAGCAAGTGCCCAAGCCGAGCCTCCATCGCTCGCACCATCGCCGGATCGCCACACGCGCGGGCGGCGATCGGCTCGATGCTCTTGCGCTCGCCGTCGCCGAGCAACCCCATCACGTAGACCGCGAAGGATGCGCGCCGTTTCTTGTGCCCGAGGATCGCACCGAGGTTGTCGACGTACGTTTCCAGCCGCCGCTCCGCGGCGTCATCGATGAGCTGAACCATGTCGCCGCTAAATCACGACCATGGACAGATGGAAAAGTTTTCCGCGCCATTTCCTCGTTTTCCCGCTGTTTTACCGCGCGAACCTGTCGCAGTAGTGCTAGCCGCCGACGCGCTGACGCTCAGCGACGAGCTCCGCGAGTTCGCGCCCTACGACGCGGTGCTCTCCGACATGGCGCCCGACACCACCGGCGACCGCGACACCGACAAGATCCGCAGCTTCGAGCTCTTCTCGCGCGCCGTCGCCGTGGCGATCGAGCTCGGCGCGCCCGGCTCGAGCCTCGTCGGCAAGCTGTTCATGGGGCCAGAGTTCGACGAGCCGCGCGCCCTCTTGCGCCGCCACTACGCCACGGTGCGCGTCCTCCGCCCGGAATCGGTGCGCGTCATCAGCTACGAGGTGTTCCTGGTGGGCCTCGGCAAGAAACCCGATCGGGCGCCCTGAGGACCGGCGGTCATCGGACCGATGTGATCGCGTCATCGGGGCCGCGGCGCAAGTACCCGTAGCGGCGTGCGCCGAACGTGGCACCGCGTTTGCGAACGTGCCGGCGGATTCCGACGGAGGAAGGAACGAACCGTGATCCGAACGAGCATCGTGCTTTTGGCATGCGCGGCCCTCGTGGGCTGCGACAAGGGCAGCGGCGGCAGTGGCGGCGAGGCGACCAGCGCGCCGGCGAGCGGCGCCAAGACCGGGGCGGCGGCAACCTCGCAGGCGACCGGCGCGGCGCCCACGGCTGCGGCCGCCACCGGGGGCAGCAAGTTCCTGCAGGCCGCCATGGCGAGCCGCAAGTGCCGCAAACCGGAGGAGAGCGACGACGACCGCAAGTTCAAGGCCGAGGCGGACGCTGCCGAGATGGAGAAGATGAAGCTCGGCGATCCGGTGCTCGACTGCTTCATCGGCTGCAAGAGCAAAGAGGACGCCGAGAAGTGCGAGTCGATGGCGATGAAGAAGTGAGCCTCAGAACGCGTGCATGACCGGGTACTCCAGCAAGATCCCGTTTCCGCCCAAGATACCGCGCGATTTGCGCGCCACGTCGAGCGCCACCTTGACGTTGTTGCGCTTGCACAGCAACACCTGAATCGGCGACAGATGCCCCTTCTTGTCTCCGCGCTCGTCGACGGCCAACCCCGCCGCGCCGAGCTCGAGCTCGTCGGTCGCGCCGACGCGCCCCACCGAGAACAACACCATGTCGGTGACCACGCGCTTGCCCGAGGCGGTATGGATCGACACGCGCCCGCTGGAGAGTCGCTCACGGGCCCACCCTGCCATGGGCGCGGCCCGGCAGCCATGGCGGCAAGCGCCGCCTCCCCGGCCGCGCGCGCGTCGGCTAGGATCGCGGCGTGGAGCTCGTGCGCTGGATTCTGAGCTCACCAACGGGCCGGTGGCGCTCAAGATCATCCACCTGCCCGACGCCGATCCGGCCGAGCACCAGCGGTTTTTGTCCGAGGGCGAGCTGCTGAGCCGCCTGGTGCACCCCAACATCGTCCGCATCGTCGACTTCGGCACCGTGGGCGATCACCCGGTGGAGGTCGGCGGCCACCGCTTCGACCGCGAGACGCCCTACATCGCGATGGAGTGGCTGCAGGGCAAGGATCTGGCCCAGCGCCAGCAGGAAAAGCCGCTCAACCTGCACCAGGCGCTCGACTGCGCGCGGCAGGTGGCGGGCGCCCTCGGCACCGCGCACGCGGCCGGGGTCGTGCACCGCGACGTCAAGCCGTCGAACATCTTCATGCTCAGCGGAAACGCCGACGTGAGCGTGAAATTGGTCGATTTCGGCGTGGCCATCGCCGACGCGCTGACCGGCGGCTCGGTCGCCGGCACGCCCGCCTACATGGCGCCCGAGCAGGCCCGCGGCGAGCCGACCCTCGACGCGCGCTGCGACGTGTACTCGCTCGGCGCGACCCTGTTCGAGCTGTGCGCCGGCCGGCCGCCCACGCGCGAGGTCGAGGATCGCATCGCCAAGCTGTGCGCCGATCCGGCGCTGCCGCTCATCGCCGCGGCGCTCGACCGCCAGAACGACTCGGTGCACTCGTCGACCAGCCGGAATCGATCGGATCGAGGTGGCCGACCAGGATGGTGACGTCAGCCTCACCGGAAACGCGCAGGATCAAGCTGCGCACGCCCGGGGGAACCCAATGCTCGAGCACGCCGTCGCCGTCGGTCTTCCCGGCCAAGGTGACGGAGCCGCACACGATCTCGTAGGCGAGGTGCGCGCGCGGCTTCTCGCCATCGTATAGCTGCAGGCGCAGCCGCGCGGGCACGCCCTTGCGACGGAAGCGGTGGCGCTTGTCGACGGCGGCGTCCACGAATTTGGCGCGTTTGTCGGGGATGACCAGCTCATCGCCGGGCGCCAGCACGTTGTAATTGCGGCGCGCCGCCGCGAGCTCCTCGTTCTCCGGGGCCGACCAGATCGTCTCGGGTGCCAGGCCGTGCTCCTGGGCAATTTGCGGCAGGCTCTCTCCTTGGCGGACGACTCGACGTTTGGCCACGGCGCTCCGACTGCATCGGCCCGATTGACGGACCGGCCCGGACGAATAGCATAGCCACCGCGGCGAGAGTCCGCCCATGCGCATCGAGCTTCAAGTAGGCGGCGAATCGATCCTCCTCGTGTCGAGGTGGGAGCCGGTGGCGGCCGGGCGGGTGCTCGCCCTGGGCGACCGGTTCGCGGCGCTCGCGTGGCTCGGGCGGGTGGCGCGCGAGCCGGGCGCCATGCGGCGGATCCGACGGCTCGCCGCGGAGCAGCTACCCTTGCACCACCTCGACGATGCCGGCGCGCTCGACTGGCTGGCCCGGCAGATCTCCTCCGGCCGGCTGCGCATGGTCGCGCTGCCCGGCGCCGACCTGACCGGCATCCGCGGCGAGGACGTGGATCCGGAGCCGTCGAGCGCCCGCTCGGCCGCGGTGCATTGGATCACGGTCGAGCTCGTCGGCGAGGACAACACGCCGATCGCCGGC
>JACXTT010006346.1_pt1 | contig 16899 bp, 18 predicted proteins | sample 9270951 | NCBI WGS metagenome assembly JACXTT01 (sample SAMN15532306, study PRJNA645909) | rock metagenome | isolation source: weathered quartz diorite | place: Puerto Rico | collected 2017-06-21 | reverse complement strand
GACAATGTTCCAAGCGCAGGCTTCCGTGCTCGCCACTGCCGGGCCCAGCGCGAAAGCTCGTTGCAACTCGGTGGATCCGCCTTCCTTGCGATAGGCCGCCACGCCTGTGGGGTCTACCTTTCCGCCTCGCTTCACTAATCGAAACGGCAACTCCCCTCCTAAATGAACCGCGAAGTTTTCAGGAGCCTCGATCACCAACGACGCCGGAGCACGATCACATTGCCCGAGGCAGGGGCTTCGCTTCCATGCCACTCCTTTTGTCTCCGTCTCCTTGCACAGCTTCTCGGCACCTTGGATGCGGCACGCGATGTCATCGCAAACGTGCACAACTCGCGGCGGCTGGGGCGTCATGGAAAACAGATGATAGAAGGTCGCGACACCGAACAATTCGGCCGGCGGTACCTGCAACCTTTCGGAAATGTAATTCAGTGCGCCCGGCTTGAGCCAGCCGAAGCGGTCTTGTACGGCGTGGAGAGCAGGAAGAAGCAGATGACGCGCGGATAATGCCTCATGTCCCCAAAGTTCCCGCGCTGGACCTAGAACCGAGTCGACTGCGGCACGTTCGGCCTCATCGGCCTGCGGCTCATGAATGCGAATATCCATCTAACTTTTCTTTAGCGTCGGGCCCACCACGCTGTTACACCTTCTCAACTCGAATGGCGGCCGCCTTGAACTCTGCGGTTCCCGATTTCGGGTCCGTTGCTTCGATCGTCAGGAGATTCGTCGCAACGTCATCTGGAAAATGCAGGGTCATGAATGTGAGGCCGGGCCGAAGCGACTGATCGCGGCGCACCGGCACTGTAACATTACCCCGGCGCGAAAACACCCGCACCAATTCCCCATCCCGAACCCCCAAACGTTCCGCATCTTCCGGTGAGAGATCCAGCGTCTCTCCGCGGCGCAACGGAGAATTATAGCCGGACGTCTGGACGCCCGTGTTGTACTCCTCAAGCCGGCGGCCCGTGGTCAAGCGCAGCGGAAATTCCGCCGACAATTTTTCAACCGGCGGATCGTGCTCGACCGGAACAAATGCAACGCGAGGCCCCTTAACCGGACGTTCCCAAAGGCGGCTGTGCAAGAACAGCTCGCCCGGATGATTCTCGTCATAACACGGCCACTGAAGACCTTTCAGGGCTTCGAGTCTCGCGTAGCTCATGCCGGCATGAACCGGGCTCAATGCGCGTACCTCATTCCAGATCGTCTCGGCGTCAGGTCTGCCCCAATCGTGCCCAAGCCGTCGGGCAATCTCGAAAATAATCGCGACATCGTCTCGCGAGCCCGGCGGGGGCTCGACGGCTTTGCGCACGCGCTGGACGCGCCGCTCGCTATTCGTAACTGTGCCCTCGGTTTCACACCAGGCGGCAGTGGCGGGCAGAACAACATCCGCAAGCTCGGCTGTCTTCGTCAGGAAGATATCTTGCGCAACTAAAAACTCGAGACCTTCCAGTAAGTGGCGGGCGTGATTCTGATCGGCCTCGGACTGTAACGGGTTTTCACCAATAACGTACAGCGCGCGCAGATCGCCGCACTCCATCGCTTCGAACATCTGCGAAAGATGCCAGCCCTTCTTCGGCGGAATCTTCACGCCCCAATGCTTTTCGAATTTCTCGCGCAGCGGAACATTTTCGACATGCTGAAAGCCGGTCAGCCGGTCCGGCAGCGCGCCCATATCGCCGCCGCCTTGAACGTTGTTCTGACCTCGAAGCGGATTCAGCCCGCTGCCATACTTCCCGACATGTCCTGTCAGAAGGCAAAGATTGATTAATGCAAGAACGTTATCGACGGCGTTGTGGTGCTCCGTGATCCCAAGCGTCCAGCAAATCATCGCGCCATGAGCGCGAGCGAACGTGTGCGCCATGTCGCGGATAACGTTCGCCGGCACGCGTGTTTCACGCTCCGCATACTCGAGTGTGTACGGCTCAACACCCCGGCGGTAATCTTCGAAGCCCGTCGTCGAGTTCTCAATGAAGTCCTTGTTCTCGAGCCCGGCGGCAATAATTTCGCGTGCGACGGCGTTTGCCAGCGCGATGTCCGTGCCAACATCGAGAGCAGCCCACGCATCGGCCCACTGAACCGAGCTCGTACGCCGGGGATCCACGGCGTAAAGGCGCGCTCCATTCCGGACTCCTTTAAGGAGATGGTGGAAGAAAATCGGATGCGTTTCCCTGGCGTTCGATCCCCAGAGGAAGATCACATCGGTTTCTTCAATTTCCTGATAGGAGTTCGTACCACCGCCTGCACCGAAAACCGTCGCCAGACCGGCGACGCTCGGGGCATGTCAAGTACGGTTGCAGCTATCGATATTGTTACTGCCGATCACGACACGCGCGAACTTCTGTGCAACGAAATTCATCTCGTTCGTCGCCTTCGAGCAACTGAACAGTCCGAATGATTGTCCACCGTGCTTGTCGACGACTTTCTTCAAACCGCGTGCCGTGAAGTCCAGCGCCTCTTCCCAGGTCGATGAACGCAACGCGGCGCCATCGCGAATCAAGGGCTGAGTGAGCCGGACATACGGCTTTGGTCTTGCCATGAAACCTCCATTGAGCGTGAGTATCGTAATCGATCCGTGAGGGCTCGGGCAATGGGCCCCGGGAAGCGTGTAGAATTGGCGCCTCATGATCAACGCCGTCATCATCACCTCTTGGGTCGCCATGTTTACGTTGTGGTTCCTGACAGGGGAGAACTTGAAACAAACCGTCCAGTCGCGGCAGGAAGGCGCGTCGCGCATTGCAATTTTGATTGTCTGGTTCGCCTGGTGGCTTCTCTTCAGCCAAGGTTTTGGAAGAGAACCACTCACCAGGCAAGTACTTCCTCCAGGGCCCATGGCCGCGTATGCCGGCCTCGCGATGACAGAGATTGGACTGGGCTTTGCCGTCTGGGCACGGTTGCGTATTGGGAAGAATTGGAGCCGCCTCATCGAGGTCAAGAAAGATCATGAACTCATTCGCACCGGCCCGTATGGCGTCGTCCGTCATCCCATATATGCCGGTCTCATGTTGGCAACGCTTGGGACGGCGGTTGCTTATGGCCGGCTGAGCGGCTTCATCTCATTTGTGTTGATCGCTGCTGCGTGGGGTTATAAGGCAAAGTTGGAAGAGGCGGTCATGCTCGAACAGTTCGGCGCGGACTACGAACAGTATTGCCGCAACGTAAAGGGACTGATCCCATTCGTCTGGTAGGGGAGCCGATCATAGTGAATCCCATCATTTTGTGGAACACGTCAGGATTTATGCGCTAAACTCGTGGACTCGCTTGTACGGACTGAACTTCGCGTCATTTAATCTTTGAGGAGGAGACTAAGTGATCTCAAACGACCCCAAAAAGGTGGCCGCACCGGAATATCGTGTTGATGTAAAGCTTCGTGACGTGTTGTTGAACCAACCTCCCACGCGACGTAATCCAAAAGATCCCGCTGTCGACGTCCAGGAAGGTTTGCCTGAACCCATTTACCCGCAGTACACGTATCCACGTTGGGAAACAGAGCGGAAGTTCCACAACGCCAAGGCGTGGCGCACCTGGAAGAGCCTCGGCGCACCTTATTTCAAGCACCGGCTCATGCCAGGGCAACTGCAGCCGCTGATTTCTTATCTATTTAGCGAATGGAAATGCAACCTCGATTGCCACTACTGCTGGTCCTACGACAACAGCGTGAAAGGCATGACCGAACAGACCGCGAGGCAATCGATCGATTGGCTGCATGGTCTCGGCAACCGGTTTCTCGCCTTGATGGGGGGCGAGCCGCTACTCCGGCCGAAGTTCATTCATAAGGTTGTCTATTACGCGGCGAAGAAGGATTTCCTCACATATCTGCCGACAAACGGCCGGCTCTTGAAGCCCGACGTATTCGATCGTTTGGGTGATGCCGGTCTCTCAGCGGTGAATCTTGCCGTGGATTGTATCGACGAGAAGCCGGGATTGGCGAAGGCCCTGACGCCGATTCGTCCGTATTTCGAGTACCTCATCAAGAACATGAAGAAGTACTCCTGTTCGATATTCTTCAACGTGTGCATCACGCGAACGAACATGGACGACGTGGTGAAGTTGACCGAGATGGCGAAGGAATATGACATTGGCATCGATTACCACATCGTCGAATCACCGATCATCGATGCGCCGCACTTCAAGCATCTGAATGAGAACAGTACGTTCCTGACGCCGGCGGACTATCCTCGAGTTGACGAACTCATCGACTGGATCCTGGAAAAGCACAAGCAGGGCTACAAAATCGTCAATCAAAAGAAACGGCTTCTGCAGATGAAGGAGTTCCTGCGTGGACAGATCGAACCATGGGGTTGCCGCGCCGGCCGGAACACCTTGATCATCCGCACGGACGGGACGCTAGCGCCGTGTTTCCCGATGTATTCCGCAACTCACGATTGGGGCACCGTCGGGAATCCGAAGTTCGACAAGCATCAACTGACGGAGATGAAAAAGGAGTGCGAGCTCCACTGCTTCTCCACGTTGAACCACATCGTCAGCTACGTGTACAACAATGGCCGCGTCATCCGCTGGATCATTAGGCACGCGAAGACGGGCTTCACGACTGCGCAAGGCACAGTGGAATAAAAAGGGGACAGTCCCCAATTTCCTGCACTTCGGAAATTGGGGACTGTCCCCTTTTTAGTTCTTTGGTTAGGGCAATCCAAATACAAACAATGCCGAACCGGCGGCGATAGCGACATACTGCCTGCCATCGACCGCGAACGACATCGGATTCGAACGAATCGCGGCGCCGAGTTGCAAATCCCAAAGCGGTTTGCCCGTTTCGGCATCGAGTGCGAAGAAGTTTCCCTCCTCCGTTCCGCCAAACACCAAGTTGCCCGCAGTCGATAGAAGGCCGGCCATAGGCGGCGTCAGAAGCTTAAACTCCCAGCGCATTTTTCCTGTAGTTGCCTCCCACGCCTTGACGGTCGCGAATGCGATGTCCCCATCCATGCGACGGCCACCGCCTGCAGTGTAGGCCGTCCCTGGTTTGTACTCCGGTTCGCCTTTGTAGTAAGTGGTCCCGACCTCGCGAGCTGTGTGGTAAAAAAGCTTCGTTTGCGGGCTGTAACTCGGACTGTACCAATTGGCGCCTCCCGTAATATCGGGAAACACCAGCGTGCCTTCGATACTCGGGTCGGTTCCGGGTCGTACCTTCGGCCGGCCCTTCTCATCGATGCCATCGGCCCAGGTCTGCTTCACATATTGCGCGGCCGACAGAAATTGCCCATTCTCTCGATCGAGCACGTAATAGAACGCGTTCCGATTCGCCATAGCGACGAGTTTGCGCGCGCGGCCGTTGATGGTCGCATCGAACAACACGGGTACCTCAGTTGCATCCCAATCGTGAACGTCGTGAGGCGTAAATTGGAAATGCCACTTGATTTTTCCGGTATTGGCATCGAGCGCCAACAACGAGCATGTATAGAGGTTGTCCCCAGGCCGGACATCGCCATTCCAATCCGGGCCCGGATTACCTGTGCCCCAGTAGATCAAGTTCAGGGCCGGATCGAATGCCCCGGTCACCCAAGTTGAACCGCCGCCGTTCTTCCAACTGTCGCCGCCCCACGTCTCGGACCCCGGTTCGCCCGGGCCAGGAACCGTGTACGTTCGCCAGGCACGCTTCCCCGTCTTGGCATCGTACGCGTCGATGAAGCCGCGAATGCCGGTTTCTGCCCCGGAGATTCCGATAATGATCTTTCCGTCGAGGGCCATTGGCGCAAGCGTCATGTAGTAGCCTTGCTTGTTGTCGTCGACAACAGTGTCCCAGCGCACCGCACCTGATCTGCGATCCAGTGCGATGAGGTGCGTATGAACCGTAGCGAGGTAAACAAGGTCATCAAGCACGGCAACCCCGCGATTCACCGGCGGCGAACCAATGATGATGACGTCCTGCGGAATGTTCGGCGTGTATGTCCAGAGCGGGCGGCCCGTACGCACATCGAGGGCAGTTACAGTGCTGGGAGGCTCGGTAATGTACATTACGCCATCGGCTACAATCGGCGTCGTCTCGACGATCCCGGAGTTGCGCATCTGGTACAGCCAGGCCGGTTTCAATTGAGTCACATTCTGCCGGTTGATCTGAGTTAAAGCCGAGTACCGCTGCGCTTGATAATTCCCAGAGTAAGTTAGCCAACTCGATGGATCCGTGTCCGCAGCCGCAATGCGCCGGTACGGAACTTGTGCGAAGGCACTCGCGCTGACCAATAAAATCAAAGCGATCGTGGCAGTTATTTTCATTTCGCGCCTCCGAGACTGGAAAGATACGCGACCAAGTCGTTCACATCCGCAGCCGATAGACGATCTTTGAACGCCGGCATCAAGCTTTTCCCAAATTCCTTCTCGATCTGGCGCAAATCCGCTTTTCGAAACGAATGCAATTGACTGTTAGAGTCACGCACCTGAATCGTGAACGTATCTTCATTGATGCGGGCGCCTCGCACTTCACGACCGTCACGTGTGACGATACGAACTGGAAGGAATTCGTCGAGATTGCGTGAAGGAACCGGTTGTGTTCCGTGGGGGAGCGCAGCAGCGGGGTCGATGACTGCCTGACGCAGGTAATCCGGGCCGCGTTGTACGCCGATTGTGGTGAGTTCCGGGCCCACAGTACCGCCCTCGCCGTTGACGACGTGGCATGACGCGCAGCCGCTGCGCTGATAAACAGCATTTCCTTTTTGCGCATCGCCCAACCCGCTTGCCCGTGCTGTTCGCCCGAGCGATCGAACGTATGCCATGAGCTGCCGTTGCTCATTGTCGGTCGTGCGCCGCACTCGAGGCATGCCACGGTCAGGCAGCCCATCGCGAATAACGGCGCGCAGCGACTCATCATCCTGAGCGTGCGAAAGAGTCGGACGGTTCAAGTTTGGACCGCGCCCTCCCGTGCCCTCAAATCCATGGCAGTCGGAGCACAACCCTTCGAAGAGTTGTTTGCCTTTTTGGATGTCGGCGGGATTTTGGGTCAGTACTGCTGTTGTTATCAGAATCCCTAAAATCATCTTCGCTCCTTGAAAAATATCCAGCCGCAGAGCGGCGTCGGGGCTTAGCTCACGCAGCGGCTTCTTTGCTCCGCGGCTCGTTCAGCCCCTACGACCGGTATCAATAATCGACGTGGTCGTAATTTCCTTCACACTTCGTGTGCCGCAACCGACCATTGCGAGCCGAAGTTCGTTGTTGAGAATGTCCAAGACGCGCTCGACTCCTTGCTGACCGAAGGCAGACAATCCCCAGATATACGGCCGGCCGATGCCTACCGCATTCGCGCCGAGGGCGAGGGCTTTAAAAACATCGGTGCCACGACGAAATCCTCCATCTACTAAGACAGGAATTCGCCCGCGAACTGCCTGAGTCACCTCTGCCACACACTCGATCGTTCCACGGCCTGTCTCTGTGGCCCGGCCGCCGTGATTCGAAATAATGATCCCATCGGCGCCGTGCTCGATCGCTTGTGTCGCGTCCTCACGTGTCTCGAGTCCCTTGATGACGACTTTCATCTTCGTAACGTCTTTCAGCCGTTTGATGAAGTCCCAGGTCAGCGATGGAGACGTCAAGCCGAGTCCGTTCGTGTTTATTCCGGCGAACATCGGCTTGCTTGCGTTCGTTCCGCCGCCGGCTCTGGGATTAGCCAGATTGCCTGTCGCATCCTCATGGCAACTTGCGCAATTGCGAGTATCAGTGCGTTGCAATCGCGTCATGGTTTCCGTATTCCTACCTGAGGGAAGATCCACCGTCACAGCGACCGCACTACAGCCCGCTGCTTCCGCACGCTTCACCAACTTCGTCGTGACATCGAAATTGTCGGTTGTGTAAAGCTGGTACCAAAGAGGGCCGGCCTTGGCCTTCGCAACGTCCTCAACGCCAATGGAGGTTTGAGTAGACAAAATCTGAAGATGCCCTTTCGCCGCCGCTGCGCGCGCAGCTCCTGCCTCGCCGTCGCGATGAAACGCTCGCTGGCTACCGACAGGACACAAGACGATCGGTGAATTGAATTTCGCTCCGAAAAGTTCCACCGACATATCCAGCCTGCTGACGTCTACAAATCGCTTCGTTCGCAATTGGTAACGCGTGAATCCCTCACGATTCGCCTTTAGCGTGTCCTCCCCGTCGACTCCCGTCATCAGATAACCCCAATGCGCGGGCGGCACCACTTTCTGCGCAGCAGCCTGAAAGTCGAATACATCCAGCGCATCCGCTGCCTGTTCGATTCCACCCTGTTGCAATGCTTCAGCTATGGAAGGTACTGCGGCGAGCAAAGGACTGGCGGCCACAAACTTCAAGAACGCACGACGATCGGACATGAATGAACCTCCATCGAGATGGGGCTTTATGTTTCCCAAAGCATCTCGACAGAGCAAGAAGAACGTGCGAATCGAGGCGGGATCAGAGAGCAAATTTAGAAATTGGACGAGTCCTGCATCTCAAATCCGAAATCCGAAAATGTAAATTGCACGCGTCCAATCTGAGGTTTCGGATTTCGGATTTGAGATGCAGGACTCGTTCATCAGTGTCGGCCGGAACGGCGGGTGTTTTTCGACGTGATGACTTGCGTCACGATGATGTTTGAGGCGATCTTCGCCCCATTTTCATCCGTCCATTGTACGGTGACTTCGGATCCTTCCTTGCCCGCCAGCTGACGCAGATCATTGCTGTTGTTCTTGGGTGCCTTAGCCGAGTTGGCTTGCGGCACATTCTCTAGACCAGCGATAGAGGTGCCGTCATTCACTCTGAATGTCTGCACCATTCCGCTTTCGACGCGAACGGCCACTCTCCTGCCCCCCACGTCCACACGAACCAATTCACCTTTCATATCCTGGCGCGCCGGACGCGGCTGGTAGGTGTCGCTCTCGTTGCCGGCGTAAACTCCGCGATCGCGCTGGCATGCGAAGAGCAGGAATCCCGAGATAAGACAGACAACGAAGAAAACGATGAACTTCTTCATGAGTCCCTACCTCCCACGACTACTTATTCCTCGCGGATCGCACCCTTCGGTCTCGCCTTTTCCTCCTCCCGAGCCTTCCTATTCGACCCGAGTCCCCTGAAAGGCGCGATCGTGCGCGAGGCGCTGCGCCGCAACCGCGATTCGTACGGTTTCGCGTGCCTGCGCAGCAATTTCGTTTGTGTCCTTGCGTTCACGCCAAAGCGTGAGCGTCTCGCTTAGCGCGCGCTGTGCGTTCGCAAATTCATAGGCTGCCAGGGACGGCGCACCCGCGCGCTGCGCGAGACGAACCGCGGTGAAAGCTTGCCGGACTTCGCTGTAAACCCGGCCCTTGGCCTCTTTTACGTCGGCTAACGTCGAGCGCTCGAAGTTGTAGACACCTTCTATTACCGGCAATGCAACGGTTCGCCTCGTTGCGTCGGGCCTGTTCTCCAATACGACGAACGCGCTCGGAGCGGTGACAAGATAATGCGGCTCAGCTGTGACCAGAATGGCAAATGCCGCCGCAGTCGTTGAGGCATGCAGCCGGCTCTGACCTCGATTCAAAATAATTTCTCCCACATTCTCGGCTGCCCCTCCGGGCGGCACGACCCAAAGCACGTACGTGTTGTAGTCGCCACCAAACAACGACGCCGGCTTTATCGAGTCCAGTTCGACCTCGACTTCCGTCATGCCGCCCTTGCGTTCCACTTTAGCGACACCGCTCGCCTGCGGCAGCCGATCCGTGGAACGCAGCGGAATTTTTTCGTGCGAACCCTGAACACACGCAACAACCGAGGCTTCATGCATCGCGTCGGCCTTGGCGAGCGTCCTTTGCTCGAGGAACTGAAGTGCAAGGACGCCCAAAAGAACCACGCGGCCGAGTTGCATTGAAATACCCTTTCGGCAATGACGCCGCATATGGCCTTCCAAACAGGAACGAAAGAAGTTACCGATGGAATTGGGCGGGCACTAGGTAAGAAATCCCTAGTTTGGAGCTAAAACAACTCTAACTGCGCGGGCCCGGGGCGGCGGAATGCCTTTGCGGAGAGAGTTGGCCGTTTGGAGTTCAGGCCGGCCTTCCGGCAAGACACCTCGAAGAGTTCCGAAATGTGTTCCGCATACGCGCCGCTCCCCTGCATCCGTGTGCGGAAATTGGGGTCGTTCAAGCGGCCCCCGCGGATATCTCGAATGCGATGGAGAATCTTCTCCTTTTGCAAAGGGCGATGAAGTGTCAGCCACTCTTCGAAAAGCGGCGCAACTCCATATGGCAATCGCAACGGAACATAGCTCGCTGCGATTGCTCCGGCTTTCGAAACGGCTGACAGGATGGCCGGCATTTCGTGATCGGTAAGACCGGGGATGACCGGCGCGACCAATGTCCCCACCGGAATGCCTGCAGCGGAAAGCGCCTGAATTGCCGCGAGACGCCGCGCGGGCTGCGAAGCGCGTGGCTCCAACTCCCGGGCGAGTTCCGAATCCAGCGAAGTCACCGACACGAAAACCAAAACACCGTCGACTTGTGCCAACTTGCCGAGTAAATCGATATCGCGGGTTACGAGTTCGTTCTTGGTGATGATTACAACCGGATTCCGAAACTCGGCCAACACTTCCAAGCAACGTCGAGTGAGTTGCAATCGGCGTTCTATAGGCTGGTACGCGTCCGTCACGCCGCTGATGGCGATGACCTGCGGTTCCCATCGAGGCGACGCCAGCTCGCGCCGAAGCAACTCCGGAGCATCCTCCTTGACGAGGATCTTCGTTTCGAAATCCAAACCTGCCGAAAAACCAAGATACTCATGATTCGGCCTGGCAAAACAGTAGATGCAGCCATGCTCGCAGCCGCGATAAGGATTGATGCTGGCGTCGAAGCCGACATCCGGACTGTCGTTGTAATTGATGATGCTGCGGGTTTCGTCCTTGAGGAACGTTGTGTGGCGAGACGGATCTTCAGGATCATCCCACTCCGACCGCTGATACGACGTCTTCTCAAACCGATTCGCAGGATTACTTGCGGCTCCGCGGCCTCGTACCTTCTCCGTACTCACGGGCGTATTATAATGCCCCAATGTCAACGGCGGATCCATCGCAGCATCTCACCGATCTGGCCCGGGATTTTCACAGACGCGGCTGGGCGTTGGGAACGAGCGGAAATTTTAGTGCCGTCCTTGATCGCGAACCTCTCCGCATCGCTATTACGGCCAGCTCGCTCGACAAAAGTCGGCTTTCTCCTGAACAGATTCTTGAAGTCGATTCCGATGGTAACGTTCTTCGCCCTGGACCGGGCAGGCCATCCGCCGAAACGCTCTTGCACCTCGCTGTGATTCGCACGACGAACGCCGGCGCCGTATTGCACACACATTCGGTTTGGAGCACGATTCTTTCGGATTACCACATTGGGCATGGCGGATTCTTTATCGAGGGTTATGAGATGCTCAAAGGCTTGGAAGGCGTTCGTACGCATGAGCATCGCGAGTGGATACCAATTTTAGAAAACAGTCAGGATATGAATTTACTCGCATCCGAAACTCGGCGCATGCTGGAAGAGAATTCGAAGATTCACGGATTCTTGATCCGGCGGCACGGTATGTACACGTGGGGCAAGGATCTGCTGGAGGCCGCGCGTCACGTCGAGATTTTGGAATTCCTTTTGGAATCGGTCGGCAGAAGACAGATGATGGAGCCGCAATATTAGCTAAGGAGATCTTATGGCAGTACTTCGAATTCCCGAAGAGAATCGAACCATTTCGGATAAAGCAGCCGTTGCAGAGTATCTGGGAAAAATCGGCATCGATTACGCGATTTGGGAGCCGTCTCATCCACTCAATTCCGATGCATCGCAAGAGGAAATCCTGGGTGCATACTCCGCCGAGATCGACAAACTCAAGGCAGGCGGCGGCTACGTCACTGCCGATGTGATCAACGTGAGCCCGCAAACGCCGAATCTCGATGCCATGCTGGCGAAGTTCAGCCGCGAACATTGGCACGATGAAGACGAAGTCAGGTTCATTGTGCAAGGCCGCGGATTGTTTCACGTGAACCCGAAGACGTCACCCGTAGTTGGAATTGAAGTCGAAGCCGGCGATTTGATTCGCGTCCCCCGAGGCACACTGCACTGGTTCGATCTCTGCTCCGATAGGCAAATCCGCTGCATCCGTCTTTTCCAAGATCCTTCGGGCTGGACGCCAAAGTACACGGACAGTGGAGTCGATGCGAAATTCGAACCCGTCTGCTTCGGGCATGCCTTCGTCGCGTGATTCGCGGGATTCTTCTCGACATTGAGGGTACAACGACTGCGATCTCTTTCGTCTACGACGTTCTTTTCCCATACGCTCGTCATCATGTCGGCGAGTACGTTGTCAGGAATGCTGATCTAACTGATCTCCGGCGGGAATATGAACACGATGCCGCCGCCGGCCATCATCCCGCCGATTGGTCCACCGATCCTGTTCCCTACATTCATTGGCTGATGGATCAAGACCGAAAATCCACCGCGCTGAAACGCATTCAGGGAGAAATCTGGCTCGAGGGATACCGCACGGATGAGTTGCATGGACACGTATTCGACGACGTCACCCCCGCTCTCGAACGGTGGCACTCCGCCGGCATGGATGTTCGGATTTTTTCGTCAGGAAGTATCCTCGCCCAGCGCCTGATCTTCTCCAGCACAGCGTTCGGCGACCTCACTAAATTCCTCCGCGGATATTTCGATACAACCACGGGACCGAAGAATGAGGCCTCCAGCTATCGTCGAATCGCAAACGCCTTTGGCCTCGAGATGCCGGAAATTCTCTTCATATCGGACGTCACTCGCGAACTCGATGCCGCGCGCGATGCCGGTATGCAAACACTGTTATGTGTCCGGCCCGGCAATCATCCGCAACCGGCGCACACGCATGATGTCATCACAAGCTTCGCAAACATTCGCGCACTACCTTAGGACCTCTCCTGGGCCAGGCTCGCTCAATGATGCGGCGCATATTCGACATTGGTGTTGAGGGAGGTCTGCATTGAAGACGTTGAAACCGAAGACGGCTGCGTCCCGGCATCCACAGCCAGTTTGGTGTCACCACTGCTGTGTTCGCATCGCACCCTACGATTTGCGCACGGTGCACCAGGGAAAGGATTACCACCGCGATTGCTATGCGAAGATCGCCCGCGTGACCAAAGGAAAATAAAGAAAAGGGGACTCCAGAAATTGGGGACTGTCCCCTTTTCTTTGCGTAGCTAACGGTTGGGCCGGTTGAAAAGCTTGCTTTGAAGCTGCTGTGCCTTGTCCAGGTGCATTTCAAGCCTCGGTAGTACGTCCTCCACATATTTCTTCACATCCGAGTTCTGGGCGATTGCTTCGTGATCTCGAAACATTTCGACAGCCTTTTGATGATCACTCACCATCATATTTACGAACTCGCGATCGAACTCCGGGCCAGTCAGGCCGTTCATGCGGGTAATGTCCTGTTGTGTCTCCGGGACCAATCCACTCGGTTGCGATACGTTCTTGTCCTTCATCAAATCCGCCAGATCCGCGAGTGCGGTGCTGTGGTCGCTCTTGATCATGTTCGCGTAGTCTTTCACATCCGTGTTGTCGGACTTTTGAATAGCGATTCGTGCCATGTCGATTTCCGCTAAATTGGCCTGCGTTGCTTTCATCATGAAATCCTGCTCGGCTGGTGAGACCGATGGTGTCCGATTTTCGCCCGACGCTTCCACACTACGATTGCGATTGCAGCCTATCAGGCCCCACGACGCCACCACTAAAACCAAACAGATAACAAGCCATTGACCCTTCAATTTCATAAATTCACCTCGTCAGGACCTAGCGATAAAGAAGCAGGAAGATCAGCAGAATCAGAATGATCAACCCAATTGGAACGTACATGGAGACTCCTCCCATCTCGGAAGGGGCACATGACGTTCCAGCCCGGTTGCTGCAATCTTTTCAATGACGTATCCGATACGCGCTCGAGGAAGGCCAACATCAGACGCGGTAAAATTTCCAGTATGCGGATCGTCACTTACAACATCCACAAAGCCCGCGGAATGGATGGCCGCACATCCGTGAAGAGGATCGGGCGCGTGCTCAGCGAACTTGATGCGGACATCATCGCGCTTCAGGAGGTGTTTTCAGCTTGCGAGTCCGCGGAGGGACAGGTGGAAACACTGGCTTCAGAGCTAGGGCTCAATGCGGCTTTTGGATGCACGAGACATCACCGGGGCCGGCCGTACGGGAATGCGCTTTTGACCCGCTGGCCAATTCTCGACTCAGTCGATATGGATATTTCATGGCAGCATCGCGAAAGACGAGGCTGCATTCGCGCCGATTTAAAGACGCCGCGGGGCACTCTGCACGTATTCAACATTCATATGGGAACCAGCTTTTTCGAACGACGGCACCAGGTGAGAAGTCTGCTTTCCTCCAAACAACTTCATGAGGATCTTTCAGGACCTCGGGTTCTTGTCGGAGATTTCAACGAGTGGATCAAAGGCCTGACCACACGCATGCTGTCGGAGACATTCGAAAGCTTGAACCTCGGAATGTATATCCGGCGGCGACGAAGTTATCCGGGACTACTGCCGCTCATGCATCTGGACCACATCTACTTCGAACGTCCGCTGCATGTCGAGAAGGTGGAACTCATACGAACGCGATTGTCGAAAATCGCATCCGATCATCTACCCTTGGTCGCGACGTTTTCCTGGGACGACAACTAACGGTTGTTATTTTGTAGCGAGCGCGGTCTCAATGGCGCCGATCATTTCTTTTGAGAACGGTTCCACTTCGGATTTGAACCTACCGATGACTTCGCCATTACGGCCGATCAAGAATTTTTCAAAATTCCAACCAACGTCGCCACGAAACTTCGGGAGATTTGTGAGGTACTTGTAGAGTGGCGCTTGGCCGGCTCCCTTAACGACGATCTTGGAAAACATATCGAAATCGACCCCGTAATTCTGCTTACAGAACTGCGCGATTTCGCTGTTCGTACCCGGCTCCTGCGCCCCGAAATCGTTCGCCGGAAAACCAAGGATGCTCAAACCTTTTGCGGCATATTTCTTGTGCAAGTCCTCGAGACCTTCGTATTGATAGGTGAACCCGCATTGGCTTGCCACGTTGACCATGAGAACAACCCGGCCTTCGTATTTGGATAAGTCGACCGGCTTCCCATCAATGCTGTTCATGGTGAAGTTCAAGGCAGCCGCCACGTTACGGCTCCCGGTTGGCTTGGTTTGGGCGCTGGTCAGGATCGCAAGCACGATTGCCGCAAATAATCCCATCATGTCCTCCCACGGCAGGAATGTTCGTGTTGCAGCTTACCACACGCCCCTACGGTAAAATATGGGTATGACCTTGACTGAGCGGTTGTATCGTTTTCGCTCCTTCTGGATTTTTCCGCTGATCGCGTTTGTTCTTCTGAAGATTGCCGTAAGTGTCGAGCCTCAAAGCCAGTGGGGCGATTTCATTTGGCTCTTTCCGACCGGAGTGTTGATCTGGACGCTCTTGGAATATAGCCTCCATCGGTTTGTGTTTCACATTCAGATTCCGTTGAGAAATCCTCGTTTGAAGGATTTCATCAATTCATCGCACTTGAGCCACCACGCTTCACCTAGGGATCCAACAAAGCTATTGGTGCATCCGGTATACGGCTTGATTATTTCTTCGGTGCTATTCGGTCTGATATACGCTGCATCCCGCAGTTTGTATTCAACCGCGGCCGTGATTTCGGGCGTGTGGGCAGGGTTTCTGTACTACGAAACCGTGCACTATCGTGTGCATTTCAGCCTTTCCGGATCGGGCTTCATTGACCGCCAGCGCCGCCGCCACTTCTATCATCATTTCACGAATAACAAGCGATGTTTCGGAGTCACGTCTCCGTTGTGGGATTACGTGTTCCGTACCACGCAGGTTTAGGATTTACTTCTTCGGCGCGAGCATCGCTTTGAAGCCTTCGTACGCTCCCGGTGCTTGACGATCCATCCACGCGATGTATTTTTCCGCGGCTTTTTCAAGATTTCGGTAAAGGGTTGCGTTTTTTCGAACCGAGCGTAAGTCGGCAATCAGATCCTTTGTCTTTTCCCAGACGCCCAGCATTTCGGCACTCGAGTCGAAAAATAGCTCTTCATTCACAATTCCACGTACGACGAACGATGCCGCCATGTCCCAGTACCCACCGACCATCCGAAAATAGTCATTGTAGTCGCTGCCCGGTGGATATTTTTCCATCGCCTCGGCGAGGGAGCGCGCCGAAAAATTTGCGAAGAACCAGGCCCGTGCTTTGCGCAGGCGTTCTTCACGGCGAAGGTCATACAGCTTGATGACAAGTTCGGCATCTTCGTAAGTCGGTTGGGTCATATGCGTTACTCCGTTGAAACGTTTCGGTCAGGATTCTTCTGGGCCGAGACAGCTTCTTTCACTTCGTTGAGTTTTTCTTCGAGCTCGGCGATTCGCTTGACGTAACGGCGGCGCTCTACATCCCAGTCTTCGGCCAACTCCTGATGATGGCGTTCCAAACGCGCGATCTTCTTGATGGCTTGCTCCCTGCTCAAATCCAATTCGCTTTGTAGTTCCGCCAAAGCCTGCCGTCGCGCTGCCTCTTGAGCTTTCGGAAGCGTTCCTTCGAGAAGCTGAATTCGCGCATTCAGTCGCTGTCGCTCGCCGGCGAGGTCGCTCGTCAGGGACTGGATTTCTTGTTCCAGCCGCTGCCGTTCGTGATTGGCCTCGGTGATTTTCGCTTCATACTGCCCGCGCAGGTCCTCGTGAATTTCCGACCGCATCGAAGCCTTCGCATGCTGTTGCTCCATCTCGAGTTTCTTGATCTGCAGATTGAGATTATCGCGGTCGCTGTTCCACTGAGTCTTCGCCTCCTGAAATTCACGCTCCCACTGAGCCACAGTCTTTGCAGCCGGTCTTGCGGGTCCTGACGGCACCTTGCCGAGTTTCTCGAGCACAGCGCGACGCGCGGCAGCCAGCTTGTCGTCGGATACACCCGGCGAGGCGCCTT
>JACXTT010006345.1_pt1 | contig 16899 bp, 13 predicted proteins | sample 9270951 | NCBI WGS metagenome assembly JACXTT01 (sample SAMN15532306, study PRJNA645909) | rock metagenome | isolation source: weathered quartz diorite | place: Puerto Rico | collected 2017-06-21 | reverse complement strand
CCCCAATGCCGAGGGAGCGAAGGTGTTCATCGCCTTCGTGCTTTCACCCTCGGGTCAGGCCGTCCTGACCAAGAACGGCTTCCTCGCCGGGTGGTGAAGCCCTTCATCGCCCGGGTGGCGCTCGTCGCTGCCGTGGCCACCCTGCTGTGCATCCTCGCCCTGCCGATGCTCAGCCTCCTGGTGCGCCTGTCGCCGGGCGAGCTGCTGCAGCAGCTGACCCAACCGGTCGTGTTGACGGCGTTAGGGCTATCGCTCGAAACGAGCGTAGCGACGACCGTGCTCGTCATTCTGTTCGGCCTCCCCGTCGCGTATCTCCTCGCCACCAAGGAGTTCAGGGGGAAGCGGGTTCTTCAGACGCTCGTGGAAATCCCCATTGTGCTACCACCGACCGTGGCGGGCGTCGGCTTGCTGCTCGCCTTCGGACGGGCTGGCCTCGCCGGCGGGGCCCTCAACGCCCTGGGGATCGAGCTGCCCTTTACGACGCTGGCAGTGGTCGTCGCTCAGGTCTTCGTCGCGACGCCCTTCTTCATCTCGGCGGCGACGGCGGGGATCGCCTCGGTGGAGCGCCGCTACACCGATGCCGCGGCGACACTCGGCGCAACCCCCGGCTACGGATTCTTCCGAGTCCTGCTGCCGCTGGCGCTCCCTTCCGTCCTCGCTGGGGCCGCGATGTCGTGGGCCCGAGCGCTGGGGGAGTTCGGCGCCACCATCACCTTCGCCGGCAATCTGCCGGGGCGGACCCAGACGATGCCGCTCGCGGTGTACACGGCGCTGCAAAACGACCTGGCCGCCGCGGTGGCGCTCTCGGTGCTGCTCGTGATTCTCTCGTTCACCATTCTCCTGGGACTGCGCTTCGCGCCCTGGGGGGCCGCGGTCGGAGGCGCTCCTGCTCGACCTCGCGGTCGCTAAGCGCTTCGACGAATTCGCGCTCGAACTCGAGACCACCGTCGCCGACACCGAAACGCTCGTCGTCGTGGGGGAGAGCGGCGCCGGCAAGTCGACGCTGCTGCGGCTCGTGGCCGGCCTCGAGCGCCCCGATCGCGGCCGCATCGCGGTCGGGTCCCGCACCTATTTCGACGGCGCCGCGAGGGTCGACTTGCCGCCGTGGCGCCGCCGCACGGGGTACGTCGCCCAGGATCACGCGCTGTTCCCGCATCTCACGGTGTTCGAGAACGTCGCGTTCGGGCTGCGCGCCGCCGGGCGCAGTCCGTTCGACATCCTCACCCGCGTTACCGATGCCCTGGTACGGCTCGACGTGGGGGACCTGGGGGAGCGGCGTCCCGCCGAGATCTCGGGAGGACAGGCGCAGCGCGTGGCACTGGCGCGGGCGCTGGTCCTCGACCCGGACGTGCTGCTGCTCGACGAGCCGCTGGCGTCGGTCGACCTGCGCACCCGCGCCCAGGTTCGCGGGGTACTGAAAACGGTCCTCGCGACCCTGCAGACGCCCTGCGCGACGCTGTTCGTGACTCACGATCCGTTCGAGGCCATGGTCTTCGGAGACCGCATCGCCGCGCTCGAGGACGGCCGGGTGACGCAGGTCGGGTCGCGCGCGGAGCTGCTGGCGCGCCCGCGCTCGCCCTACGTGGCGGCGTTTCTCGGCATCAATATGTTTCGCGGTCGCATCATGAGTCGAGAGGGTGGCGTGGCGCGCATCGACGTACAAGGGGGCGAGGTGTTCGCCGTGGATCCCGGCGAGGGAGTCGCGGATGTGTTCGCGACCGTCCACCCTCGCGAGATAGCGCTGTTCCATCAGTCCCCCGGTGGGAGCGCGCGGAACACATTCATAGGTTCGATCACGGAGATCGTGCCCGAGCCCCCGAACGGCGAACGGGTACGCGTGGCACTTGGCACACGGCCCGTGCTCGTCGCCGAGGTCACCGACCGCGCGGTGGCCCAGCTCGGTCTGCGCGAGGGTCTCGTGGTGACGGCGATGTTCAAGGCAACCGGTGTGACGGTGTTCCGGTGATCTGGGCGGTCTTCGCCGCTCATATCGCCGCGCGGCTCGCGTACGTCGCGTACGTGTGGATCGGGTTGACGCGCCAGCAGTCCGACGCGTGGTGGACGAGGCAGCGGGGACTCGAGAGCGGCTTCGCCCGATTTCGCCGCGGCGCGTCGCTCGTGATGACAATCGACGCCGTCAGTTTCGTGGCGGTGTGCCTCGTGGGGTGGGAGACGCACCCGGCGATCGCGCCGCGCGCCTCGGGCGTCGCGATCGGGGTGGCGCTCGTCGTGCTCGGCGTCGGCACGAAGCTGTGGGCTGCCGCCACCCTCGGGGACAAGGCGTACTACTGGTACAATTTCTTCACACCGGGCGCGCCCATGGCGCCTGCCTCGACCGGACCCTACCGCTATCTCAAGAACCCGATGTACACCGTCGGCTATCTCCAAACCTATGGACTCGCGCTCATCACCGGCTCGCTCGCTGGATTGGTCGCTGCGGTGTGCGATCAGGTCGCGATCCTGGTGTTCCACTGGCGCGTGGAAAGCGCGCATTTCGAGCGCGTGACGCGGCGCGCCGCTTGACCGGCGCCAGCTCGCGCGGCATCGTCGAACCGCTGCTCCATTCCTCTTCGAGGAGGTCTCAGAGCATGGACACGAAGATGGCACTCGCGTTGAGCAGCGGCGTCCTCATCGCCCTGTGGACGTACGTCACGCTCCAGTTCATCCCCGACCTGTCTCCCTGGGTCGGCGTCGCCGCGATGGGCTGCTTCTTCGCCGCCGGCGGGAAGACGCAAGGGTTCCAGAAGACCGCTTTCGCGACCCTCTCCGGGATGCTGTACGTCTGGGTGATGATGCAGTTGTTGCCGATGCTCGTCGGCAGCACGCTGATGTACGCCCTCCTGATGGGCGTCGTCGCCCTGGTCATCGTCATCATGTCGAAGGTGCCGGCGTTGTCGTTCATCCCGGGCGGGTTCGTCGGGGCCGCGGTGACCGTCGGCAACGGCGCCGGCGCGGATCTCGGCCACCTGCTCTATGTGGCGGTGTCCCTGGTGATCGGCGCCGCGCTGGGGTTCGCGGCGGAAACCACTGCCGCGTCACTGGCGACGTCGAAGCGCTGAGCCGGCCGGTTACCCATGGCGCCACCGCCGGGTCTCTGGAGCGATGGCGCGATTCACTTTCCACCCTCTCGGGAGGTAGGCATGTCCCTCGTCACCCGCCGCTCCGCGATTGCCCTGCTCGGTCTGGCCGGCATCAGCCTTCCAGCCGTGCTGCATGGGCAGCCCCTGGAGCGACATTCCGACGCGCAGCAGCCGCACATGAAAGCGGCGCTCGAAGCGCTGCGCAGCGCCAAGCGTCACCTCGAAGAGGCCGAAGCGGACAAGGCGGGACATCGCGTCAAGGCGATCGGGCATGTGGACGCGGCGATCACCGAGACGGAAGCAGGTATCGCGGCTGGCGCAGGGCACTGAGCCAGGGCGGAACCAGTAACCACGGCCCCCGCGGGACTACCCGGCGGGGGCCGTTGCGTTGAGGAAGGCGGCGGTGATCCGCCGCACCGCCCGGGTGGAGAGCGCCGGTGACACCACGTGCGCCGCCGAGCGCATGATGATGCCGAGGGCGCTCGCCGGACCGGGCCAGGAGGGGCGTCCCACGAGCGCGGCGCACGACCGGTAGTAGCGGTCGGTGAACGCCAGCATCAGCACGCCCGACCCTCGCGCCAGGCTCACCCGCCCGAAGGGCAATGCCAGCATCATGCGCTCGTAGGCGGGCGCGAGTCGCAGCGCCCGCTGCAGCAGATCCTCGCGCACCGTACGGACGCGCGCGCGGACCGCGGGGTCGTCCGCGCTCTTGCCCAGGTCGCGCGCCAGCGCCGGATGGTAGGCGATGCCGCGCTTCAGATCCTTCTCGATGTCGCGTGTGACATTGGCGAGCTGCACCATCTCGCCGGCCTGGAGCGTGTCCTCCTGCAGCGCGTCGGAAACGGCCAGGTCCCCGCTGCGCAGGAGATGGAGGCGGACGGCGAAGAGAAACGGCAGGCCGATCACCGTGCGGCAGTAGCGCGAGAGCTGCGCGGGATCGCTCAACACGCCACCCTGGTCGCGAAACGCCCGCGACGACCAGATCATCCCCGCGGCCATCGACCCGACGAGATCGGCGGTATGGCGGCGTACCACGGGGTGGAGCGATCCGAACACCTCGTCCACCAGACGGCAACGATTCACCAGGACGACGTGGGTCTGCTCGCGGGCATCGCGCGCACGAGCACGGGCGATCCGCGGGGCCGGCGCGATGCCGTCGGTCCCGCCGAAACGCGCCGCGAACGCCGCGAGGGCCTGTTCCTGCTCGCCGGGATCGGGGAGCAAGTCCTCGTAGGTGTCGAGCATGCGGCAATACAGGTAGGCGACCGCCATCGCGCGGGCCGAATCCGCCGGGAGCAGTGTGATGGAGGCCGTAAACGTGCGTGCCGCGTGCGGCAGGATGCGCCACATGAACGACTCGGGATCGTCGATCGCGCGCAGGCGCGCCAGGTCGGGGTGCGCGCGGCTCTGCAGCAGGTCGCGCGTGATGAGCCAGGGGCGGCGCAGCGCATATGGAATGGGAGCCACAGTCAGAGGAATGTAGTCCGTCCGGTTGGAGCCGTTGATCGCGGGGGCGTGCGAGAGTGTCGTTGGGACCGTACTTTGAGGGCTCCGCACGAGCGAGTGGCTCAACAGGTGGCCGACACCCTGTCTCGGTTCCGCGCGACGCTGGCTGATCGGTATCGGCTCGACGGTGAGCTCGGTCGGGGAGGGATGGCGACCGTCTTCCTCGCCCACGATCTGAAGCATGATCGTCCCGTCGCCATCAAGGTGCTGCACCCTGAACTCGCTCGCGCCGTCGGTGATGAGCGCTTCGAACGCGAAATTCGGCTCGCGGCTCGCCTGCAGCATCCGCACATCCTCTCGGTTTACGACTCCGGCGTCAGCGCCGATCTGCTGTGGTTCACCATGCCGTATGTCGCGGGTGAATCTCTGCGAGATCGCCTCACTCGGGAAAAGCAACTTCCGGTTGACGACGCGATAAAGCTTGTTCAGGAGGTCGCGCTGGCCCTGGACTATGCTCATCGGCAGGGTGTCATCCATCGAGACATCAAACCCGAGAACATCCTGCTGGCCGAAGGCCACGCGCTGGTGGCGGATTTCGGCATTGCGCGGGCGATCGGCAGTGGGGACCAGTCGATTACCGGGACGGGCATCGCGATTGGGACTCCGGCCTATATGAGTCCCGAGCAGGCGAGCGGCACGCGCGACGTTGACGCCCGGACCGACGTGTACGCGTTGGGATGTGTCCTATTCGAAGTGCTGGCCGGGGAGCCGCCGTTTACGGGTCCGACGCCCCAGGCTATTCTTGCGCGGGCGCTCACCGAGCGGTGCCGGCCGATCCACCCGATCCGACCCGCGGTGCCCGAAGCACTGGACGCGGTCATCGCCAAAGCGACGGCTGCGACGGCCGCGGATCGATTCGAGGGAGCGGCCCAGTTCGCGCGGGCACTAGAGCGTCGTGTCGATTCGGAAGCGACCACCGGGCGTTCCAGCGTCGCTCGGGCCGTCGCCCGGCGACCGGTGTTTGCGGCCCTGGCGCTCGGCGTGTTACTCGGTGCGGGAGCGCTCTTCGCTTGGCGTCGGTCGCATGGCGGAGTAGAGGAGACGGCCCGCCCGGGACTCGATCCTGAGGCGACCGTCGATCCGCGACACGTCGTGGCCGTGCTGCCGTTCCGCGACCTCTCAGCCGATTCGTCCCAGGAATATCTGGCTGCGGGGATCAGCGAAGAGATCAACGCGCAGGTTTCGCGCATCGGGGCACTCAGGGTGCTGAGTCGCGGCGCGATCATTCCCTACCTCACGGATCCAGATCGGTTGCACCGGTTGGCAAACGAGCTGAATGTCGGCAGTGTGATCGAAGGGACCACCCGGCTCGCTGGAACCCACGTCCGGATTGAAGTGTCCGTAACGGATGCTCGATCGGGGCAGATGCTGTGGTCGGATCAGTATGATCGTGAGCTGCGGGACGCGCTGGTCATGGAGGAAGACGTCGCTCGCCAAATCAGCACCGCGCTTCAGGCGGCGCTTACCCCGGCGGAGGCCCGGCGGATCGCGCGGGGAGGGGCCCAGCATCCCGAAGCGTACCAGTTATACCTCCGCTCCAAGCAATTGTCTTCCGCAAGCCCAGTGCAGAACCGGGCGGCGATCGAGCTGTTGAGGGAAGCGGTTCGGAAAGACAGCGCATTTCCCGAGGCGTGGGCGATACTGGGGCGGCGGTACTTCTTCCTGGCTGGGCCGGGCAATCTCGACTCGGGCTTGGCCGCGGCCGATCGAGCCGTTGCGCTGGACTCGGATGTCGCGCTCGCCCACTGGGCCCGCGGCACCATGCTTGGTAGCCTCGGACAGGTTGGTCCGTCGCGACTGGCGCTGCTCAGCGCTCTCGAGCGCGATCCCAACCTCGTCGGTGCAATGGAGGATCTTTCCTTCCTCGAGGTGATTGCAGGGCACTACGAGGAGTCATTGTATTGGGCGCTGCGATCCGTACCGCACGACCCGAATCGTCCCATACCATACTATCACGTCGCGCTGCCACTGATCCTCTTGGGAAACGACCGGGCGACTGAGCGTTGGCTGACGCGTGCCGCCCAGCGGTTTCCCGACGTTGCCCGCCTCGGGATGGAGTTGGCATGGCTCGACTGCATGCGTGGACGGGACAGGGAAACACTCGCGCGCGCCCGACAACTGGTTGCGGCGCACCCAGAAGATGAGCAAGTCCGATCGATGTTGATGAACGTCACGTTTCTCACGGGCGCTTCGGATGCCGAGTCGGTGCTCGAGCCACTGTACCGGGAGGCACCAGGAGCCGGCGGCGGTGGCGAGAGTTTTCTCTGGCAATCCTACCGCACGCTGTATGGGCTGCTGCTCGCGCGGCGCGGGCAGCGTGACAGCGCACAAGTGCTTTGGAGGACGGCGCTCGCACAGGCGGAGCAGCTGATCCGCCGCGGGAACGATTCCTTCAGTCCCAGATTGGAGATTGCGTCGATTCATGCCGTTCGGGGGGATACGGCCGCGGCACTCGACTGGCTCGACCGTGCCTATCAGGCCGGGTGGCACGAGACCCGCGTCATCGCACGTGATCCGTTCTTCGTTGGCCTCCGCGAGAATCAGCGGTTCAAGGACATTGTGGGCCGCGCCCAGGCGGACGTTGATGCCATGCGGAGGCGAGCGTCACTGGCTCATCCGGCATTGTTCAAGGTTCAATGATCGATTCGCTCGAGGCGGCGCAGCTCGGGCACCCGCCAGGCGATGATCGCCACCACAAGCATCGGGACGAACCCACCGAGCAGCACGGCCGGCACCGCGCCGATCAGCCGCGCGGCGAGACCTGATTCGAAGGCACCGATCTCGTTCGACGAGCCGATGAAGATCGCGTTCACCGCCGCCACGCGTCCCAGCAGGTGCCGCGGGGTCAGCGTCTGCAATAACGTCGAGCGCAACACCACGCTCACGTTGTCGAATACTCCCGACGCGAGCAACAGCCCCACCGACAGCGGAAAGCTGCGCGACATTCCGAATCCGCTGATGCACAGGCCGTACAGCGTGACCGACACCAGCAGCACCCGTCCCATGCGGCCACGCAGCGGGCGATATGCCTGGTACAAGGACATCAGCACCGATCCCGCCGCGGGCGCGGCCCGCAGCACGCCCAGCCCCGCGGCGCCGACGTGCAGGATGTCGGTCGCGAAGATCGGCAGTAGCGCTTCCGCTCCCGCGAACAGCACAGAGAAGAGATCGAGCGTCTGCGCGCCGAGCAACACCGGCTGCGTGAGGACGAAGCGCACGCCATGCAGCAGACCCGAGAGACCACGGGCGTCGCTGTCGGCCTCGGGCTTGGGATGCGGGTGCGGCGCCACGCGATACAACGCGCCCCACGCAGCGGCGAGCAGCACCGCCGCCACCCCGTAGGTCAGCTCCGGTCCGCCGAGCGCCACGAGCACACCGCCGAGGGCCGGTCCCAGGACCGCCGCCGACTGCCACGTGGAGCTGCGCCAGGTGATCGAGTTCACGTACAGCTCGCGCGGCACCAGGTCGGCCGACAGGGCCGTACGGGTCGGCTGCAGGTAGCTGCGCGCGATCCCGCTCACGAAGATCACGGCGTACACCACCCACGCGGTCTCGACGCGAATGAGCCGCAGCGCCGTGAGTCCAAACAAGGCGGTGCTGCACAACGCCAGCACGAACAGCGCCGCGAGTGAAAGCCGCCGGCGGTCGACGCGATCGGCGAGGTGGCCAGCCGGGAGCGCGAAGCCGATGAACGGCAGCGCCTCGGCGAGTCCCACGATCCCGAGTGCGAGCGGGTCGTGCGTCACGGCGTAGAGCTGCCATCCCACCGCCACGCCTTGCATCATCGTGGCGAGGGTCTGAGCGGCGAGAAAAGCGATGAAACGGCGGAAGTCGGGCACCCGGAGCGCGGCGTAGGGGTCGCTCATGTCGCGAGAACAATAACTGTCACATGGCTGACGCGTGGCCTCACGCGGTGTGACGGCTTTCTACTTATTCAGGTCGCGGAACAAGGGAACTCGATCCAACGCCACTGGGGATGGGTACTACGAACCCTATGAACAGTCTGCCGCGGTTTACCCATATCGTCGCGCCGGCGCTGGCGCTGGTGTTGTTGCCCGTCCAGGGCCCGGACAATCGCGACGTCGATCCTCCGAGCCGCGTCGCGCGGCTCAGCTTCATCAACGGCTCCGTTTCGTTCCGGCCCGGTGACGTCGACGACTGGACCGACGCGACGGTCAACTATCCGCTGCGCAGCGGCGATCACTTGTGGACCGACAGCGACGCGCGCGCCGAGATCTCGCTCGGCTCGACGGTGATCCGACTCAACCAGTGGACTGATTTCGGATTGCTCGCCCTCGATGACCGCACGGCGCAGATCGATCTGTCCGAAGGCTCCCTCGACGTGCGCGTGCGCCGCCTGGACGATCGCGATGTGTTCGAGATCGATACCCCGAACGGTGCCGTCACGCTCGAGCGGCCCGGCACCTACCGGGTCGACGTCGATTCCAGCGGCGACACGACGGTCGTGACGGTGCGGGGCGGAGCGGCCGAGGTCACCGCCTCGGGATCGGCGTTCCCCGTCGAGGCGGGGCAGGTGGGAATTCTTTCCGGTCGCGACGCGCCGAGCTACGACATCGCCGATGCCAGTCCGCCGGACGACTGGGAGCGCTGGTGCGCCAGCCGCGACCGCCGCTGGGACGAGTCGCGCTCCACGCGCTACGTCTCCCCCGACATGGTGGGCTATGAGGATCTCGACGACTACGGCGACTGGCGCGACGGCGGCTCGTACGGGCCGGTGTGGGTGCCGCGCGAAGTCGACGCCGGCTGGGCGCCCTACCGCAACGGTCACTGGGCGTGGGTGGACCCGTGGGGGTGGACGTGGGTCGATGACGCGCCGTGGGGATTCGCGCCGTTCCACTATGGCCGCTGGGTGTGGTACTACGACCGTTGGGCGTGGGTGCCGGGACGCGTCGTGGCCCGTCCCGTCTATGCACCCGCTCTCGTGGCGTTCGTGGGTGGACCGCATTGGAGTTTGACGCTCGCCGCCGGCGGCGCGGGCGGCGTCGCCTGGTTCCCGCTCGGCCCGGATGAAGCGTACGTCCCGGCCTATCGCGCCTCGCCGACCTACATCCGCAACGTGAACGTGACGAACGTCGATGTGACGAACATCAACGTCACCACCATCGATGTCACCAACGTCCACTATCGCAATCGCGACGTCCCGCGGGCGGTCACGTCGGTTTCGGAGCAGACGTTCGTCGGGGCGCGGCCCGTAGGTCCCAACGCGGTGATCGTGCCGCGCGAGCGCCTGTCGGGTGCGGTCGTCGTGGGGACCGCGGCCCCGCTCGCGCCCACGCGTGTGAGCGTGCTGGCGCAGCCGGGCCCGATGCGCGTACGGCGGCCCCCGCAGACGGTGATCGAGCGGCGTGTCGTCGTGAAGACGCAGCCGCCACCGGCCCCGGTGCCCTTCTGGGCGGCTGAACCGGCGTTACGGGCACAGCCCGGCCGGCCGCTCGACCGCTCGATCTGGGCACGGTTGCGCGACAGCATCGGCTCCCGTCAGCCGGCGCCCGCCGTGAAACCAGCGGTGCCGGCCAATGGGTCGAACGCCGAGCTGCGCCCAGCGCGGGGCGGGCTACCGGCGCCGCACCAGCCACCGCCAAGCGGCGTGCTGGTGCCGAATCCGCAGCCGCCGACCTCCAACGCTCCCCCGGCCGCAGAAGCACAGGAGCAGCCACCGCGGCGTCGCGGTCCGCCGCCGCGCGAGGACAACACCCGGCCGCCACCGGCCGCCAAGCCGCCGGTGAACGCGCCACCCAACAGCGCGCCACCGCCTCCCGCGTCTCACCGCGACGATCGCAACCGGGATCGCCGGGCTCCCCCGGACACCGTGTCGCCGCGCGGGCAGTCTCGTCCTGACAAGGACAAGAACCGGCCCGACGCGTCGACGCAGAAGCGCAAGCCCCGGCACGAGGAACAGGGCGACTCGACGAAGGGAAAACCGAACGACCGCTAGGTCACCGGCACGTCGGGTAACCCTCTTTGAGAGCAGGGGGCGCGGAGGTTGATCCGATGAAAATCGTGCAGCGGGTGGGTGTGTTGCTGTTGGTCATCACAGCGACCCACCCATCCCTGGTCAGCGTAATGGATTGAAGCGCATTCCCCGGCGACGGGCTGTAGTTCACTCCCCCCGGTCCGACCCGGGAGCCGTACTTCACCGAGTCCGCAAAGAACGCTTCCTCGGCAACAACCAGCCTGCGAAGGTCCGACCTCATGACCGCAACCAACTTCGCGCTGTCCGCCGGAGTCGTCGCCCTACTCGAGTCCTGAGCCAACAGTGATGCTGGCAGCGCGAGAAGGGCGAGAGCCGTCCACAGTGCCACGCGCATAGCTCACCTCCCGAGTGCTGGGGTTCGCGATGACCATCGTCGCGCCGGCGTGAAACGTCAAGAAGCCGTCAAGTCCGGCGTCGCCCGGACCGTTTGCATCGAGTGTCGCGCGGAACGTATCATTGAGAGCCGCCACACTCTCATTTCGCGAGTTGCTCGACATGCTCTCACGTTGCTCCGTTTCGCTCCGGCCCCTTGGCCTCGCTCTGCTGGCCCTCCTGCTCGGCGCCGCTCCAGCCGGCACCCGCGGCCCCGTTCCGCCGAGCCTGCTCTCCGGTCTCGTCTGGCGCAATCTCGGACCGTTCCGCGCGGGGCGTGTCGCCGCGGTCTCGGGAGCGGTCGGCCAGCCCGGCGTTTACTACATCGGGCTGCCGCTCGGCGGCGTCTGGAAAACCACCAGCGCCGGTGAGACGTGGACGCCGATCTTCGACTTGATCACCGCCGCATCATCGGTCGGTGCGGTCGAAGTCGCTCCGTCCGATCCGAACGTGATCTACGTCGGCATGGGAGACCTGATCACCGGCGGCGGCATCAACGAAGGCAATGGCGTCTACAAATCGGTCGATGCCGGGAAGACATGGCAACACCTCGGCCTCGACGACACCAGACAAATACCCTCGATCCTCGTCGATCCCAAGGATCCCAATCTCGTCCTGCTCGCGGCACAGGGGGACGTCCACAAGAAATCCGACACCCGCGGTGTCTACCGCTCCACCGACGGCGGGAAGTCGTGGACGAAGACCTTGTCCGTCGACGATTCGACCGGCGCGCAGAAAATCACCTGGGCGTTCGACCGTCCCGACGTTCTGCTCGCTACGACCGTGCGCCACTACGTGGCGCCGATCACCGGTCCTGCTCGCTTCGGTCCCACGGGCGGGATCACAGGCGCGCAAAACGCACCGACGCAGACGCGGCTCTTCAAGTCGACCGACGAAGGGGGGACATGGCAGGAAATCAGCGGCGGCGGGCTGCCGCGCCTGACCGGTCGCACCTCCGTCGCGATCGCGATGCACACCGACGCGCAGCGCATGTTTTTGATCGGCAACTTCGGTCTGTATCGCTCCGACAACGGCGGCACCACGTGGCGTCAGATGGATGCCTCCGACAAGCGCATCGCCAACGGCCAGGGGGGATACAACTGCGGCGTCTACGTCGACCCCCAGAACCCGGACCTCGTCTACACGATCAACACGGCGAGCTACAAGTCCACCGATGGCGGCACGACCTTCACCGGTTTCAAGGGGGCTCCCGGCGGCGACGATCCGCAGCAGCTGTGGATCGACCCGACGAACGGGCAACGCATGCTGCTCGGTCTCGATCAGGGCGCGGTGGTGACGTTCGACGGCGGTGCGACGTGGAGCTCGTGGTACAATCAGTCGACGGAGCAGGTGTATCACCTTGCCGTGGACAACTCGTATCCGGCGTGGGTTTACGCGTCGCAACAGGACGCCGGCGCGATCCGGACGCGGCTCCGCGGCAACCAGGGCGCCATCACGCCGCTCGATTGGACTCCCGTCCCCGGGTGGGAGTGGGGGAGCGAGGCGCCTGATCCGCTCAATCCCAACATCCTGTATGCCACGGGCGTCGGCGTCTTCAAGATCACCTATCCGAGCGAACAGTGGATCAACGTCAGTCCCAACGTCGATCCCGACTTGAAAGGGCGAACCACGATCTCCCAGCCGATCGCATTCGCGCCGTGGAATCCGCGCGAGCTGATCACCGGCCTCAACTTCCTGATGGCGACGACCGACGGCGGCGTGCACTGGACGAAGCTCTCGCCCGAGCTGGGCTTCCCCAAAGACACGGTCCCAACTCCCGACAGCCTGCGCGGGCGCCCTGGGTTGCTCGTGGGCGGGGCGATCCAGTCGATGGCGTTGTCGACGGTCAAGCGCGGCGTGATCTGGGCCGGCACGAACAACGGCTTGATCAAATTGACCCAGGACGAAGGGAAGACCTGGGAGGATGTCACGATCTCCGGCATCCCGGGCGTGGCGAGTCGCGCCGACATCCTGGCGATCGACGCATCGCATTTCGACGCGACTACGGCCTACGTCGCGCTGTCCCTGCACACCACCGGCGACTACACGCCGTACTTCTACCGCACGCGCGACTTCGGGAAGACGTGGACGCTGATCACGAGCGGCTTCGCGACGGGCCAGCCGAGCGGGTCGTTCGCGCGCGTGATCCGGGAGGATCCGAAGCAGCGCGGGTTGCTGTTCGCGGGCACGGAGAGCGGGGTGTTCGTCTCCTTCGACGACGGCGACCACTGGCAGCCGCTGCAGCTCAATCTGCCCAACACCTCATACCGCGACATCGTGGTGTACGGTAACGATCTCATCGTCGGGACCTACGGCCGCGGCATCTGGGTGCTGGACGACATCTCACCGTTGCGCCAGATGACGACCGCGCTGGCCAGCGAGCCGGTGCATCTCTTCGCCCCGGGAGAGGCGATCCGGGTGCGCCGTAACGTGGGCAACGACACGCCGTTCCCACCGGAAGTGCCCCACGCTGTGAACCCGCTCGACGGCGCGTTGATCTCCTACTCCCTGGCGTCCGAGCCTGCCGGGGACATTACGCTCGAGGTGGTCGATGCAGCCGGGAATGTCGTGCGGCATCTGACCAGCGCGCCGGCGGCGCCGGTGAAGGAGGCCGCGCAGCCGCCGGAGCCAAACTTCTGGCTGGCAGCGCCGCAGCTGCTGCCGAAGGCCCCGGGGTTGAACCGCGTGAGCTGGGACCTGCGCACGGACAATCCACTGGCGTTCTCGCACAGCTTCGAGATCAACGCCAACCCGGGGCTCACATCGGCATCGCCGCTGGGGCCGCTGGTGCCGCCGGGGACATACTCCGTGCGGCTGACGGTTGCCGGGAAAGCGTATACCACCACGGTGATCGTCGTGAACGACCCGCGCTCTCCTGCTGCCGCATTAGATGTCCAAGGGCAGTACGCACTGCAGGCGAAGCTGCTCGCAGGAATGCGGGCGTCGTGGGACGGCTACCAACAGATCGCCGCGGCGCGCGCTGCCGTCCTCGGTGACACGGTCGCGACGCTGCCGGCGGTGGTGGTGACGGCGGCAAAGGTGCTCGACTCGACGCTCGTTGCGGTGGGTGGCAATCCCGACGGGGGACAGGGCTTCGGCGGCTTCCGGGCGGGCCCGCCACCTCCCCCCACGTTCGTCGGGGTGAACGGGACGCTCGGCGGGCAGATCAACGCCCTCGAGAACGCCGACATGGCGCCGACGCCCGCAATGCGAGCGGCCTACGAAGCGTCGTGCCGCGATCTCGCGTCGGCCGCGGCGACGTGGCGGACGATCAATGATTCGGGTGGAGCGATCGAGACGTTCAACGCCATGGCGACGCGCAACAACCTGAAGCCCGTCGGACTGACCGCGGCTCCGATCGCTGCTCCGACGTGCGCGAACCCGGTACGCGCCGCGGCGGGGCATCGCCCGACGACCGGCGCACGCGCGCAGGGGAATCAGCAGGACGGCGATGAGGAGAGCGGCGACCCGGAGCACGAGTCACCGGAAAGCGATTCCCCGTAATTCCCGGTCAGACCTCCACCGGTCGGGGTCCGCAGGGGTCGTGCACAGAATCCCAGGACCGTGGCCGTCCGTTTGCCGCGGGCTAAAGCCCCGGCTCGGCCAGAACACTCGTCTGTAAGGACGCCCGACTTCGCCGAGCCGGGCCTTTAGGCCACGGGAACAAAGACTCGGAATCGTTAACTGTCTGTACCCGGGCTGCCGGAATGCAAGGCTCGATGGGCGAGGGTGATGCCAGCCAGTAAGAGTGCGACGTTCAGATAGATGGGCCCCAGGTGCCCGAGCGTCGCGAGGCCATACGCATAGTGCAGCGGCACCCCAACGGACAGGGCAATGAGCGGCGCTGCGAGTGCGGTCCACACTGCCCACCGCTCCCGTTTGCGAATCCCGAACCAGGCCAGGGAGATCACGGCGATCCCAAGGGCCATGAGCGCGCCCGCCAGCGCCACTTGCAGGTGGGAGATGTAGGAGTACAGTTGCGGGCTGAAGGCGCGGATCTGGTCGGGAGTCCCGCCGACGTGCGCCGGAGTAAGCCCGAGCTCGATGAATCCGGCGAAGTTCCGGATCAGGAACAGCACACTGTATGCGACGAGACCGAGGCCGCTGAGGGTGATCAGCGTGGCGCCGAGCTGGGGCGATCCTCGATCGAGCGTCGGAGAAGGTTTGGCGGACATGCGGACTCCTCACGTTGGAGTAATTCGCGGTCCACACGCTATCCTTCCGTGCCTGCCCGCAACCACCGTCGCGACGCCTCAGGTAATCGTCTTCCGAATAGCGCGGGCACTCAGGGAGATCAGCACGGCACACAGCCCGAGCAGAGCCGCGACGTGGGGCCAGAGATCCGCGAAGCCGGCCCCCCGGATGATGATGCCGCGCGAGATCGCGATGAAGTGCGTCGCCGGGAGCAAGGTCGACAGATAGCGCAGAAACGGCGGCAGCGAGGCGAGCGGGAAGACGTACCCGGACAGCAGGAACGCCGGCAGCAGCACGAGCTGCGAGCGCTGAATCGCTTCCATCTGTGTGTCGCTGCGCGACGAGACCAGGAGTCCCATCGCGAGCAGCGCGAACAGGTACACCACGGACAGGGCGAGCAGCAGCACGAGGCTGCCGTGAATCGGCACCCGGAACGCCAGCGCCATGATCGGCAGCACGATGAGCAGCTGGGCGAACCCGAGTGCCAAGTAGGGGAGCAGCTTCCCGGCCATCACCGCGGCGGGGGACGCCGGCGTCACCATCAGCTGCTCGAGCGTCCCGCGCTCGCGCTCCCGCACGATCGAGAACGACGACAAGAGCGTCCCCGAGAAGGTGAGCAGGATCGCGATCAGCCCGGGGATCAGGAGATTGGCGCTGCGCGAATCGGGGTTGAAGAGCAGCAGCGGCGACGACACGAGAGGCAGTCCCGTGATGCCGTATTTGTGGGTGATCGCGTCGAGCGACTGACTGAGCGAGAGGCCGTTCACGGCCGCCAGCGTCTGCGCCGATACCGTTGCGTCCGAGCCGTCGACCAGCACCAGAAAATCGGCGGGGCGTCCGTCGACGCGGCGACGCGCGAAATCAGGAGGGATCTCGATGCCCACCGAGGCGTGGCCGGCCACGATCGCTTGCCGCAGCGCCTCGCGGGACGGAACATCCGCCACGACGTCGAACAGGCTCGTGTTCACGAAATCGGTAATCAGCTCGCGACTTTCCGCCGTGCGGCTCTGGTCGAAGATCGCCGTCGGGACATGCCGCACGTTCGTGTCGATCAGTCCGAACAGCACGAGCTGAAACACCGGGATGAACAACGCGAAGCGCAGCGTCCCGCGGTCGCGGGCCATCTGGATGGCTTCCTTGCGGAGGATCGCCCAAAAGCCGCGCATCATGCGGCCGCCTTCTGCAGCTTCGTCAGCCGCACGAACACATCTTCGAGCGCTGCGTCGATCGGACGCGTCCGGACCGTCAAGCGAGCGGCGGCTTCGAGATCGCGGGCGATGCGGGAGTCCGGCACCGCGGCATCGATCAGCAGATGCAGGGCGGTCCCGAAGATGGTGACGTCCTCGACGTACGGCAGATCGCGCGCGTGTCCCATCACCGCCGCCACTCCTTGCGCGCACTCGGCTTCGACGCGCCGCATCCCCGCTGGCGTCACCTCCGGCAGGGCCACGAGCTGGGCCGGAGTTCCCATCACGAGCAGGCGGGACATATAGAGGTACCCGACGGTACTGCAGCGCTCCGCTTCGTCCATGTAATGCGTCGTTACCACGAACGTCACGTCCTGCGCGGCGAGGCCGAAGAGCAGGTTCCAGAGCTCACGCCTGGCGACCGGGTCGATGCCCGCGGTCGGCTCGTCGAGGAAGACCACGCGCGGCTCGTGCATCCGCGCCGCGGCGAGGGAGAGCCGGTGCTCCCACCCGCCCGACAACTTTCCGGCCCCGCGGGCGCGGTAGGGCTGCAGGTGCCTGAGCC
>JACXTT010006344.1_pt1 | contig 16900 bp, 13 predicted proteins | sample 9270951 | NCBI WGS metagenome assembly JACXTT01 (sample SAMN15532306, study PRJNA645909) | rock metagenome | isolation source: weathered quartz diorite | place: Puerto Rico | collected 2017-06-21 | reverse complement strand
GGGCGCGTAGCTCAGGTGGTAGAGCAACGCCCTTTTAAGGCGTGGGTCGCAGGTTCGAATCCTGCCGCGCTCACCAACCCACGCACGGATCCACCTTAAACTTTTCGAAACACAAGTACGGCGTTCAATCCGCCAAAGGCGAAAGAGCTTGAGATCGCGCAATCCACCTGCGCCTGACGGGCCTGGTTGGGAATGTAGTCGAGATCGCATTCCGCATCCGCTTCCGTAAAGTTCGCCGTAGGTGGCAGGATGCTGCCGTGCAATGCCATGAGGGTTGCGACGGATTCAAGCGCGCCCGCCGCGCCGAGGGCATGCCCGTGCATGGATTTTGTGCTACTGCACGCGAGTCTGGAGGCATGTGAACCGAATACCTGATGAATGGCGCGCGTCTCGATGGGGTCATTGGCGGGCGTCCCCGTTCCATGCGCGTTGATGTAGCCGATCTGCTCCGGCTTCACGCCTGCGTCGTCGAGCGCGAGCTGCATCGCGCGCGCAGGACCGCCGGCGGAAGGCTGGGTGATGTGGTGCGCATCGGACGACATCCCGATGCCGGCGATCTCCGCATAGATGCGTGCTCCGCGAGCACGCGCCGCCTCCAGCGGTTCGAGCACCAGCATGGCGCCGCCCTCGCCCAGGATGAGTCCGCGCCGGTCGCGGCAGAAGGGGCGGCAGGTGTCCGGCGAGACCACGCGCATCGCTTCCCATGACTTCAGCAGCCCCAGGCTGAAGGGCGCTTCACTGCCGCCAGCGAGAGCGAGATCGACGCGCCCGTCGCGCACCATCTGAAACGCCAGGCCGATGGCATGGTTCGAGGAAGAGCATGCGGTGGAGATGGTGAGCGCCGGGCCGCTGATGCCGAACTCCATGGAGATATGCCCGGCGCCGGCGTTGGCCATGGTGCGCGGGATGGTGAGCGGATGCACGCGGCTGCGCCGCTCCCGGTAGATCTCGCGGAAGCCCTCATCCTGGCTGTCCTGCCCTCCGATGCAGGAGCCGGTCACGATGGCGGTGCGCGCTCGCCGCGCGTCGGTCCACGCGATACCAGCGTCGCGGACGCACTCGCGAGCCGAGACCAGGGCGAACTGGGCGAATCGGTCGAGCAGCGAGAGCTTGTCAGGATCAAAGTGCGCAGCCGAGTCAAAACCGCGCGCCTGGGCAGCGTTCTTGAAGCGTAGCTGCTCTGCGTCCACACCGGTGATGGGCGCGATGCCGGAGCGGCCTGCCTTCAAGGCCTCCCAAAACTCAGGCGCAGAGTCGCCCAGAGCACTCACGGCGCCGACACCGGTCACCACAACGCGCCGAGCGGACATGTTCAGTCGGAGGATGCGGGGGTCCCGACCGCGGGCGCGCTGCCGACGTACTTGCGCACGCCCGCCACGATGTCGCGCACGCTGCGCACGGAACGCACCTCCTCGTCGGCGATGGAGATGTCGAACTGCTTCTCCAATTCGAAGAGCATGGTGATGGTGTCGAGCGAATCAAAGCCCAGGTCGGAAAGCGAGCTGTCCAGTGCGATCTTGTCTTCGGGGATGCGTTTCACCCGGGCCAGCGCCGTGATGACCTTCTCTGTGATGTCGTCGCTCATGGGATCGGGGAATATGAAGGCGCAATCAGAGTCCCTTGCCTGCATTATACTGAAGCCCTTCGAACGTTCGTTCATGGCCATAAAAAATCCCAGCCTCGGGATGCAGCGGTGAACGGAACCGGAGTCGAACGCATCCAATCTGCTGGGAGGCTCCCCGTGCGCAGATTCCTGCCGCCTCTTCTGTGGATTCTTGTGCTGGCAGTGCCGTTAGCGGCAGCCGACGGTCCTCCAGCGTCCCTCGACCAGGGATACAGGTGCATGTACGGGCTGGACTTCACCAGCTCGCAGCAGGAACTGGCGCGCTGGTCGGTGGAACATCCCGACGACCCGCTGGGGCCGGTTTCGATCGCCGCCAGTGTCCTGTTCTCCGAGTTTGACAGGCTGGGCATCCTGGAATCTCAGTTCTACACCGACGACACCACCTTCACGGAGCGCAAGAGACTTACGCCGGATCCCGAGGCGCGCAAGCGCTTCGATGCGGCCCTGGCCAGCGCCGAGTCTCTGGCTCAGGCGCGGTTGGCGAAGAACGCCGATGATCACGATGCCCTGTTCGCCATGGCCATGACCTATGGCTTGCGTGCCGACTACACCGCGCTGGTGGAGAAACGCAACCTCGCATCGCTCAGTCTGACGAAGCATGCCTCTAAGTACGCTGACCAGTTGCTGGCCATCGCTCCCGATTACTACGACGCCTACTTGGCGACCGGAGTGCACCAGTACATCGTCGGCAGCCTGTTCGCGCCGGTGCGTTGGATGCTGCGGCTGGGAGGCTACACCGGCGACAAGAAGGAGGGCCTGCGGCAGGTGCAGCTCACCGCCGACCACGGCCATTACCTTGCGCCGTTCGCACGACTGCTCCTGGCCATCGCCGCGCTGCGCGATCACGACAAGGCCAAAGCAAAGGAGATTCTCAGCAAGCTGCGGGACGAGTATCCTACCAATCCACTGTATGCGCGCGAGATCGCGCGCATCGATGCGGGAAAATAGCCGGCCGACCAGATGACCACAAACGGGATCAACAACCGGGCTGCTGTGACCATCGCCTCTACGGCCACAGGCGTGCCGCCGCACAAGATCACACGTGAGGACGTTAAGCGTTACTTGGGGCGCGTCTTCCCGCTTGCAGACGCCCGCTTGGACGCCATGATGGCGGTGGTGGACAACTCGCAGGTGCGGCAGCGCTACTGCATCCACCCCGTGGACTACATCATCGAACCGCGTCCGCTGACGCAAGTGAACCGCGAATATCAGGAGCACGCCATTCGCCTGGGCCGGCACGTGGTGTGCGAGGCGCTGACCCGCGCGAAGATGAAGCCCAGCGACATGGACCTTTTCATTACGGTTTCCTGCACTGGCGTGATGATCCCGTCCATTGACGCCTACTTGATGAACGACCTCGGTTTCCGCAGCGACGCCCGCCGCCTTCCCATTACCGAACTCGGCTGTGCGGCGGGCGCGGCAGCCTTCGGCCGTGCGTGGGACTTCCTCCAGGCCTATCCTGAAGGCACGGTGATGGTCCTGGCAGTCGAGCTGCCCAGCAGCACCTTCCAGCGCGCGGACATCTCGCAGGCCAACCTCATCTCATCCATCTTGTTCGGCGATGGCGCCGCCGCTGCGGTTCTCACCGGGCGCGAAACCGCCGGTCCGCGTGTTCTGGCAACGTCAAGCCATCTCTTCCCCAACACGCTTGAGGCCATGGGCTTCGACCTGCAGGACACCGGCTTTCACATCGTGCTCTCGAAGGACGTGCCCCAGCTCATCCGCGATCACATCCGCCAGCTTCTGGATGATTTTCTGAAACAGCAGGGAATCACGCAGCGCGACCTGAAGGCATTCATCCTCCATCCCGGCGGGCAAAAACTCCTGCTCTACATGGAAGAGGAGCTTGGCTTGCGGCGCGAGGACACGCAGTGCTCCTGGGACGTCCTGGGAGAATACGGGAACCTCTCCAGCGCCTCGGTGCTCTTCGTCCTGCAGGAATGGCTGGAGCGACGCCGGATGGCTGCCGGCGAATATGGCGTCATGGCCGCCTTCGGTCCGGGTTTCAGCGCGGAGATGCTGCTGCTGCAATGGCAATGAGTGTTGTGCTTTTCCTGTGCCTGCTGGGAGCCGTCGTGGTGCAGCGGCTCCTTGAACTGGCGTGGTCACGGCGTAATCAGCGGCGCATGGCGGCCAAGGGAGCGGTCTTGATCGCGGAGCCGCACTTCCTGTGGATGGCCCTGCTGCACGCCGGAATCCTCTCGGGGGCGGCGCTTGAGGTCATCCTGCTGCGCCGCCCATTCCTGCCCGTATTGGGATTCACCATGCTGGCGCTCTTCCTCCTCGCAAACCTGCTGCGTGCGTGGGTGATTCGCACGCTGGCCGAGCATTGGAACGTCCACGTGATGGATTCGTCGAGCATGGGTGTGGTTACGACTGGACCTTATCGCTGGGTCCGGCATCCAAATTACGTAGCGGTTTGGCTGGAACTCGCCGCGCTGCCCCTCGTGCACACGGCATGGATCACCTCGCTGGCCGGTTCGCTGGCACACCTGTGGGTGCTGGCCCGGCGGATTGCCGTGGAAGACGCAACGCTGCTTGCCAACCCGGCGTATCGCGCGAGCATGGGCTCCAAACCGCGTTTCATTCCGTATCTCTTTTGGGCGAAGGTATGAGAGATGTTCTGATATCGGGCGGCGGTGTCGCGGGCGCCTCGCTGGCCATCCTACTGGGGCGGGCGGGGCTCAGTGTCGAACTGCTCGAGCGCGCGCGTTTTCCGCGCGAGAAACCCTGCGGAGAGGGGCTCATGCCGGCAGGAGTCGCTGCGCTGCGGCGCCTGGGCGTAGACGGCGCAGTCCAGGGAGCTCCGTTCTATGGCATCCGCTATCACTTCGGACGTCAGATCGCCGAAGGCAGCTTTCCAGCACAAAACAGCCGGCCCGCACTTGGGATGGGCCTAAGACGTCTGCACTTCGATCAGGCTCTCTTCCGCATCGCGGCTGAAACGCCCGGAGTCGAGGCGCATGAGGGCGTTCGCGTGGAAGTCCCGGTCATCGAGAACGGCCGCGTAGTTGGCGTAATGGTGGAAGGACAGGTTCGAAGAGCGCGCCTAGTGGTGGCAGCCGACGGCGTGCACTCAGCGCTGCGCCACGCACTCGGCCTAGAGCGGGCTCCCCGGCGCCGGCGGCTGGGTGCTTGCATCCATTTCCGTCTTGCCGAAGGGAGGCGCCAGCCGCCGTGGGTGGATGTCTTTGTCGAGCGCGGCCACGAGCTCTATGTCACACCGCTCCCGCAGAATGAGCTGTTAGTCGCCGCGCTGACGGATGCCGGCAGTTACGCCGGGCCGCTCGAGAGCAGGCTTCGGCTCTGGTGCATGCAGCAACCCGAATTGGCTGAGAGACTGGAAGGCGCCGAGCAGCTGACCGAGATGTCCGGGATGCATCCACTCTCCGGCAAGGCTTTGCGCGGCTACGCGCCGGGCATTGTTCTGCACGGCGATGCGGCCGGATTTCTCGACCCCATCACCGGGGGCGGCATGACGCAGGCGCTGATGTGCAGCGAACTGCTGGCCGCCAGCATTCTGCGTCACCCCATCGGGAGCGACGCCTGGATGCCGGAGTTCGAACGCCGCCGCGAAGCCATGCTGAGCGACTACCGCGCCATCACCCGTGCTCTTCTCTGGCTGGCCGACCATCCTGCGCTCGGCAAAAAGGTGCTGGTGACGCTTCGCAGCGCGCCCGCGCTCTTCTCGCACTTCCTCGGCGTCGCTGGGGGCGTGCGACGGCTGCTGGGTCCGCTGCCGCTGCCCTCCTGAGGGTGTGTTAGTCTGGAAATCCTGCGTACATGAACTCCGTACGACACCTGCTGGCGTGGTTCATGCCGGCGCTCTTGATGCTGCTGGCGGGCTGTGCTGGCGATCGCTTGCCTGCCCCAGGGCCTCCTGTGAAGACGACCCTCGACGATATCAGCGACGTGCAATGGCGGCGCCTGGCGTCGCGCAAGATCTATTTCGGACCCCAGTCGGTAGGGCGCAATGTGCTGGAGGGCGTCCGCGAGCTGATGGCGGGGAATCTTAAAATCCGCCTGAACATCGTTTCTTCGAGCGCGCCTGCATCCGTAGCGGGTCCCGCACTGGTTGAATCCTCGATCGGGACCAACGGAGACCCCGCATCGAAGGCGCATGCATTTGCCGCCAACCTCGAGCACGGACTCGGTCCCGGGGGCGGTCTGGCGATGTACAAATACTGCTACCTGGATACTCTGCCGACAACCGATCCGCAGAAGATGTTCGACGACTACAAGGAGAACGTCAGCGCCATCGGCGCCGCCCATCCTGACGTCACCATCGTACACATCACTTCACCGCTCACCACGGTCGAGAGTACGCCGAAATATCTGGTGAAAGAGCTCCTGGGAAGGCCCACCGACCGCGAGCTCGACGCAAAGCGAAACCGCTACAACGAGCTCCTGCGCAAGGAATACGGTGGACGCGAGCCCATCTTCGACCTGGCCCAGGTTGAATCGACCCATGAGGATGGTTCGCGCAGCTACTTCACGCAGGATGGGGTCACCGTGTACACGCTGGCGCCGGAGTGGACCGATGACGGCGGCCACCTGAATCAGGCAGGAAGGCACACCGCCGCCGTGGCGCTGTTGCGACTATTGGCTCAGCTGGAAACTCGAAACTAGGTTCCCGCCTCCCGTACTTTCTCCACCAGCACCGGCGGTTCGTGAAGGTAGCGCGTGGCGTTGCGCTTGGAGTCGATCATGCGAAAGATCTTCTCCACATGCATTGGCTGCATACCCACCTCCAGGGCGGTTTTGGCGGCTGACATCCCTGCATTCTTGGCATGGAGGCAGAGGTCCATCTGTTCATAAGGCAGGGCGAAGAAGAACTCCTCCTGGGACTGCTCGAGCGAGTAGGTATCGGTGGTGGGAGGCCGCTTAAGGATCTCCTCCGGCACTCCGAGATACGCGGCCAGTTGATACACCTGCGTCTTATAAAGGTGTGCGATGGGTTTCAGGTCGGCCGCGCCGTCGCCCAGCTTCACAAAGAAGCCCTGGTCGTACTCCAGGCGATTGGGCGTGCCGGCCACGGCGTATTGCAAGCGGTCGGCGTGGTAGTACTCCATCATCTTGCGGACGCGCTGTTTGAAGTTAGTGGCAGCCACGATCTCCAGGTACGCCTCGGCGGTCAGGCGCGCGCGCTTCTCCACGGCTTTGGGCGAGCGCACGATGACCGAGTAGATCGCATACGGGCTGTCAGCGGACCCGTCGGGCAGCGCAATCTTGCATTTCCACGTCGAGTCGTATTCTGGGATGAGCTTGCGGATGGCTGCATCGCGACGTTCGTAACAGCGCGCCGCGCGCAGCAGGCCGGTGATGTCCTCGACGCCCGAGGCGATGCCCAGCGACTCCGCCAGCAGCCGGCCTAGCCGCAGGCTGTCGGGAGAGGAGTCGGTCTCGGGCATAAACAGTCCGTAGACCCGTTCCTTGCCCAAGGCGCGGACACAAAGCGCCGCCACCACGCTGCTGTCAATCCCGCCCGACATCCCCACCACCGCGCCCCGCCGCTTGAGCTGATGCAGCACGGTGTCCTGGATCGAAGCAGAGATCGCCTTTACCGTCTGAGCAGCATCGAGCTTGAGGGCGTCGCGCAGGCTGGTCTTCGTGGGGCTCATGCGTGGGTTTCCGTGGGCACCTCGGCGGCGGAAGAGGAGCTGGTTTTCCGTATGGGCCGCGCGGGGTTGCCAAGCGCCACCATATCGTCAGGAATAGCGCGCTGCACCACGCTGCCGGCGCCCACCACGCAGTTACTTCCCACGTCGGCGGTGAGCATGCTGCCGGCGCCGATCCAGGCGTTGCGCCCGATGAGGATGCGCGTCAGCTTGCCAGGCTGCTCCTGGTAGGGAAGCACAGGGTCGTCGGTGCCATGCTGCGCGTTGCCGCTGAGAATGTGGACTCCCTCTCCCAGCATCACATAGTCGCCGATGGTGGCCAGTCCGATGACGCAATGCATGCCGATGGCGGCCGCGTCCCCTACCTCGGTCTCGGAATGGGTGAAGATGGTGCCGAAATCGAAGAAGCAGTGCAGCGGGCAGCGCTGCAGCGTCAGATGGTAATAGGCGTTGCGCAGGAAGTAGCCGATCTTTCCAGGCACCAGGCTGAGAAGCTGGCCCTGGGTGTAGAACCAGACGTCGCGGCCGGTCATCCGCCGCGCCAGCAACTCGAAGCCGGCCAGCGGAAGAACCGCCAGCGTTGCAATGCCGTAGACGATGTTCTTAAAGAATCGCTTCACTGCCTTATTAGTCCGATCCCTACGGTGCCGGCGTCACGAGCTCCAGCTTCCGTATCTTCCCGCTGGTGGTGCGCGGCAGCTGGTCGCGGAACTCGATCAGCCGGGGGACCTTGAAGGTCTCCAGCCGCTCCGCACAGTGCTGCTGTACCTGCTGTTCGGTGAGCTGGCTGCCCGGACTGCGCGTCAGCACGGCTTTGATCACGCTGCCCTGGACTTCGTCGGGGATGCCCAGCACCGCGGCTTCCTCGATGCCGGCCAGCGTATACAGCACCTCTTCCACCTCGCGAGGGCTCACTTTTTGCCCCTGGATCTTGATGATGTCGTCCTTGCGGGCGACGAAGTAGAGATAGCCCTCGTCGTCCGCCCGGAAAAGATCACCGGTGTAGAGCACGTGCCCGCCTGGTCCTGTGCCGGGCCGCAGCGCGCGCGCCGTCTCCTCCGGCATCTCCCAGTAGCCGCGCATCACGTGGTCGCCGCTCACTACCAGCTCACCCACCACGCCAGGTCCCACGGGGTTCCCACTCTCATCGGCGATGTAGTGCTTCTGGCCGGGGATGCCGCGGCCCACCGAGTCCGGGCGGACATCGATCTGCTCCGGCCGCAGGTACGAGGCGCGCTTGCACTCGGTGACGCCATACATGGCAAAGATCTTGACGTGCGGCAGTTGTTCGCGGAGGCTGCGAATGTGCGCCACTGGAAGCGCTGCGGCCGCACTGGTGATGTAGCGCAGGCTGTTCAGGTCGTACTTGCGCAGGTCGGAGCGCAGCAGGATGGCAGAGATCGAGGGCACTAGTGGGAAGCCGGTCACGCGCTCCCGCACCATCGCCTCAATGACCGCGTAGGGGAACGCGAACGAGCGCTCCAGGACAACGCTGGCGCCAAGCTGGAACGCCATCAGGACCTGGTAGAGACCGTAGCTGAATGAAAGTGGAAGGACGTTGAGCGTGACGTCGTCTTCCCTGAGTTCGAGATACTCGATGACCGAGGCCGCGGCCGATATCATGTTGAAGTGGCTCATCATCACGCCCTTGGGCTTGCCGGTGGAGCCCGAGGTATAGATGAGGGCGGCGAGATCGTCCTGCGTGCAATGCGTACCGATCGCAGGCGGGCCCGGGTCGGCGCTCGCAGAGCATGACGAGTCCAGGGATTGCACGGAGAGGCCGGAGCGCGTTGCAGGCAGGGGCGCGTCCGGTTCGCCGGCATGCATCAGGGCCTTCAGGTGCGGCGCGTTACGCAGGCACTCTTCGAGGCCCGCCAGCCTGCGTCCGTGACAGACCAGCGCGGAAGCGCGGCAATTGTTGAGGTAGTAGTTCAGCTGATCGGGTTTGACCTGGGGATGCAGGATGACGAACACCGCTCCTGCTTTGTGGGTTGCATACAGCGCTATCACCGCTTCAAGGGCATTCTCCAGATGGATGACCACCCGATCGCCGCGTTCGACCCCGGCGGCGATCAGCGCATGGGCAAGCTGATTGGCGCGGCGATCGATCTCGGCATAGCTGTGGCGCTCCCCGCCGCATACCAGCGCGGTCTTGTCGGGCAAGCGGCTTGCGCTGGCTTCGAGTCCCTGCTGGACCTGCACGCTAGGCCTCCCGCGCCGCCCCCACCTTCTTCTGCGTCTTCCGCTCGATGAAGCGCAGCAGGCGGTTGATGGAGTCAAGGTTCTCGGGCACAAGTTCCTCGGTCTCGATGGAGAAACCGTAGCGCTCCTCCAGGAAGGAGATCAGCGAGAGCATCCCGGTCGAGTCGATCATGCCGCTTTCGAGGAACGAATCGTCGCTCGCAAGGGGCCGCTCTTCACCGAAGAGAAAGTTCTCTACGATGAAGGTACGCAGCTCGCGTTCGATACTGTCCATGCACGTCTTCCTTGGTTGTGAGGGAGGATGAACTGCTGGAGCAAGATCTGCGTCGAGAGTACCGCGACCAGAGCCATGTTATCGCGGACGCCGCTGGCCTGGCAATTGTGGAACTTGCGCAACAGGCGGCGCACGCCGGCGGGCTGAAAGATGCCGGTGGCGCGCAGAGATTCCTCCGAAAGCAGCTCCCCGACAAAATCGTGACGGCCGGTGAAAAAGCACTTGCCTTCGGGCGCGCGATAGGGCTGCTTGGGACGTTCGAGGATGGAGTGCGGGACCTTGCCGTCGGCGCACAGTTTCAACAGATACTTCTCATTCATGACCCGCATCTTGAGCGACGGCGGGAGCTTGGCGGCGAACTCCACCACCCGCACGTCCAGGAACGGGTGCCGCATCTCCACCGAGTGCGCCATCGCCATACGGTCGCCCTGCGAGGAGAGGATGTATCCCGGCAGGAGCCCTGCGGTCTCCAGGTACTCGGCCTGATTGAATTCGTGCCAGCCCATGAATCCGGCCGGCAGTTCCTTCACCAGGTCGGCCACGGCATTGGTGGTCCGCAATTCTGCCTTGATCTCGTCGGAGAAGAGCCGCTTGATGCCCGCAGTCATGTTCCAGCGCGTCAGGTGCGAGAAGCAGGGATGCGCCACGTCCTCCGGTCGCGCCTTGAAGAAGGCCTGCAGGTAGGCGTCCGGCTGCTCCTGCAGCTCGCTCAGGTAGGGATAGATCCGCCGCAGCAGCAGCGGCCGCGCCTTGGAGTCCGGCTGCGCGGCCCAGAAGCGGCGGAGTTTGGCTTCCTTGTAGATGTCGTATCCGCCCAGGACCTCGTCGGAACCCTCGCCGCAGAGGACCACTTTGAATCCATTCTCGTGCACCAGGCGCGCGAGATTGTAAAGCGGCGCCGGAGCCGTGCGGACCAGCGGCTTCTCCGCGTGCCACACGACCTTCGGAAAACTGTCGGCGATCGCCTGGTTGGTGCACAGGGTGCGGTGGTGGTTCGTCTTGAGGAAGGTGCTGGCCTCGTCCTGATAGCGGGTCTCGTCGTAAGCGGCGTCCTCGAAGGCGACCGAATAAGTGTGCAGGGAATCGCCCACCATTTGGCGGCCGAGCGCAGTGATCAGGGTCGAGTCAAGTCCGCCGCTTAGGTAACTCCCCACGGGAACGTCCGACCGCAGCCGGATGCGGGTCGCGTCGGTAAGAAGGTTCAGGAGGTCTTCCGCGTACTTTCCGATTTGATGAGGCTCGATCTCGGAGTCACGGATCTCTGGCGCATATTGCATCTGCCAGTAGCGCCGCATCTCCTGTCCGCGGGCTGTGACACGCATCGAGTTGCCGGGGGGAAGCTCTTCGATCCCGGCGAAGACAGTGCGCGGCGGCGCCGTGCCCCAGAAGCTGAAGACCTGGTCGAGCCCGGCAAGGTCCAACTCGCAACGGACCCCGGGCGCGGCCAGCAGCGCCTTGATCTCCGAGGCGAACAGAAAAGCGTCGCGGGTCCGCGTGAAGTACAGCGGACGCACTCCCATGCGGTCGCGCGAGAGGAAGAGGCTGCACTGCCGCGCGTCCCAGATGGCGAAGGCCCACTGGCCGTTCAACCTGTTGACGCAGTCCGCGCCCTCGATCTCGTAGAGCCTCAGCAAGACCTCGGTGTCGGAGGACGTCTGGAATACGCATCCCTTGCCCAGCAGCTCTTCGCGCAATTCCAGGTAGTTGAAGATCTCGCCGTTGAAGGTGATGGCGAACGAGCGTTCGCGGTTCAGCATCGGCTGCTGGCCCGAGGCGACGTCAATGATGCTCAGCCGCGCATGGGCCAGCCCCGCCTCGCGGTCGGTGAAGACGCCGGTTTCGTCCGGGCCGCGGTAGGAGATGGCTCCGATCATCCTCCCCAGCAAGCCGCGATCGGCGGCGACGCTATCGGTCTTCAGGATTCCAGCGATTCCGCACATCGGAGTTGAGTGGACGCGGCCGGTAAGCAGACCAAGCCCTAGCAGCAACAAGATGCAATTTCGGTACCTACAACAGCGTTGCAAGTCCCTGTATTCTGAGGATTATAGGGCTTCCCTTGTGGAGAGCTTGCTCAATGTGCAAAGGTTTGCACTTTCCGGGCCTTAACTTTCCGTTAACGGAGCGGGTTCGGCCTAGGCGGTGGCCTCCTCGAACTTCACCGAAACCAGCTTCGAGATCCCCGGCTCCTGCATGGTCACGCCGTACATGACCGGCGAGATGCTCATTGTCTTCTTGCTGTGGGTGATGAGCACGAACTGGGTCTTGGCGCTCATCTCGCGGATCATGTTGGTGAAGCGTCCGATGTTGGCTTCATCGAGCGGCGCGTCCACCTCGTCGAGGATGCAGAACGGGCTGGGCTGGAACTGGAAGATGCCCACCAGAAGCGCCAGCGCAGTCAGCGCTTTTTCGCCGCCGGAGAGCAGCAGCACGTTCTGCAGCTTCTTGCCCGGGGGCGAGGCGATCACGTCGATGCCGCTTTCGCCCTCGCCTTCGATCTCCGTGAGCCGCATGAAGGCCTGGCCGCCGCCGAAGAGCTTGCGGAAGGTCATCTGGAAGTTCTCGTTGATGCGCCCGAAGGCCTCTTCGAACTTCTGCCGCGAGAGCGTGTCGATCTCGCGGATGGTGTTCTGCGTGTTCTCGATGGACTCCAGGAGGTCCTTGCGCTGCGCCTCGAGGAAGCTGTGGCGCGCGGAGATCTCGTTGTACTCCTCCAGGGCCATCATGTTCACCGGGCCCATGGCATCCAGACGGCCGCGCAGCTCGCGATAGAGGGCATCCTCCTGTGCCAGGGCTTCGCCCTCGACCCGAGGCAGCGCCGCGTTCGCCAGCAGCTCCAGTGGCGGTGCTCCCAGTTCGTTGAGGCAGGTTTCGCGCAGGTGCTCGGCGTCGGACATCAGCTTGGCCGACTGCGCCGAGAGTTCGCCCTTGCGGTCGCGCGCCGTGTCGAGCTTGGTACGAAGCTCGCGCAGAGCGGCATCGATCTCGGTGATGCGCCCGCGGACTTCCTCGGACTCCGCTGCCAGCGCGGCCGCCTGGTTCGCCGCGGCTTCCTGCTGGGCCGCCAGCGTGACCAGCTGCTGCGCCAGGGTTTGGTTCTCGTTCGTGCGTTGCAGGGACTCGGCGGCTGCGGACTCCAGCTGCCCACGCAGAGCTAGCACCCGGGCGTTCACTTCGCCGGCCAGGGACTCGATGCGCTCCAGCGAGGCCGCAGCTGCGATGCGGCGTTCTTCCAGGGCTGCAACGCGCGAGGATGCCGCCGCCGCCGCCTGGCTGGCGGTATCGCGTTCGAGGCGCAAACGGTTGAGCTTTTCCTGGAAGCCGGCCAGCGCATGCTCGAGCTCGCGCCGATGTTTCTCCGCGGTCTCGTAGGCGGTCTGGTACTCGGCCAGCGTGACGCGCGACTCGCCGCGCTCCTGCCGCACCCGTCCCAGCTCGTGCTGCGACGCCATCAGCCTCTCCCGGACGCGCTTGAGTTCGCTGCTCAGCTGCTCCAGTGCATGGCCTGAAGTGAGGGCACGCCGTTCTGCCTCGCGCTGCTCCTCCTCCAGGCGCTCAAGGCGCGCCGTAAGCGTCGCGATCTCCTTTGCCAGCTGCCCAGCGCGCTTCTCTTCCGAGTGCAGGGTCTTTTCCAGTTCATCCATCAGTTTGAGCAGGTCGCGCAGGTCGCGCTTGAGGGAGAGCGGGCCCTCGTTGCGTTCCCGTCCGCCGGTAAGCGTCACATTGTGGAAGCACTCTCCGGTGGGAGCGAGAAAGTAGGCATCGCGGTTCTCGAGGGCCAGTTCGCGGGCGGAGGCGGCGTCGGGTGTGATGTATCCGTTGGCCAGCTTGGGCAGCACGGCCTCCAGCGACTTGCCGAAGCCGTTCAGCACCCGTATGCAGCTCTTTACCGGCACGATGGCGTCGCGCTTGCGGCGGCTGCGCTCGAAGTCGGTGTCGCCTGCCACGAAAGAGAACTTGGCCTGGGCGTCATCGGGATGGACCAGGAACGTGGCGCGGCCATCCACGTCGCCGCGCAGCATCTGCAGGCCGGTATCGGCGGCGTCCCACGACTTCACCACCACGTAGTTCAGCTCGTCGCGCAGGAATTCCTCCACCACGCGCTCGTAGGGGTCTTCGACCTCCAGGAAATCCGCCAGCACGCCCACCGGCGCGAAGCCCTTTTTCCCGGATTGAAAGAGGCGCTTGACCGATTCGGTCGTATAGCCGTGCTCAGCGATCAGCGCTTCGAGCGAGTTCTTCTTGCCCAGTGCAGTTGCATATTCGGCGCGCAGGCTGTCGAGATGCAGCTTGCACTCGGCCTCGGCCTTCCGTTTCTCCTCTCGCCCTCGGCGAGTGTCGTCCAGTTGAGCGTTCAGCTCGGCCGCGCTGCGGCTTACCTTGTCGTGTTCCAGCGAGAGCTGGCCTCGACGGTTGTCGAAGCCTTCGATTTCGGCACGCGCGCCGGCAGATTCCTGCTCCAAGCGCTCCGCCTCGCGGTCGAGTGCGGCCAGGCGCTCTTCGACCTTGTTCATCTGGTTGCGCGCGGCGGAGGATGCGGAGACCGCTTCCAGGATCTGCATCCGGCAGCGCTCCTGGCCCGACTCGTTGGCGGTAAGCGCGTTCACCGCCGCCGCGGCTTCTGCGCTGCGCGTCTCGGCTTCCTTCCGGGCCGCGCCGGCCTCACCGGCCGCCTTTTCCACGATGCTGCGGTTCGAAGCCAGCTCACCCTGCAGCGAGGCGTGCTGCTCCTCGGTGCGCGCCAGCTCTGCCCGCGCTGCCGCGGAGCGGGCCTCGAGCTCGGCGCAGCGCTCTTCATTCTGCTTGCGGCGGGAGGCGCTGCGGTCGGACTCCAGGGCGAAAGCGTTGCGCTGCTCCTGGTTGGCGCGGATCTCCTCCGTGATGGCGAATCCGCGGCTCGTGCCCTCCGCATGCGACTCCTCCAGCGCTTGCGCCTCGCCGCCCATCCGCTGGATGTCATCACCGACGGCGTTGAGCCCGGCCGCCAGCGCCGATTGCTCGCGCTCCATCTGCAGGAACTTCCCCGCCAGCACGATGCGCAGCTTCTCGCGCATCTCGTCGCGCAAGCGGGCGTAGCGTTCGGCCTTCGACGCCTGGCGCTTGAGCGAGTTCATCTGCCGCGTCACTTCTTCGAAGATATCGTTGATGCGCGCCAGGTTCTGCTGGGCGGCTTCCAGACGCAGCTCCGCCAGCCGCTTGCGCGTCTTGAACTTGGTCACGCCGGCCGCCTCTTCGATGATGGCCCGGCGGTCGGTCGGCTTGCTGCTCAGGATCTGCCCGATGCGCCCCTGCTCGATGATGGCGTACGACTCCGGCCCCAGCCCCGTGCCCATGAAGATGTCCTGGATGTCGCGCAGCCGGCAGAGCTTGCCATTGAGCAGATATTCGCTCTCTCCCGTGCGGAAGAGCCGCCGCGTCACCATGATCTCGCCCGCGCGGATCAACGCCGGCTTGAGTTTGCGGCGCCGGATTTTCAGCACCACCGGGTTCGCGCTTTGCTCACCATCCGCAACCGTGCCATTCGAAGCCACCGTCTCTCTTTCAGGGACGTCCTGCTTGCCCAGAGGCTGCACTTCCGCCATCGCCTTCAGCGTATCTTCCTCGGAGGCCGCGCGCAGGGCAGCCTCGTCCCAATCGTCACCGTCGTAGTCATCCTGGATTTCGATCTCGGTCTCGGTGCTGAGTGCCGCCGCGCCTTCGTACACATCCGGATCGATGAGGGTGAGCGAGACCTCAGCCATGCCGGTGGGCTTGCGGTCGCGGGTGCCGATGAAGATGACGTCTTCCATGCGCGAGCCGCGCAGGCTCTTGGCCGATTGCTCGCCCAGCACCCAGGAGATGGCGTCGGAGATGTTCGACTTGCCGCAGCCGTTCGGGCCCACGATGGCCGCGATGCCCTCACCCTGGAACTTCAGCTCGGTGCGGTCGCAAAAGGATTTGAATCCAAGGATTTGCAGCTTCTTGAGTTTGAGCACACGCGCTCCTTTTCAGAGGCTGGCTACGCTGCTACTGTACCTGCTAAGTTAACAGCGGTCAAGACGAAAAGCACCATATCTTGGGGTGTCCATCCATGAACCGCTCTATATTGCACAGCACATGAATCAGCCTGCCACACCTTGTAACGGTGAGGGCTGGAGGGTGGGAGAAAACGCGAGAGCAACTCCTACTTTAGCGCGATTCCTTGCAGGGGGCAATAGCGCAACGACGATTATTTTTCGGGCGCCTTAGGCACTCCGAGCGCCGCCCAGTTTTCCAGCTCACCGGTGGAGTGCAGCAGCTGCATCTGCGCACGGTCGAGCTGGAAGTCGGCGTCTAAGAACTCCATATAGCGCGCGTGCTCGCGGATGCGCGCGTTCTCCACGTCGCGCAGGTTCGCGGTGCCCGCCTCGGCGCGGGCCTGTGCCGCCTCAACGTCCGCTTGGGCGAGTTTGTGCTCCAGCTTGGCGACGTCGCGCGCCGCCGCCAACTGGCGCACCGAGCGCTGCAGCCGGAGTGTCTCGGTGGAGACCGCGTTCTTCACCGATTCCACATTGCGGCGCGCCATCACTGCCTCGGCGTCGCTGGCGGCCGCGTGCGCGTTTCCTGTGAAGCTGAAAAAGGGAAAGCGGATCGAGACTCCCACCGTAGCGTTGTTGCGCACGAACTTGCGGTAGAAATCCTGGTAGTTGTTGAACTTGCTCAGCAGGCCGTAATGGACCACGAAATCCAGAGCAGGGAGCCGCATCTTGTGTTCGCCCTTGGCGCGCTGCTCCTTGGCGAGCGCTTCCTGGTCGGCGATTTTGATGAGGTTGCTGGATTGCACTGCCTTTTTCACCAGGTCGTCGTCCTGGTTCACCTCGGGCAGCGGTGGAATGGACTCGGGCGAGGTCTCGATGGAGTCGGCGGGCAATCCCGTGAGCTGGGAGAGCCGGGCGCGCAGAACGTCGGCGGCGCCCTCGGTCGCGGCCAACTTCTCGCGGACGCGTGCCGTCTCCAGCTTGGCGCGCGTCAGTTCGACCTCGCTGTCCACTCCCTCGCCCACGCGGCCGCTCTCCACCTCCTCCGCGCGCGTGGCGGAAGCGAGCTGCTGGCGCAGGACTCCCAGCACGTTGACCTGCTTGTCGAGCTCGATGTAGACCAGCGCCGTCTCCTGGATCACGAGGTCGCGTTTCTCAGCTCCCTGCAGGGTGGTGGCCTGGAGCTGGG
>JACXTT010006343.1_pt1 | contig 16902 bp, 16 predicted proteins | sample 9270951 | NCBI WGS metagenome assembly JACXTT01 (sample SAMN15532306, study PRJNA645909) | rock metagenome | isolation source: weathered quartz diorite | place: Puerto Rico | collected 2017-06-21 | reverse complement strand
CCGGGCGTGCGCGGTGACACCGCGCAGGGCGGGACCAAGCCGGCGACGCTCGAGACCGGCGCCGTCGTGCAGGTGCCGCTGTTCCTGAGCGAGGGCGACGTGGTCAAAGTGGACACGCGGACCGGCGAATATCTCGGCCGCGTCGCCGCGGCGGGCTCCTGATGGCGCGGCGCCGCCGGCCATCTAGCTCGAGCGAGGGCGCGACCGTCGAGCTGGCTCGGCGCCTGGGGACCTTGCTGACCGAGCTCGGGCTCTCCGAGATCGACGTGACCGTCGGCGAAATCCGCGTTCGGCTGCAGCGCGGCGGCGTGACCTCGGTCGCGCCGGTTGCGGTGCCGGTCGCGACCGCGCCCATCGTCGCCTCGGTGGAGCGGACCGCCGCCATGGCCGAGCTCGAAGCGGGCTCCGGCGTGACGATCGAGGCGCCGATGGTCGGTACCTTCTATCGTGCATCGTCGCCGACGGCCGACCCGTACGTGAGCGAAGGCGACGTCGTGAAGGAAGGCCAGATCCTCTGCATCATCGAAGCGATGAAGCTCATGAACGAGATCGAATCCAAGGTGGCGGGTCGAGTCGTCAAGGTCTTCGTCGAGAACGCGCACCCCGTCGAGTTCGGTCAACCCCTGTTCCTGATCGACCCCGCCCGCTGAGCCAGGGCGTGCCGCCCTTTCGCAACGTCCGCCTGATCGCCCTCGCCGCGCTGCTGCTCGGCGCCGCGGCGCTGATCCTCGGCTGGCGCGAAGGCCGCCGCTACGAGCGGCACGCCAGCGAGCCGAGCGTCGTGATGGCCTCGATCGGCGCCCACGAGGCGCGAGCCCTCACCGAGGAAGCGATCCGCCTGTTCGGCGCCGGTCAGTTCCCGCGAGCCTGCGAGCGGTTTGGCCGGGCTGCGGCCGACGACCCGGGGAGCGCGACGCGGCGCCAGGACGTCGTCCGATGCTTCGAGGGATGGGGCTGGCACGCGCTCCGCGAGGGGCGGCCCGACGAGGCGAGCCTGCTATTCAAGCACGGGCTGATCGAGACACCGGACGATCCATCGCTCCTGAAAGGTCTCGGCGTCGCGGCGGTCCACGCCGGACGCCCGGACGATGCCTTCGCGCCCCTCGAGCGTGCGGCGCTGGCCGAGTACGATCCCGAGGTGCGGCTGCTGCTCGCTCATCTTTACGATCGGCGTGACAATCCCGCGCAGGCCATCGTGAATCTCCGAACCGTGCTGGAGCGCGAGCCCTCCAACGAATCGGCCCGCCGGCTGCTCGAGAAGATCGAGCGCGAGTGGCGCGCCGAGGCGGGCTTCCGGCGCGAGGTCACGCCCCGCTTCGTCGTGAAGTATCGCGACACGCTCGACGCCGACGCCCGCCGCGAGATCGTCGCCAAGCTCGAGGCCGCGGCCGCGCGCGTGGGTCGGCTCCTCGGCTACACCGCGCCGCCGCGGACCACGGTCGTGTTGTACGAGCATCGCGAGTTCCGCGACGTCACGCGCGTCCACGCGTGGGCCACCGGCCTGTTCGACGGGAAGATTCGTCTTCCGGTCGGCCGCGTCCGGCTGCCTGCTGCCGAGCTCGAGCGGCTGGTCGCGCACGAGTATGCCCACGCGGCGATCCACGACCTGGCGCGCGGCCGGGCGCCGCGGTGGCTGCACGAGGGGCTGGCGCAGGTCCTCGAGGGGGCGAGCAGCGATCCGGCTGTTCAAGCGTTATCGGGGCTGACCCTCGCGGGCGTCGAAGCCCTGGCCGGCGATCAGGACCCGCTCCGGGCCCGCGCCGGCTACGACATCGCGCTGTGGATCGTCCGCGACCTCGTCGAGCGAGGCGGTATGGAGTCAGTCCGCGATCTCCTGGCCCGGCTCGGCGCCGGCGAGACGATCGTCGACGCGATGCCGCGCGTCTACGGTCTGCGCCTGGCCGAGCTCGAATCCCAGTGGCGCCGGATCCTGGGCGGCTGAGTCGTGTTCCATAAGGTCCTCATCGCCAATCGAGGCGAGATCGCGCTGCGGATCATCCGCACGTGCCGGGAGCTCGGGATCCGCTCGGTCCTCGCCCACTCGAAGGCCGACGCCCACTCGCTCCCGATGCGGCTCGCCGACGAGACCATCTGCGTGGGGCCGGACTCCGCGCGGGAGAGCTACCTCAACATTCCGGCGATCATCTCCGCGGCGGCGGTGACCGACAGCGAGGCGATCCACCCCGGCTACGGGTTCCTGGCCGAGAACCCCGCCTTCGCCGAGGTGTGCCGCGCGTGCTCGATCACGTTCATCGGACCCTCGCCCGAGGCGATCCGGCTGATGGGCGACAAGGCGCAGGCGCGTCAGATCGCGATGCAGGCGGGTGTCCCCGTCATCCCGGGCAGCGAGGTCGCGCTGAAAGGCTCCGCGGAGGCGCTCGAGGTCGCCGATCGGATCGGCTATCCGATCATGTTCAAGGCCGCCGCGGGCGGTGGCGGCCGCGGTATGCGCATCGTCAGGGAGCGCGGTGACGTCGTGCAGGCATTCGACGCCTGCCAGTCCGAGGCCGGCGCGGCCTTCGGGTCGTCCGAGGTCTACTGCGAGAAGTTCGTGCAGAACGCCCGCCACGTCGAGGTCCAGGTGCTGGGCGACCGCAACGGGATCCGCGTCCATCTCGGCGAGCGCGACTGCTCGGTACAGCGGCGGCACCAGAAGCTCCTCGAGGAGTCGCCGGCGCCGCTTCTGGCCGCCAAGACGCGCGACGGGCTTCGGCAGGCGGCGCTCACAGTGGCGGCGGCGGTGAATTACGTCAGCGCCGGCACCGTCGAGTTCCTGGTCGACGAGGACGGCAACTTCTACTTCATCGAGATGAATACCCGGATCCAGGTCGAGCACCCGGTGACCGAGCTCATCACCGGCATCGACATCGTGCGGGAGCAGATCCGGATCGCCGTCGGCGAGCCACTCGGTTACCGGCAGGACGCGGTGCGATTCGAAGGGCACGCGATGGAGTGCCGGATCAACGCCGAAGATCCCGAGACATTCGCCCCGAGCGCCGGCCGCGTGACCATGTGGGTGCCGCCCGGCGGCTTCAACGTCCGGGTCGACAGCCACATGATGGCGCCCTATGCCGTGCCGCCGTTCTACGACTCCCTGCTCGCCAAGATCATCGTGCGCGGCGCCAGCCGCGAGGAAGCGATCGACCGGATGCGCCGCGCGCTCCGCGAGACGGTGCTGGAGGGCGTCAAGACCTCCATCCCGTTCCATCTGAGGCTGCTCGACGATCCGGCGTTCCAGGAGGGTCACGTCAGCAAGGTCGAGATGGTTCGACGCCGCGGCTGATGGATCCGTCGCTGTACGTCATCCTCGACCGGTCCGCGACGGGCGGCCGCGATCTCGAGGAGATCCTGGAGGCCGCGATCGCCGGCGGCTGCCGCCTGATCCAGCTGCGCGAGAAGGAGTGGCCGTCCGGCCGCCTCCTGCCGCTGGCCGAGCGGCTCCGCGAGCGATGCCGCCGAGCCGGCGTGACCTTCATCGTGAACGACCGGGTCGATCTGGCGCTCGCGGTCGGCGCCGACGGCGTTCACCTCGGCCAGGACGACTTGCCGGTGCGCGCTGCCCGCCCGCTCCTGCGCCCGGGCATGATACTCGGCCGCTCGACGCACAGCGTCGCCCAGGCCCGGGCAGCACAGGCAGAGGGAGCCGACTACGTCGCGGTCGGCTCGATGTTCCCGACCCAGACCAAGCCCGATTTCGAGCTCGTCGGCCCGGACCTCGTGCGAGCGGTGCGGCCGAGCATCAAGGCTCCGTTGATCGGCATCGGCGGGATCACCCGCGAGAACGTCGCCCAGGTGATCGGAGCCGGCGCCGACGGCGTTGCGGTGATCTCGGCCGTCTGCGGGGCGCCCGATCCCGCCGCCGCGACCCGAGAATTCCTCGCGGCGATCCGCGCGGAACGTGACTTGCGACGGCGCGGGCCGCTATAATGACGCGGCGCCGAACGGCACTCACCAAACGTGGCCGAACGTGACTGAATCCAAGGAGGACACGATGATCCGTCACAGGGTCCACCTCGTACTCGCGCTCGTCGCCGTTCTGGCGGTGGCGTGGCTCCCGGCCTCGACGGTGGTCGGGCAGGGCAAGGGCACCATCAAGATCGCGACGCAGAGCCCTCTCAGCGGCGGTCAGGCGGCGCTCGGCGAGGGCATCAAGCTCGGCGCGCAGCTGGCGGTCGAGAAGTTCAAAGGCCCGCTGGAGAAGCAGGGCTTCAAGGTCGAGCTCGTTCCCTTCGACGACCAGGCCAAGCCCGACGTGGGCGTGGCCAACGCCAAGAACATCATCGCCGACAAGGACATCCTCGCGGTCGTCGGCCATCTGAACTCGGGCGTGGCGATTCCGTCGTCCGAGGTCTACAAGGAAGTCTCGCTGGCGATGATCTCGCCCGCGAACACGAACCCGGTCATCACCGACCGCAACTACGCCAACGTCAACCGCGTCTGCGGGCGTGACGACGTCCAGGGCGTGGTCGGCTCCGAGTTCGCGCATGCCACGATGAAGGCGAAGTCGGTCTACATCATCCACGACAAGACACCGTACGGTCAGGGTGTGGCGGAGTTCTTCAAGGCCGACGCCGAGAAGAAGGGCATCAAGATTCTCGGCTTCGAGGGCACCGAGGAGAAGTCGAACTTCGACCCGATCGTGACGCCGATGAAGGCCAAGAACCCGGACGTGATCTACTTCGGCGGCATCTACGATCAGGCGGCGCCGTTCTTCAAGCAGTCACGCGAGAAGGGCGTCAAGGGCAAGTTCTTCGGTCCCGACGGCATGGACTCGTCCGATCTGACCAAGATCGCCGGCAAGGCCGTCGTCGGCATGTACTACACCTCGGCCGCCGGTCCCGCATCGGAGCTGCCGCGGGCCAAGGCCTTCGTCGAGGAGTTCAAGAAGAAGTTCGGCAAGAACCCCGAGCCGTACGCGGCCGAGGCCTACGACGCTGCCACGATCGCGCTCAAGGGCATCGAGGCCGCCGCGAAGGGCGGCAAGGTGCCGAGCCGCGAGGACGTCGCCACGGCGATTCGCGCGACCAAGCTGCCCAGCGGGATCACCGGCGACATCGCGTTCGACGGCAAGGGCGACCGCCAGAAGGCGCTCTACTTCGTCCTGCAGGTCGCCAGCGACGACCCCGGGAAGTGGGGCAACAACAAGATCGTCAAGCAGCTGACGATCGCCGCTCCCGCCGCTCCTAAGAAATAGCTAGGTCCCAGAGGGCAGGGCACTCGGGGAAGGGTCCGGGGCGAGTGGGGTTCTCGAAGCCCCGGGACCCTTTCCCGAGTGCCCTGCCCTCTCGGACTTACGCGGCCTAGCGCATGGACGTCGAGCTGCTGATCGGCATCTTTCCGCAAGTTCTTCTCGACGGCGTCATTCTCGGTTTCATGTATGCCCTCATCGCGCTCGGCTACACGATGGTGTACGGCGTCCTCGAGTTCATCAACTTCGCTCACTCCGAGATCTTCATCTTCGGCGCGTTCATCGGCGTCGAGATCCTCCTGGGCCTCAAGAGCGTCGGGCTCCTCGATGGCCTGCCGTGGCCGCTGGTCCTCCTGCTCGTCCTGGCCGCGGGCATGGCTTCGAGCGGTCTGCTCGCCGTCACCGTCGAGCGGATCGCATACCGCCCGCTCCGCGGCGCTCCGCGATTGATTCCGCTGATCTCGGCGATCGGCATCTCGTTCTTCCTGCAAGACATGATCCGGCTCTTCGAATCGCTCTGGCACAACGCCTTCAACCTGGTCTATCCGACGATGGACGTGCTCAATCACCGCTTCGAGCTCACCGAGACCATCGACGTGTCGGTGAAGTCGCTCGTGGTGATCGGCGGTGCGCTGCTGATGCTGTGGGCGCTCTACCTGATCGTGAATCGTACGAAGGTCGGCACCGCGATCCGTGCCGTGGCCGAGGACCAGGCGGCGGCCAGCCTGATGGGGATCGACGTCAACCGGATCATCTCGCTCACGTTCCTGATCGGCGGCGCGATGGGCGGGGCTGCCGGCGTGCTCTTCGGCGTGCAGTACGGGCTGATCAATCCCTACAGCGGGTTCATCCCGGGGCTCAAGGCCTTCACCGCGGCCGTGCTCGGCGGGATCGGGAACATCCCGGGCGCGATGCTCGGCGGGCTCGTCCTGGGGCTCCTCGAAGCGTTCGCCGCCGCCTATCTTTCGCTGCTCACCAACGGCGCGTTCGGCGCCGAGTACAAGGACATCCTCGCCTTCTCGATCCTGATCCTGATCCTGATCTTCCGGCCCAAGGGCCTGCTCGGCGAGATCGTGCGAGAGCGCGCATGATCCACTCGCTGATCGCCGTGACGGTGCTGGCGCTGTCGGCGCTCGCGGTCGCCACGTTCCCCCGCTCGGTCCTGGTGTTCCTCCTGTTCCAGGGCTCGCTGCTTTTCGTCTACAAGGCGCGCATCCCGGAGCGCCTCCGGTGGGGGCTCCTGGCCATCGCGCTCCTCGTGCTGATGCCGGCGATCGGATACTTCAACAGCTACTACCTCGAGGTCGCGACCCAGGTCGGCATCTTCGTCGCGCTGGCCCTCGGTCTCAACATCGTCGTGGGCCTGGCCGGGCTGCTCGATCTGGGCTACGTGGCCTTCTTCGCCGTCGGCGCCTACTCCTGGGCCATCTTCGGCTCGCCGCACGCCAATATCATCTTCGGCGGCGACGGATTCCCGCTGGCCGGCTGGTGGTTCTACGTGTTCCTGTTCGTCGGGCTCGGCACCGCGGCCATCACGGGCATCCTGCTGGGTCTGCCGGTCTTACGGCTGCACGGCGACTATCTCGCGATCGTCACCCTGGGATTCGGCGAGGTCATTCGCGTCCTGGCCAACAACCTGGACAAGCCGATCAACTTCACCAACGGTCCCAAGGGCATCACGCCGATCTCGCGACCGCCGACGCCGTTCGGCATGCCGTATGGCGAGTACTTCTATTTCCTCGCGCTGGTCATCGTGATCGCGGTGATCATCGTCAATCGCCGCCTCGAGGACTCGCACATCGGCCGGGCCTGGGAAGCGATCCGCGAGGACGAGCTCGCGGCCCGCGCCATGGGCGTGCCGCTGGTGCGCATGAAGCTGATGGCCTTTGCCTGCGGCGCCTCGTTCGCCGGCGTCATGGGTGTCCTGTTCGCGGCCAAGCAGGTCTTCATCAACCCCGAGTCGTTCACGTTCCTCGAGTCGATCGGCGTGCTGGCCATGGTCATCCTGGGCGGGATGGGCTCGATTCCCGGCGCGATCGTCGGCGCCACGGTCGTGACCGTCCTCAATCTTCAGGTCCTGAAGGGGTTCTCGCTCTGGCTCAACGAGCTGAAGAACGCCGGCGTGACCATCTTCGGCTTCAGCCTCGCCGAGCTCCCGACCCAGTTCGAGCCGGCCAAGTACGAGCGGATGGTCTTCGGCATCATCCTGGTCTTGATGATGATCTTCCGGCCGCAGGGCATCTTTCCGGCGCGGCGCCGCCAGCGCGAGCTCGCTCACTGACCGTGCCGTTCCTGTTCGAGGCTCGCGGGGTCACCAAGAGGTTCGGCGGACTCACGGCGCTGCACGCGGTGGATTTCGCCGTCGACCGGGGCATCGCGTCGATCATCGGGCCCAACGGCGCCGGCAAGACGACGCTCTTCAACGTCTTCACCGGGCTCTACGCCGCGGACGAGGGCAGCGTCACCTTCCGCGATCGGCCGCTCCTCGGCCTGCGTCCCGATCAGATCACCGCGCTGGGCATCTGCCGGACGTTCCAGAACATCCGGCTGTTCTCCAACATGACCGCGATCGAGAACGTGCTCGTGGGCATGAATTCGAGGATCACGCTCCGGCTCTGGGACGTCCTCTCGCGCAATCCCGGCTTTCGCCGGACCGAGTCCGAGCTGGCCGCGCGCGCGGTGCGCCTGCTCCAGCGCGTCGGCCTGCAGGCCAGTGTGAACGTCGTCGCCCGCAATCTGCCGTACGGCGATCGCCGGCGGCTCGAGCTGGCCCGGGCGCTCGCGTCCGAGCCGGCCCTCTTGCTTCTCGACGAGCCGACCGCCGGGATGACCCAGGGCGAGGCCAGCGCACTGATGCATCTCTTGCGCGGGCTCGTCGCCGATCTCGAGCTCGCGATCATCCTGATCGAGCACAACATGCGCGTGGTCATGGAGGTCTCCGATCGCGTCACCGTGCTGGACCACGGCGAGAAGATCGCGGAGGGACCACCCCGCGAGGTCCAGAGCAACGCGCGCGTGATCGAGGCCTATCTCGGCAAGCGGGGCGCCGGGCCACGAGCGAGGTCGGGTGCTTAAGGTCGAGTCGATCGACGTCGCCTACGGCGAGATCCGCGCGCTCAGCGGCGTCGGTCTCGAGGTCGGCCGGGGCGAGATCGTCACGATCCTCGGCAACAACGGCGCCGGCAAGACCACCACGCTCAAGACCATCTCCGGGCTTCTCCACCCGAGCCGCGGCGCCATCACGCTCGAGAACGAATCGCTGGTCGACGTGTCGCCCCACACGATCGTGGCGCGGGGCATCGCGCATGTGCCCGAGGGCCGCCGGATCTTCAACCGCCTGACGGTCCGCGAGAACCTCATGATGGGCGCCTATCTCCGGAGCGACGCCGGGATCGCGACCGATCTCGATCGGGTCTTCGGGCTGTTCCCACGCCTGTCCGAACGCCTCGGCCAGGTGGCCGGCACCCTCTCCGGCGGTGAGCAGCAGATGCTCGCGATCGGGCGCGCGCTGATGGCGAACCCGCGCCTGCTCCTGCTGGACGAGCCGAGCATGGGACTGGCCCCCGTCCTCGTCGAGCAGATCTTCGACACGATCACCGATATCAATCGCCAGGGCATGACGATTCTCCTGGTCGAGCAGAACGCTGCGATGGCGCTCTCCATCGCCCACCGCGGGTACGTGCTCGAGACCGGCTCCATCGCGCTGGCGGGGACCGCGGCCGAGCTGTCGGAGAACACCGATGTCCGGAGAGCGTATCTGGGCGAATAGCGCGGTCGCGGGCCTGACGCTCGTCGCCGCACTGCTGATCTTTCCAGGTCTCGGCGATCGCTATCTCTGGGACGACGAGGCCGAGACCGCGTTGCTGGCGAAGAACGTGCTCCGCTTCGGCGTCCCGGTGGCCTGGGACGGCGCCAGCCTGATCTCACAGGAGTGCGGTGCCGACTACGACGCGAACTATCTCTGGCGACAGACGCCCTGGCTGCCGATCTACCTCACCGCGGCGTCCTTCTCGGTCTTCGGCGCCGGCACCTTTGCCGCGCGCTTGCCGTTCGCGCTGCTCGGCCTCCTCGCGATTCCGTCCATGTACCTCCTGGCACGGCGGGTCTTCGCCGATCGGCTGATCGCGCTCGTCGCCGCCGGCTCCCTGCTCCTCTCGGTGCCGTTCCTGTTGCACGTCCGGCAGTGCCGCTACTACGCGCTGGCGATCTTCGCCGCGATCTGGATCCTCTATTTCTTCTTCGGCTTGCGGCGCTCGCCGCGGCTGGCCGCCGCGGGGCTTGCGCTGTCGCTCACGGTGCTCGTGCACACGAGCCATCTGCTGTTCTTCGGTGCCGTCGCCGGCCTGGTCCTCGGCTTTCTGGTCGCCGCGTTCGACCGGGCGACCTTGCCCTGGCTCGTCGTCGCTCTCGCCGCGCCGGTCGTCGTGAACCTTCCCTGGCTCCTCGGAACCGATCTCGGCGGCAAGAGCGGCGCGCTGCTCTCGCTCAGCTCGGCCGCCTCGTTCGGCGCGAACCTCGGCCGCTACGTCGGGCGGATCGAGCTCTACGCGTTCTCGTTGCTGATCCTGGTCACCGCCCTCGTGGTGGTCGCGGTCGTCACGCGGATGCGGCTCGATTTCACCTCCGGCGAGACGCGGAGCTGCCTCTTCCTCGTCGCGTTCGTCGTCGCGCACCTGCTCGTGGTCGCAACCGTCCCCTTCGTCTTTTTCCGGTACGTGCTGACGCTCCTGCCCGTGCTGGCGCTCCTGCAGGCGCGGATCATCGGGGTCGTGGCGACGCGAAGCTGGGCGCTGGCTGGAGCGATCCTGTTTTTGGCGATCCTCCCAGACCGAGCCGACCTGATCCACGGACGGTTCTCGATGACGCTCGTCAAGTATGTCGACGAGATCACCCATCACGCGCCCGGGCCGATCGAGGGAATCGTCAGGCATCTGAAAGCTGGCGCGCGGCCGGGCGACCGCGTGTACATCTCGTACGGCGATCTTCCGCTGCGGTTCCACACGGGCCTCGAGGTGCGCGGCGGACAGGGTTGCCAGAGTCTCGACGGGTGGCCGCCGCCCGACTGGGTCATCGTGCGTTACTTCTTCCGATTCCGGCCGGTCGCGCCGGGTGCGAAGGAAGACGCCGACCGCACGCTCCAGTACCTAAAAGCCAACGTCACCTTGCCGCGCTACCGGCAGGTCGACCTGCCGGTGGCCGACACGATCTGGGAGAACATCCCCGAGCCCGACCGCCACGTCTTCCGGGGTCCCGGCAACCGGCCGAAGATCACGCTCTACGAGAAGGTGCGCGGGTGAACTCGCGCGCCTGCGCGTGGCTGGCGGTGACGCTCGTCCTGATCAGCGCCGCGGCGATCAGGGTCCGGCTGCTCGAGGTGCCGCTCGATCGCGACGAGGGCGAGTATGCGTACTTCGGCCAGCTCCTGCTCGAAGGCGTGCCGCCGTACGCCGGCGCCTACAATCTGAAGGCGCCGGGGATTTACGGCGCCTATGCGCTGGTCCTCGCGGCGTTCGGCCAGACGACCGCGGCCGTCCACACGGGGCTCCTCCTGGTCACGTCGCTCACCACGCTCCTCGTGTGTCTTCTGGCCCTGGGCCTTGCCGGGCCGGTCGCCGCCGGCGTCGCGGCCCTTCTGTTCGGGACGCAGGCGCTGAATCCCAAGATCCTCGGGATCGCGGCGTACGCGGAGCACTTCGTGCTCGTGCCGGTCGTCGCGGGCTGGCTCGTTGTCACGAGCCCTTCGCGCCATCGGCGCGGGCTCCTGACGATCGCCGCGGGCGTTCTGTTCGGCCTGGCGTTGTTGTGCAAGCAGAGCGCGGCGGTATTCCTCGCCGGCGGCGCCGCCTCTCTGCTTCTCCCCGGGGCGGCGAGCGATGACGAGACCTGGCCGTCCCGTCTCAAAGCAACCGCTGTGCTCGTTGCGGGCGCTGTGATGCCGCTGGTGCTCGTCTGTCTCCTCCTCTGGCGAGCCGGCACCTTGGAGACGTTCTGGTTCTGGTCGGTGGTCTATGGCGCGACCTATTCGGCCGGGCTGGCGACGGGATGGACGAATCTCGTCCTAAGCGTCTCGGCCATCGCGCCGTCGATCTCGGTGACCCTGGCGCTCGCGATCGTGGGCCTCGTGGCCGTCGCGCGGCGCGGCGGGCCGGCCCGAAATCCGGTCCTGCTCCTCATGGCCTCGTCGTGCCTGGCCACGGCGGTCGGCCTGCACTTCAGGCCCCACTACTTTCTCCTGATGCTCCCGGCGCTCGCGATCGCCGCCGGCCTGGGCCTCGAGGCCGTCGCGCAGATCCCGATCGGCGCACGATCGGTCGTGCTCCGTGTCGGGGTGCCGGCGGTCATCGTGGTGGTCGCCCTGCTGCAGCCGATCCTGACCTCCCGCGACGTCCTGTTCGCGCTCCAGCCCGATCAGGTCTCGCGAAGCATCTACGGTCGCAACCCGTTCGCGGAGTCGGTCGAGGTCGCGCGCTACATCCGGGAGCGGACACGACCCGACGAGCGCGTGGCGGTGATCGGCTCCGAGCCGCAGATCTACTTCTATTCGGGGAGGCGCTCCGCCACCGGCTACATCTATACTTACCCGCTCATGGAGCTTCAGCCGTACGCGTCGGCGATGCAGCGCCAGATGATCCGCGAGGTCGAGGCCGCCGACCCCCGCTACCTCGTTTTCGTCAGCGCGACGCGGTCGTGGCTAGTGCGGCCGGGCTCCGACCAGACGATCTTCGGCTGGTTCGAGCAGTATCAGCGGAGCTTCACGCGTGTGGGCGTCGTCGACATCGTGCCTCGTCAGGAGACCGTGTACCGCTGGGGTGCCGAGGCGCGCGACTACGCCCCGCGTTCCGACGTGTGGCTGATGGTCTTCGAGCGGGGGAGGAAGCCATGATCGGGGAAGGACTGTCCTTCGAGCAGCACGAGATCGGCGCGGTGTACCGCACGCTCGGCCGCACGGTCTCGGAGACCGACATCGTCTCGTTCGTCAACCTGTGCGGCTTCACGGAGCCCCTGTTCATGGACATGGAGTACGTCGCGCGCGAGTCGGTGTTCAAGCGGCGCGCGGCGCCGGGCGCCCTGACATTCTCGCTCTCCGAGGGGCTGATCATGCAGACCGGCCTGATTCACGGCACCGGGATGGCGTATCTCGGCGGCGAGATCCGCGTGACGGCACCGGTGCTCGAAGGCGACACGCTCACCGTCGAGGTCGAGGTGGCCGACAAGCGCGAGACCAAGAAGCCGGATCGGGGCATCGTCACCTATCGCCACCGCGTGTTGAACCAGCGCGGGGAGCTCGTGCTGGAAGCGCGCGTCCAGCGGATGATCCAGGCGCAAGTCGAGCTGATGGCGCGCTCGCGTACAATCGAAGCCGGATCGCGACCGATCGACGCGGAGGTCTCGGAGTGAGCGGGAAAATCGTCCAGATCAGCGTCTCGCCCGGCGGCGTGCCGAAGACGGCGGTCCCGGATGCGAAGGTCGGCGGCCTCGGGCTCGAGGGCGATGCCCACCGCAACCGCCAGCTCCACGGCGGCCCCGAGCGAGCCGTGTGCCTCTACTCGATGGAGATGATCCAGGCGCTCCGCGCCGAGGGCCACGACGTCGTGCCCGGCGCGATCGGTGAGAACGTCACGCTCGAGGGGCTCGACTGGGCAGGGCTCGTGCCGGGCTGCCACCTGCTCCTCGGCGAATCGGTGCTCTTGCAGATCACGAGCTACACCAGCCCCTGCGCGAACATCCTCCGATCGTTCAGGGAAGGTTACTTCGGCCGCGTCTCTCAGAAGCGCCATCCCGGCTGGAGCCGCGTCTACGCTCGCGTGCTCATCGAGGGAACGATCCGGAGCGGTGATTCGGCGCGGCTCCTGGACGAGATCGAAGCCGCCGACATGACGGCGGCCGCGTCGAGGTGAGCCGGCGCGCCGACGTCATCATCATCGGTGGCGGCGTCACGGGCGCTTCCATCGCGTTTCATCTCGCCGCGCGTGGCGTCACCGACGTGCTCGTGCTCGAGCGCCGCTTCCTCGCCTCGGGCGGCACCGGGCGCTCGGTCGGCATCGTCCGCCAGCTCTATCCAACACCGGAGACCAGCCAGATGGTCGTGAGGTCCCTCGCCGCCTTTCGCGCCTTCCGCGATGCGGTCGGTAGCGAATCCGGCTACGTCGGCTGCGGCGCCGTGATCGGCGTCTCCCGAGCGATGCGGGCCAAGCTCGAGGAGACGGTCGCGCTCCAGCGGCGGTTCGGCGTTCGCGCCGAGGTGCTGGAGCCGGGCGAGCTCGCGCGCGTCGAGCCGCGGATCGATCCCCACGGCCTCGGCGCGGTGCTCTACGAGCCCGACTCCGGATACGGCGACCCGACCGCGGTGACGACCGGCTATGCCGAGGCGGCGCGGCGACAGGGCGTGCACATCGAGCAGGGCGTCGAGGTCGTCGCGATCCGCGCCGCCGGCGATCGCGTGGTCGGCGTGGACACCGCCGGGGGTGAGCGCATCGACGCGCCGGTCGTCGTGAACGCCGCCGGCCTCTGGTCGCGGGCGCTCGCCGCGCTGGCCGGCGTGTCGCTTCCGATCATCATCGGCCGTCATCCGGTCTTCGTTGTCGAGCGCGACGCCGGCTTCGGGCGGCCGCACCTCGTCTATCTGGACCTCGCCGGCGGCAGCTACGCGCGACCCGAGACCGGCGGTCTCACCCTCACTGGCTCGCTCACCGACGACGAGACGCAGCATCCGATGGAGCCCGACCTGCTCGGGGACGTCGGACTGGACGAGGCGACGCCGGTCCTCGAGCGCACCGGACGAGCGATCCCGCGTCTGGCCGAGGCCACCTACCGTCGCGGCTGGGCGGGCGCCTTCGATATCACGCCGGACTGGATGCCGATCCTCGACGAGTCACCGGTGAAGGGTTTCTGGATCGCGACCGGCATGAGCGGGCACGGCTTCAAGCTCGCGCCAGCGGTGGGTGAAATGATGGCGGCGCTCATCACCCGGGCCGCGCCACCGGTGAACCCGGCGCCGTTCGCGTTCGGACGCTTCACCGCCAGGGATCCGAGCGGGACGTTCGTCGCGTCGTATCTAGGCTGAAGCGCGAAGGCTCTCGGCGGGCTCAGGAGCGGGCGAGCGGCAGCTCGACCACGAACGTGGTGCCCTCGCTCTCGATGCTCTCGGCGCGGATTCGACCGTCGTACGCTTCGATGATGCTCCGGGTGATCGCGAGCCCGAGGCCGGTGCCGGCGATCTCCTTCGTCGCCTTGTTATGGACCCGGTAGAACTTGTCGAACACGTGCGGCAGGTCGCGCGCGGGAATACCGATGCCGGTGTCGGTCACCCGGATCGTGATCGTTCCGGCGCCGTCGCCGGGCTCGGCGACCGTCGCGACGATCGTCACGCGCCCGCCGTTCGGCGTGTATTTGACCCCGTTATCGATCAAGTTGATCAGCACCTGGCGAATGCGGCTCGGCACCGCGGAGATCATCGTCTCCTCGGGCAGCTCGGCGTGGAGCTCGATGCTCTTGACCTCCGCGCGCGGCTTGACGAGCCTCAGCGCCTCGCCGATCACCGGAATCAGGTCCATCGGCTCGCGTGCCGCGTCGAGGCCGGCCTCGATCTTGCCGAGGTCCAGCAGGTCGGACACGAGCTCGGCCATGTGCTGTGCGGCGTCGCGGACGTCGCGACAACGTTCCTCGTGATTCTGGTCGCCGGGACCCGCCATCCGCATCAGGTCGGCCATGCCGGCGATGACGGTGATCGGACCTTTCAGGTCGTGGGAGACCGTATTCACGAAGTCGTTCTTCATCTGCTCGAGATTCTTCAGCACGGTGATGTCCCGCAGAATCGCCGCCAGCCCCACCGGCTCGCCGAACGGCGTGGTCACCGCGACGAGGCTCGCTTGCGCGATCCGCCCATCCGGCAACGGCAGCTCCGAGACTCCGGGCCGCGCCGAGGAGAACAGCTCGCGCAGCGGCGCGTGGTCGACGACTTCGAGGAGAGGCCGACCGGTGATCGCGTCGGGGACGAGACCGAGCATCGGGCGCATCGCCGCGTTGGCCAGCAGCACCAGACCCGTTTGATTCATCACGATCACCGCGTCGGCGGTGCTGGCCAGCACTGCGCCCAGGGTGCTGCGCTCGTCGGCCGCGGCTTGATACGCCAGCGAGGTCTCGAGCGCCGCGGATAATCCCGACGCCAGCAGCTGGGCGATGTGCAGATCGTCGTCGCCATAGGTGATCGGCGCCCGGCCGGCGAAGAGCAACGCGCCGAGGACGTCGAGCCCGCGGCGGATCGGTACGACCAGGATCGCCCGCATGCCGGCCTCGGCCAGAACGCCCTCGAGATCGTCGACGCCGTCCTCGGCCGCCAGATCGGTGAGCAGCTGCGGCTTGCCGGTGGCCATCGCGCGCCCGGGGAGTCCCTCGTGCGGCGAGAACACGCGCTGGCTCACCGGTCGCCCGTCGAGTCCAGCGAGCGAGTGCACGAGATAGCCGCCCTTCTCGGCGTCTTGGAGACACACCGCCAGGTAATCGTTGGGCACGGCGGCGAAGGCCTGGTCGGCTAGCGTCTGAAAGAAGTGCGTCGGCACCGGAGAGCGGAACAGCTCGACGAGGATCTCGCTCAGTCGGGTGAGCCGCTCGGCATGGCTGGTGCCGGCGTGATTCATACGGACACCGGCGCCTCGGCGCAGTGAGCGCGCGCGAGCTTGGCGAGCTCGGCGCCGCTGGGGACCGGATCGATCGGGCCGACCACCGTGGCGTGACGGATCACGCCTTCCTTGTCGATGAGGAAGATGCCCTGCTCGTGCGCGGTCATCGCGTGGTGGTGCAATCGCCGTACGAAGTTCCGGTTCATCACGTCGAACCATGCGCCGCGGATCTGGTTGACCGCGTCTCCGTGCGTGAACGCGTGGGCGAAGCTCACGACGGCCGTGCGCGTCGCTTCGAGCGCGCGCCGGTCGCCGAGACCATAGACCGCATAGAGCCGCTTGTCGGGATCGCAGATGAACGGGAACGGCAGGGTCGATTCGCCGAAGTATCGCCGCGCGCTTTCCAGGAGGTTCGGCGCCACCTGGATCACCTCGGTATCGGCCGCGCGGATCTGCTCGTACCCGGCGCGGACGCCGTCCGTGTAAACACGGCAGAACGGGCACGTGAAGCCGCGCGAGAACCAGACGACGACGTTCGACCGGCCCCGGTAGGAGCGTAGATCGACCGTCTCGCCGTTCAGAGACGGCAGCGCGAATCGGGGAGCCGGCTCCCCGATTGAGACTCGCTCCAGAGTCGGTGTCATCACTGTCGTCACAGGGACTTACGGTCTTCACAATCCGCAAGACGCATACCAGAGGATAAATCAAATTATTACAGGCCCTTAGAATTCGATCCTGGGCTGCCGTCCCGGTCAATTTCCGGTTACCTGATCAGAAATCATCCCTTCCGAAAATAGGGCTCGAAACTTCGAGGGTTTCCGGTGAGGGACAGTCCGGCAAGAGGCTGACCAGAGACGTCAGATTTGTCAGGGTTCGCGAGCTGAGCTGGGCCTCGCCGGGATAGCGCCGCGTCTGGTAACTACTTTGTAAATCAACCACTTAACTTCCGGTCCGTCATTGTTAGACGCTCGATCAGCGTTTCCGGCCATGGCTCATCGCTTGCAGCTTTAGGCCCGCCCGGAGGAGTGTGATAGCGTGGCGCTCTGGACGGCAGGAATGTCGCCGACTCTCGAGACCGACACCGATCTCGAAGCT
>JACXTT010006342.1_pt1 | contig 16902 bp, 17 predicted proteins | sample 9270951 | NCBI WGS metagenome assembly JACXTT01 (sample SAMN15532306, study PRJNA645909) | rock metagenome | isolation source: weathered quartz diorite | place: Puerto Rico | collected 2017-06-21 | reverse complement strand
ACCGGCCGATTTCACGCTCGGCGAACAGGCCAAGCAGCGCTCCGTGCACAACAGCTACCTGACGTTTCCGCTGCTCTTCATCATGCTGTCGAATCACTTTCCCGCGACGTACGCGAGCCCGCTCAACTGGCTCGTGCTGTTACTCCTCTTCGTCGCGGGCGCGTCGGTGCGGCACGCGATGATTGGACGCGGGCCCTCGAGCCGCCGGGCACTCGTGCCCGCGGCGCTGGCGCTGGCGGGAGCGATGTTCTTTTCCACCCCAAAAGGGGCCGCAGCGCGAACGCCAGGCGCTGCAGCCGATTCGGTGCCACCCTTCCATGCAGTGCGCGCGGTGATCGTGCAACGCTGCCAGCCCTGCCATTCCCAGTATCAGAGCGACCGCACGTTCGGGCCGGCGCCCGGCGGCGTCACATTCGACACACCGGAAAGCATCACGCGCCTCGCCGCGCGCATCCGCGTGCGGGCTGTCGAAACGAAGACCATGCCGCTCGCGAACAAGACGGGCATGACCGACGAGGAGCGCGCCCTCCTCGGCCGCTGGCTCGCATCCGGCGCTCCGCTCCGCTGATCAGCGACGCGTCAAATCGGCCGTGGGCAGGAAACGTGGCGCTCGCCGCGGCTTGGCAGTCTGTTCGTAGGCGTATGCCAGCTTGATCAGGATCACCTCGGTCCAGGGCTTGCCGATGAACGACATTCCGACCGGTAGCCCGAAGGAATAACCAACGGGCACTGTGATGGTGGGATAACCGGCCACCGCCGCGATGCTCGAGTTGCCGCCCCCACCGGAGCAGTCGCCGTTGACCAGATCGATCAGCCAGGCCGGCCCGCCGGTCGGCGCCACGATCGCATCGAGCTTGTCTTTGGCGAACGTCACATCCACGCCTTCCGCCCGCGATAACCGGCGGCAGTGCGCGAGCGCCTCGATGTAGGCGTCGTCGGTGAGTGGCCCTTTCTCCTGCGCCTGGATGAAGGTCTCCTGACCGAAGTACGGCAGTTCCGTCTCTTTGTGCGCGTCGTTGAAGGCGATCACATCGGCCAGTGTCTTCACCCGACTCGCTGCGCCGAGTCCCGCGAGATACGCGTTCAGGTCGGCCTTGAGCTCGTACAACAGAACGGCGAATTCCTGGTCGCCGTAATCGCGCATGTGAGGAATCTCCACCGGGTCGACCAGGACTGCTCCCTGCGCCTTCAGCACGTCGAGCGCTGCGTTCACCAGGCGGTCGCCTTCCGGTGAGCCGAACGCGGCCCGCACGACTCCGATGCGCGCGCCCTTCAGGCCGTTGGGATCGAGCGCCTTGGTGTAATCGGGAACGGTCGTGGGCGCGGCGGCTGTCGCCGGATCGCCGGGGTCCGCGCCGGCGAGCGCGCCGAGGAGGATCGCGGCGTCGGTGACCGTCCGGCACATCGGGCCCGCCGTGTCCTGGCTGTGCGCGATTGGGATGACGCCGGAGCGGCTGACGAGTCCGACCGTGGGCTTGAGCCCCACGAGTGAGTTGGCGCCCGACGGGCAGACTATGGAGCCGTCGGTCTCCGTGCCGACGCCCACGGCCGCGAAACTCGCCGCGATCGCAGCGCCGGTCCCCGAGCTCGAGCCGCAGGGATTGCGATCGAGCGCGTAGGGGTTCCGGCACTGGCCGCCCCGGCCGCTCCAGCCCGATATCGAATGATTGGAGCGGATATTCGCCCACTCTGAGAGATTGGTCTTCCCGATGATCACGGCGCCCGCGGCTCTGAGCCGCGCGACGAGCGCGGCGTCACGCGGCACCGGGACCCCCGCGAGCGCGAGGGAACCGGCGGTCGTCATCATCCGGTCGGCGGTCGCAATGTTGTCTTTAATCAAAACGGGGATGCCGTGCAGGGGTCCGCGCACGTGTCTTGCTTTCCGTTCGCCGTCGAGCCGGTCGGCGATGCTCAGTGCCTCCGGGTTCGTCTCCAGGACGGCGTGGAGTTTCGGATCCAGCTCTGCGATGCGCGCGAGATAGGCGGCGCAGATCGAGCGCGAGGTGCGCGCGCCGCTGCGCATCGCGTCCTGGAGCTGGGCGATGGTCGCGTCCTCGAGCTCGAAGCTCTGAGCCGGCCCGGAAGAGCCGTTCCCACGCTCCGCCCGCGGGGCTGGAGTCAGGGGGTGAGGACCAACGATCGTGGCAGCGATTCCATACTGAAGGAAGGAGCGCCGACTCAGGCCATCTGGCATGTGTTTCTCCGGTGGGGGCATCCTAGTTTGAGGCGGCCTCCCCATGTGCGCCAGATCACACGTGACGGGGAGTCTTGCGGGAACGCGTCCTTCATGAATCTTGTGGCAACCGTTGAGGGAGCCCTGGGCCTGAGATTCCTGCGCTTTTTCCGATTGGCCAGCATCCGCACGAAGATGCTGATGTTCGCGGTCGTCGCGACGCTGTTGCCGTCACTGACGACCGTCTGGATTTCCTATATCGAAAACAAGCGGGCCCTTCAAGCGAAGGCGTCGGAAGAACTGCTGGGCGTGAGCGCGCAGGCGCTGCGCGAGGTCGATCTCTGGACCAAGGAGCTGCGCTACGACCTGCGCGTGTTCTCGATCTCCTATGAGGTAACCGAGAACCTCGAGCGCATCCCGTTGGTGAACGGCGAGCCGGTCCGTTCCGGGATCTATTTCAAACGGCTCACCGATTATCTCAATTCGGTTCGCGAGCGCTTCCCCGATTACGTCGAGCTCATGGTCCTCGATCATCACGGTCATGTGGTGGCGACGAGTGCCGCGCAGCCACGAGCGGTGCCGCTCCCGCCCAATTGGGCAACGGACCTGACCAAGAACGATTGGGCGCTCAGCGCGCCGTACTGGGACTCGGCGGGCACGCATGCGGAAATGCTCGTGTCGGTCCCGATCGAGTCGGCGCGCCGCGCCGGACGGGACGCCGGCGGCATGCGTCTGTTGGGCGCGCTGGCGTCACGCGTCAACGTGCACGCGATCGCTGACACCTTGAAGCGATTTGCGCCGGGCGAATCGGGACAGATCTATCTGATGACCCGCACGGGCCGGCTCATTGTGAGCTCGCGCGGCAGCTCGCGCGAGCTGATGCATCAGGGCTACGCGCGCGACGCGGCAAACTGGCTCCTGGCACGCGAAGGACGGGCGATCCAGTTCGGCAGCTTCACCGGGGACCGCGTCGTGGGCAGCGTGCGCGTCGTGCCGGCGCTCAACTGGGTAGTGGTGGCGGAGATTCCATCGACCGAGGCCTTCAGCCAGGTGGCGCGACTCCGGAACGTCACCCTCGGCGTCGTCACGCTGCTGCTCGCTGTCGTCGGCGCGCTGGCCTCTCTGCTGAGCCTCTTGATCGTGCGGCCGCTCGACCGCCTGAGGCAGGCCGCGGCGAAGGTGGCCAAGGGGGATCTCGATATCGATCTGCCCGTGACGACGGGCGGCGAAGTCGGTTACCTCACTGAAGTCTTCAACAACATGGTGGCGCGGCTGCGCGAGAGCCGGGGCGAGCTCGAGCGCCTGTCCGTAACCGACGCGTTGACGGGCCTGCACAACCGGCTGCGGATGATGGAGGTCCTCGAGAATGAGGTGCGCCGCTCCCGGCGGCTGCATCACCACTTCTCCGTGGTGATGGCCGACGTGGACCTGTTCAAGCGCTACAATGACGAGCACGGCCATCCCGCGGGAGACGTCGTGCTCAAGCGCGTCGCAGCGATCATGCGCGAGGCGAGCCGCGATGTGGACTTCGTGGCGCGTTACGGCGGCGAAGAGTTTCTCATCATGATGCCCGAAACGGAGATCGAAGGCGCGACCGAGTTCGCGCAGCGGATTCGCAAGAAGCTCGCGGCCGAACGCTTGCCGGTCGGCCATATCAGCTTGAGTCTGGGGGTCTCCGCGTTCCCGATGCACGGCGACGCGCCCGATCAGTTGATCGCCGAGGCGGACGCCGCGTTGTATCTGGCAAAACGCGCCGGCGGCGATCGTGTCGTCGCGGCGGCGCGTCCCAAGGTGCCGGCGAGGTAGGCGCGAGCCTTACTGTCGTCGGTCGATCAGCGTCTGATGGATCCAGCCGGCGCGATCGCTCTCATCCCTGATGCGCACCCATTGATCCACGTAGGAGTAAGCGACGATCGGCACGCCGGTCTCCAGCGTGAACAGCACTTTGAAGCCGGCGCCCGGCCCTTCGCGCACGTTGGCGCGGCCCGTTGTCTCCAGCCGCAGCGGTAACGCGAACGGCACTTCGCCCCGGCGCGTCGCCGAGCGGTCGTCGCTGGCGACGCGCCCCCGCCCGGCCGCCGCGGCGTTCTTCGCTTCCGTCGCGAGATAGAGGGCGCCGGCGTAGTTCTGCTGGTCGAACTCCGTCGTGGCAAGCTGCAAAAGTTGACGGCCCTGTCCGTACTCGGGCGACGGTGGCGAGTTGTTGCCATTCGCGGTGCGCAGCGCCTGCAGCGCGATCTCGGCCTCGGCCATGCCGGACGCCGCCTCGGCCCGAGTCGCAAGTGATTGCAGTTTCGCCATGGCCCGCACGACCTCGTGCCGCGCATCATCGAGCCGGCTCTGCAGCTCGTCCACCTGGGCTTCCTGCTCGAGGACTCTCAGCTCAAGGCGCGCGGCGCGCTGCTCGAGCGCGGTGTCGCGCACCACGGGCGGCCGCTGTGTCACACGCGCGGTGTCACGCGGCGCCCGGACCGGCGGCGGATTGGAAGAATGATGCGGCCAACAGGCCGCGCTGAGCAGCGCGACCAGAGAGAGAAGGGGGCGCATAGGGCGACTAAGTTGCATCGCGACGAGCGTTCGTTCAACCGCGTGCAACTATTGACTTGGGTTTGCCCTCTGGGGCTCGTGCGAACAGATGGCACGCATTACTGGTACCGCGAAGTGGTTCAACGACGCCAAGGGGTTCGGCTCAGGCCGCCTCGCCGTCCGGCGTCTGATCCTCCTCCGGGCCGCCGAGCATCGGCGGATGCTCGTAGACCACCGGAGGCGAGCAGGTGCATGGCGTGGGTTGCGGAACCGCGAACTGGGCGCTGGCGCGCGGCGGCCGATACTCGATGGTCGCGACGTCCTGGATAATTCCGCCACAAAAATGGCAGTGAATCTGGGACACAGGGCCACCCTCCCCTTTGGGCGCGGGAGCGCCCCCTACCATTCACCCGAGACCCCCGAATACGCAACTTTTTGGTTCCAAACCGGGCGCTCCATGCCCGTGCCGAGGGTTAGACGCCAATTTTCGCGCCTCATCCCAAAGAATGAGGCAGGAACCTTCCCGCGCGACTTGACTAATACCTTGGGAACCGGCCAAGCTACGTGCCCAACCTCGTAGCTCGCCCCAGAACGAGGGCCGTCAGCAACAATGACAAAAAAAATCCAAATCCTCGTCATCGAAGACAATCGCCTGCTGCGTGATGGTCTCGCGGCACTCCTTGATTCTCAAACCGAATTCAAAGTTGTGGCATGCGCCGAGGGTGGCTCGGCGGCGCTGTCGCGACTGCAGGAGTCCAAGCCCAACGTCGTGCTGGTGGACGCCGCGCTGGGTCGCAACCGCAGTCAGCGCCTGGTCGAGAGCATCAAAGAGGCGGCGCCGCATTGCCGCATCATCATGATGGACATGCTGCCGGAGGAGGAAGACATCATCGACTTTATCAAGCGCGGCGCGAATGGCTTCATCGCGAAGGACGCCGCACTCGAAGAGCTCGTCAATACGATCCGCCAGGTCGCCAACGGCGGCGACGTCGTTCCCCCGGCGCTGACCGGTACGCTGCTGTCCCATATCGCGAAACAGGCGTCAGTGCTGCGCAACACGCCGATGATGGCATCGGTCCGCATGACGAAGCGCGAGCAGCAGATCACCGATCTGATCGCTGAGGGGCTGAGCAACAAGGAGATCGCGCAGCGGCTCAACATCGCGACCTACACGGTGAAGAGCCATGTGCATAACATCCTGGAAAAGCTGGCGCTGCACAGCCGCCTCCAGATCGCCGCGCACGCGCACAAGAAGACGCCCCCGAAGGGCGACCGCAGGAAATTCGTCCGCTAGATCAGCCCGGACGCCCGATCCAGAAAAAGCCGGAGGAATAAAATGAAACGCGCCGTCTTCCTTCTCGTCGCGAGCGCGGCGGTTGCCGGCTGCGCGCGCAATCCGGCGACGGGCAAAAACGAGTTGATGCTCGTCAGTGAGTCGCAGGAAATCCAGCTGGGGCAGCAGGCCGACAGCGGGGTCATCGCGTCCATCGGCCTCTATCCCGATCCCGCATTGCAGTCCTACCTCGGCGATCTCGGGAAGCAACTCGCTGCCACGTCAGAGCGTCCGAACCTGCCGTGGACATTCCGCGTGGTGGACGATCCTGCGGTCAACGCGTTCGCGATCCCGGGCGGATTCGTGTACGTCACGCGCGGCCTCTTGACGCACGTGACGACGGAGGCGGAGCTCGCGACGGTCGTGGGCCACGAGATCGGCCACGTCACGGCGCGTCACACGGCGCACGCGATGTCCGAGCAGCAAGTCGCCGGCCTGGGCCTCGCCATCGGCAGCATCGCCAGCTCGCAGATCGCGAAGTATGCCGGCGTCGCGAGTCAGGCCATGGGGGTCCTGTTCCTGAAATTCTCGCGCGACAACGAGAACACGGCCGATGCGCTGGGCGTCCGGTATTCGCGCCGGGCGAATTACGACTCGCGCCAGATGATCAACTCACGTCGGTCCTGGCGCAGACGAAGACAGACTTCGCCGGTGCGACCGTCAACCGCGACGGGTACCTGCGGCGGCTGGACCGGATCATCTATGGAGCAAACCCGCGCGAGGGCTTCTTCCGGGGCACGGAGTTCTACCACCCGGACCTCCGTTTCCGGATGACGTTCCCCAACGGCTGGCAGACGTTCAACAGCAAGCCTGCCGTCGCGGCGCAGAGCCCGAATCAGGACGCGATCATCGAAGTGACACTGGCGCAGGGGTCCAATGCCGATCAGGCGGCCCAGTCGTTCCTGTCGTCCCCAGGCGTGCAGGCGGGCACGGTGACACGCGCGAACATCAACGGGCTGACGGCGGCACAGGCGCCGTTCGCAGCGACGACCCAGAACGGGACGCTGCAAGGCCAGGCGGTGTTCATCCAGTATGGCAACGACGTGTATCAGCTGTTGGCATACGGTCCCGACGCCAGCTGGTCGGCGAATCAGGCGGTGGCGCAGCGCGCGTTGTCCAGCTTCGGACCGTTGAACGATCCCGCGATCCTCGGCTTGCAACCGCAGCATGTCACGCTCATTACGCTCGACCGGCGCGCCACCATCGCCGAGCTCGCGCGGCAGCGTCCGGCGCCCGTTTCCCTAGCTACGCTCGCGCTCATCAATCAGGTCGATGCGAACACGCCGCTCGAGCCCGGACGCATCGTGAAATGGGTGGTCGGCCAGCCGCTGCCGTAACCTCCTAGCAATCCAGATCTGGATTTCGGACACTCATTTGGAGAAATCGACGCGGGGCGTTTCCGCGGCGCCTGGTGTCTGCAGCTCGAAATACAGCCGCGGTTTCTTTCCAAGCACCTTTGCGGTCAGAACCTGCGGAAAGCGGCGAATGTACGCGTTGTAGGCATTCACGCTATCGTTGTAGTCCTGACGAGCGACGGCGATTCGGTTCTCCGTGCCTTCGAGCTGATCCTGGAGCGCGCGGAAGTTTTCATTCGATTTGAGCTGTGGATAGTTCTCCGCGATGGCGATCAACCGTCCCAGCGGCGCGGTGAGCGCCGCGTTGGCCGCCGCCATCTGCTGAAGATCGCCGCTTTGGACCGCGCCGGCGAGCTTGGCACGCGCCTCAGCGACTTGGATGAAGATCGTCTGTTCCTGCTTCGCGTACCCTTTCACGGTCTCCACCAAGTTCGGAATCAGGTCCGCGCGGCGCTGCAACTGCACTTTGATCTGGGATTCGGCGGCGTTCACCTTCTCATCCATCGTCTGAATCGTGTTGTAGCCGCAGCCGGCGACCAGGGCGAGTACCAACGGAAGAGCGAAAGCGGTCCGGCGTCGATGCGCGTTCACGAAGGGTTCCTTTCCAAACGGTTTACGTACTCCGCCGTGCGCTTCACCGCATCGAGATACGCGGCGGGCTCGGTGAGTCCATGCTGTGCGAATCCTATCAGGGCAGCCGCGTCGCGCTCCAGAGCCGCCGAATCCGCTGGCGGCTTGCGGCCTGCGAGCCGCAGCACCGCGCGCAGCATCGTCAAGAAGCCGCCGCGCGTGCCCCGGACGACCTCGGCCAAACGCTTGGGGCGATTCCAGTCGGCTACGTACGCCTGCCGCAGATGCACCACCTTCCCCATGAGCTCCTGCTCGAGCTGCCGCCGCACGTCCTCACGACGGACGCTGATACCCGTCCACGGGTTTCGACCGGCCAGGACACGGTGCGCTTCGCGGATGTCCTCATACTCGATCGGGAATGCATCAGCGGCATCGTGCCACTCCTCGTCGGTCAGGACGAGCGGCGGTGGGTGCTTGGCGCCGACCCAATCACGCACCGCCGCGCCGAGGCGGGCGAACAGATCGGCATCGACTCGATCCACGAGCAGCAGGGTGTTCATCGCCGACGGCTCCCCGCTCCTCGCGGCGGATCCGTAGAGCAGCAGCGTCACGAGCCGCGGGCCGATGGCCTCGGCGACCCGGGTCGCGAACGTTTCCAATGTCATGCGCGCCATATCAGAATCTTCCTCCCGCACCGCCGCCCGAGAAGCCGCCTCCACCCCCGAATCCGCCAAATCCACCACCGCCGCCGCCACCGCTCCATCCACCACCGCCACGGCTCTGGCTCAAGCCCCAAAGAACCCACCACAGGATGCGGCCTCGCGTGACGGCCAGGAGAAAAATGATGAGACCAACAATCCAGAACACGGGAATCCCGGCGCCGGGTCGCTCGCGCAGTATTCTCCCAACCGGGTTAGCAGCCGGACCCGTCAGGGTGACGCCGAACTCGGCTGAGAACGCCTGCGCGATGAGGTCGACGCCGAGCGACAGCGCCTGCCCGTAATCTTCGGTGGCCAGCACGGGCAGCATCGCGTCGCGGATTCGACCCGCGCGCGCATCGGGAAGGAACCCCTCGGCGCCGCGTCCGGTGGCGATGAAGACGTCCCCCGTCCCGCGCTGGTGATTCCTGCGGGGCACGAGCAGCACGACCACGCCCAGGTTCTTCTTGGGATCACCAGCCTCGCCTTTGGCGCCCACGCCCCATTGCCGCCCGATCTGTACCGCCACATCGCTGGCCGCGCGGCCGTTGATGTCGGGAAGTGTGACGACCGCGATTTCTCCTCCCGTCTTTTCACGCACTTCCTGGATCACGGCTTCCATATGACGGACGGAGGCAGAATCGAGGACGCCCGCGAAGTCATTGACGAAACCGCGCGGCGGTGGAACGGAGATTTGGAGGAGTAACGCGAGAAGGATCAGCGCTTCACCGGATCGAGAGATAAGATTGAGCGCAATATATGCGCTTCGCACCGCGCCTGCGCGCAATCGTTAGACAGCGCTGCCCGGTCTGTCGGGAGGGCAAGATGTTCTCGGGACGCTTCACGATGAACCCTACCTGCCCGGTCTGTGGGCACCGCTTCGAGCGCGAGCAGGGATTCTTTCAGGGCGCCATGTACGTGAGTTGGGTCCTGGGTGTCACGTACCTGGCCGTGCTCGCGATTCTGGCGCAGCTGCTGCTCGTGCCGCGCATCGGAATCGTCTGGGCCGTGCTCTGCGTAGTGATGATCCACATGCTCTGCGTTCCCATCATCTTCCGGTACTCGCGCGTGATCTGGGCGCATCTGAACGTCGCCCCCACGCCATGACGCTGCTCGCGGTCGTTCTGCTCATCGGCTTGGGACTCGCCGGGCTGGCGATGATCCCGCTCGGGCTTCCGGGATTGTGGGTGATGGTGGGCGGGATTCTCGCCTACGGCTGGCTCACCGACTTCCGAACCGTCGGCGTGGCCACCATCGCCTTCGTGCTCGGGCTCGCGTTCCTCGGTGAAGTCATCGAGAACTGGATTGGCTTCCGCTCTGCCAAGCGCTATGGCGGGTCCACGCGCTCCGGCTGGGGCGCGCTGATCGGGGGATTGATCGGAGCGGTGATCGGCGTGCCCGTCGCCGTCGTCGGCAGCGTCATAGGCGCATTCATCGGCTCGTTCGCGGGCGCAGCCCTGTTCGAGTACAGCTACTCGCGACATGCGGGCGTTGCAACGCGGGCGGGCTGGGGCGCCGTGGTGGGTCGGGCGGCAGGGGCCGCCATGAAGATCGCGCTCGGTCTCATCATCGCCATCATTGGGATCTTTTCCGCACTATCGTAACCGACGCACAACGATCCCCACGTGTATTCGGATGGCCGAGAATTGGATCGCCCCGACTTGTTCCTGGGGTTAGCCCGTTTGACGGAATGAGGGTAACGTGGGCGGCGTGAAGAGCACTTGGCTTGTGTTGGTCTGGCAGCTCTTGCCGCTTGCGACTGCGCCAGCACAGCGCCAGCCGAGTCACAGCATCCGCTGGTGGGAAGCGGCGATCGCCGTCGGTGCGATTGGCACCGTGAGTGTGTTCGATCGGCGCGCGGACGATTGGGTGCAGGCGCGTCGTTCGCCGCACAGCGATGGGGTGGCGCGCGTGCTCCGCGCCGGCGGAGAACCGGCGCTCGTCTTTGGCGTCGCGGGCGGCTTGTTGGCGACCGGTCTCATCAGCGGCCACAAAGACCTGGAGCGGAGCGGCGGCCGAGTGCTCGCTTCGGTGGTCACGGCGGGAGTGGCTACAGTCGCAATCAAGCGGATCGTCGGCCGGTTTCGTCCCGCCGACGCCCGTGACCAATACGTCTTCAGACCCTTCTCCGGCCACGACGCGTTCCCGTCCGGACACGCGACGGTGGCGTTCGCGCTGGCGTCCTCTCTGGCCGAGGAGATCCAGCGGCCGTGGGCGAGTGCGTTGCTGTACGCGGGGGCGAGCGGCACCGCGTGGTCGCGCCTCAACGATCACAAGCACTGGCTGTCGGACGTGCTGGCCGGCGCGGCGGTCGGGATAACAGCGGCCAAGGTTCTCAAGGGCCGCTGGCGCATCTTCGGCCTCGGCCCGCCCCGATTCCTGGCAACGCGTCTCGAGTGGCGCGCTACGTTCTAACGGGCTTCGACCAAGTCGCTCGCAACCGCGGCGAGGCGGTTGGCGAGGTTCTCGAGCTCGCGTGCCCGCCGCTTGCTGATGCGCCCATACACGGTGCGGGCGGTGAGGTATGTGACGCCGAGCCACGCCGGAATGATGGCGACAATCGCTGGTCCGACGAGATGTAAGGCGCCGACGCCAACGCCAATGATCGGACCCATGCCACCGCCCCCCATGCCTCCGCCAATGCCCCCAAATACCGCCCCGACGAGTTGATTGAGACTTTCCTGAACCGTGATGCGCGTTTGCCCGCGGCGCACGGAGACGGCGACCTCCATGTCGCGGCGAACGGCCGGGCCGCGCGCGATCATCCACGAAAAGGATCGTCCGAACTGGCTCACCATCCCCGGGTTTCTCATCACGCGGCGAATCTCGTCCACCATCGTGGCATACTCCGACTCGGGCAGCTCGCCTTCGACGACGCGCTCGAACAGGATCTCGGTCGGGCCGGAGACCCAGCGATTAATGCGGTTGGGCGCCAGAGAGCCCGGCGCTACATAGGGAGCCTGGAGTGACTCCGCCGCGGCGCGCACAACCTGGGGCGCAACGCCTACCTCGCCGGCTAAGGCCTCCACACCGCCGATGGTCATCGACCCGGACGCAGTCTTGTTCGATGCCTCGAGCTCCGTCGCGCGTTTGACGATTTCCTGCACTTCGTCCTTGTCGTAACGCCGGCGGGGACCCGAGCCGCCTCGAGATAGCTCGTCGATCAGCGCCGCCGTAGTGGCGGTGCGCTGATCGTGCCGGATCGCCAGACCGCGCACGAGCGCGCCTTCGATCTTTGCACCGACGCTCGTCAGCCGGGTGCGGTGGCTCGCGGACGCCTCGAGGAACCGCCCGGCGCGCACGGCGTCTTCGGTCGGCCAGCGCCCCGGGACGTCGCCGACGAGCATCTCGTACACGACGACTGCGAGGCTGTAGACGTCGGTACGCTCATCCAGATCCGCGAGACCTGCGGCCTGCTCGGGACTCATATAGCCGGGTGTCCCCACAGGGAAGCCGGTGCGTGTCAGGTTTGCGCCGCCGGCAGTGCTGACCGCCTTCGCGATCCCGAAATCCGCCACGATCGGGTGTCCCTGCGAGAACAGGATGTTTTCCGGCTTGATGTCGCGATGCAGCACGCCCATGCGATGCGCGTATGACAACGCATCCGCCACCGGCTCGGCGATCGCCAGGGCCTGCTCCTGCGACAGGGCGCGCCGGGGTGGTCCCTCGAGCTGCTGGCGCAGCGAGCCGCCGTCGATGTACGGCATGACGTAATAGAGGAAGCCGCCCGCTTCCCCCGAATCGTGCAGCGTAAGGATATGCGGGTGCTGCAGCCGCGCTGCGATCTGAATCTCTTTGAGGAAGCGCTCCACGCCGAGGAATGCCGCGAGCCCCGGGAGGAGCACCTTCAGGGCGACGGCCCGGTAGTGCTTCTTGTCGTCGGCGAGATACACCGTCGCCATTCCGCCGCGGCCGAGCACGCGCCGCAGCGCGTACCGATCGGCGAGCGCCGCTTCGAGATCGGCCGGGATCTCTACGGTCTGGTCCACGCGGAGAAGTTACGCGGCCTCGGCCGCTTTGGTTACGACGGCCCGGGACTCGTCGTACTCCCCTTCCCAACGGGCCATGACGACGGTCGCCAGGCAGTTGCCGATGAGGTTCACGGTTGTCCGCGCCATGTCCATCAGTACGTCGACCCCCAGCAGCACGACCGCCGCTTCCGCCGGCAGGTGAAAGGAGGCGAGCGTACCAGTCAGAATCACGAGGGCGGCACGCGGCACGCCCGCGACGCCTTTGCTCGTCAGCATCAACGTCACCATCATGAGCAATTGTTGGCCGATCGTCAGCGAAATGCCGCCTGCCTGTGCCGCGAAGAGCGATGCGACCGAGAGATACAGCGTGCTGCCATCGAGGTTGAACGAATAGCCCGTGGGCATCACGAACGCGACGATGCGGCGCGGAACGCCGATCGCTTCCATCTGCTCCATCGCTTTCGGCAAAGCCGCCTCCGATGAAGCGGTCGAAAACGCGATCAGCGCCGGCTCCTTCACGGCCGCGACGAATCTGCCCAGCGGCACCCGCGCCAGTCGTGCGACGGGGAGCAAGACTACGAGCCCGAACACGACGAGCGCGATGTAGAGCGTGAGGACGACGAGGCCGAGGCTCTGCAGCAGTTGGAACGCCCCCTCCGGGCCGCCGTGCTTCACCACTGCCTGGCCGACGGTGAACGCCAGCGCGGCGGCAACGCCAAACGGCGCGAACTTCATGACGACGCCGGTGAATTTGAACATCACCTCCGCCACGGCCTCACAGAATCCCAGCATCGTCTCCTGCGCTCGGCCGCGCACCTGCGACAGCCCGATCGCGAACAGCACCGACCAGAAGACGATCTGCAACATTTCGTTGTTCGCCGCCGCATCGAAGAAACTCTGCGGCACGATGTGCTCGAGCACACTCGAGAACGTGACCTTGCCTCCCGCCGCGACTGCGCTGGCGGCGGTCTCGGGAGATACGAGCGACACTCCGACGCCCGGTCTCAGGACGTTGACGGCGAGCAAACCGATGAACAGGGCGAGGGTCGTGACGACTTCGAAATAGACGATCGACTTCAGGGCGAGCCGGCCGACGCGCTTCATGTCGTCGCCGTGTCCGGCGATGCCGACGACCAGCGTCCCGAAGATGAGCGGCACGATGATCGATTTGATCATCCGCAAGAACGTGGTGGAGATCGGGCTGAGCGAGACGGCGAATCGCGGAAAGAGCACACCGATCAACACGCCGGCCACCATGGCCACGATGATCCACTGCGTGAGGGTACGGCGACGGAGGAAGGTCCACATAGGGCGGCAGAAGGATAACCGCCCGAAAACGAGACTGGCTAGCGGCGGCGTGCCTTCCGCTCGGGCTGCTCCGGGCGTAGCGTACGGCATGGGTGCTGACATCCGGGCAGTGGTCGCCGAGGTGGCGGATCGGCTGCGGCGGCGGGGGATCCCGCTGAGTGGGCACGAGCGGCCCGAGGATCTGGCCGATTTACTCGCGGCTGTCGAGCGGTTCGAAAAAGTGGTTGAGGCGCGCGGCGGCGACCTGATGGTCGACGATCTCAACAGCTCCCAACCCGACGATCCGCATTTTGTCCTGCCGGCGCGGATGCCCGACGAACCGGTGCGTGATTACGTCGCGCGAATCGACGCCGCCACCACGAGCGTCCGGCACCACCCAGACATCAACGCTTGATGAAGGTGCCGCGCCGCAGCTCGTCGTAGGCGTGCTGCAATTCCTCCTGCGTATTCATCACGATCGGCCCCTGCCAGGCGACAGGCTCCTCGAGCGGCTGCCCTGACACCAGCAAGAATCGCATCCCCTGCTCTCCCGCCTGCACCGTGATCTCGTCGCCCGAATCGAACAGGACCAGCGAACGGTTCCCCGTTTCGTGGGGACTCTCGCTGCCGGCATCGCGGCCGCTGGCGGACACGCGGTCGGTCCGTACGCCCTGCGGCGCCGAGGCGGCGCGGAACGAACCAGCGCCTTCGAAGACGTAGGCGAACGCGTGGCATGACGATTCCACGGGGATCGTTTTGCGCACGCGCGGCGGAATCCAGACGTCGAGATAGCGGGGGTCGGCGGCTACCCCTTCGACCGGGCCGCGCTTGCCCCAGAAATCGCCCGCCACGACGCGCACGCGGGTGCCGTCGTCGTCCACGACCTCCGGAATCTCCCGTGCCTTGATGTCCTGGTAGCGGGGATCGGTCATCTTCAGTGTGCGCGGGAGATTGGCCCACAGCTGGAAGCCGTGCATGCGGCCGCGCTCGTCGCCCTTGGGCATCTCCTGGTGGAGAATGCCGCTGCCGGCGGTCATCCACTGCACGTCCCCGGCGCCCATGGTGCCCTTATTGCCGAGGCTGGCACCGTGGTGCACGCTGCCGCTCAGCACGTACGTGATCGTCTCGATGCCGCGATGCGGATGCCACGGAAAACCGGGGAGGTAATCCTCTGGGTGTTCATTGCGGAAGTCATCGAGGAGCAAGAACGGGTCGAAGTCGCTGGTTTTCCCGAAACCGAAAGCGCGCCGGAGTTTGACACCGGCGCCTTCGAGCGTGGGCAGCGACTGGGAGATCGATTTGACGGCGCGGATCGACATGGAACGACTCCTGAGGGAGCGGTGGTTACGGGGACGGTAACCAGCTCGTTCCCTCAGGAGTTCCCTAAAACCCCAGCCAGTACGTCATCTTGACGAGGAAGATGTTCTCCGACGGGCCCTGGAGCAGCGCGCTCGCATCGTCACTGAACTGAATGTTCCCGCGCGCCAGGTCCGGGATCTGGCTGCTGCGCGTCCACACCACGAAGAGCGTCGATCCCGGCCGATACTCCCAGCGCAGCACTGCGTTCCCACGCAGCGACCGGAACGTGAAGGTCGGGTCCTGGAACCGGAAGGTCGGTGACCCGCTGAGTGTGTCCCCATCCGCATCGAGCAGAATCCTTGCGGGTTGGGTTGGATCTGCATTGGGGGTGCGGATGTACGTGCCGAAGTCCCGTCCATACTCGAGCCGGCGTGCCGAGCGCGGGGCCGCGAACTCGTTATAGCGGGAGAACTGGCCCGACGCGATCAGCGGCTGTATGAACAGCTCGAGCGTCAGCGTGGGCGAGAACGTCACGTTGAACCGCGTGTCCATCGATACCGAATTCTGCGTCAGGTGTGCGAATACATAGCGCTTGCGGTAGAACAGCGCATAAGTGGAATCGTCGTAGCTGCCCACGAACTGGGTACCGGTCTCCGAGTGACTGCTCGACGGACCCAGGGAAATGGACACATTCGAGCGCGGTCGCAGCTGCAGCGAGAGACTGAACGAATGATCGCAGTCGCCATCGCTGTTGCAGGCCCGGTCGGCATTGAAATTCCCGGAGATTTTCTTCCGTGAATCGGTCTGCACGCCGACGTTGAAGTAGTTGAGCGCCGGCCGCCGCACCACCGGGCCGCCGCGCGTCAACCGGTCGTCGAACACGCTGGGCCGGTGAATCCAGAATCCGGTCAGCCACCAGTAGCTCAACGTCTGGAGCTGCGCGAACGTCTGGACCTGCCTGTCGGTGAGGTCGCCGTCGAAGTTGTATCCCTGCTGCCCACCCGCAATCAGATAGAGCTGCCGGTACCATTTGGTCGGTTTGGTCCAGATAGGGAAAATGTTGGCCGACGTCCACCAGTAGTCGGCCCGCGAGAAGAACGCGATGTCGTTGTTGTTGAACGCCGGCGTGCGAAAGTTGGTGGAGACCTCCCAGAGCCAGTGGCCCGATTCCTTCGCCATCCGCGCGTAGCCGCCGAGCCCCCGCATCGACGTGCGGGGACGCAAGGCGTCCGCGGTGTCGGACCGGTCCGGCCGCTGGAAGAAATGCGCAGAGCCGAAGCGGATCCGGCGCATCGCCGCCGTGTCTCCTGCGACGTCGGTGCCCGCCAATTGCGCCATCAGGTGAATAGTGCGCTTGCTCCACCACGAGTCCGTGCCGATGCCGAAGGCCTCGGCGTGATGGGACAGCCGGCTGGCGACATAGGGATCGCCGAGATCCCGGTAAACGGACGTCGCCATCGCCTTGATCTGGGTGGCGCCGCCCCGCAGATCCTTGGCCACGCGGGACGCGAAGTAGTTGGTCATCGGCTCGACGGTGAACTGCCCGCGTGTGCTGTCCGTAAACTGTACGGGTGCGCGCTCGTGCCGGGTGACGCCATCGAGCGCACCAATGGACCAGCCGGACGGCGTACGTCCCGTGAGCTTTGCGGCTCCGAGAATCGTGGAATTCTCGGGCATGTCCGCGAATTCG
>JACXTT010006341.1_pt1 | contig 16903 bp, 18 predicted proteins | sample 9270951 | NCBI WGS metagenome assembly JACXTT01 (sample SAMN15532306, study PRJNA645909) | rock metagenome | isolation source: weathered quartz diorite | place: Puerto Rico | collected 2017-06-21 | reverse complement strand
GGCCGCCCCGATCTTGCGGGTGAGCTCCTCCGGCGCGTGCACGTGCCGACGTTGCTCATCGTGGGTGGAGCGGATACCGAAGTGCTCGCGCTCAACCGGGCCGCGCTCGCCAAACTGGGCGGGATCAAACGGCTGGTGGTCGTTCCCGGTGCGACGCACTTGTTCGAAGAGCAGGGGGCGCTCGACCAGGTGGCGGGGCTTGCGGCGTCATGGTTCCGGCTGCACCTCGGTGAGGCGCCCGCCGCCCGATCGGCGTAGGTAAGAGGAACGCTGTGTTCGGCACTCGGATTGAGCTGTTCAAGCTGTTCGGGATCCCGCTCCGCCTCGATACCAGCTGGTTCATCGTGGCGGCGCTGATGGTCTGGTCACTCGCTACGGGCGCGTTCCCCTACATGCACCCGGGCCTCTCGCCGGCGACGTATTGGGTCATGGGAGCGGCCGGCGCCATCGGGCTGTTCACCTCGATCGTGATTCACGAGTTCTTCCACGCCATGGTGGCGCGTCGGAATCAGATCCCCATGCGGGGGATCACGCTCTTCATCTTCGGTGGTGTGGCCGAGATGGGGGCCGAGCCTGCTAGCGCGCGGGCGGAGTTGCGGATGGCCGCGGCGGGGCCCTTTGCGAGCATCGCGCTCGCGCTCATCGGGTTCGGGCTGAGCGACGCGGTGCGCGGGCTCTGGCCGGCGCCGGTGGTGATGGTGATCGAGTATGTCGCGCTCCTGAACGGCGTCCTCGCCGGCTTCAACCTGCTGCCGGCATTCCCGCTCGATGGCGGTCGGATCTTCCGCGCGGCGCTCTGGACCTGGAAGAAGGATCTGGCGTGGGCCACGCGTGTGGCTTCGCGCACGGGCTCCGCGTTCAGCCTGATGTTCATGGCGGCGGGAGTGGTCGCCGTGCTCCTCGGCAACCTGGTGAGCGGGATGTGGTGGGTCCTGATCGGGCTATTCCTGCGACGCGCCTCGACGGCGTCGTATCAGCAAGTGCTGCTGCGCCGTGCGCTCGCGGGAGAGCGAATTAGCCGCTTCATGACGTCGAACCCCGTGTCCGTGCCGGCCGGGACGACGGTCGCGGATCTCGTCGAGTCCTACATCTATAAGTATCACCACACGCTGTTCCCCGTCGTGGACGACGGGCGGCTGCTCGGTTGCGTGACCACGCGACAGGTCAAGAGTTTGCCGCGCGACGAGTGGCCCCGGCGAACCGTCGGTTCGCTCGGCACGACCTGTGGGCCGGACAACACGATCGGCCCCGACACGGACGCGCTCGAGGCGATCGCTGTGATGCGCCGCTCGGGCCAGCCGCGCCTGATGGTCGTTGAGGGCAACCGGCTCGTCGGTATCGTGACGCTCAAGGACTTGCTCGAGTTTTTCGCGCTAAAACTGGAGCTGGAACCATGAGAACACATGCGATGACGACGCCCGTGCTCGAGGTCATGACGCGGGCTCCGGTCACGGTGACCCCGCCGACCACGGTGGGCGACCTGATGGCGCTGTTCGATCGGCACAATTTCAACGCGTTTCCTGTCATCGACCACGCAGGCCTGCTCTGCGGGATCGTCACCAAGCTGGACGTGCTGCGGCTGCTCCGCCCCGACTGGGGCCTTGAGATCCCCGACTCCCGTACCCTGTCGTCGGCCAGTGTGGCCGACATCATGCGACACGGCGTGGTGAGCGTCGAGCCGGAGGACCCGATTGCCGCGACCGCGGACCTCATGGTCGAGACGCGGCTGCACAGCCTACCCGTCGTGCAGCGCCGCGGCGGCGGGCCCGAGCTCGTGGGCATCGTGTGTCTCGGCGACCTGCTGCGAGGGCTGCGCTTCGAGCTGGTAGAGGCGAGAGATGCGGTCCGGGAAGGGGGAAAGCGATGAACATGTCAATGCAAACGTTGGGCGGCGGACAGCGGGCGTTCCGCGACCGTGACGACGCGGGAGACGCGCTGGCAGCGCGGCTGGGACAGTATCGCGGGACCGATGCGTTGGTGCTGGGTCTGCCGCGCGGCGGCGTCGTGGTGGCGGCGCGGCTGGCCGGCTGGCTCGACGCGGAGCTCGACGTGCTCGTTGCGCGCAAGCTCGGCTCGCCCATCTCCGCCGAGCTCGCGATCGGCGCGGTGACCGCCAACGGCGGCCGGTTCTTGAACGCCGATGTGATCCAGGAGCTCGGCGTGTCTGAGCCGTACATCACCGCCGTCACCAAGGTGCAGCAGGCGGAGGCACGGCGCCGCGAGAGACTATTCCGAGGTGATCGGCCCCGGCCGCAGATCGCCGGTCGGACTGTCATCCTGGTCGACGACGGCCTCGCTACTGGCGCAACCATGCGGGCCGCTGTGTCCTCGGTGCGCAAGCAGGCGCCTGCGCGGGTGATTGTGGCCGTGCCGGTGGGCTCGCCTCAAGCGTGTGATACGCTGCGCAGCGAGGCAGACGAAGTGATTTGCCTGCAGGAGCCGGAGGACTTCGGAGCCGTCGGCATCTGGTACGACCATTTCGAGCAGACGGAGGACAGCGAGGTCAAGGAGTTGCTCGCGGAGGCCGATATGCGCCTCCGCGAGGTGCGTTGACCTGGGTGCGGGGTCGCGCTAGGCGGGAACCTTGGGCTGCTGCTTGCTGAGGAGCCGCTTGATCGCCGCTGTCTCCCGGGTGAGCAGGTCGAGGACGTCGTCCAGGGTGAGAATTCCGGCAACGCGGCCGCCCTCGCCTATCACGATGAGTCGCCGCGTGCCCGCGTCGGCCATCTTCGCCAGCGCCTCCTCGACCGGTGTGTCGTCGCTCACTGAGTGCACCGGCGTCGTCATGATTTCCGACACCAGCGCGTCATCGGAGTTGCGGTTCTCCGCGACGCACCTGATCGTGATGTCTCGATCGGTGATCAGCCCGACCGCCCGGCTTCCCCGGTCCTCCTTCAGGACGACGAGCGTCCCGACGTCGTATTCCGCCATGCGGCGGGCCGCGGCCCGGATGCTTTCATCGGGCGAGGCCGTCGCCATGATGCGACTGCAAATCCGTCCCGCTGACATGATTGCCTCCTTGATGGGTGCCGCAAAGTCGTCACGTGACGGTGAAAGGACGCTGAGACGCGTGGGAAACTCCCTCCGGCCTGAGCGTCGTCGGGCCGCTGGTGTATCGTGAAGAAACTTGCACGGTGGATTCCTTACGGCTTCATGGTCGGAGCGTATGTTTAGCAGAGTTTCTCCGGGTGAAGCGGGGAGGCTTCAGGACCGGCAACGGAAGCGGAGCCGATGATCCGGTGATCACATCATCTGGAGCGGTGAGACCCATCGCGAGTCTCACCCACGGCGGAGTGGCGCTCCGACGTGCAGTGCAAGAGGTCGATCCGCGATTCGACCGACTCGCAGCGCCCGCATCGGCGAACCATGGAGCTCGTCAAGCTTCATGGGGATGGAAGCCAGAGCTCCCAAGGCCAAACCGCAAACGCAACAGTTAGGCGGTCGCCGCGGGAAGAAGAACGGGGGAGTAAATTCCTCGACTCCGGGTAGCCGATGCGTCGGGCGGCCCGCACTCAACAAAGAGGCGGGCTGCCCGTTTTTTTTCTTGGCCTCAGTCCCGGGGGCGCCAGTCGCGGAGAATCCCCTCCAGATCGATATTGGGCGCGATGAGGCAGATGTGTCCGTGGCCTAGGAGAACGCGGACACTCGCGCCGCGCACGTGCGCCGCCATGTGGCGCGCCTGCTCGACCGACGGTACGAGATGGTCGCGCTCGGAGGCGAGGAACAAGGTGGGAGCCCGAATCTCGCCCAGGCGGTCGCGCACGTCGTACCGCGTGAGGATCCCGAGACGCCCCAGGTACCCGGCGCGAGTCGTCTCGGCCGTCAGCTCCATGAAGCGGCGGATCTCGGCCCGGTGGATGTACTTCGAATGCATCCGAAATGCGGTGAGTCGGCGCACCATAGGCATCGTGCGCCAGGGCAGCGTGCGTAGCGCGAGCATGGCGAGGTGCAGCCGGATTTGGGGGAGAAATCGTGGAAAGGAGTTGATGACCACGAGGGCCGCCACGAGATCGGGTCGTGCCAGGGCCAGGCTCAGCGCCACAGTCCCACCGAACGATTCGCCGACCACGATGGCAGGTCGCACCCCGCCGGTGATGGACCGGATGACCTCGGCCAAGTCGGCGACCAGCACATCCATGCTCGTCGCGTCGTCCCGAAGGCGATACGTCGCCACATGGTAACGACGCGCGAGCAGGGGCACTTGCCGGTAGAACAGACGGCCGGTCCCGTCCATGCCGGGGACCAGCACGAGCGGCGAACCCTCGCCTGTCGTCGAAATATCCGCATCGTAACCGCGGTCCGTGGCCATCGTGACGGATAACTCGGAGGTCGGGGACTGGATTCGCAAGGGGTGGCGGATCGTGTGGGCGATCGCATCGGGCTTGGCCGTGGAGAGTGTTGTATTCGGGCTTTCCGTCTTGCCTGCTGCCCTGTTGTGGATGTGGGTCTTGCGCTTGGGCGTCGGCTCCGAGTGGATCCGCATCGTCATGCTTTCGGCGGCGCTCGTACCAGCCTACGTCGTATTCGCGCTCTGTTTGATGGTCCTCTCGGCGCTGAGCATGCGCCTCCTGGGCTGGCGGACGCCCGCGAATGCGGAGATGCGAATCGCCGACCTGCCGCCGCCGTTGTTGGTATGGGGCCGGTATCTCGCATCCGCGCACGTCGTGCGGCTGTTCGCAGGTAGCCTGTTCCGGGCTACACCCCTGTGGACGTTCTATCATCGGTTGAACGGCGCACGGATCGGTCGCCGTGTCTACATCAACACCCTCGCGGTGATGGACGATAACCTGCTCGAATTCGCGGATGGGGCGGTCATTGGGGCAGGGGTGCACTTATCCGGGCACACCGTGGAAGGGGGCGTCGTGAAGACGGCACCGGTGCGGCTGGGTCGCAATGCCACGATCGGCGTCGGCAGCGTGATCGAGATCGGGGTGGAGGTCGGGGCAGAGACGGAAGTCGGTGCGCTCAGCGTCGTGCCGAAGCACCGGCGGCTCGAGTCGGGCGCGGTGTTCGGAGGCGTCCCGGTGCGCCGTATCGACACGGACGCGTCGTGAGGTTGACGTAGGACCTGTTCATCCGGACTTCACGCCAATCTCAACCGCCGGTCGCTAGGCTGCTCACGTATGAGAGTGTCCGCGCGGGCAATTGTGATGGGGACCGCGCTACTGGCGGTCGGCGTGCTTGCGGTCGGGGGGCCCCCCTGGCGACGTGGCCGCGCTGCAGAGGCTAGTATCGACGCGAGCGCGGAGCGTGATCCGCGCGCCGCGATTTTCGTTCAGCGGGGCTGTTCCGAATGCCATGCCATCGCTGCCTTGGGCGTGAAGGCAGCAACCGATGTGGGCCCCGATCTGACATTCGCGTACGTGGACGTAGGGAACCGCTACCAAGTCAACCTGGAATCGTTTCTTGACCAGCCCACGGGTGTAATGCGGCTGATGCTGGCGTCACACCTACATCTGACATCGGCAGATCGGGACTCGATCCTGCACATACTCAAAGCGGTGTACGAGGAGCATCTGGCGGAGATGGACGAGCAGAATCCCTCGTTTCCCCCGACCACGCCACGGCCTCGCGCCAGACCGGAGCGGTGAGCATGCCTACCAGCCTCTCCTACTCGATTCGCGTGGCTGCACACCCTCTCGTCGGCGCGCCGCACGACTTCGATCCGCTGCTTCGGCTCATCGGCGACGCCCGCTTCGTACTCATCGGTGAGGCGTCGCACGGCACGCACGAGTTCTACCGCATCCGGGCCGAGATCACCAAGCGGCTGATTCGCGAGAAGGGCTTCACTTCGGTCGCCGTGGAGGCCGACTGGCCCGACGCGTACCGCGTGAACTGGTACGTCCAGGGTCGCGGAACGGACGAGGACGCCGAGGAAGCGTTGGAAGGGTTCCGGCGGTTCCCGCAGTGGATGTGGCGCAACGCGGACGTGCTGGACTTCGTCGGCTGGCTCCGCGCTCACAACGACGGTCTTTCTGAGGCCCAGCGGGTGGGCTTCTATGGCCTGGACCTGTACAGCCTGCACGCCTCGATGGAGGCGGTGTTGCGCTACCTCGCCATTGTCGATCCCGAAGCGGCGCAACGCGCGCGGATCCGGTACGGCTGCTTCGACCATTTTGGCGGTGACCCCCAGGCGTACGGCTATGGTACCGGCCTCGGCCTGGCGCCGTCGTGCGAAGCCGCGGTGGTGCACCAGCTCGCCGAGCTGCGGCGGTCCGCGGCAGACTACGCCCGTCGTGACGGTCGCGTGGCGGCGGACGACCTGTTCTTCGCCGAGCAGAACGCGAGGCTCGTGAAGAACGCGGAGCGTTACTATCGCGCGATGTTTGGAAGCCGGCTCGCGTCGTGGAATCTGCGGGATCATCACATGTGCGAGACGCTGGACGCGCTCGTCGACTTTCACGCAGCTCACGGACGACGCGAAAAGGTCGTGGTGTGGGCCCATAACTCCCACCTCGGCGACGCTCGGGCCAGCGAGATGGCTGCGGGCGGGGAGGTCAACGTGGGGCAGTTGGTACGGCAACGCTACGGCGGCGAAGCACGCTTGGTGGGTTTCCTCACGCACGAGGGTACCGTCACTGCGGCGTCGGACTGGGACGAGCCCGCGCAGCGCAAGGTCGTGCGCCCGGGGCTTCCGGGGAGCTACGAAGCGCTGCTGCACCAAACGGGGATCCCCAACTTGCTGCTCGACCTGACGACACCTGGGCCGATGATGACCGGACTGATGCCACCACGTCTGGAGCGGGCGATCGGCGTGATCTACCGTCCCGAGACGGAGCGCGCGAGCCATTACTTCCACGCCGTGCTGCCGCAGCAGTTCGACGCGGTCCTGTACTACGATCATACCCGCGCGGTCGAGCCGCTGGAGCGAACGGGTCTCTGGGAGCGGGGCGAGGTCGCGGAGACGTTCCCTTCGGCACTTTAGCGACGAGGTTCAACATGGCCGGGAAGCCGATCATCGTCGGGGTGGATCACTCGCCCGAATCGCTGCGCGCGGCCGAGGTCGCGGCCGCCATCGCGCACGCCGCGGGCGCGCCGCTGATCCCGGTTCACGCGGTACCGGTGGCCCCCGTGTTCACCGATCTCGTCGGGATCGAGCCGATGCCCGCCCTCTCGCCGGATCTCCAGGACGACCTCACTCGGATTTCGCGAGAGCAGCTCGTGCGCGAGCTAGGGCCGGTGCTGCCCGCATCCGCCGTGCGGCGGCTCGATGTCCGCACGGGCCCCGGGCCATTCATCATCGGGGAGGTCGCGCGCAAACGGCGGGCCGAATTGGTCGTGCTCGGTGGCAAACGGCACGGCGCCCTGGCTCGAGGCCTCGGGCGCAGCACCGCCCATTACCTGGTGCGGACGCTCGACGTGCCGGTGCTCGTCGTCGGAGACTCCACCGCGCCCATCGCCAAAGTGCTTGCCGCCGTGGATCTCTCGACGGCGTCGCTGCCCACAGTCGAGGCGGCGGTGCGATTCGCGAAGCTGCTTGGAGCACGGCTCCGCCTGCTGCACGTCGTGGAACCCCTCCGCTTCACGCACCTGCTGCCCGACCAGTGGGATGAGGCGGCGTACGAGCGGCACTCGCGAGAGATCTTCGGTCGCTTCGCATCGGGGTTCAAGGAGGTTGCGCCGGAAGACCGGGTAGTCCAAACCGGGCGGCCCGCCGAAGTGATCGCTGAGGAAGCGAGCGCCTGGCAGGCGGACGTGCTCGTGGCGGGGTCACACGGCAAGGGGTGGGTTGACCGCATCCTGGTGGGCAGCACGACGGAACGGCTCGTGACGGAGCTTCCCACCTCGGTCATGGTGGTTCCCGTGAAGGCGATCCGCCGCGCGAGCGCCGTCCCCCGACCGCGTGGAAAGCCGCGCAAGCGCAGCAGGCGCGCCTGAGACGAGAGGAGGAACCATGTTCGAGCGGTTGATCGAATCTCGACGCACAACCGATCGCAAGAAGTCGCTTGGCGTGGGCTTGACGTCACTCGTCGTCCACACCGCGGTCATCGCCGGCGCGGTGATCGCGACGTTGAATGTAGGCCAGGGCGAGACGACGGCCAAGGTCGATACCACGATGGTGTATCTCCCGCAGGCGCGGCAGCTGCGACAGAAGCCCCGGCCGCTGCAGCCGGTGAACCTGGGCCTGCCGCTCAGGGGCTTTCAGACCGTGGTCGCACCCGCTGAAATCCCGTCCAACATTCCGCCGGTGAATCTCGACGAGAAGTTCAACCCTAAGGATTACTCGGGGATCGGCGTCGAAGGCGGTGTGGCGGAGGGTATCGTGCCGACGGGCGAGGTATACCTGGAAGCCATCGTCGAGGAGAAGCCCGTTGTCCTCTCGGCGCCGGAGGTCCGGTATCCGGAGCTGCTCCGACAAGCGGGCATTCAAGGCCGCGTCGTCATCCAGGCGATCATCGACACGACCGGTCGTGCGGAGCCGAACTCCATCAGGATCGTGCGGAGCCCCAACCCCGGGTTCGATGAAGCGTCGCGCAATTGGATGCTGCGCGCCTTCTTCCGTCCCGCGCGCGTGCATGGGCGGGCGGTGCGCGTGCTCGTCGAAGTGCCGATCGATTACCGGATTACGAGCGCGTAGCGGCGCACCGCGGTTGCCCAGACCCGCTCCGTGGCTTTGCGTTTGAGAAGGAATTGATGAACGGCACGGAACCAGAGGCGGCGCGGTCCACGTCCCGTGGCCGGCCTTCGGCTGGCGGTGGCGTGGGTGCTCGTCTTCGCTACGGCGAGGATGCTCTTCTCGGGCGATTCAGGGACGGGAGCAGCGGGCGGAGATCACGTATTCCGACCTGACGCGTCGAGCTCGCGCGCGACAATATCGCCGCGGTCGAGATCGTAGCGGCCGAGCGCGAGCTCTCGGGAGCGTTGCGGCGCTCCGTGGGATCCCAGCACTGAGGTCGAACCGACGCACTGCTTACGCGACCGGCGCCGCCGCGATCGCTTCGGCCTCCGCCTTGATGTTCGTAAGCGCCCGTCGCACGAAGAACGCGGTGAACGGACGGACGACCCGGTACCAGCGCCGGAGGTGCGTACGCGCTGAATCGTCCGTGGCGGCGACGCGCGCTTCGAATCGCACAGCCGACTTGTCACGCCCGACGGACTCGACCCACAACGCGATCGCGACCTTCCCGTACTTGGGCTCGCGGAAGGCACCGAACTCGAGGGGTGCGAGGCGAAGGAACTTGATGTGGGGCTTCCAGAGCTTCCCGATCGCGCCGATGACGATCGCCCTGCCGCGCCGCTCACCGAGCAGGGCGAAGCTGCCGGCCAGGGCGTCGCGCAAGGTGAAGGTCGCGTCGGGCGGCAGATGCTCGACGCGCTGCACCAATTCCCCGATGGGCCGCGGCACGTCCCGCATGTCCCTGACGGCTCTGGCGACGGGGACGAGCGCACGCACGAAGTCCGTTTCGCGCATTGCCCGAGAGGTCTCCTCACGGGATGCGGCTACGGCGATTCGGTGCCGCTCCACAATGTCATAATGCCGGAGATGACCGTCGATCAACACGTCGCTTCTCCTCCTACCGAGCCTCCCCTTGTCCCGGCGAGTCGCTCCGCGCCACGCCAGGGGACCTCCCGAGTTCACGCTCGACGAACCGACCAATGAGCTCCTGACTCACCGGGCCGAGAGTGAAATCGCACAGTCCCCCGCCGGCAATCAGTCGTACCTGGACCGACTTCGCTCTTGCTATGAGTCCGAGCTGCCGACGTGTGATGCCGTACGCGCTCGTCTCGATCACCCCTTGCGCCGGGCGGGCGAGCTCCGGGCCGGGAGCAGCCACCACCCGTTGCGGAGTGAGGAGCCAATCGTCGATGAGGAGGCGCATCGCGTCCACATAGCGCCACGTGCGCCCGATCGATATGGCGTAAATCGCGAGCTCCTGCTTCGTTCCAGTTGTGCTGGCTCGTAGAGCGACGAGAATGGTGGCGGAATCGCCGTTCGTGCAGGGCACGGAGCGTCCGCCTGCGCCGTACTCGCGAACGACGAGGTCTATGGAGCGGGTTTGCGTGACGGGATCAGCGTGACGGACGGGCTCGTACAATCGCTCGGCTTCCGCTCTCGCGTACGGGCGGTTGGCCAGACTGCCGCCGCTCTGCGCCCGGACCAGGCCAGGCGCAGCGACCAGCAGCAGCCACATTCCGCTCGTGATACGCACCGCTCTCCCCTCTCGGGGCCTCGTCGGAGGCTACCATGGGTGGGGTGAAGGGGCGGTGAAGCAACGGTGAGGAGAGTCGTGGCGCCTGCAGCTGTGGCGCTGCTTGGCGCCGGCCGCAGCCTCACCCGTCGAGCGTTACGCGGGCTTCGAGCCATCCGGTCACTTCCCGCACGCGGACTGCGGACGGCTTGGCGGCTGTGATAGGCGTGGGCGCTTCCGTCACCACCGCTCCCCGCACTCGGGCGTGGATCTCCGTGTCCGAGGCCCGCACGTCGGCGAACTCCACCGGGACCCACCGCTCGGCTTCGGCGTGGAATAGAAGCTCGTTGAGCCAGGCTGCGAGCAGCCTCGGGCGGCCCGCCGCTTGCGCGGTCAGGCGGCGCCACGGCCCAGCGGCGCCGGCCAGCACGCCGTGAACGAGTTGCTCGCCGAGCGCCCGGCCCGCTTCGCGCACGAGCTCGGGCCACGTGGGCGCATGCAGCCAAAGCTCGAGCTGCGACGTGTGATCGAGGACTTCATGCCACGCCCGAAGGCGGTCGCCCAGTTCCGTTGCCATGACTCCTCCCTGTTCGCGGATCATGGCCTCCGGGGCGTGAAGGGGGAATGACCTCCCCTCCAAGCTTTCTTCACACCAGGTCGTGAGCTCGTCAGCGAGGAGCCTCACGCCGGTGCGAGCCGGCGGTAGAACGCGCGCTTCACCACGTCGACGCCGGCGAGGTAGACGGCAACCATGATGGCGAGGATCAAAAAGAATCCGGGCGGCGGCGCGACGAAGCCCAGGTCGGAGCCGAGCCGGGTGAATGGCAGCAGCACGGCGGTCGCGACAACCGCCAGCGACGTGGTCGTGAGCAGACGGCTGGGACGGCTGCGGAGTGGCCTGCCCCGGGTACGGATGACGAAGATGACCAGGACCTGTGTGGCCAGGGACTCGATGAACCACCCGGTGTGAAACAGCGCGTCCCCCGCCCGGAACACTCGCGCCATGACGAAGAACGTGACGAAGTCGAACAGGGAGCTGACGAGGCCGATGACCAGCATGAAGTTCCGAATAAAGGTCATGTCCCAGCGGTGCGGGCGCTGGATGTATTCGTCGTCGACGCTGTCCATGGGGATGGGGATCTCGGACACGTCGTAGAGAAAGTTGTTCAGCAGCACCTGGGAGGGCAGCATTGGAAGGAAGGGGAGGAGCAGCGAAGCACCGGCCATGCTGAACATATTCCCGAAGTTCGAGCTCGTGCCCATGAGGATGTATTTCATGATGTTGCCGAACGTACGCCGGCCTTCGACGACGCCCTCGTGCAGTACGGCGAGGTCGCGCTCGAGCAGGATTAGGTCGGCCGCCGCCTTCGCGACATCCACGCCGCTGTCAACGGAAATACCCACGTCGGCGGAGTGCAGGGCAGGCGCGTCGTTGATGCCGTCGCCGAGATACCCGACCACGTGCCCGCGCCGCTTGAGCGCCAGCATGACGCGGTTCTTTTGCGGCGGCGTCATCCGGCAGAACAGTGTCACTCCGCCCACCCGAGCCTCGAGTGCCTGGTCGCCGAGACGCTGGATCTCCGCGCCGGTGAGCGCTCCCGTCACGGGCAGACCCAGCTCCGCCCAGAGATGCTGGGCGACGATTTCCGTGTCCCCCGTGAGCACTTTGACTGCGACGCCACGGGCTGCGAGCTCCCGGAGGGCGAGGGCGGCGCTCGCTTTGGGGGGATCCTCGAATGCGGCAAATCCGGCGAAGACGAGCTCGGCCTCGTCTGCGGCCACGGTGCGGATGGCGCCGCGCGGCAGCGATTTCCACGCGATCCCGAGCACGCGGAATCCCTCGCGGCTCAGGTCTTCGGACCGTGCCACCATGGTGCCGAGGGCCGCGTCGTCGAGCCACTCCAAGTCCTGCGGCCCTGCCCTCTCGTAGCGCGTACAGCGGCGCAGCAGCTCCTCACACGCGCCCTTCAACACGAGCAGCCGCTCGACGCCGGCGCGCGCGACGATGACCGACACGCGGCGCCGCTCGAAGTCGAACGGTAGCTCGTCGATCTTTTGCCATCCGCCCACGTCCACTTCACGGTGGCGCAGGATCGCCTCGTCGAGCGGGCTCTTGAGCCCCGTTTGGAAGAAGCTGTTCAGGTACGCGAGCTCGAGCACGCGAGCGCTGTTCCGGCCCAGCGGGTCCACGTGCCGCTCGAGGCGAATGTGCGCCTCGGTGAGCGTACCGGTCTTGTCGGTGCAGAGGACGTTCATGCTGCCGAGGTCGTGAATCGCCGCGAGGCGCTTCACCACGACCTTCTTGGCCGCCATGCGCAGGGCGCCACGCGACAGCGTAACGGACACGATCATCGGCAAGAGCTCCGGCGTGAGGCCTACGGCGAGCGCGACGGCGAACAGGAACGATTCGAGCCACGGCCGGTGCCGCGCCGTGTTGACGAGAATGACGAACAGGACCATGAGCATGGCGAGGCGCAGAATCATCAGGCCGAAGTTGCGGGTGCCGAGCTCGAACGCCGTGGGCGGGGGCTTCGCGGCGAGGCTTTCGCCGATCTCTCCCAGCATCGCGCGCCTGCCGGTACAGCACACCAGGACGTGGGCCGTGCCGCTCACGACCGATGTGCCCATGAACACCGCGCCCTGCGCGACCGCGAGCTCCGCAGTCGGCTCCCCCGCTTCGCTGGAGTGCTTCTCCACGGGATACGGCTCGCCCGTGAGTAGCGCCTGGTTCACGAAGCAGTCGCGTGCGTCGAGTACCCGGCCGTCCGCGGGGACGAGATCTCCGGCCGAGAGCAGCACCACGTCCCCGGGCACGAGGTCGGCCGCGGGGAGCTCGACCGGTGCGCTGTTTCGCAGAGCCGTCACCCGCACGGCCACCGATTGCCGCAGGCGCTCGGCAGCCTCTCCGGCCCGGTGCTCCTGAATGGAGTCCAAGAGCACACTGAACATGATCATCGCCGTGATGACGGCACAGCTCCTGACGTCACCGGTCAGCCCCGCGATGACGCTCGCGGCGACGAGCAGAATGACGAGGGGATTGCGGAACCGGGATGCGAGCAGCCGCAACAACGTGTTTTCGCGCCGCGGCTGCAGCACGTTCGGTCCGACTGCGTCGAGTCGTCGTGCGGCTTCGGCGTGTGCCAAGCCAGCGGGGGTTACCGACAGGCGCCCCAGGAGGGCACTCAGCGGTTCCTGCCAGAAGTCGTCCGCGCGTTGGTGCGCCGGAACCCGCTTGGCGCGACTCCGGCTCTCAGGACCGCCGGCGCGGGCTCCCGGCGCCGCGGACACGGGTTGCGAGCTCGCGCTACCCGTGAATTTCGAGTGCGTCGCGCACCGCGCGCACGCCGGACACGAGCGCCGCTGTCTGCTCCGCCTCCTCCTGTTCGGCGAGCGACCGCACGTGGCCGCGCACGGTCACGATATCTCCCCAGGCCTCGACCTGGATGCGATCGCCGCGCAACACTGGATCGTGACGCAACGCATCCTCCACCCGGGCGCCGAGGCGCTGAGGCTCCGCAGCCGGGCGCACGGTGATCAGGTTGTCGATCCCGCGTACACCGATGAGGATCTCGACCAGCTGCCCGACGGCGCGGCGCTCACGCCCGCTCGGGACCTCACCGGCCAACCGCACGCGCCCCCCATCGACCGCCACCTCCACGCCGTCGTGCGGGATGAGCACATCTATCGCGAGCGCCTGCCGCACCTCGCTGGCCAGCTCCTCGTCGGAGCGCACGGCCTGGGGCGGGAGTGCGACGATGATGTTGCTGCGCACCGCCTGGAGCCCCCGCGCACGCTTTGCCGCGCTCTCGGCCGCCACTTTCTGGGGATAACTATTCACCGACCCCTCGAGCGTCGCCACGCGCTCGCGAACGTCCACTGAGAGATCGGACCCATCCAGCCCGGGCACGCAGTTCAGCTCCTCCCAGACCCGGCGCTGCAGCTCCGCCGGGGCTCCGCTCTCGTCTCGCTCGGCGAGATACATCTCGATGCTCATGCCGCCGTTCACAGGATCCTCCCGCTCACCTCGTCCTGCCGGAACCGCAGCAAGGCGGCGAGCCCATCGATGGCCTTCGTCGTTTCGGTATCGGTCACTATGACGATCGCGGCGTCCTGTGCCTGAGCGTCGGCAATCGCTTCGCCCACGACGTCGGGCACGGGCACTAGGTCTCCTTCGCCGCGGCAGTCGCTCGCTGACAGCACGAGGCGCCCGGAGCCGGCGCAGCGAAACCCGGCACCGCGCACGTCGGACCGAACGAGCAGCGTGCGCACCTGCCGCCTCGCAAGCGCGGCCAGCACCGCACGCGTGCCGTTCTCGGCCCAGCCCGTGCCCAGACCTTCCAGCAATCCACTCACCAGGGCCCGCTCCGTGTCTCGCTGGTGCGTCTGCTGCAGCCTGCGGGCTACCTCCTGCACGCGCGCTCCAGTCACTTCGGTCGGGTTCAGCTTCGCGCTGCCGATCACGTGATCCGCCAGCGCCGGCGGAAGAAAGCGCCGCAACGCCGTGGCGGTGCTCCCCGGGCCGGCGAGGATCACACCGGCGAGCGGGCCGGCGCGCTGCAGTGCGATCAGCCGCTCCACGATCCCCGCATAGTGGCGGCGCTCCTCCTCACGGATCCGGCCGTGATAGTCGTGCTCCCCCCAGCCTGGGCCGCCCTGGCGGTCGCTGTGGAACTTGCCGCCTCGCATTGCCGGAGAATGGAGCGACGGGATCTCGACGGTCCCTGTCGCCGTCACCTCGAAAAACCGCGCGTGGGCGCGGTCCAAGACGACCGCGATGAGGCGGTCCACACCGACTCTCTCGCGGCCCTCCATTGTCGCCGTCATGTCACATCGCCTCCATAGGCTGCGGGGCCTCGGACTTCGGCTCCGGGAGTTCGGTGAGCGTCGCCTCCGTGAGGAGCAGCACGCTCGCAACCGACACCGCGTTCTCGAGCGCCACCCGGACCACCTTCGTGGGGTCGATGATCCCGGCCTCCACCAGGTCCAGGTACTTGCCGCGCGCCGCGTCGAACCCGAAGTTCCCGCTGCCGGCCCGCATGCGGTCGACCACGACGCCGCCGTCCACCGCCGAGTTTTCGGCGATCTGCCGGGTGGGGGTCTCGAGCGCGCGGCGCAGCAGCAGCATGCCGGTGCGCTCGTCACCCTGCGCCTTCTCGGCATCGCGCTCCACGGCGTCGATGCAGCGCAGCAACGCGAGTCCGCCGCCCGGGACGATCCCTTCCGCGATCGCCGCTTTGGTGGAGCTGATCGCGTCGTCGAACGCCTCCTTGCGGTTCTTGAGCTCCGCCTCCGACGGAGCGCCTACGCGGATCACCGCCACGCCGCCGGCCAGCTTCGCGAGCCGCTCCTCGAGCTTCTCGCGGTCGTAGTCCGACGTCGTGTCTTTGATCTGCCTGCGCAGCTCCTCGCAGCGCCCGGCGATTGCCTGCTTGTCGCCGGCCCCGCCGATGATCGTGGTCGTCTCGCGATCCACGACGGCCCGCTTGGCCCGGCCGAGGTCGTCCACGCTCACGTGCTCGAGCTTGACGCCGATCTCTTCGGCGATCACCCGGCCGCCGGTGAGGATCGCCATGTCTTCGAGCATCGCCTTGCGCCGATCGCCGAACCCGGGTGCCTTGACGGCGACGCACGCCAGCACGCCGCGAATCTTGTTCACCACCAACGTGGCGAGCGTTTCTCCCTCGACCTCCTCGGCGACGATCAGCAGGCTCCGGGTCATCTTCGCCACCTGCTCCAGCAAGGGGAGCAGGTCCTTCATCGTCCCGATGCGCTTGTCGTGCAGCAGGATGAAGGGCTCCTCGAGCACCGCTTCCATCTTGGTGGGGTCGGTGACGAAGTAGGGGGACAGGTACCCGCGGTCGAACTGCATGCCCTCCACGACTTCGAGCGCGGTCTCGATCCCTTTGGCTTCCTCTACGGAGATCACGCCCTCCGAGCCGACCTTCTCGACGGCGTCTGCGACCAGCTCGCCGATCGCCTCCTCGTTGTGAGCGGAGATCGCCGCGACCTGCGCCTTCTCGCGCTTCGTCTTCACGGGACGCGACAACATGCGGAGCGCTTCCACGGTGACACGCAGGCCGCGGTCGAGCCCGCGCTTCAAATCGATAGCGCTCGCCCCCGCGGCCACGTTGCGCAGGCCTTCCGCGAAGATCGTGTGCGCGACCAGCGTAGACGTCGTAGTGCCGTCCCCTACGGCGTCGCCCGTGCGCGCGGCGGCTTCACGGAGCACCTGGGCGCCGAGATTTTCCTCGGGGTCTTTCAGGTCCACTTCCTTGGCGATCGTGACCCCGTCGTTGCAGACGAGTGGCTCCCCCCACTTCTTCTCGATCAGGACGCACTTGGACTTGGGGCCGAGCGTGACGCGGACGGCGTCCGCCAAAACGGTCGCGCCGCGCAGGACCTTCTCACGCGCCGCAGCCCGGAACACGAGTTGTTTGTGTGCCATGGAATACTCAACCCTTCTGTTGTAGCTGACCGTGCCTGTGCGGGACGACGGTCGAAGCCTGCGGACCCCTCTCTCCGCGCTGCTCCGTGAACCGCACTTCCGCTCCTACGTCGAGGCAGCCGAAGCCGCCGTCAACGACACTATTCTTGTCGAAGTAGATATCGCGGCCGTCCGGTGTCGTGAGAAAGCCGTAGCCGCCGAGCGGGTAGTACTGTGTGACCCGGGCGGTAGGCTGCGGCTCGTGCGCCTTGACCCCTCCTACCTGCCGGCCGGCGTAGTACAGGTCGCCCCCCCGGGCCCCGTTGTACCGCAGTACGGGCTGCGGTCC
>JACXTT010006340.1_pt1 | contig 16908 bp, 14 predicted proteins | sample 9270951 | NCBI WGS metagenome assembly JACXTT01 (sample SAMN15532306, study PRJNA645909) | rock metagenome | isolation source: weathered quartz diorite | place: Puerto Rico | collected 2017-06-21 | reverse complement strand
CGGGCCGTCGGCGTCGCCGAAGCCGCCGTCCTGCCACAGCTCGCGGCGCCGGTAGCCGCCGTCGTCGACGAAGCGCGCGAACTCCACCTGCGTCACGGGCGCGCGGGCGATGGCGAACGGCGCGAGCTCGCGCGGGTGGGCCCACTTCTCGTTGTCGAACACGAACGGCTCGCCCGGCGCGGCTCCGAGCGCGAAGCTTCCGCCCGGGACCACCACGTCGCCGGGGCAATCGCCGCCCGCGGCCGGCTCGCCGAGCCACGCCGGCGCGGGGAGACCGAGCGTCTGCCGCGTGTAGAGCAGCGCCTCGGCGTGCATGTCCTCGTGGAACACGCTGAGGAGCACGAAGTAACGCACGCGCTGGTCGATCGCGCTGCCATCGATCCACGAGATGATACGGCGCCTCGTATCATCGATAAATTCGATGGTTGCGGCGCGGCTCGGCAGCGGCAAGCTCCAGCGCGCGTCGTGCGGGATCGCCGCCGAGTCCCACAGCGCGTCGGCGGCGGACAGCGCCGGCGCCATGCCGCGCAGGCCGCGCAGCACCCACTTCTCCTGGAACCAGCCGATGTGGCCGATCTCCCACAGCCCGGGGTTCACGATCGGCAGCATCGGCCCGACGAGCGCGTCGTCGTCGAGGTCCGCGACCAGCCGCAGGGTGCGATCGCGCGCGTCGTTCACCCATGCGATGAGCTCCCCGCGCTCGATCATGCCCTTGAGTAAGGCCCGCCGCCGAACGCGTCAAGCTAACAGCCCGGGGCGCGGCAGATGCCGCGTTGCAGCCGCGCCGTTTCCTGCAGCTCCTCGGCGAGCGCGAGGGTCCCGAGCGCGGCGGCGCGGGCCTTGGCTTGCGACGCGTCGTCGATCGCCAGGCGGGCCAGCAGCCGGCGGCCGGCCTCGTGGTGGTGCTGCTCGTCGGGATCGATGACCTCGCGGTAGAGCCGGGCCGTCTCCTCGTCGCCGCGCGCCGCGCACCACGAGGCGAACACGGCGTTGCGCACCTTGGCGAGCGCCTCGCGCGCGAACGGGCCGGCGGCGATCCGCTCCACCGTCGTCTCGAGCGAGGCGAGCCAGCGGTACATCGGGCTCGGCGGGCCGTGGTCGATCGCCGCCGCGTCCACGCCGAGCTCGCCGAGGCGCGCCTCGATCAGCCGGTAGTGCTTCGCCTCGTCGCCGCACTGGCGCGCGAGCGCGAGCTTCACCCGCGTGTCGCGCTCGGAGGCCATCCACATCGCCGCCTCCTCCGCCGCCTCGAGCTCGTTCTTCAGCGCGCCGGCGAGGAGCTTCGGCACGGTGAGCCCTTCGGCCGGCTCGCCCGCCGCCGACAGCTCGCCGATGCGGGCGAGCGCGCGCTCGATCTCCGCGTCGAGCTCGGCGAGGAAGGCTTCCGGCGTCACGGGAAGAGACTAAGTCAACGAGCATGATTCGCGAATAGGCAAGGCAATGCTTTCAATCGCCGTTACCACTCGCGTCCCCGCTTCCCCAGGAGGGGCTGGCGCAGCCCCTCCCCCGCCGACGTCGTCGTCGGGGCCCCCCTCCCAACATCGTGCACCGGGCACGACGGCCCGGCGCACGGCTGCGCGCGGGGCCCCAGCCCCGCTTGCTTCCCTTACGGGTGTTCGAGAATCGTGCTCGGTGATTTAGTCTATTTGGAGACGATGGACGCCAGGTACATCGCCGTCGCGATTCCGTTCTTCTTCCTGCTCATCGGCATCGAGCTGGCGATCGGCCGCGCGCGCGGGCAGCGCGACTACCGCCTCTACGACACCGTCACCAGCCTGAGCTGCGGCGTGGGCCAGCAGGTGATCGGCGTGTTCCTCGCCACGGGCACGGTCGCGCTCTACGAGCTGGTGCGCGCGCATTTCGGCCTGGTCGCGGTCTCGCCGCGCTCGCCCGGCGCGTGGCTCGCGATCCTCGTGCTGCTCGATCTCTGTTACTACGCGGTCCACCGCGCGAGCCACCGCGTCAACGTCATCTGGGCGACCCACGCGGTGCACCACCAGAGCGAGGACTACCAGCTCGCCACCGCCCTCAGGCAGAGCTGGTTCTTCGGCCTGTTCACCACGCTGTTCTATTTGCCGCTCGCGCTCGTCGGCTTCCCGGCGGTGATGTTCGTCACCACCGTCACGGTGAACACGCTCTACCAATTCTGGATCCACACCCGCACCGTCGGACGGCTCGGCCCGCTCGAGTGGATCCTCAACACGCCGTCGCACCATCGCGTGCACCACGGCATCGATCCCAAGTACATCGACAAGAACTACGGCGGCATGTTCATCGTCTTCGACCGCCTGTTCGGCACCTTCCAGCCCGAGGAGGAGGAGCCGGTCTACGGCACGGTCAAGCCGCTCGCGAGCTTCAACTCGTGGTGGGCGAACTTCGACGAATGGCGGCGCATCGCCCTCCTGTCGCGCTCGTGCCGCGGCGTGCGCGACAAGCTCTACGCGTGGATCGCTCCGCCCGAGTGGCGCCCGCGCGAGCAGGGCGGCTCGGTGACCATCCCCGAGGTCGATCGCGCGAGCTACCGCAAGTTCGACGTCGCCGGCTCGCGCGCGCTCGACCGCTACCTCGTCGCCAGCTTCACCGTCGTCGCCGCCGAGACCGGCGCGATCCTGTGGTTCGCGCCGCTCCTGCCGCGCGCCGCGGTGCTCGCCGCCTGCGCGCTCGTGCTGCTCAATCTGCTCGGCTGGGGCGGGATGATCGAGCGCCGCCGCTGGGCCTTGCCGCTCGAGCTCGCCCGCCTCGCCGCCGGCGTCGCGTTCGCCGCACTGCTCGCGCGCGGCGCTTGGCTCACCCCGGCGCTCGCGGTGAGTGCGTTCCACGCGCTCGTGATGGCGGTCCTCGCCGCCGCTGCCGCCGGCGCTCTACGTCACGGCGGGTCGCCGCGGCTCCGCGGCGAACCCTGGTCGTGAGCGGCGTATCTGCGCTATGAACCCGTGACGTGAGTGTCTACGGCGAATGGGAGCCGGTCATCGGGCTCGAGGTGCACGCGCAGCGCTTCACGCGCAGCAAGACGTTCTGCGGCTGCGCCACGAGCTTCGGCGATCCGCCGAACAGCCACGTGTGCCCGGTGTGCCTCGGCCTGCCGGGGGCGCTGCCGGCGCTCAACGCCGAGGCGGTGCGCCTGGCGGTCGCCGCGAGCCTCGCGCTCGGCTGCACGGTGCACGAGACGAGCGTGTTCGCGCGCAAGAACTACTTCTACCCCGACCTGCCGAAGGGCTACCAGATCAGCCAGTTCGACCGGCCGCTCGCGACCGGCGGCGCGCTCGAGGTCGCGGCCGGCGGCGAGCCGCGCAAGGTGGGCATCACCCGCGTGCACATGGAGGAGGACGCCGGCAAGAACCTCCACGGCGCGATGGGCCTGTCGCTCGTCGATCTCAACCGCGCCGGCACGCCGCTCATCGAGATCGTCGGCGAGCCCGATCTGCGCGCGCCCGCCGAAGCGCGCGCCTACCTCAAGCAGCTGCACGAGATCCTCCTGTTCCTCGGCGTGTGCGACGGCAACCTCGAGCAGGGGAGCTTCCGCTGCGACGCCAACGTGTCGGTGCGCCGCCCGGGGGCGCCGCTCGGCACGCGCGTCGAGCTCAAGAACATCAACTCGTTCCGCTTCGTCGAGGACGCCATCGACGGCGAGATCCGCCGGCAGATCCGCGCGCTCGAGCGCGGCGAGGCGGTCAAGCGCCAGACGCGCGGCTACAACGCCGACAAGCGCGAGAGCTACCTCCTGCGCGAAAAGGAGGGCGAGGACGAGTACCGCTACTTCCCCGACCCGGACCTGCCGCCGCTCGCCACGCCGCGGGCGTTCGTCGATTCGGTGGCGGCGCGCCTGCCGGAGCTCCCTGCCGCCAAGCGCGCGCGCTTCGTCGCCGAGCTCGGCCTGGCCGAGGCGGCCGCGGCGGTGCTCACCTCGCACCCGCGCGTGGCGCTGTTCTTCGAGGAGGCCGCGCTGCTGTGCCGCCGGCCGGTGAAGGTGGCGAACTTCATCCAGGCCGAGCTCCTGCGCGACACGGTGACGCGCGGGCTCGACGCCGAGTTCCCGCTGAGCCCCAAGCAGCTGGCGGAGATCGTCGAGCTGGTCGAATCCGGGGCGATCAGCGGCAAGCAGGCCAAGCAGCTCTACGCCGACCTGCGCGGCACCGGCGGCTCGGCGCGGGCGCTGGTCCAATCGTTGGGGCTCAAAGTAATCGCCGACGAGGCCACGCTGCGGAAGATCGCCGCCGAGGTGGTGGCGCAGAACCCCAAGCAGGCGGCGCAGTACCGCGCCGGCAAGACCGGCGTGCTCGGCTTCTTCGTCGGTCAGCTGATGAAGGCCACCGGCGGCAGCGCCGATCCCAAGCTCGCCAGCGAGCTCGTGACGCGCGAGCTCGACAAGTCATGAACCTGCGGCTCGGCGCGCGCACGCTGGCCTTCGTCGGCAGCACCGCCTACCAGCTGGCGCGGCTCGAGGGCGAGCGCGCGCTCGGGCCCGAGGCGGAGGGCGAGACCATCCGCCACCGCCGCGTGGCCGCGTGGGCGCGGCAGCTCCTCGGCATCTTTCGCGTGGAAGTGCGCGGCTACGGGCCGCACCTCGAGCGCGGCGAGAGCTACCCCGGGCGCGACGCGCGCGGCGCCGGCCGGGTGTTCATCTTCAACCACCGCTCGGGGCTCGACATCCTCTTGTCGCTCGCCTTCTTCCAGGGCCACATCGTGAGCCGCGCGGATCTCGCGGGCTGGCCGCTCGTCGGCCTCGGCGCGCGCCGCATCGGCACGCTGTTCGTCGATCGCGCGAGCCCGAAGAGCGGCGCGGCGGTGATCGGCAAGATGGTGCGCGCGCTCGAGTCCGGCACCGGCGTGTGCATCTACCCCGAGGGCACCGCCTTCGCCGGCGACGAGGTGCGGCCGCTCCACCCTGGCGCCTTCCGCGCGGCGCAGCGCGCCGGCGCCGAGATCGTGCCGGTCGGCCTGTGCTACGCGGATCCGCGCACGGTCTACGGCGACGAGAGCTTCCTCGCCCACCTCGAGCGCGTCGGCTCGATGGATCGGGTGATCGCGGTGATCGAGGTCGGCGAGCCCTTCGCCGCGAACGGCACGCTCGAGGAGCTGCGCCAGCAAGGAAAAGACGCGATCCAGCGCCTGGTCGATCGCGCCCGTGCGCGCCTCGCTTGATAGAATGCGCGCATGCGCTGGGGGTTGTGCGCTCTGTTGTGGCTCGCGCCCGCGGTGGCCTCCGCCGACGAGGGCAAGTGCCGTCCCACGGAAAGGCAGCAGCGCGCGCTCGACGAAGCCACGGCCGAGCTCGAGAAAGGCGAGTGGGAAACGGCCCTCGGGGGCACGTTGGACAGCCTCGCCGAGGGAAACTACCCCGCGGGCTTTCTGCTGCTGGCGCGCAGCTACGACAAGGGTGAGTTGATCCTCGAAGCCGTCGACGAAGCCCGCAAGGCCGCGGAGCAGGCCGAGGAGAAGGGATGCGGCGAGCTCGCGCGCGAGGCGCGGGATTATGCGCGCCGGCTCGACGCCGACGTCCCGCGGTTCGTCGTCGACTTGCGCGCCTTCAGCGGCGACGGGATCCGCGACGTCGAGGTTCTCGTCGACGGTGCGCCGGTGCCGCACGATCGGCTGGCCGAGCCGCTCCGCCACGACCCCGGTAAGGTGCAGATCGACGTCCGCGCTCGAAGCCGCGACGGCGAGACGGTGAAAAGCCGCGCCGAGATCGCGGTGGTGCGCGGCGAAACGATGACCGTCTGGCCCGCGCGCGTGAGGCGGCGGCCTCCGCCGTATCCGCGGCCACGGCCGCCCAGCATCCCGCTCGACACCACCTTCGACGTGTCGACCTACCACGACGACAACGGCGTCGCGGTGGTGTCGCCGTCGCACAGCTTCACCGCCGACGACTACGATTGGAAGCTCGTCGGCCGGATGGTCGTCGACGTGGTGAGCGCCGCGTCGACCGACGTCGTCAGCGCCGCGTCGCCGCGCTTCCGCAAGGTCCGCTACGGCGGCGGGCTGTCGTACTCCTTTCTCCGCAACCACGAGGACTGGTTCGAGGTCAGCGGCTTCGTCTCGGCGGAGAACGACTACCTCTCGCGGGTCGCGGGCGCGCGCTGGCACCGGCGCGACATCGGCGCGCTGATGGATCCGTACCTCTCCTACCGCGCGGCGTTCGACACCCGCGGCCGCGCCGGGGACGACTACGCCACCTTGCACCGGTTCATCCACCGCCACACGATCGAGCTCGGCACCGCGCTGATGCTCGAGCCCGACACGCTGGCGGTCGTCGACGGCTCCGCCGAGCTCGTGTTCGGCGACACCTCGAGCCCTTACCGCCACGTGCCGCTGTTCGAGCCGGCGGCGGAGGTGCCGGCGCTCGCCGATCCGCAGGCGATCGCCGCGCTGCGCCTGCCCTTCGCGCCGCTCGAACAGCTGCCGGATCGCCGCTATCGCTTCGGCGGCGGCGTCGGCCTGCGCCACCGCTTCGACGGCTCGACCGTGCGCCTCTACCAGCACGCCGACTTCGACACCTGGGGGCGCAAGGCGAGCACCAGCGACGTGCGCTGGCTGTGGGACATCGAGAATACCCGCCGCCCGCACCCGCAGGTCCGCATCGGCCCGCACGCGCGCTTCCACTACCACAGCGCGGTCGGCTTCTGGCAGCACGCCTACGCGGCCGTCCTCGGACCGGACGGGCTGTCCGCGCCGGACCTCCGCACCGGCGACCGCGACCTCGGCCCGCTGTGGACGCTCACCAGCGGCGCGACCGTGCGGGTGGAGGCGAGCCCCAACGTCGCGTTCGGCCTCGACGTCGCGGGCATGTACACCCGCTTCCTCGACGACCTCTACTTCCGCGACCGCTGGGGCTTGTTCACCTCCACCACCCTGGAGATCGACCTGCACCGCTGCCGCGGTTGTTGCGACTGACCGCAGCCATTACCGTGGAGCGATGAGACCGCGGGTGGACTTCTACTTCGACGTGGCGTGCCCGTACGCCTACCTGGCGCACACGCAGATCGAGGCCATTTGCGCCCGCCACGGCGCCGACCTCGCGTGGAAGCCGATCCTGCTCGGCGGGCTGTTCCGCAGCGTGCGCGGCGACGATGGGCCGATGCCGACGATGGCGCCGGAGCGCGCGGCGATGAACCTCCGCGACATGCACCGCTGGGCCGAGGCGTGGGGCGTCCCGCTCGTCATGCCCGCCGGGCATCCGCGCCGCACCGTGCTGGCGATGCGCGCGATCCTCGCCGCGCGCGATCCCGTCGCGGCGGCCAAGGCGTTGTTCCGCGCCTACTGGGTCGACGGGCGCGACGTCACGCAGCCCGACGAGGTGCGCGCCGCCCTCGACGCCACAGGGCCCGACGGCGCCGCCGCGGTGAAGAAGACCGGGGAGCAAGCGATCAAGGACGAGCTACAGGTGCGCACCGACGAGGCGGCCGCCGCCGGCGCCTTCGGCGTGCCGACCTTCGTGATCCACCGCGACGGGCGCGAGCCTGAGCTCCACTGGGGCCAGGATCGCCTGGACTTCGTCGAGGACGCGCTGCGCGGCGGCGAGCGCGAGCTCGAGATCTGGTTCGACTACTCGAGCCCGTACGCCTACCTCGGCGCCACCCAGGCGGCGCGCGTCGCCGCGGCGAAGGGCGCGCGCCTGCAATGGCGGCCGTTCCTGCTCGGCGGGCTGTTCAAGGCGATCGGCACCGCCGACGTGCCGCTCCTGGCGATGCCGGCGGCGAAACAGCGCTGGGTCGCCGCCGAGCTCGAGCGCTGGTCGCGCCGCTGGGGCGTTCCCTACCGGTTCGCCTCGCGATTTCCCATGAATACCGTGGCGGCCTTGCGCGTCACACTGATCGTGCCGCCCGAGGATCGCGCGCGTCTGGTCTTGCCGCTGTTCCGCGCGCTGTGGCTGGACGACCGCGATCTGGCCGACAAGGCCGAGCTCGCGCGAATCGTCGACGGCGCGGGTTTCGACGGCGCCGCGCTGGTGGGCAAGTGCGACGATCCGGCGATCAAGCAGGCGCTCCGCGACGCCACCGACGAAGCGCGCGCCATCGGCGTGTGCGGCGCGCCGTGCTTCCGCGTGCGGACGCAGGGCGATCTCCAAGGCACGCTGTTCTGGGGGCAAGATCGCCTCGCCCTGGTGGAAAGGGCGCTCGACGGTTGGCGGCCTCGCGCCGGCTGAGGTAGGTTTTTCGCATGCTCCGACGCTTCCGTCCGCTGTTCGTGGCGCTCGCCCTGTGCGCGCCGGCCAGCGCCGCCGCGAGCCCCAAGCCGCCCGAGCACGAGGCGCCGATCCACCGCGGCGCGGAGCTCGTGGCCCTGCGCGACGTCGAGCTCTACAGCGCGCGCATCGCCAAGGGCTCGCGCGTCACCGTCGTCGACGTGCACTTCGCCAACGGCAAGCCGTCGACCGTGAGCCTCGAGCTGAAGGACGGCCACGTGCTCGCCGACGTGCCGTACGACCGCGTCGCGCGCGAGTTCCGGCTGGCTCAAGGTTGACGATGCAGACGGTGCTGGTGCTGTTCGGCGGGCGATCGGCCGAGCACGAGATCTCGCTGGTGTCGGCGCGCTTCGTGATCGACTCGCTCGACCGCGCGCGCTTCGAGCCGCTCCTCTGCGGCATCGACAAGCACGGCCGCTGGCACTGGCTGACGGAGGCCGAGCTGCCGGCGAGCCGCGATCCGCGCGAGGTCCGCGTCGACGAGCGCGCGCCGCTCGCGTGGATCGCGCCGATGCCGGCGGTGGGCCGGCCCCTGCTCCAGCGCGAAGGCGCCGCCCCGCTGCCGTTCGACGTGGTCTTTCCGGTGATGCACGGCCCGCAGGGCGAGGACGGCTGCCTGCAAGGCCTGCTCGAGCTCGCGGCGGTGCCGTACGTCGGTTCGGGCGTCACCGCCTCGGCGGTCGGCATGGACAAGCTGCAGCAGAAGCGCATCTTCGCGCAGGCCGAGCTGCCGATCGTGCCGTACCTCGCCTTCGATCACGCCGACTACGCGCGCGACGCGGGCAAATGGCTCGCCGCCGCCGCGGAGCTCGGTTTCCCGCTGTTCGTGAAGCCCGCCAACATGGGCTCGTCGCTCGGCGTGAGCAAGGTCGACCGCCCGGATGATCTGCGCGCCGCGGTCGGCCTGGCGCTCGAGCTCGACACCGTCGCCGTCGTCGAGCGCGGCCTCCCGTCGCCGCGCGAGGTCGAGCTCGCGGTGCTCGGCAACGAGGACGCGCGCGCCTCGGAGCCGGGGGAGATCGTCGTGCGCCACCGCGACGGCTTCTACTCCTACGACGCGAAATACCTCGACGCCGATGGCGCCGAGCTCCACGTGCCGGCCGAGGTCTCGCCGACCGAGAAGGTGAGCCTGCAGCTCCTCGCGCTGCGGGCGTTTCGCGCGCTCGGCTGCGCGGGCATGGCGCGCGTCGACCTGTTCCTCGCCGGCGGCGAGGTCTACCTCAACGAGGTCAACACCATCCCCGGGTTCACGGCGATCTCGATGTACCCGCGGCTGTGGGCGGCGAGCGGCGTCCCCGGGCGCGAGCTCGTCACGCGCCTCGTCGAGCTCGGCTGCGAGCGCCACGCGCTGCGCCAAAAGCTCCGCACCAGCCGTTAGCCGCAGCTCTTGTAGCCGGTCGAGCCGTTCCAGAACACGTCGTTGCAGCTCTTGCCGGCGCCGCACTCGCTCGCGCACTCGCAGAACGTGAGCTCGTCGGCGTCGCATTGCGCCTTGCACGACGAGGTGAAGGTCGTCGCCGCGCGCCCGCAGCAGCTCTGGCCCATCGGGCAATCGGACGGGCCGTCGCACTGCGTGAGGATCTGCGGGTTCGGGCATTTGCCGAGGCTCGGCACGCAGTGCGGCCCCGACTCCTGGCTCTGGTAGCAGCAGAAGCTCGAGCAGCGCAGCGTGGCGCACGGGAGGTTCTTGTCGCCGCCGGCGGGAGAAGGCGTGCAGCTCCCGCCCGCGCCGGTGGCGCCGCCTCCACCGAACTCGCTGTGGGACGGGTCGCTCGAGCAGGCCAGAGCCCACGCCGCGGCGACCGCAAGGATCCAGCCTCTCATGCCAAGGGGCGCAGGATAACAGAATCCGCGCGTTTTGCGCGGAAGGCATGCTTTGGCGGCGGAGATCGATTATGGACGCCTCATGAGCGGCCATTCCAAGTGGGCGACCATCAAGCACAAGAAGGGCGCCGCCGACGCCAAACGCGGCAAGCTCTTCACCAAGCTCATCAAGGAAATCACCGTCGCGGCGCGCATGGGCGGCGGCGACCTCGATGGCAACCCGCGCCTGCGCAAGGCCGTGACCGAGGCCAAGGGCTCGCAGATGCCGAGCGACACCATCACCCGCGCCATCAAGCGCGGCACCGGCGAGATCGAGGGCGTCAGCTACGAGGAGATCGTCTACGAGGGCACCGGCCCGGGCGGCACGCTGTTCGTCGTCGAGGCGATGACCGACAACAAGAACCGCACCGTGGCGGAGATCCGCAAGGTGTTCGAGCGCCACAACGGCGCGCTCGCGGCCGGCGGCGCGGCGATGTGGGCCTTCGACCGCAAGGGCATGGTGCACGTGGCGAAGGACGCCGCCGACGAGGAGAAGCTCATGGAGCTCACCATGGACGCGGGCGCCGAGAACGTCGCCGCCGAGGGCGACGAGTGGCAGGTGCTGTGCGCGGTGAGCGACATCGACTCGGTGGTGTCGGCGATCGAGAAGGCCGCCATCAAGGTCGGCTCGAGCGGCCCCGGCTACCTGGCCAAGAACAAGAAGGTGCTCGAGGGCAAGGACGCCGAGCACGCGCTCGCCCTGTTCGAGGCGCTCGACGACCACGACGACGCGCAGAACACCTACGCCGATTTCGACATCTCCGACTCCGAGATGCAGCGCATCGCCGCGCAGTAGTTATTTGGGTGCGAATCCTGACGGATTCACACCGGTAGCAGCGGCGGCGCGGGATGAGTATGAGCGCGGGATGCGACACGTCCCGCTGCTCTGTTCGTTGAGCCTCGCGAGCGTCGCCTGCGGCGCGGCGCCGATCGCGGCGGCCCAGCCGAAGGCTGCCAAGGTCGAGGCGCCGCCGCTCATCGCCGGCGAGCTCGGCGACGACGCCGCCGTGGCGAAGGCGATCCGCGAGTATTACACCAAGTATGAATTCCGCATCCCGATGCGCGACGGGGTGAAGCTGTTCACCGCGGTGTACGTGCCGAAGGACGCGTCGCGGAAGTACCCCATCATGCTGCTGCGCACGCCCTACGGCGTGGGGCCCTACGGCGCCGACAACTACCCGCCGGGCGAGGCGCGCGCGCTCAGCCGCTTCGCGCCGTCGCGCCGCTTCATCCGCGAGGGCTTCGTCTTCGCGCACCAGGACGTGCGGGGGCGGATGATGTCGGAGGGGCAGTTCGTCGACGTCCGGCCGCACGCCGCGCCCGGCGGCAGCGACGAGAGCACCGACGCCTGGGACACCATCGACTGGCTGGTGAAGAACGCCCCCGAGAACGACGGCAAGGTCGGCGCGTGGGGCATCTCCTACCCCGGCTTCTACGCGGCGCAGGCGGCGGTCGACGCGCACCCGGCGCTCAAGGCGGTGTCGCCGCAGGCGCCGGTGACCGACTGGTTCGTCGGCGACGACTTCCACCACAACGGCGCGTTCTTCCTCGCCGGCGCGTTCGGCTTCTACGCCAGCTTCGGCAAGCCGCGGCCGAAGCCGACGCCGAAGATGACGTGGGGGTTCGACTACGACAAGGCCGACAGCTACGACTTCTTCCTCGCGCTCGGGCCGATCGCCAACGCCAACACGCGCCATTTCCACGGCGAGATGGCCTTCTGGAACGAGCTCATGGATCACGGCGCGCTCGACGCCTACTGGCAGGCGCGCAACCCGCGGCCCTACTACAAGAACGTGAAGCCGGCGGTGATGACGGTGGGCGGCTGGTTCGACGCCGAGGATCTGTTCGGCGCGCTCGAGACCTACCGCGCGTTCGAGACGCAGAGCCCGGGCGCGAACAACTTCCTGGTGATGGGCCCGTGGCGGCATGGCGGCTGGGCGCGCAGCGACGGCGACCACCTCGGCGACGTCACCTTCGGCGCGGCGACCTCGCGCCGCTACCGCGACGACATCGAGTACCCGTTCTTCCGCCGCTACCTGAAGGACGCCGCCGGCGGCATCGCCGAGGCCGAGGTGTTCGAGACCGGCACCAACACCTGGCGGCATTACTCCGCCTGGCCGCCGCCGGGAGCGACGAGCGGGACGCTGTTCTTCCAGGCGAGCGGCGGGCTCGCGAGCGCCGCCGGGCCCGAGGGCGCCGACGAGTACCTGAGCGATCCGCGCAAGCCGGTGCCGTACCGCGCCAAGCTGTCGAGCGAGATCGACGAGGACTACATGAGCGACGACCAGCGCTTCGCCGCGCGCCGGCCCGACGTGCTCGTGTACCAGACCGGCGAGCTCGACGCCGACGTGGTGCTGTCGGGGCCGATCGAGGCGAGCCTGTGGCTGACGACGAGCGGGAGCGACGCCGACTTCGTGGTGAAGCTCGTCGACGTCTATCCCGAGGATCTGCCCGATCCCAGCCCGAACCCCGCCGGCGTGCGCATGGGCGGCTACCAGCAGTTGGTGCGCGCCGAGATCATGCGCGGCAAGTTCCGCGACGGCTTCGACAAGCCGGCGGCGTTCAGCCCGGGCGAGCCCGCGCTGGTGAAGTTCGCGCTCCCCGACGTGTGCCACGCCTTTCGCAGCGGCCACCGCATCATGGTGCAAGTGCAGTCGAGCTGGTTCCCGCTGGTCGATCGCAACCCGCAGACCTTCGTCGACATCTACCACGCGAGCGACGCCGACTTCCGCGCCGCGACCATCCGCGTGCTGCGCGGCGGCGCGAAGGCCTCGGCGCTGCGCGTGACCGTGACCGGCGGCAAGCTCCCCTGACGATCGCGGAGCCGGGCGCTGGTTCAGGGCCCGCCCAGGGCTTCCAGCGTCTTTCTGCCCACGTCGCCGTCCTTGAGCTGCACGCGCTCGATGCCGATCGGGAAGAGGGTCGTGGGATCCATGCGCAGGTAGTAGTACATGGACGCCCAGAACTGTTGGTTGTTCACGTCGAACGACACGGGGAGGGAGTCGAGGAAGAGCTGCCCGACCACCGCCACGATGTCTCTCAGCTCAACGGCATAAGCGCTGCCGTGGTGGAACACGGGTTCCCACCTGTCGGCCGGGACATCGGCGATGACGTCGCGGTAGGTGAACCCCTGCGCGTCGATGATCTCGAGGCTGACGGCGTGCCCCGGCGGTACCTGGGGCGCGCCTACCTTGGCGTAGGGACGCTGTGCATCCCAGCCCTGGACGTGCTTCGCCGAATAGCCCGTACCCCAGCGCCAATGGGTATGAAGGCAGTCGTGCACGCAGAACGGCGCCATCGTCACGGTGGCGTTGACGAGCGGAAGCCGCAGCCGCGGGGCGAGGTGGATGTTGTCGTATGCGCCCTGGTAGTCGACCTTGGTGACCGTCGGGGGATACAGGAGCTGATCGGTCAACGATTGCGGCGGAAAAATCCGCCGGATCCCGCTCTCGTCCCTCGAACGACCCGGCGGCGGCGGCGCGGGGCGGACAATGGGGTAGCGGCCCGCGGGCTGCGTGTCGTAGTAGGCGAACAGCTTGTCCCACGTCGGCGGGACGGGCGGGACGCCCACGTTGTGATCGGCTAAGAGCGCCGCGCTCATGGGCGACGACGTCATCTCCGACGTCGCCGGCCGGCGGAGCGTGATGGCGGCCTCCACGTTGCGGAGCGGCACGCTCGCGCGAATCATGACGAGCGGAAACAGCCGTGCCGCTTTGAGCACGCCGACCGGCTCGAACTCCGTGTTCGGCTTGCAGCCGACCAGGCTCACCGCCACCAAAACCCGCGGCGGCGTGACGTCGATGATGGCCGCGGTGTCGGCGGAGATTTCGGCGATCGGCTTGACGTTCTTGCCCGCGGGCATGAACCACGGCGGCGCTTGGCCGAATTCACGGTAGTCGTAGACGGAGTTTCTCGTCGGCTCCGGAAGCGCCGTCGGCCTCTGCGCGCCGGGAAGAAATTCGTAGCCGTAGATGAACTGGACGCCCAAGTCGAGCCCGAGCGGCAAGGGCCATAGCGTCGATCCCGCGACCGGCGCTCGATCCACGGCCGATTGGACGCCGACGAGGAATTCCCAGCTGAGCGGCAGCGCATAGCTGACGCCGTTCACGGTCGCGGCGAGATCGTGCCAGCGAACGACGTCGCAAACGAGTGAATTGCCGTAGGACACGTTGCGCGCTCTCGGGCCGTCGTCGTGGTCGAGCAGCCATGACCAGGTGTGACCGGCCGGGAGGTCGAGCTGCGACAGGTCGGGCGCCCACGACACGTACGCATCGGGCGCGAGCGTGCCCAGCAGAGTTCCCCAGGTCCCGTCGTTGAGCATTTGTTCGAGCCGGGCCATCAGCGCATCACCTTCGTCACGACCGTCGACCAGCCCACCACGCCGGCGACGTCCCAGATCCGGTAGGTGCCGGGCCGAGCGCCGTCGAGCGATACCATCCCTCGGGGACCGATGCGATGCACGGATCGCGTGCCGTCGGGGTGCTCGATGGTCACCTCGCCGAACGTCAACGGGGTGTGGTCCGCGTCCACGACCAGCCACACGCGCAGCAGAGGTTGCCGCTTGAAGAGAAACGTCACGTCCGCCGCGGTTGGGAACTGCGCCTCCTGATAGCAGTGGCTCTCGCTGCGGCCGAACTCGTCGGTCGTGGTGAAGGTGAACGGGCCGGCCGGATGAGGGTCGAACACCCACCCGCCGACGGACGCGGTGACTTGGTGATTGACGTCCGAATCGTCGACATCGTCCGGGCGGGTAGGCGTGAAGTACACCGGCTGATCGATGGGCGACGAGATGGATCGATCCCCTGCCGTGGCGGGATTGCGCGCCAGCGTCCCCCCGTCGCACGTCCACGTGACGATGAGCTTCCCTTCGGGCGAACGATGGCACTCGGTCGATGGCGAGGCGGTTTCCTGGTAGGACTGGCCGCGGTCGTCGAGCAGGCGAACGGACAGCGGGATCGGGACGGGCACGCTGGCGTCGTGCGGATCCGCCTCCGGCAGTCTCGGCTGCCAGTCCTTGGGCTCGAGGTGGAGCCGAATGTCTTCGTAGGTTTTGACGCCCGCGTCGACGTCGAAGTTCGTGAGGCGCTTGCCCTGCTCCGGCGTCGGCGTGACCACCTGGTACTCGAGCTTCAGCGGCTCGACATTGGGATCGACAGGATAGCTCAGGGTGATCTCCACCCGTCCGTCGAGCACGGTCGGGACGAAAGGAACGCCCCACTGGAAGGCCGCTCCGCCATGATGGCCGTCCTGATCGTCGATGTCGTCGGTCTCGCCGCATTCGAGATGGTCGATCGGCAGGATCGCGTTCGTGGCGGCGATGTCGAGCATCGCGGGTCGGTACGACCGTTCGAGGGGAGGGCGCGGCGAATCTTGTGGCGGACTGGGGTATTGCCCTGGCGCCGCCTTGGGCGCGAGATACGCGATCAGCACGTAGCGTCTGCCGTAGACGAGCTGCGGCGGCGGGGCCGCGGTCGGCGCCGCCGGCCGTAAATCGTCGTTCCCCGCCGTCCCTGCGATGATCTGGCCGGTGACGACCTCCAGGGAGTCGAAGGTCGCGACCACCTCCGTCGCTTCGTCGAGCTGAAGAACGGCCTTGACGGTGAACGTGCCCGCTTCGCCCGCCTTCGCCCGCAGGTTCACGGAAGCGACGCCTCCGAGGTTCGTCGCGGGCGAATCGTTGCCGTCGATGATCGCCGGGGCGCCCGGCGAAAGCACGAACTTCACGGGGAGCCCGGCGAATTTCTTCAACGGGTTGTCGGCGGCGTCGAAGACCGCGGCGAGGACGAGCAGCGGCTTCATGAAGGACAGCCCGCCGATTGCCGTTTGACGGTCGCCACCAATCTTCTTGAGTCGATTCATTTCGTCCCCTCCTTACACCCGCGGCCACAGCGGGAAGAGGGCGGTCGCCCAGGAGAAGAACGCGTGGGCGAACAGGCTTGGGGCGAGCCGCTCGAAGCGCAGCGCCATCGCGCCCCACACCATGCCGCAGAACACCGCGGCGGCGATGACCAGCGGGTTCGGGCCGGCGGCGTCGGTGCGCAAGGTGAACAGCGTGCCGAGGTGGGCCAGGCCGTAGAGCAGCGACGACAGCCACAGCGCGGTGCGCGAGCCGTGGGCCACGCGCAGGGCGTTCATCACCCAGCCGCGCCAGACGATCTCCTCGAGCGTGGCGATGACGAGGATGGCGGGACCGACGTAGACGGCGGGGACGACGCGCGGATCGCCGAGCTGCACCAGGAGCCGCCACAGCCAGCTCTCCTGGGGGCGCCCGCGGAGTATGACGATCGCCGCCATGTTGGTGACGATGAACAGGCCGACCGCGACGAGCGCGCCGGCGGTGATGTCGAGCCGGCGCGGCGCGAGCTGGGCGCGGAGCTCGCCGCGGCCGCGGAGGAAGGCGAGCGCGCCGGCGCCGAGCAGGACGTAGGAGGCGCCGATGATCGGCAGCATGCGCGCGGGCCCGACGGCGCGCGAGCTGAAGCCGTAACCGAGCACCGCGGCCGAGACCGCGGTGACCAGCGCGGCTTGGGCCCAGGCGCGCGCGCGGTAGCCGCGATCGACGGTCTCCTTGGGCGGGCCCTCAGGGGCGTCAGGGGCGTCGAGGTCGTCGGTGTCGTCGGTCATGGCAGCATCGGGGCGATCGCGTCGAGGATGCGATCGGCGAGCGCGGTCTTCGGCGCGCGCGCGAGCGGGGTGGCGGCGGCGGGCGTCACCAGCACGATGACGTTGTCGTCCTTGTCGAACGAGTCGGCCGCGGAGTTGGCGACCACCAGATCGACGCGCTTGCTCTCGAGCTTGGCGCGGGCGGCGGCGACGAGCGCGTCGCCGCTCGCCGTCTCGAGCGCGAAGCCGACGAGCACCGG
>JACXTT010006339.1_pt1 | contig 16911 bp, 17 predicted proteins | sample 9270951 | NCBI WGS metagenome assembly JACXTT01 (sample SAMN15532306, study PRJNA645909) | rock metagenome | isolation source: weathered quartz diorite | place: Puerto Rico | collected 2017-06-21 | reverse complement strand
GCACAGTGCGGCTAATAAGTAACTGACTGCACCAATCACCCTTCGTGCTTTGCGCATCCAGGCCCTCCTAAGCGGTCAAACGCCTCGGGTAGAGCCTATTGTCAAGGGAGAGAAAACAAGACGCAAGATTACTGACGTTAAACAGCGTTTACACCAACTATCACCTGATTCCACACCGCGCGATCTATCGCTGTCCCCCAGTTCCGGTGCTCGTGGCTCTTATTCCAAAGCGTTCCTCCACGACGCGCAGATCCCGATCCAGAAACACCATCGCCCCCAGCGTGGACCGCACGTCCCGGCCGGGATAGGCATAGCGCAGATCGCGAAAGCGGACTACATGCGCAACCGGCCCTTCGTCGACCTGCTCAGTCTCGGTTACAGCGTATTGCGCCCAATCCAGATACACGCGTCCCAGATAACTTTTCTTGGCGGCCAGCGTGACCGGCGTTTCTTCCGGCTTGTAACGAAATTTCATTTGCCCTTCGGGATCAACCTCGGGTGTCAGGGAGTCTACGTTCATCATGGCGAAGGCGGTGGGCGTCTCGGCGACTCCGTACCAGCGGAAGGGATTCACCCAGTACGGATAGGCGGAAACCCGCAACGGCTCCGCTCCCTGATAGGTCTGCGCCTCCAGCATGGCCAGGGCGCGGCGATGCTCGTAGTCGCGGAAGCCCCAGCAGGCACAGACGCCGAGCAACGCTACGGTTGCCGCGAATCGTCCTTTGGGGCCCTTCTGGCGGGCGCCGATCTCTTCGTTGATCAGGGAAAAGAAACTCGGCAGGATCAGCCCCAGAATCAGAATCGCCCACAGCACCGGTTCAACGATGAACACGATGTCCCACGAATACCAGCGCTCGGAGAACGGCCAGAACGGACGTACGCCATAGTTGTTGGTGAAGTCGAGCAGGATGTGGCTGAGCCCGGCCAGGTATGCATAGGCAAACAGCAATCCCCAGCGCGGCGGGAGATTCGGATCGCGAGTTCGCCTACCTCGCAATCGCCAGACGAGATACATGAATCCAACCACAACCGCTGCCACCAGCGACAGACCCAGGAAGGAATGGGTGAAGCCGCGGTGATGGGCAAACCCATACACTGATCCGCCAAAACGGCTGATGATATCGAGGTCGGGGGCTTCGGCGGCGAGCGTCATGGTGGCCGTGGCCAGCGCCGTGTTGCGATTGAGTCCGGCGCGGCTTAGGGTGGCGCCGAAGAGGAAATGTGTGATGGGTTCCACAGGGACTGTTGAGAGTTTAGCTGGATGGGGAAGGAATGCAGAAGTCAGAATTTCGATTGCAGAAGGGAAGGCCGACTGGCACTCATGACAGGGACTGCCGACTCGGTCATCGGAGAGACTTCACCGCAAGCCAGGCAGCGGGTCACGGAAAACTCGGTCGGACAATGCGGACAGGCGGCCCCAGTCTGGAAAGTGTCGAATGGCTGGCCACACTTGCCGCACTTCCAGAAGTCGCCGATCGGCCGCTCGGTCTTGCATGCCGGGCAGGCAAATTCGATGTGACGGGGCAACTTTGCGAATCGTGACAGCTCAATTGCGTGGCGGAGTCCTTGCCAGCAATTCATGAGCATGTAGACGGCGATCGCTCCGGACCAGAGTGACTGCCTCCAAAAGGCAAATACGATGAGCCCCGCCGCTCCGATCAATCCGAGGACGGCGGCAACCATCAGACTGCGAGCCCTTCCCAGCACAAACCAAAGCAGGGAGCGAAGAATCTGGCCGCCGTCCAAGGGATAGATGGGCAGCATGTTGAAAACCAGCAGGACGGCATCGATGACTAAGATGGCCTTCAGGAAGACATGGACATCGGGCATGGTCTGTGCCCATCCCGACGACTGGCTCAAGCTAAAGAGAACCCAAAAAAACGGCAGGAGCGCCACGTTGACCAACGGTCCGGCGGCGATGCTCCAGAGCGTCGCACCGGGCCGCGGTGGCGGATTCACGTAGGCGACGCCACCGAGGGGCCACAACACGATCTGGTTTGCCCGTCCGCCGACCTGGCGACAGGCAAGCGAGTGGCCGAACTCGTGAAGCAACACAATCACGAAGAGAGACAGATACTCCAGCACGTTCCAGGCGATTGATGAGTAACGTCCGGCTCGTCCCTGGATTTCATACGCCGCTACAACAAACCAGGACCAATGCAGGAACACATTGATTCCTGAGAATTGGAAGAGGCGGATCGAGCCTTGGCGGCCGGTGGGCATGTGCAAGATTTATAGCATAGCGGGAGACGGTTGCCGGTTTGGGAGCGAGAACGGAGAAGCTGCAGTTTAAGGTGCGACGGCAGTCTTCAGTTGCAAGTGGCCGACCGGCCGGGTCTGTTCTTGACATCGAATTCGAGCTTGGTGCGTCTGTGGGCTGTGACGCGGCACACGGGTACGTGTGACACCCGTCACGGAAAGAGCGTGGATCGCAAACCTATAAGTTAGGCATGCGAAATCAACAGTCTGTCCTCCGCCCGGTAGCTCGCATTTTCGCCCAGACTTTCGGTACGATTTTCATGGGTATATGGATCATCCTCCTCATACCTAGGGCATTTGCCGTTCCCAGCTACTCACGACAGACAGGAATGCCATGCGCTTCCTGTCACTACGCGCCGCCCGAACTTACACCATTTGGCAGAACCTTCAAGTTGGAAGGCTACACATTCACCACCAAGCTTGAGGTAACCGATGACAAGAAAGACCACAATGCGCCGTTGCACCTCCTGGAGGCATTTCCTCTTTCTATAATCTTCGATACTTCGTTCACCGCAACGAAATCGCCTCAGCCGGCCACCCAGAATGGCAATTTCCAGTTTCCCCAAGCGGCTTCGCTATTCTTGGCCGGGGCATGGACGAGCCACGTTGGCAGCTTTGTGCAGGTCACTTACGATGCTCAGGGCGATCACTTCAGTTGGGACAACACCGATATCCGTTATGCCAATCACGGAGGCACTTTATTCGGGAAGCCCCTCACTTACGGGATAACGCTGAACAACAATCCCACAGTCGAGGATCTTTGGAACAGCACGCCCGCGTGGGGGTTTCCCTCCACCGGAAGCAGTTCCGCTCCCGGACCTTCCGCGGCAGCGCTGATCAACGGAAGCCTGGCGCAGGATGTGGCTGGAGTGGGTGGATACACGATGTGGAACGAGCACTGGTACCTGGCGGGAACGATCTATCGATCGGAACATCTCGGAGGTGCGCAACCCAATGCGGGAACGGGGTTTGGCTTCAATATCCGCGGTGTCGCGCCATATTGGCGTGCGGCTTGGCAGACGTCCAGCAAGAACAATTACCTGGAAGTCGGTACCTACGGCATGCATGTAAAGAGCACTCCGAATGCCGTCACGGGCCTGATGGATAGCTACACGGATTGGGCCGCAGACTTTCAGTACGATCGAACGATTCCTCAGTTCAAGAACGATGTGGTTTCCGTCCGCGGTACTTATATCCGGGAGAACTCGTCACTACTGGCGACGTTCGCTGCCGGGGGCGCGGTACAGACTGCCCACCACCTGAACACGGCTCAGGCAAACGTCGAATACCATTTCGGGACTAAGTTTTCCGGGACGGCAGGATTGTTTGACATCACTGGAACTCGAGACCCACTGCTCTTTCCTCAGGCGGCAGTTTCCGGAAGCGCCAACGGAAGCCCGCAGAGTAATGGCTACATTCTCAATGTTTCGTGGTGGCCCCAACAGAACGTTGACCTTGCAGTGCAGTACACAGGCTATCTTCGATTCAATGGCGCGCAAACAAATTACGATGGTGCGGGACGAAATGCATCGGCAAATAACACCGTCTTCGTACTCGCACGATTTGTTTTCTGATCTCTTGCGGCATCGTAGACTCCCAGTCTAAGAACACACCCCTATTGGGCAGACTGGGAGTCCGTGGAACCAAACAAACGATTTCCGCCGGCGACAGCTGGGCAAGTAATTTAAGGAGAGAACATGCGAGAGATCTTTCCGCGCCTTATCCTGGCAGGCATCTTGTGTTGCCTGACCCTGACATCTGCAACGCAGGCCCAATCCGATACCGCAAGAGCGTACAAAACAAACTGCGTTCCGTGCCACGCGGCCGATGGCAGTGGAGACAGCGCAACCGGCAAGGCATTCCATGCAAGAGATCTTCGGTCGGAGGAAGTTCAGAAGCATACCGACACGGAGCTGGCCGAAGTGATCACCAAGGGCAGAGGAAAGATGCCGGCTTTCGGCGCTAAGATCAAGCCGGACGATGTAAAGAAATTGGTGTCTTACCTCCGGGAACTGCCAAAACAAAAGTAAGCAGAAGCGAGTTTCCGTGGTTGCTGCCGGCACTTGGAGATCGCAATGCTTGAAGATGCGAGAGATTCAGAAGATGGGACTCCAAAACTTTCAGACTCGGGATTATCTCTAGAGAGCAGGCGCTCTTTTCTCGGCACATTGCTGGCAGTCGGAGGGCTCTTTGTAGGAACCCTGCTTTCGGTGCCGCTGATTCGCTTCGCACTTTTCCCCTTGCTGCGCCGCACCACTGACCTTAAGAGTGCACCGGTAGGAGAACTCAACGAGTTCTCGTCCTTGACCGAGCCCATGATGCGCACCATTCAGATTGAGCAAGTGGATGGCTGGCGCAAAGTGGTATCCGAAAAAGCGGTCTATGTGACGAAAGACAGTCGGGGCGAGCTTCGTGTTCTCACTTCCATCTGTCCTCATTTGGGTTGCACAGTCCCATGGAACAAGGGGAAGAACCAGTTTGTTTGCCCCTGTCATGGCGCTACGTTCTCGCGGGACGGAACTCGTGTCAGCGGGCCGTCGCTGCGGGGAATGGATGCGCTGGAAACTTCGGTTCAAGACGGCCAGTTACAAGTGAAATTCCAATATTTCCGGCAACTCGTCTCCGACAAAGAAATCATCGGCTAGGGAAGGAGCCCCCGAGGAATGTATTCGACCGGCAAAAGCGAGAGTGGTGCTCCTGCGGTCCCCCAGACAGGACTATGGGGATGGCTGAATCAACGAACGGGCCTGCATGATTTGTTGCGCATTGCTCTCGATGAACCTATTCCTGGCGGCGCACGGTTGGCTTACATATTCGGATCGGGACTCCTATTCATCTTCATTTCGCAGGTGATCACCGGAATATTTCTTGCGTTGTACTACGTTCCCTCCGCCGATCACGCGCACACAACGGTCGCCTATATCACGAAAGCGGTTACGGCCGGCTCTTTTCTCCGCAGCCTGCACGCTTACGGAGCCAGCGCGATGGTGGTTGTGTTGTTTCTCCACTTGTCACAAACGTATTTCTACGGAGCATACAAAGGACGGCGCGAGCTGCTTTGGTTTTCCGGCTGTGTGCTCTTTGGGCTGGTTTTGGCAATGGCGTTCACCGGTTACCTGCTCCCGTGGGATCAGAGAGCTTATTTTGCCACTGCTGTAGGAACCAACGCGGTCAGCGAAGTTCCCTGGATTGGAGAAAGCATTAAGCGCCTAATGCGCGGCGGAACGGAGATGGGCACGCTCACGATCTCGCGGTTCTTCGTGGCCCATGTGTTCCTGATTCCCGCGTGCATGTTCGCACTTGTCGCGTCTCACATTTTTCTATTCCGCAAAGCAGGAGCGGCCGGCCCGGTGGACGAAGATCCCAACCATCCAAAACAGAAGGCGGAGCCGTTCTACCCGCGCCAGGTGCTGATGGATCTTTCGCTGACGGCGCTGCTCATTGTGGGGCTCGGCTTGCTGTGCTTTTTCGTGCCGGCGCAGCTGGGCCCTCCCGCCAACCCAGCGGACACACAGTACATACCTCGGCCAGAGTGGTATTACCTGCCCATATTTCAATGGCTGAAATACTGGCATGGGTCGGCGGCGATCATCGGCGTGCTTGTAATTCCAACGCTCGTCGTCCTGGCAATTCTTGCACTTCCCTTTCTGGATCGCGGCATTGAACGGCGTCCGTGGAAGCGGCCGACAGCCATGGGAGCGTATGCATTTGTGGTGTTCTCCCTTATGGGACTTGGTCTGCGCAGCCAGTATTTGGATCGGCACGACACTGGAGTCGTTCAGCAATTGGCGAAGCAGAAGGCCGAGGAAGAGGAATATGTTCGCAAGCCATTTGAGCCTGAGCTTTCTTCCGCATCCCTGGCTGCCGCAAATGTAACGCTCGCGGACCCGCTGGCCTCGAAAGGGAAAACGATCTTCGAGGGGCAATCATGCAATGCATGCCACGGCGACGGCGGAGTGGGCACGGCCGCGGGTCCAGCTCTGGTTGGCATAAAAGCAAAGCTTTCCCCTGACCAACTAGCAGAGCTTTTCAAACATCCCGACGCGAAGATGAACGCTGGGGGCATGCCACCCATCGATCTGCCGCCGGACGATTTGAAGGCGTTGATCGCGTATGTGGAGAGTCTCAAATAGCCTGTGAGCACGCGGTTATGAGGCGAGAAACTGCTGCAGGCCCGGCTTATCGGTAATTACCAAGCTGGATCCCCGGACTTCCACCAGTTGCTGGCGCCTGAAATCGGCGAAAAGCCGAGAGACGGTCTCGCGGGACGTCCCGAGCATTTCCGCGATCTCTTCGTGAGTCAGGGTCAAAACGGAACGTGAACTGTCGGGATCTCCGCCGTGATTGGCATTCCAGTCTAGAAGGAAGCGCGCCAGTTTTTCCGCGACAGAACCGGATAAACCCAGGTAGCGCACCTCCTGACAGGTGGCGTGATAGATATCGCTCAGGACTTGCGCGACCCTCAGCGCGGCGTCCCCATGCTCGCGCAAGAACTTAAGGAAGGACTCACCGTGGATAAAGTTTGCCTGTAGTGGTTCCAGGGCCTCTGCGGTGAGTTCGTAAGGCTTCCCGGAAATGGTGCCCGGCAAGCCGATGATCTCGCCGGCGGCGGCGATGCGCATAATCAGGGATTTGCCATCGGCCGAGCCTGCGCTGAGCTTCACTCTGCCATTGCACAGGATGAAAACACCGCGGGACTCCTGACCTTCGACGAAGAGGATGGAACCTCTTGGGTACGTTGCCAACGAAGACATTGTCTGCAAAGCCTCCAAGTCTCGCGGCGGGAGATCGCAAAAGATGCGGTCGTGCCGGAGCGGGCAGATGAGGCAACTCTCTATGATTTCCAGACCGTAGGGCGTGCGCATTTTCTTCCTCGGCCGAATTATATGCTTGCCGGACTGCTCCATTTCTCAGTTCGCGGCAGGTACGACCAGCGACAAAGCGTCCGGCTGAATTGTCATGCGGGCGGGCAGCCGGCCGAGGAGTTCTCCGTCGGCTTCTACGTAGACACGGTCTTTACCCTCATTTCTGGCTGGCTCCGGCAACTGGCATACGATCTCTGAGCAGCTGACCAGGTCGATGCCATCGATGTTCCGCAGGCGCCCCAGCAGAGCACAGGCTACGTAGCGCAAGTAGGCAGTGCGGCTGTCGGTGCGGCACATCACCGCGCGCAGGTCGGGACAATCCAAATGGGCTCCGGGGACCAGTTCGCGCAGAATGTTGCCGAAGAAACGGATGCGGACGGCCAGCAGCTCGGTCAGCGACGCTTGACGTTTGGCGCCGGTGCCGTTGGCATACTCGACTTCGAATCTCCGCATGCGATGAGTGGCCCACAGGTTCCAGGCCTTGAGGTAATAGGCGGCCATGCCGGCCTGTTTCTTAAGATCGCGATTCAGTTTGTAAAAAAGATGGGCATCGACGCCCACCCCGGCGGCGACGGTGAAGTAACGCTGGGCGGATTTGTCCGTAAAATCCCGATACTCGATGCGGCCCAGTGGAATGCGGCGGACGATGCCATTGACGAGGAGGCGTGCTGCGGCGCTCGGCCGGAGGGGAACGCCCAGGTCGTGGGCGAGGGCGTTGGCGGTGCCGAAGGGAAGAATGGCCAGCGCGACTGGGGTGCCAGCCAATCCTTGAATGACATCGTGGATGGTGCCATCGCCACCGCAGGCGAACACGGTGTCGCTGCCCGCTGCAATTGCGAATCGCGCGTGGATGGTGGCTTCCTGGCTGGAACGGCAGATCGTCAATTCTGTCCGAACGCCGGCAGACTGAATGATTCCGATGGCGCGGTCCAGTTCCGCATCGCGCCGCCGGGGGCCGGAGTTGGGATTGAACAGGATGGTGGCTTTCTGCATGCGCCGGATCGCTCTGACCTGAGTTTAGCGCACGCCCCATTCCCACATTCCGAACGTTGCTTTTTGGGAGATGGGATGTCCGACTTGGCGCGCCAGCATGGCGATCTGTCCGCGATGGTGAGAATCATGCGCGATCAGATAACCGAGGAACGCGGCTACGTCGGGGCGAAAGCCCCTGATGCGCCCGTCGCTGTTGAGCGACGACCTGAGAACTTCCTTCAACGCCGCACGGCTCTGTTCCAGCGCATTGCCGGCCTGTGCCGGAGTGACCGTGTGCCGGTCGAGCTGGTCTGGAATCTTGCCCTTGGTCGCCTTCAGCCACATTACGCGGACGTTGTGCATGTGGGCGACGATCGAAGCGACGTCGCGACCTTTTCCTTCGGGAGGCTCGGCGCGCCAGGAGGCTTCGGGCAGATTCTCGAGAAGATAGTGGTTGATCCGGTCATTAATGTCGAACGCCGCGAGCAGGGCATCCGCCAGCACGAACGGCTCTGCGTTCTTTTTGGACATCGTTCACCTCCTGAAGTGCGAATCAGGGTAGCAGGCAGTTGCGCAGCGAGCCAATCTTGCACTACTCTTGCGCGAAAAGCTCTTGCGTGATCGATTCGCTCGTCTGTCGCAGTCCAGGCGTTTATTCCGGGAGGTTTTTATGCGTCGGATTATGTCTTTTGCCGTGGCCGTCTTGTGCCTGGGAGCAATGGTTGTGGCTCAGGACCATGCCATGGCGGCCCCCGCCCGCCCAGTCACGCTCGTGACCGGGCTGGGTGATCTCCATCATCCTGTCTCGACGAAGAATGCCGAAGCGCAGCAGTTCTTCGATCAGGGACTGCGTTTCATCTATGCCTTCAATCATGACGAGGCGGCGCGCTCGTTCCAGAAGGCTGCGGACCTCGATCCCAAACTCGCGATGGCGTATTGGGGCGTGGCCGAAGCTGTCGGGCCGAATTACAACGATCCGGCCAGTGAAGAACGCTTCAAGCAAGCGCATGAGGCAATCCAGAAGGCTGTCGACTTGAGCGTCAACGCTTCGCCCAGCGAGCGGGCTTACATCGCGGCGATGGCGTTGCGCTTTCCGGCAGATCCCAAGTCCAATCTGCGCAAGGCTGCCGAGCAGTACCGCGACACCATGCGTGAAGTGGTGAAGACTTACCCCGACGATCTGGACGCCGCGACTCTGTTTGCCGAGTCCGGCATGGGCCTGCATCCCTGGGGGCTGTGGCACAAGGACGGCTCGCCGGAAGACGGAACGGAAGAGATTGTCGCGACCCTGGAGTCGGTAATAAGACGCGATCCCAACCATCTGGGAGCGATTCACTACTACATTCACGCGGTTGAGGCGTCGAACTCGCCCGAGCGGGCGTTGGCCGGAGCGAACCGGCTGGCGGCTCTCGCTCCCGCCGCCGGACATATCGTCCACATGCCGGCGCATGTATACATCCGCACTGGCGACTACGCGGCGGCGATCAAGACCAACCAGGATGCTGCGGCCGTCGACCGTGCTTACATCAAGGCCAGCGGCGCGCAGGGCATCTACCCGATGATGTATTACAGCCACAACCTGCACTTCATCGCGATGTGCTCGGCGATGAACGGTGACTACGCCGAGGCCAAGAAGGCGGCCGATATGCTGGCGGCCCATGTCGGACCCGCTGTGAAAGACATGCCGCCGCTCGAGGGATTCATGACGATCCCCATGGCGGTTGATGTGCGCTTCCACAAGTGGGACGACATTCTGGCCTCGAAGGCGCCCGATCCCAACATGAAGACCGCCACGGTCTTCTGGCACTTTGCGCGCGGCATGGCGCTGGCTGGTAGAGGCAAGACGAGCGAAGCGGAAGCGGAATACAAGATCGTTTCGGATGCCGAGAAAGCTACTCCGCCCGACGTGATCTTTGCCATGCCGATCAACAACAAGGCGAAAGACATCATGAAGATTGCCGAAAATGTGCTGGGCGCACAGGTCGCGCTAACCAAGAAAGACAACGCGGCTGCGGTGAGCCTGCTACGGGAAGCGGTTGTGATTCAGGATTCGCTCAAGTACGGGGAACCGCCGGACTGGTTCTTCCCCGTCCGCGAATCGTTGGGGGGAGTGCTGCTGATGAGTGGTGATGCCAAGGGAGCCGAGCACGTGTTCCGGGAGGATCTGGCGATCAACCCCCGGAATCCGCGGTCGCTGTTTGGACTTCATCAGGCGCTCAAGACGCAGGACCGCGGCTATGATGCAGGATTCGTCGAAAAGCAGTTTCGCAACTCGTGGAAGGGCGGAGAGGGGCAGTTGAAGTTGGAAGATTTGGTGTGAGGGCTATCCTGTACGGATTGTCATCCTGTGCGAAGGGCCTGCCTGCTTTGTTCTCGTTCGCCAGGAAAGCAGGTCCTTCGCTTCGCTCAGGATGACAATTCTTTAAGGAGTTAGGCCTGCAGAGCCTCTCTGTACCGCGTACACGTAGTGCCGCAGTCCGCGCCAATCTATCTCCTTCCAGATCGTCATGCCGTTGCGCTCGGCTACTCGGCAGGACGGGGCATTCTCGGGCCGGATGAGCGAGATCAGGCGATCGGCTTTCAGGTTCGCGAACCCCCACTCGCGGCATGCAATGGCGGCTTCCGTGGCGAGGCCTTTTCCCCAGTGATCGCGCCGGAGGTGGTATCCGATTTCGTACAAGTACTCACCTTCGACATGCTGGCGGATGATGCCGCAGTCACCGATCGTCTCGCCGGTCGCTTTCAGCACCATCGCCCATAGTCCGACGCCGTCCTCGGCGTAGCGTCGCTGGTTGCGCTCGATCCATTGCCGAGTGCCGGTCTGATCGATCGGATCGGGATAATATTTCATCGTTTCGGGATCGGAAAGGACCAGCGCCAGGGCATCGGCATCCTGCGGCAACAATTCGCGCAGGATGAGGCGGTCGGTTTCTAGAATCGTTGCCACGATGTTCAGTCTAGCAATGAAGGCCGACGGGTTTTTTTTGACCCGCGGCGAACTGCAGATCCCTCGCTTCGCTCGGGATGACAAGCAATAAAAAGTATTCAACAAGTGGGTTTAGACTCGAGGCATGTCAGAGGTCGGCCGCATTATCGTCATTCTCGGCATCTCGCTGATCGTGATTGGCGGAATCGTGATGCTGCTGGGCCGCGTCGAGCTGCCGCTGGGACGACTCCCCGGCGACATCATTTACAAGGGCAAGAACACGACTTTCTACTTCCCGCTCGCCACCTGCATTTTGTTGAGTATCGTGCTGTCCCTGGTGATGTACCTGATAGGCCGCTTCAAACATTAGATCCGTTCTTCGTCAGGGTACACTGAAGCCCATGGAGGAGACCGACCAACTCGGGTTCCACTTCCGCCCGCCGGAACGCCGCGTCTGGACGGTCCAGGCGTTGGTCTGCGCAGTGCGCAGCCACCTCGAGCGGGAGTACTCCGACTGCTGGGTGGAAGGCGAAATCTCGAACCTGCGCATCCCAGACTCGGGCCATCTCTACTTCACGCTGAAGGAGGAAAGCGCGCAAATTCGCGTGGTGATGTTCCGTTCATCGGTGAAGCTGTTGCGTTTCCGCCCGGAGAACGGATTGCATGTGACGGTTCGCGGGCGCATTACGGTGTATGAGGACAAAGGCGAACTGCAAATTTCGGCTGAGTTCATGGAGCCGCAAGGCGCGGGAGCCCTGCAACTGGCATTTGAACAACTGCAGACGCGGCTCGAAGGCGAGGGGCTGTTCGACGCTTCGCGGAAGAAATCGATTCCGCCGCTGCCGCTCCGGATCGGCCTTATTACTTCTCCGCAGGGCGCAGCGGTGCGCGACATCCTGAATATCCTGGCGCGCCGCCACCATTCCGCCAGTGTGCTGATCTATCCGGCGCAGGTACAAGGAGAGTCAGCGCCAATCGAAGTTACCGCCGGACTTCATCATTTCAACCGAACGCGCGAGGTCGAGGTGATCATCATCGCTCGCGGCGGAGGGTCTGCCGAAGATCTTGCGGCGTTCAATCACGAGGGCTTGGCGCGGGCGGTCGCCGCTTCGAAGATTCCAGTTATCTCGGCGATCGGCCACGAAACGGATTTCACGATCGTGGATTTTGTCTCCGACCTGCGGGCGCCCACCCCCTCGGCGGCGGCGGAGCTGCTCATCCGGTCGCGACAGGAGATCGAAGCGCAGGCGGAGGATTTGTACCGGCGTCTGGATCGCGCGATCCGTTACCGCTTGCTGATGGCGCGACAGGAGTTGTCCGAGAGAACGCAGCACGGCGCGTTCGCTCGCATGATGGACGGCATCAATCGCCGCCAGCAAAGGCTCGATGAAGTCAGCTTCCGGCTGGAGAGAGCGGAGCGACAAGTTCTGGAGCGTTGCCATCGGCGCTGGGAGATCGCTTCGGGCGCGGTCCGTCACTACGATGCGCGGCAACGGCTGGCCGCGATTCGCCAACGGCTCGACGCGCAGACGGCGACGTTGGCTTCCGCCGCTCATGCGCGCCTGCTGGCTGGACGCGCCGCTCTCGATCGCCACACTGCAGCGCTGGAAGCCCTATCGCCGGTCGCGATTCTCAATCGCGGTTATGCGCTGGTGTTCGATGCGAATGGCCAACTGGTTAACGATGCTGCGCGCGTGCGCCCGGGCGACGATATCTCCGCCCGGTTGGCTCGTGGACGCGTTCGGGCCCGCGTGAATTCCGTCGAAGCCGCATCGGAATCCGGTGGCCCTGCATTAGAATGATGGCAAAATCACTGTCAACGTGAGGATCGCGTGACCCCGTCGTTGTCCACGGCCTGGCCGCACATCTCGCTGGTCTCGATCGTGGACATCCTGCTGGTCGCGATTCTGATTTACCAGCTTCTCTCGCTGATTCGCGGCACGCGCGCCGCTCCCATGTTGGTCGGCATCGCGGTTCTTGCGCTCGCCTTTTACTTTGCGCGGCTGGGAGAACTGCGCACGCTGAACTGGCTGCTGAGTACACTGCTTCCCTACGTCGTGTTCGCGCTGATCGTGGTCTTCCAATCGGAAATCCGTCATGCCCTGGCCAACCTGGGGACTCGCATCTCGTTCGGTCGATCTTCGAATTCGGCAGGCGACGTGTATGACGACATCGTGCTTGCGGCCAACCTGTTTGCCCAGAATCAGACGGGAGCGCTGATTATCATCGAACGGGAGATCGGGTTGCGGACTTACATCGAAAGCGGCGTGCCACTGGATGCGCGGCTTTCTTACGATCTACTGGCGACGCTGTTTCGGCCGAGCGCTCCGCTGCACGATGGGGCTGCGATCATACAGCGCGACCGGGTCGCGGCCGCTGCGTGCTTTTTGCCCTTGTCCATGAACCCCGTGCTTTCTACGCAGATGGGAACACGGCATCGCGCCGGAATCGGCATCACGGAAGAGACCGATGCCGTGGCGGTCATCGTCTCCGAAGAGACGGGCGCAATCAGCCTGGCCGTAAAGGGAAATATCGAGCGCGATATTACAGTCGAACGGCTCCGCGAGCGGCTCAGTCAACTTCTGCGTCGCTACGCTCCGGCCCCAACTCTACCTACGCCGGTGGAAGGCACCCTGATCGAAGACGAACCTCCCAGTTCGCAGCCCGCGCGGCGGCACGATTCGAGTCTTCGTCCGGGAGGGGACGACTGAGCTATGCCGAGCCTCTTCAAGCGTGTGTTCGTCCAAAACGTTGGCCTCAAAGTGGTTTCTGTTTTGCTGGCGATCGGCCTGTGGCTGGTGGTGGCACGCTCGCCTGTGTCGGAAGTGGAGATGAGGGTTCCGATCGAATTCCAGAAGATCCCCGACAACCTCGAGATTGATTCCGCCACCTTTACCGAAGCACAGATTCGGGTACGCGGGCCGGAGCGCCTGGTCAATCGCCTGCGTTCCACCGATGTGGGGGCGCATGTGGATGTCTCGGCCGGGGTTCCGGGGAGCCGCACCTTCGACCTGACCCCGCAAAACGTGCGCGTACCGCAGGGTCTTGAGGTTGTGCAGGTCGTCCCTGGACAGTTTCAACTCTCGTTCGACAACCGCATGGTCCGTACCATCGACATACATCCGAGGGTAACCGGGAACTTGGCCCAAGGCATGGGGATGGCCAAGGTAGTGGCTGATCCGGGGGGCATCATGATCACGGGCCCCCGCCGGCGGGTCGAGAGGGTCGAAGCTGCGGCCACCGATCCCGTGGACGCTAGCGGCGCAATGGATCGCACCACCTTCGTCACGCAGGCGCACGTTCCCGATGATCCTCTGATCCAAGTTGTGCACCCCACGCCCATCCGGGTGACGGTTATCATGGAACGTTTGGGGGAAGGGAAGAAAACGCAGTAGCTCTTCTTTCCTGTCCGGCTTTTAGCCGTTAGCTCTTAGCCATTAGCCAAACCCGCTTGGGTCTTTGCCAAGAGCCCAGAGCTAACAGCCAAGAGCTGTCCTTTCATGCCACAGAGACAATTATTCGGTACCGACGGAATCCGGGGTGTGGCGGGGGAATTCCCGCTGACCCGCGAGAGCACTTATCTCATTGGACGGGCTCTCGGCCACGATCTGATTCGCGGAAACGGGAAGCCGCGCGTCGTCATTGGCCAGGACACACGAGAGTCGAGCCGCTGGATTGCCGATCGCGTGTGGCAGGGGCTGGCGTCGGTCGGTGTTGCGGTGAGCAGTGCGGGCGTGATCACCACGCCCGGCGTGGCTTACCTCACACGCGCGCAGCGCTTTGACGCGGGTGTCGTGGTTTCCGCCTCCCACAATCCCTGGACGGATAATGGGATCAAAGTTTTCTCCGGAGACGGCTACAAGCTCCCCGATGCGCACGAACTGGCTATCGAAAGAGAGATCTTCACGCTGTTGCAGGATTCCCAGGCGGCTCCACAGCCGGATTCCACGCCTCCGCTTTCCAGTCTGCCCGGTGACGGCGCCCTGCGGCAGGCATACGTCCGCTGGTTGGCCGGGAACATTGCAACTGATTTGAGCCGCCTGCGCGTGGCCGTAGACTGCGCGAACGGCGCCGCCGCGGTCGAGGCTCCGGAACTATTCCGGGCTTTGGGCATGATGGCAACTTTCCTACACTGCTCGCCCGACGGCCAAAACATCAACGAACAATGTGGCGCGCTTCATCCTGAAACGGTCGCTCGCTTTGTTGCGGGGAAAAAAGATCAGTTCGATCTAGGAGTGACCTTCGACGGCGATGCCGACCGTGCTCTGTTCTCCGACGCGCAGGGCCGTGTCGTGAACGGCGATGCCGTGCTCCTCATCGCAGCTCGTGAGATGCAGACGCGCGGTCTGTTGGCGAAAGACACAGTGGTTGCCACGACGATGTCGAACATGGGGCTGGAGCTCGCGCTCAAACATTCCGGTATGCGTATGTTGCGCGCGAATGTTGGGGACAAGTACGTTCTCGAAGAAATGCAGCGCGTCGGGGCGACGCTCGGGGGGGAACAGTCGGGTCACATCCTGTTTCGCGACGGAGAGGCCACCACTGGCGACGGCTTGCTGACCGCGCTACGCGTCATGGAAATCATGGTGCGTTCCGGGAAGTCGCTGGCCGATCTGATCGGCGATCTCAAAACGTTTCCCCAGACGATTCGCAATGTGCGCGTGCGAGAGAAGATTCCGTTTACACAGATTCCGGCGGTGCGGGGGGCCATTGCCACTGCCGAACGGGAGCTTGATGGCAACGGCCGCGTGGTGGTGCGCTACTCCGGGACCGAAGCGCTGGCGCGCGTGATGATCGAGGCGGAATCGAAAGAACAGATGGAGCGACTGGCTGGAGCGATCGTTGCCGCGATTCAGACGACCCTTGGGGCTTAGGGGACAGAGCTTCGTATCAGGGTATCGCTTTAGCGATACCGAACCTGTCCGCTCTTAAGAACCCCTTTAGGGGCAAGTTCCCTCAGCCCCTAAAGGGGCGTTCTAACATGCGTCTGTGGCATCGCTGAAGCGATGCCCTGATACGAACCTGTTCGCCAGCCTGCCATGCGATGATCTAGCACGAACCTTGCAGAATAGCGTTTCTGGAGTCTTTTAGTGGCACGCCCGGAACTCCACGTCCCATAGTGCAGCTTCGTTATCTTGCGCGGTGGCTGCATCCCGCCCAGAATGAGAATCAGCTCACGTCGCACTTAGAAGACGCTCATGAGAATTCTGGTCGTGGAAGATGATGTTGCTCTGGCCAGCTTTATCCGCAAGGGCCTTGAGGCGGAGCACTATGCCGTGGACGCCGTCGGCGACGGTGTACAAGGCCGCTCGATGGCTCTGGAATTTGACTACGATCTGATCGTGCTGGATCTCACGCTGCCGGGCATTGACGGTTTGGCCATCCTGAAGAATCTGCGCCAGGGCAAGCCCAGCTTGCCGGTGATGATTCTCACGGCGCGCAGCCGTGTCGAAGACCGCGTGCAGTGCCTCGACACTGGCGCGGATGATTATCTGGTGAAGCCGTTTTCGTTTCTCGAGCTGTCCGCGCGAGCGCGAGCACTGCTGCGGCGCAGCCACTTGCCTTCCGAGTCGGTGCTCGCGGTCCGGGATCTTCGCCTCGATCGGGTGGAGCGCCGGGTCGAGCGTTCCGGGCGCCGCATTGATCTGACCACCAAAGAATTTGCGCTGCTTGAATACTTAATGCGCAACGCCGGCCGCCGTCTTACCCGCGCCATGATCATCGAACACGTATGGAATCTGACTTTCGATTCCACCACGAACGTGGTCGATGTTTACATCAACTATCTGCGCCGCAAAGTCGACGACGGATTTTCACCGCAGTTGATCCACACTATTCGCGGGGTCGGATATGAGCTCGGTCCCGATGGGGCGGCAGCATGAGTGCCGG
>JACXTT010006338.1_pt1 | contig 16912 bp, 15 predicted proteins | sample 9270951 | NCBI WGS metagenome assembly JACXTT01 (sample SAMN15532306, study PRJNA645909) | rock metagenome | isolation source: weathered quartz diorite | place: Puerto Rico | collected 2017-06-21 | reverse complement strand
TTCTGTCGGAGGGGGGACCACAGTGCGCTGGCGGCCCGATAAGGCCTCTTCCGTCAACCGGCCCCTCTTCTCCCAGATGGCCGGTCACTCGGAGAATGGCGCCTGATACGGCGTTCGAAGAACCGCTCCTCCAACCGGACTGGCTCGCGTCGACTGCCGCTAGTGCACGAGTCCTCCGTTATCCACCAAAGTGTCTGCGGGTCGTAACTGTGAGGACAGCATTGCTGACGATGTGACCAGTGGCCCGTACCGTCGTTACAGCCCGCGCAACGCCTCCAGTATTTCCTTGCGTGCCGCCTGCGCCGGCAGCAGCCCGCCGAGGGCTCCGATGATTAGCGCGAAGCTCAACCATCTCGGCGAAGGTCGTAAACTTCCCATACCGGTCTTGAGATTGTTCAGGGGAAGAACAAGCAGGCATCCGGCAATTCCACCCAGGATCGACACCACCAGCGACTCCACCAGAAAGCTGGCCAGGATCGAGGCCTTCGAGAAACCTAGCACACGCAACGTCCCGATCTCGCTCGCCCGACGCGCGACCGCCGCATACATGCTGTTCATCGCGGCAAACCCGCTACCCACCGCCATGATTGCCGCCACCAGCATGCCCATGAACTGAACCGGCAAAGCCGATCTGGTTTGGGCCGCGTAGTAGTCTTTCCCTGAAACACGGCCGGCGTTACGCCCACGATGGTGTATGGGTGTTGGTTAATTTGGATTGGCTGTCCCACGATGTTCGGATTCGCGCCAAAATGCGATTGCCAGAGACGGTAGCTGATCACTGCCACGGGCGCCCCTCCCGGCTTCTCGTCCTCCGCCGGAAGAAAGCCGCGCCCCAGGAACGGCCGCACGCCCAATACCTCAAAATAATTCGCAGACGCTACCATGCCCCAGACGCGGTCTGGTTTACTCTTTCCTGTCAGGCTCAACTGAGCGAAGCCGCACGCCGCGATTCCCGTGAAACACTGCTGCCCGTCCCGCAGCGTCGAGATCGGGAATAGTAAACGGAAAGGGATTGTCCCCGGGCTTGCTCAGTGTCAGCGCCACAACCTCGCTCGGCTTGGCAAGTCCCGGAACGGGATTCAGCAATGCCGAATTGATCCAATTGAAAATCGTGGTGTTCGCGCCGATACCCAACGCGAGTGTTAGGATAGCCATCGCCTCAAACCCCGGTGCCTTCGCGATCACCCGCAGGCCGTACCGCACGTCTTCCCAAAAAAGAGGTCATCCGCACACCTCCACGGATATGTCAGAAGGATTCAGAGCATGTCTTCGTCCATCCAAGGTGCCCTCGACACAATTGCTGGCACATTACTTAGCGAGTCTGCCTTTCTCCCAATCCTCCTGCACCTGTCCGAATGTGGGACGCGCCATCAGTGAAACTGAACATCTTCATCGATGTCGGCCGAGTGGAGACGGCCCTCGGTTTTTGTCGGGCACGCAAAAATGACTGGCCCGCCCTGTTCCAGACCCCTCAGGTGGCTGTTGAGGACTGACTTCACACCACCTTTTCCTTGGACGAGACTGCGCGTGTGTTAGCGCGATTGGAAGACGAACCTTGTGTGTCGGAGACTTGGTTGAGCGCTACGGTTCGAAGGCGGCCGGCACAAAACCGGACGCATTTGTGTTTCAGCAAAGGCGCGCGCTCGGAAAACCACTCTGGGACCCCGGAGTCCGCAATGCGCTCCATCAAGCGGCCCAGGATGAAAGGTGCGACTTCCCTGGCCTCGGAGTGCACTCCTTCTGCCGAACCAACATCACTTCGCGGCAACAGGTCGGTGGCAGCGCGATCGAAGCCTAGAAGATTGCAGGCCACAGCGATCTGGAAATTACCGGCGAGTACACGTTCGTGGCACCAGAACGACAGAACGAATTAACCGCGGTATCGAGGAAAGACTCAAGCCCAGCAAACGGCAAACCCGATTAGTTGGCATGTTACGATTTTGAATCAAAGACGGAACGAATACAGGACGGATTGAATGCGCTCAAACTTGTGAATCAGACAGCCATAGTGATGACCGTTCTTGCAGGGGCTGGGCTGTTGAACCTCGCATGTCGATCGGAGCATAAACCGGAGGCGAGCCCGGCGAACACAACATGGCGGCCAGTTGGGTCGTGGTCAGGTCATGGGAACGCGCAGACCGAGTCGTTTGAAATAGGATTTGAGCAATGGAGGATCCGGTGGGAAACACGCAACGAGACATCCCCTGGCACCGGGACGTTCAACGTGTCGGTAAATAGTGCCGTGAGTGGTCGCATACTAATGCAGGCGGTCGAGCATGCCGGAGTCGGCCATAATATTGCGTATGTCAGCGTGGAGCCTCATTTGTCATACCTGGTGATCGAATCCAGCGGCGTCGATTGGACTGTCACGGCGGAAGAGCCGGTAATCACTATCAGGCAAGGATCGAAGTAAGGTCTAGGAGCCCTAGACAGCTCGCGGTTAGCGAAAAAAATTACTTTGTAGCAGCCCCCTCCCACGCATACTTCAGAGGATATACAATATCAGACCAGGTCCCATGAACGGTTTGCAGTCCAGGCGTTGGGATCAAGTTCGTGCGGTTCGGGTCGGAAGCGGTATCTATCGACCTTAAGTGCGCTCGAGGAGGTAATCCTGAAATGGCAGATATGACAGATTTGAAAATGACCGAAGATACTGCGAAAGCGGTTTCAAGGCGGCGATTCATCAAAGGAGTCATCGCTGGGGGCGCGGCAGTGTCCTCGGCAACATATCTATTCCGCGCATCCACGCTGACATCGGCGGCCGAACCGGGTGAGCGCTTAATCACTCTGAACATCAACGGCCAGCAACGCCGAGTCGACGTCATGAAGCAAGAGACGCTGGCCTGGACGCTGCGCTACAAGCTTGGGCTGACGGGCACCAAGCTGGGGTGCGACCGCGCCGAATGCGGCGCGTGCACAGTCCTGATCGACGATGTGCCGCACTATTCCTGCTCGACGCTCACCCACACGGTGCTTACTAAGAAGGTCGTAACCGTGGAGGGTCTGGCCAGCGCCGACGGCAAGCTCCATCCGGTGCAGCAGGGAATCCTCGACGAACAAGGCTTTCAGTGTGCGTTTTGCATGTCGGGGTTCATCATGGCGACTGTGGGATATCTGAAAACCAATCCGAATCCTACGCGCGCGGAATTGGCTCACGGCATCTCGGGAAACTTATGCCGGTGCCAGGACTATGACAAGATCCTGACCGCGTTGATGCGCGGAGCAGAGATTATGAGGGGGACGAACCATGCCTAGTCGAACAACTGACTCGAAAAAGCCGGCCGCGCCGCAATATGGCGGGAATCACAAGCTCATCGGCAAGAACTACCAAACCGCCGACCTGTACGCGAAGGTCACGGGCAAGTCGAAGTACGCCGAGGATTATCGCGCCGAGGGCATGCTGTTTTGCAAGCTGCTGCTCAGCCCGGTGCCGCACGCGCGCGTAAAGCACATTGATACCAGCGCTGCGCTCGCCATGCCCGGTGTCAAGGGGATTCTGACCGCGGACGAACTGCCCTCGCCCGCCGACAGCCTTACTGACAACGGTGTTCGAATTCCGGCCAACAAGCTTGGGGAACGCGGCTTAACGAACGAGCCTTTGTATCAAGGCGAGCCCATTCTTGCGGTGGCCGCAGTCGACGAACTGACGGCCGCCGAGGCAATCGAAAAGATCAAAATTGAATTCGAGCATCTGCCCTTCGTCATCGATCCGCTGGATACCTTGCGTCCAGGCGGGCCAAATGCCAGAGCCGGCGGTAATATCTGGCTTCGCCCCCCCGCGCCAGAAGCCAAGCCGGGACAGCCGCCAGCGCCACCGCCGCCCATCGAGCCTAAGGAGTGGAAATGGACAGAAGCCGAATTCGCGGATGCAAAAGAAGGCAAGCTGCCCATGGGCAAGATTCCCGAAGATCCCGCTAATTCCTGGAAGTACGGCGACGTGGATGCGGGATTCAAGAAAGCCGCGTTGGTTCTGGATGAAACGTTTGTGACTCCTGACACCAGCCATCACTGCATGGAAACCCGCAGCGCGATGGCGTACTGGCAGAACGGCAAGGTGTACGTTCATACCGGTACGCAGAGCACGATTCAGACAGTTCCAGCCATCGGCCGGTGGTTGAATATCGACCCTGAAAAGGTGGTTCTGATCAGCGAATACACCGGCGGCGGATTCGGCAGCAAGATCACGGCGGCCATTTCCCTCATCATCCCGGCGCTGCTAGCTAAGAAGTGCAACGCACCCGTCATGATGCGGCTGTCTCGCGAAGAAGAGAGCTTCATCGGGCGCGCACGTCCCAGCATGTTGGGACGCATGAAGGTCGGTTTCTCCAAGGAAGGCCGCATCACGGCGCTGGACATGTTCGTGCTCGTCAACAACGGGCCTTACGATCCGGTGGGTGACGCACCGTCATCCGGCCGCATCGTGTCATTGCTATATCAGCCGGAATCCATGCGGTTCCGGGGCCTCACGGTGATGACCAACACTCCGCCGCGCAGCGCCCAGAGTTCGCCAGGGGGCATGCAGGGCAGTACGATCATGGAGCAAATTGTGTCGAAGGCCGCGCGCAAGTTGAATCTCGACCAGTTGGCCATCCGTTACATCAACGCTCCGGAGGGCAAGGCGCCCCTGGGCCCCGCGATTCGCGGGAAGCGCGGCTACGCGACCAGCGCATTTGTCAAGGAAGCGCTCAACCGGGGCGCTGATGAATTCAAGTACAAAGAACGCATCGCTCGCAATCCGAAACGCATCGGCTCCAAGGTTCGAGGCGTCGGTGTTGCGATGGGGTGTTATGTCGGCGGGTCGGTGGGTTTCGATGGGCTCATGGTGATCAGGCCCGATGGAAACATTTGCTTCCAGTCCGGCATCGGCAATTTAGGTACGGAGTCGGTGATCGATGTGCATCGCGTCGCGGCCGAAATCCTGGGTGTACCTTGGGAGAAATGCGACATTTGCTGGGGCACGAACGCGAAGAACTTGCCCTGGACGTGTGTATCTGGCGGCAGTCAGACGACGCACGCGATGACGCGTGCCGCCCATGCCGTGGCCACGGAGGCCAAGAAGCGGCTCCAGGAAATCGCGGCGAAGAGTCTCGGCGGTAGCCCGGAGAACTACGAGGTAGCAAACGAACGTGTCTTCCGCAAAGGCGGAGGAGCGAGCATGACGCTCGCCCAAGCCGCCCAGAAAGCCATCCAATTGGGTGGCATTTACGACGGCCACGAGGCGAACCCGGATGTGAATCGCATTACGAAGCAATCCGTCGCCGCGCTTGCAGGTCAAGGCTTCGTTGCGTCGGCTCGCGATAAGTACCCGCGCGATGGCCAGACGCATTCTTACGTTGCCAGCTTTGCGGAGGTCGAAGTCGACGTCGAAACCGGCAAGTACCATATTGTCGACTTCATGACCTATGCCGACGTAGGCTCGGTTCTGCATCCCAGAGCTCTTGGCGGGCAGGTGCTCGGCCGGTCAGTGCTGGGTATTGGCCACGCAATTGGCCAGAAATGGGTGATGGATCCAACCTATGGTGCGACACTCTCGAAACGCTTCCACCACAGCAAGCCCCCGACCATTCTGGATGTTCCGGTGGATATGAAATGGGGTGCTCTGGACATTCCTGATCCGGAGACTCCGGTCGGATCGCGCGGGATCGGCGAGCCGCCAGTGGGCGGCGGGTTCTCTGCCATCTTGAACGCCCTTACGGATGCTCTCGGTGACGATGTGATCCGGGGCGCGCCGGTGAACGCCGACACTATCATTGCTTCGCTCGACGCGGGCCGGCCAATGCAGCACCCGCTCATGGCCCACATTTAATTGAGAGATGAGGAAAGGAGAATAGCCATGGCCGTAATTCGAGACGTAATGCCCGCTTTTGATCTTCTGCAGCCCAGTACAGCGGCTGATGCGCAGAAACTTCTGCAGCAGCACGGACGGGATGCCTGGGTGCTCGCCGGAGGACTCGATAGCTTCGATTGGCTCAAGGATCGGATCAAGAAACCGAAGGTCGTGGTCGACCTGAGCGGAATCGAGGAACTCAGGGGAATCCGGAACACTTCGGATGGCGGCGTCGAGATCGGCTCGATGACCACTCTCACCGAAGTGGTGAAAAACCCCATCATCAAGCAGCGCTTTGGTCTGCTGTCTGAGGGTGCCGAGTTGGCGGCTTCTCCGCAGATTCGCAACCAGGGCACGATCGGTGGTAACGTATCGCAGGACGCGCGTTGCCACTACTATCGCGCAGGTTGGCCTTGTTACCGTGCCGGCGGAAACGTCTGCTACGCTGACACGCCCACCGGACGGAATCGCGAGCATGCGATTCTCGACGCCGACCGCTGTGTAGCAGTAAATCCGTCGGACTCAGCTCCGGCGCTGATCGCTCTGGATGCTAAGTTCGTCATCCGCACACCCAGAGGCGAGCGGGTTGTGGACGCCGAGGACTACTTCATTGGTCCTGACATCGATATCACCCGGCTGAACATGCTGAGGCCGGGGGATCTGCTCACCGCCATCCGGATTCCATCCACCTGGGCTGGCGCGCAATTCTATTTTGAAAAAGTGCGCGACCGGAATGTGTGGGATTTCGCCCTGCTGAACGTAGCCTCGGCCATGGTCGTATCGGGTGGCAACATTGAGCGCGCGCGAATAGCAGTAAACGGCGCGGCCGCTCGTCCGCTTCGGCTGAAAGCGGTGGAAGATGCGATCCGCGGAAAACCGAGGAGCGCCGCCACGGGAGAGATGGCCGGGAAACTCGCCGTACAGGGAGCCGTTCCCTTACAGTTCAACGCATACAAGATTCCGCTGATGAGAAACCTGGTCAAGCGTGCCATCAACGGTGTGGAGGTGGCTACGTGGGCCTCGTAGAGTGGGCAAGGAGTCCATGGGGACAAGATGTCCCCATTCATATCGCATGGGCGTTGATCTATGTCGCGGCGGTCGGAGGATTGATCTTCCTCGTCGTGCACGCGATCTATGTCCGATATTTCGCCAAAGCGGAGCAGTATTCGGGCGGTGCTTCGCCCGAGTTCGCCGCGCGCATCCCGGAACGTGTTGCCCGGCACTCGTTCGCGGCGCGCATGTTTCACTGGATCATGGCAGCTGCGATGTTGGCACTGCTAATCACCGCATTCCTCCCCAAGGTGGGTGTCCAATTCCCGTGGGTGACCTATCACTGGATCGCGGGCGCGGTACTGACTGTTTCGATCATCTATCACATTCTGCATGCAACATTCTGGATGGACTTCTGGTCGATCTGGCCGAACAAGGCCGACCTCGAAGATGCATCCAGCAGACTGAAGCGTTTTATGGGGCAGTCCGTGCCTCCTCCGAGGCGGTTCGGTAAGTATCCGCTCGAGAACAAGCTCTATCACGGAGTCATCGTGTTGACCGGACTGGCAGTCATCCTGACGGGTGTCTTTATGATGTTCCGTGTGCGTACGGCCTTCTTTCCTCGGAATCCCTATCTGTTTGGGGACATGACCTGGGGCTTGATGTACGTACTGCATGGATTAGCCGGCGTCAGCCTGATCGCTCTGGTAATGGTTCACATCTACTTTGCGATCAGACCAGAGAAGTTCGTCCTTACAAAGTCCATGATCTTCGGTTCGCTTCCGAAGGAGTATTATCTGGAACACCATGATCCGGAGCGCTGGGTTGTCGAGTCTTCGAGCTCCAAGGCAGCCGGGGCCTCGGACTGAGAGATGGGGGCAGACGTCCGGGAGCGCTGTAACGCAATCGAAGAGTGTTACGAGCTAATGCTCGGGTATGCCGCACAAGGGTTGCCGGGCGACGAAGGCGGCGGGAAGAGCGCACAAATTCGGGACTTTCTAAAGCGTGCCGTCGAAGCGCTTTCCGGTCTAGCCCAGAGCTACGCGGCTGCCACCAGAGAGGCAGGGCTGCAACCTGTCGCACCCTATCAGGCCTTTCTGGCTGTACTGGATCGTGACGCCAAGGATTCCACCGCCGCTCTTGAACTGGTTCTAGCCCAACCTTCCATCAGCTCTCAGTTGATCGACAATCTGAACGCTTCTATTCATCTCCGTGCCTTGCTCACGGACCTGTTTCTCATCGACGAAATCTTGAAAACGCAACGCACGGTCCAGCAATAGTCCAAAGTCGACGTCACGCAGAGGTGCCGCAGGAACTAGATCCATTGCTTGGCCCCGGCGAATTAGGGACGCGATCCCTCGGCGAGTTTCTGACGGCATCTTCCATGAAATTCATACGCGCTGTATACTGCGTTCATGACCATCAGACGGAAACACTCAATGCGGCTAAGTTTCCTCTCAGGGGCGCCGGTTGCGGTCGCAATCATGGCAGTAATATTCGGCTCGGGAGCGCAGGGACAGGAACAAAAACCACTCGACGCGGGCGATATTGCCGATGGCATGAGACTCTATCAGCAAAAGGGCAACTGCCAGTCGTGTCATGGCTGGGCCGGTGACGGCCGCAAGACCGACAGCCAAATGCCCGACGGCCCCAACTTGCGTGACACCAAGCTCAACCGCGCCGGTCTGGTGCTGACCATCAAGTGCGGGCGGCTCAACTCACAAATGCCCGCCTTCGACAAGTTTGCTTACAGCGGCGACGGGCGATGCTACGGGAAGACCCAGGCCGACTTGAAACTTTACAAAACCCGCATGCCCGACCCTCCAGCGACGCTGCAGCAGCGCGAAATCGAGTTGATTGCCGACTTTATGATCGCGAAGATCGTCGGAAAAGGCCCCATGAATCATGCCAAGTGCGTCGAATTCTGGGGCTCCGAAACCGACGTCTGTAAGGAGTTCCCGAAATAACCTCCCCCTGAAGGTCAATTCAGCGCAAAGACGAACAGGTAGCTGGAGTCCTGCAAGTTGTCGAATTTCACGGGATGCAAGTGCCGGCCGCTGGCTTGCACCGCAAGGTACTGTTTTGTTCCGATCGAATAGGTCACAGGCGCTCCCTTCAGTGCGGTGCCAACGTTGAACCGCCACAGTTCCTCGAGCGTGTCGTCGTTATACGCCACCACCCAACCGTCCTGCAGGGCTGTGAAGACCAAACCTCCCGCAGTAACAGTGGCGCCCGATCGAATCTCGATGTCCGTCACCGCCTTCGCGATGACTTTGTGGTTAATGGTGTCGAACGCAGTCACCGAACCGTAATAGAGGTCGCTGTTGTACGTACGTTTTTGGCTGTTCTTATGGTCGAGGCCGCCGTTGGCTGAGAGGAACTTCACCTCCGCGCCGTTCTGAGAAAAACAGCCTTCGATGCCCACGCCATAGGCGATGTGCTTAATGGGGTTGTAAGCGGAGGGTTGGTGCGCGACGCCGCCGTGCCAGGTCGGGCAGGTCCGCTTCTCAGGGTCGCCACGCAGCGCCCGGGCCACCGGATTGTAGATTTGCACATCCAGCTTTGGATTGTAATCGAGCGGCTTGCCGGTTTCCGGATTGAGACCCTTGGTCCAGTTCAGGTCGTTGACGTACTGGGCGCCCTTGATGAACCTTCCATTGGTGCGGTCCAGAGAATAGAAGAAGCCGTTTCGGCCGAAATGGCTGACGACTTTGCGGTTCTGGCCGTTGATGATCGTGTCGTAGAGCATGTGGACGCCGACCTCGTCGTAATCCCACGAATCGTTCGGCGTGTATTGGAAATACCACGCCAGTTTGCCGGTGTCGACATTGAGGGCGACGACGGAATCTGTATAGAGATTATCGCCCGGACGCGACTCAGGATCGTATTGCGGAACAGGGTTACCAGTACCCCAAATGGTGAGCCTGGTCGCGGGATCGTAGGAGCCGGTCTGCCAGATGCCGCCGCCACCGGTTTTCCAAGCGTTATTCTTGTCCTTCCATGTGTCGCTCCCTGGATCGCCGGGCTTAGGTACCACATACCAACGCCATAGCTCTTTGCCCGTTCTCGCTTCCAGGGCCGCGATCCATCCCCTCGTTCCGGCGTCCCCCGCTCCGTTTGCTATGAGGACCTTGTCTTCCACTGTGATCGGCGCCGTAAAGAATCTCTCCCGATTGTTGAACTCGTTGGTCGTGGCCACCATCTTGTCCCAGATTATTTCGCCATTGTCGCGCTTGATCCCAATTACGCGGCCGTCGGGAAGGTTGGCGATCACCAGGTCTTCCCACAACGCCAGGCCGCGCGTGCGCGGCGTGTTCCCCTGGTGTTTCACACCGGGGTCGGTGACCCAGACGAACTGGCCCCGGTTCGGATCACGCGCGTCTATTTTATAAACCGTGCCCCAGCCGTCAGTCGTGTACATGAAACCGTTGTCGATCAGCGGATTCAGCTCGTTTTCAGGGCCGTTCTGCCCAACGTCCTGCATGCCACCGAGGGCCAGCGCCCAGGCCATCCGAAGGTTCTTGACGTTTTCCCGGTTGATCTGAGAGAGCTTGGAGTAGCGGGTTGCTCCGTAATCGCCGTTCATCATCAGCCAGTTTTGCGGCTCATTCTGCGCGTTGATCAACCGGTCCTTGTTGACGGTCATGGTGTACTGGGCAAACGCTGCAACAGCGAGCGCGGCCGCCAACCCACCGGCGAGAGCCGCAATTCTCAAAGGTTTCCGGATACTAGGTCGCACGATGATCTCCTCCTGACGAGAATAGAGAGTCAAGCCGCGCCGGTCAAGCAGGACATCGTATCTTTTTCTTCCTTGTCTAGGTTTTCTGCCGGCTTCCACCGAAGTTCGTGGCGCAAGAACGCGGCCCCGGGTGGGCCTAAATGCTTGGATTTGGACCGCCGGTTTCCTTTGGTCCTTATCTCAAGGAAGTGGCCGAGCACGTGGCTCCTCATACCTGGTGACCCTCGTGATGAAGCCGGCGGGACAAGGCGTATCGAGTTCTCATCAGAGGTGCGATGAACCGAGAGGCATGGCCGTCGTTGGCATTACCTCGTGCCTGAGCGTTGCTTCGGCCGGAGTTGTCTCGCAGTTCCGCTCACACTCTGCTTCTGACTGGAGTACAATCTCGGCGAGGTGACGATGAAGAACTCAAAACGATCGAGCCGCCGGCAACTGCTTAAGATGAGCGTCGTTGTCGGCGGTGGGCTGGCGGCAAAACACGAGATGGCAAGCGCGGCGAATAACACGCCGGGTCAACTCGGCACTCCGCTCGGCCCCTATGGAGAACGGTCGCCGTATGAGAAGGCTGTCCGCTGGAGAAGGGACAGCAAGACACCGGAGACAGGTTCTAGTTTCACGCCTCTGCAGGACTCAGTCGGTACGCTGACTCCTTCATCGCTCCATTACGAACGGCATCACGCTGGGATACCCACCATCGATCCCACCCAGCATCGGCTGGTAATCCACGGGATGGTGAACCGGCCGCTCTCGTTGACCGTGGCGGAGATCCGGCGCTTACCCTCGGTATCTCGAACGCTGGTCCTGGAGTGCGGGGGGAACAGTGGATCGGAATGGGCGGCCAAGACCGGGGCGGACGTCCAGCGAAGTTACGGCTTGGTCAGTTGCAGCGAGTGGACGGGAGTGCCGCTGTCGCTGCTGCTCGCGGAGGTCGGCGTCCAGCCCGGCGCGTCCTGGGTGATCGCGGAGGGTGCGGATGCCTGCCGGATGGAGCGCAGCATCCCGATTGCGAAGGCGATGGACAACATCCTGGTCGCGTATGGGCAAAACGGCGAAGCGCTTCGTCCCTCGCAAGGATATCCGCTACGCCTGATTATTCCCGGGTGGGAAGGAAACGCAAATGTAAAGTGGCTGCACAGTCTGAAGCTCACCGATCAGGCTTACATGGCCAGGGACGAAACGGCAAAGTACACCGACTTGATGCCGGACGGCACAGCGCGCATCTTCACTTATCAGATGGAGGCGAAGTCGGTCATCACGTTCCCATCGGGCGGCCAGACGTTGCCTGGCCCGGCTCTTTACGAGTTGACCGGCCTCGCGTGGTCCGGGCGCGGCAGGATCGAGCGCGTTGAGATTACAACGGACGGAGGGCAAAGTTGGTTGAAAGCGCGACTGCAAGAGCCCCGCCTTCCCATTGCGTTCACGCGCTTCCGCATGCCTTGGCGCTTTGATGGCCGGGAAGTCGTGATCGCGTCACGCGCCGTAGACGAAACGGGATATGTCCAACCCACACGTGAAGCTCTGATCGAAGCGCGTGGGAAAAATTCCGCTTACCACTACAACGGGATTAAGTTCTGGAAGGTGCAAGCCGACGGGACTGTGCACAATGTGGACGCTTAGCTTAATGCTGTTGGCTGGCGCCGCAACACTGGTAGCTCAGTCGCCCAAGTACGGAGTAGGACGGCCAGCGACCGAGGACCAGATCCGCGGCTTGGGCACAGCAATTGCACCGAATGGTGACGGCTTGCCTGAGGGCTCCGGAACAGTCGATGCCGGGCGCGTGGTTTTTGCGGCTCGGTGTGTCAAGTGCCACGGAGAAAAGGGAGAGGGAGCTGTGGGACCACCCCTTGTGGGTGGACAAGGAACGCTCGGCACAGCGAAGCCACTCAAGACCGTGGGAAGTTATTGGCCCTACGCGACGACGGTGTGGGATTACATCAATCGAGCGATGCCCTTCGATCAACCAGGTCTACTGAAGCCGACCGAAGTTTACGCCTTGGTGGCATACATCTTAAACCTCAACTCCATCATCGGAAATGATCAGGTGATGGATGCCAAGAGCCTCCCGAAGGTGAAGATGCCGAACCGCAACGGCTTCGTGGCGGACCCTCGGCCGGATGTAGGGAAAAAGGCAAAGAGTCGGTAGCGGCCGCTCCAACGTGTGCTCCGCAATAATCGCAAGGTCGGCCTCGACGGTCACCGTTGACACACGCGCCGTCATGGTCTTGCTCTCGAGGTTCTTCGCTTGGCGCGGAGCTTTGGTCATCGTCCAGCCGGAGACGTTCTTAAAGTGGTTTCGGACTTTCGGGAGATGGAAGTCTCACAAACGAGGCCGACCGCGACTGCCAAAGAGCCTACGCACCGAAGCGCGTTTCGGCGTGATAATGGGAAGGCCGAACTTATGAATCGAAGATCATTCTTAACAGCATCGGCAGCGTTGGGCATGTCTGTAGTCAAGCAGATCCCGGCTGCCTCGATCCCATCCCCCCAGTTTCACCTTGGCTGCGTCACCTACAACCTGCTCAAGGACATGCCGCTCGAGAGCTTGATCACGACGCTCGAAACCGTGGGCATCGGCGCGGTGGAGTTGCGAACCGGCCATAAGCACGGCGTGGAACCGTCGATTGGACCTGAGGAGCGCGTGCGCGTACGGGAGCGATTCCAGCACTCGAAGGTGCGCCTGTTGAGTTACGGCACGACGTGCGAATTCCAGTCGCCGGACGCCGCCGAGAGTAAGCGCCAGATCGAAACCGCGAAATCGTTTATTGAACTGGCGTCCGATACCGGTGCCCTGGCGGTCAAGGTGCGGCCGAACGGGCTGCCCGCCGGAGTTCCGTACGCGGTGACGATCAAGAACATAGCAGCGGGACTTCGGGAGATCGGCGATTACGCGCAATCGAAGCGGATCGAGATCTGGATGGAAGTCCACGGCCGAGACACGCAAGAGCCGAAAACATCCGCCGAGATCCTGGTGACCACGGACCATAAGAACGTGGGCGTTTGTTGGAATTCTAATCCCACCGACGTGAAGGACGGCTCTGTGAAGCAGAGTTTCGATCTGCTCAAGCCGTTTCTGCGCAGCGCGCACATTAACGAACTTTCTAGCTCGTATCCGTGGCGGGAGTTCTTCCACCTGCTCCGCGACGCCGGGTACAAGCGCTACACCTTGGCAGAGGTCGCCGAGAGCAAAGAACCAGAGCGGTTCTTGCGATACTACCGCGCTCTCTGGGAGCAACTGGCCGCCTGAGGCGTGGTCAAGGCAAAGGGTGACGTACCGCGGATCGGTATTCCGGAGGATATGCCGCCACTCGCGGGCGTCTTCCGCTAACTCAGCGGTATGGTGGTGGACGCGGAATTAGAACTCATGTTCCGTCAGCGACGTCACGGTTCAGTGACTCCGCCTGGACCGCGAGTTCACCATCCGACTTCCGCCCGTTCGCCGGCTTGGTGTCGGGATTGTTCACCAGGGTCGCCTCGGCATGTAGGCGGATTTGCCGAAACCAAGCCGCGCCCTTGAATATGGTCAATATTCCACGAATCGGAGAATCCGGCTCCGCAGTCGTGTTAGACTGGCCGTCCTCGCATTCACGATCCTCCCCTGGTTACGGGTGTGCTGTTCGGGCTGATCCCGCGCCCCACGCCTCCCGTATCGATCTCATTGCGACGCTCAAAGAGAGCTCCGGACGGGCCGGGACGGGTCTCCGGCAGAACGAAATGCTTTCATGTGGCCTATTGGGTTTCCAACAGGAAATATGGCAGACCTTCATTGGGAAAACAACAGGACTGCGCTTCTCGCCGCACGCGGTCAGTTCATAAGGGACAGATGGGTCTCACCATTGCATGTCGCTAACCTCATAGTCGGGCAGCCTAACGATCTCTGATCTCATAGAACAATTCCTCCCAGAATGTTTTACCTATCAGGGATCGTTGCCTGCCCCGCGACGAACTGATGTCGGGGTGAAGGCAGCGGATGATCACGGCGAATCGTCTGCCTGCACCTATGCGGGAATTCTCAACGACAGATGGTCTCCCAGCACCCTGAATTCGCAAATCCACGCCTGACAGCGGGTGTCCCCCGCTTCACTTTTTCTCTTCATCTCCGGGTAAATCGACTGGACAAGCGAGTAGCACATGTTCTGCGCTGTCCAAAGGACCAGCGAGAGCCCAAGAGACGATAACAACTCGATGTGATGGCTGAGTGCAACAAGAAACTCGATGTTGTACGGGTCGGCCGAATAGCGCTTGGAAAGATGCGCGATATTCTTTTCAATGCACGCAATCGTCAAAACATCCAGCTTGACGCCAAGCGCGCGGACTTCTTCGGCTAGCGTTCGAATCTGATACTCATCCATGGGGTCTAGTATCAAAGCGCGTCTCAGCATGCTGTTTAGAGCGCGTTCGGCCGTCGACGAGGAGGTTGTTGGCAACCGTATCTTCATATCGCGGAGAAATCCGAGCAGAGAACCAGTCTCCGCGCGGTCCCGGCTATATGCCGCTTCAGCTTCCACGTATTTGGCCGTCGCAACACTCTCGAGAATCGATCCTGCGTCCTCCAATTGCGGCCTGGGCCAGTGCGCGTTCCTTGCGAAATCTAGTTGGTTCCCCCGGATCACGCTGTGCAATTGACCTAATCCTTCGCAAGGCCGGTAATCCTCCTTCGAGATTGCGACGTCAATATCTAGATGGCCTAAGGCCTTCTTCATCTTTTCGTAAATCCTGGCACCGTCCTGCTGGTCTGGGATGTTGCTCTTTGCCAGAGCCAATCGCCGCAGTAATTGTGGTTCCAGGTGCTGGCCGAACAACACATCTGTTAGCTCTACAAGGCGCGCCGCGTGCCGGATCACCTGAACTGTCTCGATACCTGATATTTCATCGAAGAACCAGCCGCAACTTGTGTACATCAACATTGCATGGCGTTGCAACTCGAGAAGCCTCCAAAGTGTCGTCTCTTCAGAGGCATCGAGCCCACGCAAGAGTTGCCTTTCCTTGAACCGGCGGCGGCTGTCCACCGAACGATCGAGCACGACTTGGATGTAATCGTTCCTGGCAGCCCAAGGGTCCCTGAGCAGTTCGCCAGCCCGTTGCTCATAGAGAGAGGCCGTGGTGTCGCGCAGCCAGTCGAATGCTTCTCGCAGAGGTGCCCGCCACTCCTGAGTCCAGACGCTCATCCCCGCATTGCATCCACAGTGGCGGCGCCAGCGATCTACGCCGTGGGCACAGCTCCACGAGGTGTTCTCGATGATTTGCACCTCGTACGCCGGAGGGTGGCTATTGAGATACTCGCCGTAATTTGTAATACGCGCCAGACCTTGTGATTCGATCTGCTGAAGCATATAGGCGAGCGCCATCTCACCCTGTGTGTGATGGTGTCCGTAGACCTCTCCGTCCGTGACGATATGCACCAATTCCGGCCGGTGCCTCTCATTGGCGAAAGAGCTCATCAATCGCCCGATGAACTTTTCGCCGTCATCGAGCAGGCCTTCAAACGAAACTGCCTGAGAAACGGGGCCGTCATAGAAGAACAAGTTGATCGATCCATGTGACGGAAGTTTGAGTAGATAAGCTTGCGTGGGATCGATCCTTCCACCGCTCACATCTTGCCATTCCCCTGTGCCGTGCGCGCGGATCGCTCTGGCCTGTCGAGGTGCCAGGAGCGTGAACTTGATACCATGCATTGCCATGATTTCCAACGACTCAAGATCCACAGCCGTTTCCGGCAGCCACATTCCCTCGGGTCGGCGTCCAAACCGCTGGACGAAGTCACGGATTCCCCAACACACTTGAGTGACCTTATCGCGGGCATTTGCAAGCGGCATGATCATGTGGTTATACGCGTGTGCCATCGCTGACCCGAAGCCAGAAAACCGTTTGGTGCTCTCACCATCTGCTGTCCGGATCCCTTCGTAGGTTTCAGGAGCATTCTTCTCCAGCCAAGCCAAGAGCGTCGGGCCGAAATCAAAGCTAGTGCGGCTGTAGTTGTTCACGATATTGAGGATCCGGTGATCGTTATCGAGGATACGCGCCGCCGTGTTCGGCCGATAGCACTCCGCAGTGATTCTCTCGTTCCAATCGTGATAAGGCCACGCCGAATCCTGGCGCTCAACTTCGTCGATCCAGGGATCTTCCCGTGGCGGTTGATAACAATGGCTGTGGACGCAGAGGTATCTCACCGAGACTTCGCAGCTGCTTGCTTTCCCAAGAGTATATGCCGCGTCGCTAAAGGATTCAATCTCCTTCAGAGGCCGCGTAAAATCGAGGGTGTAAATTAGGGTCTTGACAGGCCAGCCGCTGCTGGCTCCAGTGGAAGTATCCCGACTTTCACAGAAGGAGCTAACAAGCGGATGGCCAAAGACAGAATA
>JACXTT010006337.1_pt1 | contig 16913 bp, 12 predicted proteins | sample 9270951 | NCBI WGS metagenome assembly JACXTT01 (sample SAMN15532306, study PRJNA645909) | rock metagenome | isolation source: weathered quartz diorite | place: Puerto Rico | collected 2017-06-21 | reverse complement strand
AGCAACTCGGGGTCTTTTTCCCTGACCAACGCTATGGCGAGCTCATCTTTCTTTTTCATCCCGGCTGGCTGCTTTCGCGGAGTGACTTCAACGGTCATGGGTGGTCGCCGGTGGGAATGCATGGCTATCACCCGGATGATCCGTATTCCGATGCCATCTTCCTCAGCAATGAAGAACCTGCAAGAACCGTTCAATCGATCAGTGACGTTTTTGAATGCATGGAGGCGGAAGCAATAGAACGATGAAAGCGCAGCCCATTTCGGTTTTGTATTTCACGAACACAGGCGCTCGAGGCGGTGCCGAGGAGCACATCCTCACGCTTCTTCGCGGGCTGGATCGCTCACGATTCCGGCTTCATCTCGTATGCCCGCCGGTGGTTGCCGAGCAGCTGCGGCCAGACCTTCCTCCCGACGTCGAACTTCTGCCACTCTGCCTACAAAAGCCGAGCCAGGTTCATTCTGCGTATCGCCTCGCCAAGATCTTGCGGAAGTACCACATCGATATTTTGCATTCGCACTTGTTCTACAGCAGCTTGTTTGCCTCCCCCATCGGCTGGCTGTGTCGAGTTCCGGTCATTCTCGAGACGCCGCACCTCAGTGAACGATGGCGCAGGGGATGGTTCAAGTCACGATTCATCGTCGACCGACTCGTAGGCCGATTTGTGGATCACGACATCGCCGTTTCGGAAGCCAATGCACGCTATCTTTCGGTCGTAAAAGGCTTGCCGAGTGCAAAGATTGTCGTGATTCACAACGGCTGTGATCTGACACGATTCAGTCCTTCTCATTGGCCGCCCGGTGGCCTGAAAGGAAGCCTCGGCTTTGATGAATCTGACCCTGTTTTGCTGGTTGCTGCTCGTCTAGAAGTGCAAAAAGGTCATGGGGTCTTGTTGCAAGCGTTGCAAACCGTTCGCCACGAATTTCCACGAGTTCGTTTGGTATGCCTCGGTGATGGATGCCTTCGTGATGCGTTGGAATCACAAGTGCGCTACTTCGGCCTAGAAGACTCGGTGCGATTTCTTGGCTATCAACGAGACGTCGCGGATTGGCTTGCGATGGCGGAGCTGACCATTCTTCCTTCGTTCTGGGAAGGACTTCCTCTTGCCGCAATTGAATCGCTAGCTGCTGGCCGTCCTGTGGTTGCGACGGAGGTGGATGGCACGCCCGAAGTGGTCATTGATGGAAAGACGGGCCTGACCGTTCCCCCAGGCGATCCTGAGCTTTTGGGCCAAGCGATCTGCCGTCTGCTGCGAGACCCAGGTCTGCGTGAATGCATGGGATCAGCAGGACGCAAGTGGGTAATGGAACACTTCTCTCAGGATCGCCAGATTAGCCAGACGGCAGAGCTTTACTTGACCGCTTTGGAACAGGTTCAACGCGGCGCGAGGACCGTGACCGAGACCGTGAGGATTAATAAGGCACATTTGCACGCGCCAACGGCAGGTCAGAACCGATGAAACCCGAATCCACGACGGTCGCTAAAGTCGCGAACTTCCGAGATTCTCTGTCCCGGTCGCGTGACTTCGGTACGGCAGGTACAGCCAGAGAAGTTGTCGGCAGCCAGGTCGCCCGGTTGTGTTTGCAGGCTTACGGCGAGTCTCTGCAAGCGATTGTATTGACGGGGAGTCTCGCGCGCGATGAAGCAACTCTTGTGGAGGAACGAAAGACTTGGCGTCTGCTTGGCGACGCCGAGTTCCTGCTCATCTTCCGTCCAGGCGCCCCCTTGCCACCGAAGGCACAGACGGATTTTCTTCGTCACAATGTCGAAAATGCCGTTTCGCGGCTCGGCATCACGGGTGAGATCAGTCTCGTCGCGGCCTACCCCAAGTACTTGCGAACTTTGCGCCAACACATTTTTGCTTACGAGCTTCGGGCCTACGGAAGAGTGGTTGGTGGAGACGAAGAGATACTGGCGCAGATTCCCAATTTCTCTGCGTCAGATATTCCCCTCGAAGATGGATGGTGCCTGCTCTCGAACCGTATCGTTGAACAGGTCGAAGCGCTCGCGGGGCTGGAACAAGGACCGAGAGCACTGCCGCGTCATCTGTTTTACCGCACGGTCAAACTTTATCTCGATATGGCGACCTCCTTATTGTTGTTTGTTGGAGAGTATGCGCCGTCCTATTCGGAGCGAGAACAACGTCTGAGAACCCTGGCAGAAAAACGCCATCGTGACAACAGGTTCCCATTTGACCTCCGACGCTTTTGCGATCGAGTAAGCGAGTGTACGCGATGGAAGCTCGCAGCAGTTCGCCTCAGCAGCCCGCAATCTGCATTGATGGATGAGTTCGGGTTCTCATGGTGGGAGGAGGCCGTCGATTGTGCACGGAAACTGTGGCGATGGGAATTGGAGCTTCTCACACCAAACAGAAGCGAGCTCGAAAGCCGGCATCTCCTTCACAGGTGGATGAGAAACCAATCGCTAACGCGACGGCTTAGAGGATGGCTGTTCGTCCTGCGCGAACAGGGATGGCATCGGAGCTGGCGAAACTGGCCGCGCTGGACTCGTCTTGCATGCGGTGCTTCTCCACGCTATTGGGTATATTCGGGCGCAAGCGAGCTTTTCTTTCAGCTGCCTAGCGCTTTCATGAACTCCCGCCAGCGAGCTGATTTTCGTACGAACTGCGAAGGGATTCTGAGCCACCTTCCGGTCTTGAGCCACGCAGCGTTTGACCGAAAAGGCTCGACCCGCGACAACTGGCGGCACACAGCCTCCGCGGTTGCATACAACTATGGAAAGTTCTTGAAGGAAACACGCTCATGATTGTTTCGAGTGAAGTTTCGAGAATCGAAACCTGCATGTCAGGCCCAACGAAAATGCATGGCCGAGCCCTTCAGCGGACATCCTTTCGCTTCTCGGATATCTGGAGAGCTCCGCTAAACGACTTTCCAATCCGGGATGAGATTCTTTATCAATACTTACCAATCTCCTTGGACATGGACATTTTGGAAATTGGACCCGGCAGCGGCTTCACTTCGTTCCGGCTCGCTCGTCAGGTACGCTCGGTGACCCTTGTCGACGTTGCCGCGGAATCCCTGGCGAAGGCACAAAAGGAACTGAGGTATCAGGCAAATGTGAGGTGCGTCTGCGCTGATCCGACGCGCCCGGACTTTGTGGAAAGGCTAAAGTTTGAATTCGACGTGGCGTTTGCACTCGACGTTTTCGAGTACCTGGTGGATCCGGAAATGTGCCTTAGAAACCTCGGACATGCCCTGCGGCCACACGGTGAGATTTTCCTCTCCTACCCCAACGTGAAACCGCCTGTCGGGGATGGAGTCACCTATTTTTCGCGCGTGTCAGATTTAGAAAACTTGTTGCAGCAGGCTGGATATAGTCACTGGCAGATATTCTCTGTAAGGCAAGAACCTTATGCTCGATTGGTTCATCGCGTAGCACACGAATATCCACTTCAACTCTACCGGCGCATGCGGCGTCACAACCATATGGTCCGGCCCCAAACTTACGAATCGTCTTGGGTATTCACAAACTTGACGAGACTTGAGCCGTACAAGATTCCAATGCACCTATATTGGTGGTTTCTAAATCAATTGATCAAGCTTGGTGGACAAGTTTTTACACATGCATCCGCGACCGAAGACATTCTTGGAAAACAAATCGTTATTCGAGCTCGGAAATAAGGAGTTCACCATTGCGCGCTGACATGTGGCCACGAGAAACGAATCGGCAAAGGAAAGGCAACTAGTCCAATGCGGCTGCTTTTCCTCTCATTCGCGTTTCCTCTTCCGGCCAACAATGGCCACAGGATGCGCACTTGGTCTGTGCTAGGGGCACTTGCTGCCGAAGGCCACGATGTCATGCTGCTATCGTTTTGCCAGCCGGGAGAGGCCGACGCCCATTGGGACACGTTGAAAAAAGTCTGCCAAGGGATAGAGACTGTTCCTTTGATTCTGCCAAACCTATCATCCGCAACCAACTACCTCGATCGCGTCTTGAGGTCATTCGTAGCACCGCCCTATACAATCCGGCGTTTCTCTTCTCCGGCGATGCGAGCGCGAATTGAGGGTCATCTGGAGCGAGGATCCTACGAAGCAATTATCTGCGATGCGCTCTATAGCGCGGTTAATCTCCCCCAAACCCTCGTTCCGGTCATTCTCAATAGCCACAATGTCGAGCACATCTTGATGAAGCGCTACCTCTCCATCGAACGAAATCCGATAAGGCGTTTCTATGCCTGGTCTGAAATGCAAAGACTACGTAACTGGGAGAGGAGTGCATGCCGGCGAGCAGCTATCGTTTTTACTTGCTCGGAAACTGACCAGCAGTTATTGAACGATCTCGTCCCGGGAATCCCCATCGCCGTTGTTCCCAACGTTGTGGACGTCGACAGCTATGTCCCGCGGGAGGAAAGCGACGACGCCACGCTCCTCTTTCAAGGAGGCATGGATTGGTTCCCCAACCGTGACGCGGTGAGCTTTCTTACGGACCGGATTCTTCCGCTTGTCCGGCAAACAGTACCGCACATTCGATTCGTGGTAGCGGGACGAAATCCGTCTCCAGCTTTTATCAAGCGATTCGCCAGTACTCTCGGAATCGAATTCGCCGGAAATGTGCCGGACATGCGCACCGAGATCGCCAAAGCCACCGTGTGCGTCGTTCCGTTGCGAATTGCCAGCGGCACGCGGCTGAAAATCCTCGAAGCAGCTGCGATGGCGAAGCCCATTGTTTCGACGCAGATCGGTGCAGAGGGACTCGACTTTGTCGATGGCGAGGAAATCCTACTCGCGGATGATCCACGAAGCTTCGCCCGCGCTGTTACAGACCTGCTCGCGGATCCTTTGCGCCGCCGGACCCTGGGGCTTGCAGCCCGACGCCGCGTCGAATCGCAAAACGATCTGCTGCATCTGCAAGCCGCGCTAAGAGAAGCGCTCGCGAATCTGCGGCCCGCCTCTGTGCCTGCTGTCTCCGGCTCCGAGATGAACCCGCTCCACGCGGAGGCGCAGCCATGATCGTGTTCTACCTCCTCGTGGGCATCATGCCGCTGAGCGAGCACCACATCTGGGGCAGCTTTATCGGCGATCTGACCGTTTTCAAGTACATCGGTGTCGCCAGCGCTCTCTATGCACTGATTCATCTGAGCGCGCGCCGTTCCGGGCCCGCATGCTTTCGAACTTGGCAAGCGCGCCTGTTCATCATTTTTTATCTGATTGCTACGGCTTCCTATTTCACGAAAGGCCTGCGCGGCTCACTCGAGCTGAGCCCATTCCTCAGCTATACCTCGTTCCTACTGCTTTTCCTGGTCACTGTGACAGTCGTCGACTCGGCAAGCCGCCTGCGAACCGTGATGCTGGTGGCCATCGGCTCGGTGGCCTTCGCGTCGTTGTACATGATTCGCGAGTGGCAGCTGTATCACAACCTGTACGCTGACTTTCGCCCCGGCTGGGTCGTGGGCGACCCGAACTACTTCACGATTTCAGCGCTGCTGACGTTTCCCGCGGCGTTTTGTCTCATGCTCGGCTCAAGCCGCGCCTCGGAGCGGTGCTATTGCGCGGGCTGCCTGGGCGTGACTCTGCTTGCCGTCACGCTGGGAGCTTCCCGCGGAGGCTTCCTCGGCCTCGTCGCTGCGTTTCTGTTTTTGGTCTGGCACTCGCGCGAACGCCTCCGCAACTTCGTCCTGGCTGGCGTGCTGGTCCTGCCGCTGTCAATCGTTGCGCCCATCTCGCCCTTGGGGCGCTTGCTGCATCCCAGCCACGGAGACACAGAAGCCGAGGACGCACGCACCGTGACCTGGCGCGCAGGCCTTCAGATGATGGCGGCCCATCCTGTTATCGGCATCGGTCTGGGAAACTTCAAGCCGTTGGTTCGCGAATATGAGCCGACGGACACTCCCGTGGACCACATTGCGCACAACGCCTACATCGAAATCGGAGCCGAAATGGGTCTCCCAGCGCTCCTGCTTTTCCTGGGGATTCTCGCCTGCAGCATCTACACGCTCGGGCGTGTCCGGCGGCACGCTAGGCTCGCCGGGCAGTCGTCTCTTTGGCAAGTTGCGCTGGGACTCCAAGCGGGCATGCTGGGCTCCGCCGTCGCCATCTTCTTTGTTTCCGGACAGTACCAAAAGCTGCTGTGGCTCGCAGTTTTTCTGTCCATGACCCTGCCTGTGATCCTGCGGCAATCCCTCGCATTCAACTTGCACGCGAGGTATCGGCCATGAACGCCCCTGCCACTCACGCCGCCTGGCCCTGCGAAGGCCCCGCGACGGAAACGACCATCGCTCCACCGAGCAGTTGGCACGACCTCGACTTGCGCGAGCTGTGGGATTTTCGCGAGCTGCTCTACTTCTTTGTCTGGCGCGACCTGAAAGTGCGCTACAAGCAGACCGCCATCGGCGCCGCCTGGGCCATCCTGCAACCGTTCCTCACGATGGTCGTCTTCAGCCTGTTTTTCGGTGCACTGGCGCACATTCCATCGAACGGCTTGCCCTATCCCATCTTCTACTACAGTGCGCTGCTCCCGTGGATGTACTTCGCGGGCGCGCTCCAGAACGCCACCAATATCATGGTCGAGCACCAACGCGTGATCACCAAGGTCTACTTCCCGCGCTTGTTTTTGCCCGCTTCCGCCATCGTGTCGGGACTCGTAGACCTCGCCATCGGCTTCCTCGTTTTCCTTGGCATGATGCTCTACTACGGCATCGCGCCTGGCCGCGCCATTCTGCTGCTGCCGTTTTTTTTGCTCCTGGCGGTTCTGACGGCCTTGGGCATCGGCCTGTGGCTCTCCGCGCTCAACGCGATTTACCGCGACGTGCGCTACGTCCTTCCGTTTCTGGTTCAGTTTTGGATGTTCGCCTCGCCGGTTGCCTACCCCTCGAGTCTTGTTCCTGCGCGCTGGCGCTGGCTCTACGGACTGAACCCCATGGCGGGCGTGATCGAAGGGTTTCGCTGGGCGCTGACGGGCCGCGGTGCTCCTCCCAGCCTGCTCTTGGCTGCCTCGACGGCGGGCGTATTGGCCGTCGTCGCCGGCGGCATCGCCTATTTTCAGAAGATGGAAGGAACCATCGCCGATGTGGTCTAACGCATGAGCAACATAGCCATTCGCGCCGAAAAACTCGGCAAGCGCTTCCGCGTCGGCGAGCGCCTGCGGTACCTCGCGCTTCGCGATGTCCTGACGCAGAGCGCCCGCGCGCCCTGGCGCCTCCTCCGCGGAGCCGCCCGCCCGCACGCCAGCAACGGCGCCGGACACATCTGGGCGCTCAAGGACGCTTCCTTTGAGGTTCGCGAAGGCGAAGTCGTCGGCGTCATCGGCCGCAATGGCGCGGGCAAAAGCACCTTGCTGAAGATTCTCGCCCGCGTCACCAAGCCCACCGAAGGCTTCGCCAAAATCCACGGCCGCCTAGGCAGCTTGCTCGAAGTGGGCACGGGGTTCCACTCTGAGCTGACGGGCCGCGAAAACGTTTACCTGAGCGGCGCGATTCTCGGAATGAAGAAACGCGAGGTTGTGCGCAAATTCGACGAGATTGTCACTTTCGCAGAAGTCGAAGAGTTCATTGATACGCCGCTCAAGCACTTCAGTACTGGCATGCAGATGCGGCTGGCCTTTGCCGTCGCCGCGCACCTCGAGCCGGAAATCCTCCTCGTGGACGAAGTCCTGGCCGTCGGCGACGTTGCCTTCCAGAAAAAGTGCCTGGGTAAAATGGGCGACGTCGCCCACGGAGGGCGCACCATCCTTTTCGTCAGCCATCAAATGGGCGCCATTACGCACCTTTGTCGTCGCGCGATTTGGCTCGAACGCGGTCACATCAGGCTTGCGGGAGATGTAGAAAAAGTGGTCGCGGCGTACCTCTCAACAGGGGAAGACGCCGAAGGAGAGAAGCGCTGGGAGCCCATAACGGCTGCTCCGGGCAACGCAAAAATGCGGCTCCGAGCCCTGCGAGTGGTAGACGCAGCGGAACGCGTAACTTCACAGGTAGATATTCGGCAGCGATTTGCAATCGAAATTGAATACGCGATTTTGCAACCCCTGCAAAGCCTGCGCACCGCGTTCAGGCTCATCTCAGCCGACGGCACCATTGTTTTCAGTTCGGCAGATACTCACGACTCATCTTGGGACGGGGTGCCCCGCTCGCAAGGCTTGTATACCAGCCGTTGCGAAATCCCGGGCCACTTCCTCAATGAAGGTCGGTACACGCTGGCAGTGACCGCAGACACTCCATTCGTGGAGACATTTTTCTACGAGGACAACGCGCTTGGGTTTTTCGTGGAACAAACCGGGGGAATAAGTGGTCGGTACCCTGAGCGTTGGCCAGGCGTCATTTGTCCCAAGCTCGACTGGGGAATCGAGCGGAAGGGGTCTACGTGAGGCTCGATTCGTTCCAGCTCATGTCGCCGCGCGCCGCTCACCTGTTAGGGCGGCATATCTTGAGGGTCCCGGATCGTCGCCCGAAGCAGGCAGAACTCGACCTTCACCGAACAAAGGGCATACTAGTCGTTCGGCTCGACAAGATCGGCGATGTGATCTTGACGATTCCTCTTCTGCGCGAGTTGCGCCGCAACGCGCCCAAAGCATGGATCACTCTCGTTGTCAATCCTGGCACGCGGGAGCTTGTCGAGCACTGCCCGTATTTCAATGAAGTTCTCACCTTCGAGGGGCGGCTTCGAACTTTGGCTGCACTCCGCCGGCGGGCAAGAGCCGTACTGTTCGCGCGGAGACATCTGTGTCGGCGATTCGATCTCGCGGTAGTGCCGCGGCTCGGAACTGACGCTTACGATGCCACGTTTCTCGTGTACTTCAGCGGCGCGCCTTACCGCGTTGCCTACTCAGAATTCCTAAGCGAAGATAAGGCCCACCGGAATAGAGACTACGACCTCCTTCTGACACAAACTCTTCGGGGCTCGGGGCCCAAACACCAGGTGGAATCGAATCTAGATGTCCTCCTGCAGTTAGGGGGCATCGTACAGGATAGTCGGCTCGAGCTCTTCCTAACACAAGACGATCGCGCATTTGCTCGGCAGGCGCTCGCGGGGCATGGAGCGCGGGACGACGAGTCCTTGGTTGCGTTTGCCCCGGGCGCAGGGGCAAAGCAGCGGTGCTGGCCGCTTCAACGCTGGATTGACCTCGGCGCGCAACTGCGGCGGGAACTCGCCTTCCGTCTGGTTTTAATCGGAAACGAATTAGACAGCGAATTGGGCACAAGCATGGAGCGCGCGTTGGGGAATGGAGTCATCAATCTGGTAGGGCAGACGACGCTCCGCCAAACGGGCGCGATCCTGGAGCGCTGCGCGCTCACCGTGAGCAATGACTCCGGACCAATGCATATCGCCGCAGCTGCGGGGAGCTCGGTGGTCGAGATCTCCTGTCATCCTCGCGGGGGAGATCCCAACGGCGTAACGTCGCCCATACATTTTCATCCATGGGGAGTCCCGCACATCGTGTTGCAGGCCGCGCCAACAAGTCCCTCGTGCCGCAATTCATGCAACTCCCGCACACCGCACTGCATTCTCGGGATCGACGCGGAGAGCGTGCAGCAGGCCGTCCGCAAACTCCTCGCTCAGACTGGAGCCGCTAAACCCGAGAAAACTGTAGCCGCTACGACACGTTGAGAGGAACTCAGATGCTGACGATTTTCGCGCTGCCCAAAGCGTTCAAGGGACATTTCGGCGTGATCCAGCGGAATGCCATCTCGCAGTGGTCACGCTTTCGGCCGAAACCAGAGATATTGCTATTCGGCGCCGAGGAAGGAACGGCGGAGATCGCCCGGGAATTCGGCCTACGCCACATCCCAGAAGTCGAGCGAAACGATTTTGGCACACCTTTGCTGAGCGATCTGTTCGCGAAAGCGCATGCCCTTGCCTCCAACAACATTCTTTGTTACGTCAATGCGGACATCATTCTGCTTGGCGACTTCATGGGCGCCGTACAGCGTGTGGCTTCCTGGCGCGACCGTTTCCTGATGGTCGGCGTAAGAAGAGACGTCGAACTGGATGAACCACATGCCTATGAGTCACCAGATCGAGAACGTCGTCTCACTACACTTGTCTTAGAGCAGAATCGTCAGATCTATTTTCGTGCGATTGACTATTTTGTCTTCAGACGGGGTCTCCTTCCGAACTTCCCCCCTTTCGCTGTCGGCCGGATGTGGTGGGACAACTGGTTCCTCTGGAAGGCGCGCAAGTCAGGTGCTGCACTCGTAGATGCGTCAGGGCCTGTTTTCGCGGTTCACCAGCTGCACGATTACTCCCATCACCCTCAAGGTTTCAAAGGTGCGAGGTACGGCGAAGAAGCGGAGCACAACCGCAAGCTTGCAGGGCACGGTTTCTGCACGATTGAAGATGCGCCGTACAAACTTACCCCGCAGGGCGTCGCTTATACCTTCCGGTATCTACTCGCACCAGCCAAACGGGCCATGAGGCCCTGGTGGTGGGCATTCCTGAAAATCACGGGACCTTTCCGTCATCCGCTCGGCCTCCGGCAGGAAAGATTCGCAAAATTGTTGGTCAAGGCGGGATTCAGGTAGCGCCATGAAACAGCAGGTATTCGACAGCCTGGTCATCCTGTCGCCCTTTCCGTGGAATTTTCGGGACGACATGTGGCAGACGACCCACCACCTCGCCCGCGAGTTCTCACGGGTTTGTCCGACTTTGCTGGTTGAACCACCCGCGCAGTGGTACGTGCACAACGAATACTTCCGGCTTCATCGTCTCGGACGAAGTCTCTTCGGATCGCAAACGCGATCGGTGGGAGAAAACCTTGCCGTGTTTCATCGTCGCGGCCTTCCAATGGGGCGATTGGAGGCAATTCGCAACTTTGATCTGCAGCGGAATGCGAAATCGCTGCGCGCGCTGCTATCGAAGCACGGTTTCCGCCGCACGCTTTTGTGGCACTCGTTTCCTTACTGGAGCGAAGCGCTCGTTAAAGCGATTGATCCCTATCTGTTCGTGTATCACTGCCTGGACCATTCAACGCGAGAAGAAGAATTAGAACTCGTCCAACGTGCGGACATAGTTTTCTGTGTCAGTGAAGGGTTGGTTGACAAGCACCGAAAACTAAATGCCCGGACGTTCCTTCTACCGAACGGCGTGGACCTCGGCTTGTTTGACGTGCGTTCCACTAAGAGCCAGCCGAGACCGGCTGACTTGCCTGCAAGCGGACGCCTCATAGGCTTTCTCGGATACATCAACCGTCATGTGGACGTGGAACTGCTCCTCAATGTGGCTCGCTCGCTTGCCGACGACAATTTGGTTCTGATTGGCCGCGTTCCACCCGCTGAAACCGCACCGCAAGGAAAGCAGCGCCGGGCTCTCGGTGAATTACGCTCCAGGCCGAATGTCAGGTTCCTTGGGTTCAAGGCGACTTCTCAATTGCCCGCATATGTCGCTGCCTTCGACGTTTGCCTCGTGCCGTTCCTCGCAAATGCATTTAACGGGGAGTGCGATCCCCTCAAGTTCTATCAATATGCGGCTTTGGGTAAACCGATCGTGAGCACTCCCGTTTCCGTCGCCCGACGTCATTCTGACCTCTGCCATGTCGCGGAGTCGCATGAGGAGTTCATCGGCAGCATTTCAAAGGCTCTCGGTGAGCCGAGTTCGAGCGAACTCTCGAAACAAAGAATCCAAATGGCGCGGGCCTACGGCTGGGAGAGCATTGTAGAGCGGGCATGCGGAATCCTCAGCAACCTTGATGCAACATCAGACGTTCGGCTATCGGCGAGCCCAGTATGAATATCGGCTTTGTTTCGCAAGCACTGCCCTATCTTCCCTCGCATGGCGGATTTCGTCTGTACGGGGCAAATCTGATTCGCCAGCTTTCGCAACGGCACCCCATCGACTTAGTTTCTCTTCTCGAAGACGGCGATAAGGACCACCTGGATTGGCCGCGGCAGTATTGCAGATCCGTTTCGTACGTTCCCAAAGCGAGGGGAAGCGTTGCGCGCCGGTTCGCTAACGTCTCTTCTTCGTATTTGCGGGGCCGACCCCTCGTAGGTGCAAAGGAGATTGCGGCTGCGATTCGTACTGGCGTCGCTGAGCGCAAGTGGGACGTACTGCATGTAGAGGGCGCTTACGCTGGCGGGCTCGTCCCTCCCGACCTGCCGATTCCCAAAGTGCTCTCGTTGCACGATTCCTGGACGCTGCGGTGCGCGGAGATGCTGAAGTGCAGCCAGACAGCGCGCGAAAAAACCTACTACGCTTTCCTGAAGCTTTTCGAACCGCGCTTCGAGCGGCTTGTGTATCCTCGCTTCGATGTGTGCACGGTCGTTGCCAAGCCCGATTTGCAAGAAGTCTGCAGGACGGTACCCAGCGCGAACGTCGAACTGATCCAGTACGGAACCGATACCGAGTACTTTCACCCCGGCCCGGTCGAAAACCAGTCAGGTGTGCTCGTATTCCATAGCCACTTCGGCTACGCGCCGAACATCGAAGCGGCGCTCGAATTCGCCAACGAAATTTTCCCTCTGATTCGCGAGAAAGATCCGAACGTCACGCTCCGTCTCGTAGGCGCAGTTCCCGGTCCGAAAATTCGGGCACTCGCATCACGCCCAGGGATCAAGATTTCGGCAGATTTGCCCGATCTGCGCGCAGCGGTTTGCTCAGGACAGATATACATCTCCGCGATCCGGCACGGAACCGGACTCAAGAGCAAGATACTGGAAGCCATGGCGATGGGGATGCCGATTGTTTGCTACCCAGGTTCAACGGTTGGAATTGAAGCCATCCCCGGCGAGCATCTTCTGGTGGCTAAGAACCCGCAGGAGTTCGCTGCATCCATTCTGGACCTGCTGCGCAAACCTGAGCGCGCGGAAAAGATTGCTCTCGCCGCACGAAAATTAGTCGAAGAGAAATACAGTTGGGAGTCTCGGGCCCACGCTTACGAAAATTTATTTGAAACTGCGCTTCACTGCCCGAGCCACAGGCCATTGCCGGCCTTGACCGAGCTAACGAAGTCGCCATAACAGCCGCTCGTAGATTCTGGCACCGTGGTGAATCCCCACGGGTCTACGACGCTCTTCCCGCATGACTCGACTCCGTTGTAGAGGTTGTCCCTCAGCGAAACGAGACCATACGCACCACTTTCGCTGGTATTGTCCGTGAACTGCCAGTAGTCCACCCCGACTATGTAGCCGTATCCGTCAGAACCTACATAAGTACTGTTGTCGTTGCCAACATACGCAGCCACGTCACTGTGATAGGATTGGCCCTTCGAGCCTTGAGTGACAAAGCACTGGGTGTTGTCAATCGGACAGCCCGAGGGCGAAAACTGCGAGTCAGGCTGTGCCGTTTTGATGATGTAGAAATATCCAGGGGTGTGATAGGTGTTGTACAGGGCGAGCAGCGCGGACTGCTGTGACGCCTGATTCCAACTGGGCGAGGCGGCAGCGTACAGGTTCATTGCGTCAACGTAGGGTAGCGAGTTGGCAAGCATCCGGTTCCGGCTTGCTGAGTTAAACGGGTCGGTGCTGAAAACCAGATGGTGGGGAAGCTGCGTCTTCAACCAATCGTGAATGGTTTTGAAGTATGCCTGTGCCATCTGCCCGTAGAAATTATCCATATCGGTTGTGATCGTTGTGACTGCGGGATCAGGAATGGACGGAGAGGGCCACCAAGCACTAGTTCCGTCCTCGTCAAGAAGCCCTGTGCCTCCAGCCATCGCTTTGGGCCAACCGCTATATTGATATGTCGTGGTGATCGCTACGCCGCTAACAGGAGGAACCGAGAACGTGACCGTAATCGCTCCAGTTGAGTACGTTACGGTGCCACCGTTGATGTTGCTGCTCACAAACTCATTCCCAGCTTGGATCTTTCCAGTTCCTGTCGCCCCTCCGCACGCCGTATTGAACCACGGGCAATCCCCGCCCTGAAGTGCTCCGTCGATACTAATACCGATACTAGCCGGGTCGACGTTAGTGTGTTGCAACACGTAGCTGAATGAGGTCGTTGACCCGTCGCCACTACCGATCGTCTCTATTCCCGATGCGGCCGCGCTCGATCCACAAGTCGTGTAGGTGGATCCCCAGGCAGCGTTGAGCGCGGAAATGTTTGCGTAGCGTGTCCCACACAGCCACGCGCTCCACTGTTGCTTGAGGTGCATGACCGGGTCGGGAAACACTTGTTGGCGACTCCACCCTGGGGAGTTCTCAAACTGCTCATAAGGCGCAGAAACCCCAACCTCCCAGGCCGCCAACCCACCCTTGAACGTGCCTATCCAGTCCGAATCATCTTCCCCCACACCAATAAGCCACGGCGAGGCATCCAGTGCGGGCGCGCCTCCCGTGAAAGGCGTGGTGTTAGAAATTGTGCTTGTCGCCCATTGGTGAACAATCGTTACCCAGTTTGGGTCGAAGAGGTCAGCTCCGGGAGCATTTCTGTTTCCTGTATAAATGGGGGGCAAATTAGCGAACATATCTTTCAATGGGTAGCAGACAGCATAGCAGTTGTAGTGAGCCGGAGAAATAGTCCAGATGAAAGGCATTAGAGTGGGATTAGTTGGAGTTGGCTGGCCGTTAACCGGAACGGGAAGAGCATACAAACTGCCATACTCCCCGATGGAATTAAATCCGATTGATTTTATCCGGATGGACTCCTGGCCCCACACGCTGTTTCCAGCGTACTTCGCATTGACGATACTCTGAAAATTTCCCCCTCCATTATCAAAGACTTGAACGGCCGTCATCCAGAACCGATTCCCAGCCGGATCGCAGAACATCCAGTGCTTCAGGTTCGCGTCCTTGTACAGGTAAAAGAAGCCCGTCGCGCCCGGAATCGGGCTTCCATTCTTCATGACTCCGGCGCAAGGATGCTTTGCGTCTCCCCCATACTGATCGAGCGACGCCGCAGCCGAAACGGACAGGCTGAACGACTTGGACGCAGTGGCCTTCGGCGAAGCGGAGTCCGTCACTTGCGCGGTGAAGGAGGACACGCCACCTGCGCTTGGCGTCCCCGTAATTTGTCCCGCGGCAGAGAGAGAAAGCCCGCCGGGCAACAGGCCCGACTGGACGTTCCAGGTATACGGCGGAGTTCCTCCCGTGGCTTGGAGCTTCGCGAAGTACGCCTGCCCTACAGTGGGCGGCGAAAGTGTCGCCGTGGAGATGGACAGCGGCTGGCCGCCTGCTGCCGCGATGGTGATGCTGTCGGGCGCCTGTACCGACGCATGGGCCGCGTCTGTTACCTGAAGAGTGAATGAAGACGCGCCGGCCTGCGTTGGCGTTCCGCTGATCGTGCCGGAGGGCGGATTCAGTGCGAGGCCAGCGGGCAACGCGCCAGTGACGCTCCACGTGTAGGGCGTCACGCCGCCGCTGGCGTTTGCCGATGCTTGGTAGGCCACACCGACCTGGCCGCTAGGCAAGCCGCCGGAATTGACCTGCAGCGCGAACGCGAGGACGGTTAGCGTGAAGGCTTTCATGGCTGTCTGCGGCGCGGGCGTGGAGGAGTCGCTGAGTTGCACAATGAAACTGAATTGCCCGCCATGCGTCGTCGTGCCGGAGATTACACCGGTATCGGCACCGAGTGAAAGGCCTGTGGGCAGAGTGCTTGTGGTCATCGTCCAGTGGTATGGCTGCGTGCCGCCTGTTGCCGCGAGGCTCGTCTGGAATGCGACTCCGGCCTGCGCATTCGGCAGCGCGGCGCCTGTGATTTGCAACGAGCCCGCTGGCGGTACGCCTGCGCCGTTCGTGGCGATGATGGTCGTCTGCGTGGTCACTGAAGCAGGTGCTGCTCCACCGGTTGGGCGCTGAGCCCCAGGAGTTTCTTGGCCGCTCGTAATCGAGACGCTACCTGACGCGTTGCCGACCGATGTCGGAGCGAACGTCGTTGTGAAGGTGGCGCTCTGTCCCGCGCCGAGGGTCAGCGGTAGCTTCGGCCCGCTGACTGCAAAGCCCTTACCTGACGCGACCGCCTTCGTCACAGTCAGCGTGGAAGAGGTGGAATTCGTTACGGTCAGGCTTTGCCTACTTGTCGAGCCCTGCGCGACGTTGCCGAAATTGAGGCTGGTAGCTTTCGTCGTCAGCCCTCCTGCCACTGAGACACATCCAGACAGCGCGAGGGTCGCCCAAAGCATGGGGAGGCACAAAAGGAGAATGGACTGAGAGAGAGCAAGAGACCTGTATTGTTGAGCTTGTAACGGCCTCGATCCCATAAGACTCATAGTCTCGGAGGAGGTCCAGTTCGGCTGCGACTGGCCGTTAGGGCAAACTAAGGCCAGGTGTGCAGGCAGCCAGGAGCCCCGCAAGTCGGACCTGTCCCTATATTCTAGTCGGCTGATTCGGCTGTAACCTTAGCGTCGCCCTGACTGCGTGCCGAACGATTAGTATTTATTAAGGATACGGACCAAACTGGCGAACCAACTGGGAACTTTGCGGATTGCCTAAACCGTATTGAACACGGCCGGAGCGGTGTCTAACTTTTTGTAGATGTGCACTAGGAGCACTATAGATTGACGTGCGCATTCTCTAGAACAAATCCACGATTGAACCGGAACATCCCTAACCCCCACCCTCCGTACAAGTTCCGAAGGCCCTTCTCGTCTCGCTAGAGCGCCTTCGGTAATCCGAGTGCTTGGACATGTACTTCAGGAGTGGTTTGTCTGCCCATTTGCACCTGAGGCATCGCCTTGATGAGCACCCTAGCTCCAGCAACGACAAGGCTAAACAGACTGGAGATTCCTGCGCCTGCTGGGATACTGATCGCGGGTCTAGTCGCGGCGCTGTACGCGCCGGTGCTTGCCCAGATGGCAGTCCAATGGTGGCGCGATCCTGACTACGGTCACGGGTTTGTTGTGCCTTTGATTTCCGGCTATGTACTCTACAAGAAGAGGTGCAGACTGTGGGACATTCCACGTGAGCCACGGAATCTCGGATTTGTGGTAATGCTCGGCGCGATCGCGCTCTTGCTTACTGGGACGCTCGGAGCGGAATTGTTCGTCGCTCGATTTTCGCTTCTTATCTTGCTCACCGGAATTCTTGTTTT
>JACXTT010006336.1_pt1 | contig 16913 bp, 17 predicted proteins | sample 9270951 | NCBI WGS metagenome assembly JACXTT01 (sample SAMN15532306, study PRJNA645909) | rock metagenome | isolation source: weathered quartz diorite | place: Puerto Rico | collected 2017-06-21 | reverse complement strand
AGAGGCGGGCGTTCTCGATCGCTCCCGCGACGAGAGACGCGCTCGAGACGAGGAAGTCGACAACGGTTTGCGTGAACTCGCGCGGGGCGACCGTGTGCGCCGAGATGACCCCGGTCACTGAGCCGTCGCGTGCGAGGATCGGGACGCAGAGGAGCGACTGGAAGTCCTCCTCCACGAGATCGGGGACGTACTTCGTCCGCGGATCGTCGAGAAGGTTCTCGCAGCTGAAGGCCGGCTCCCGCCGCTCGGCCGCCCACCAGGCGAGCCCTTCAGGGCGCTCGAGGACGATCTGGCCGATCAGGTGCTCGTACGGCGAGCCGGCGGCCTCGAGCACGAGGCGGTCGCCGCTGCCGTCCACCAGGTAGACGAAGCAGGCATGAACGGCGCTCCCCTCGGAGAGCAGACGCACCACCGCCCGCAGGACGTCGTCGAGCTCGAGCGACGACGCGACGGTGGACACGATCTCCTGCAACACACGTGTGTCGCTCGCCCGGTGCGGCATGGAAGGATGCTAGATGGTTGATCGGCAATCCCTCGTCGCGCGGATGGTGGTCGAGACACGTCGCCGTTGGCTCAGTCTCGCCCATCCCCGATCGACGCCAATTACCGATCAACGATCTAGGGCGGCCCGGAGGCCAACGTCCATCTGGCGTCGGTTGGCAGTTGACATGAGAGCCCGCCGCGCTTTAGACACCCATCACCATCGCGGCAGAAACGGGCGGACAGGAGGAGGAAGAGTGGCGACCGATCTCGAGCGCTTCGTCGAAGCGGAAGGCAGGGCGGACAAGATCGCCGAGGTACGCCGGCGGATCGACGCCGAGGGGATCACGTACGTCTACTACCAGTTCCCGTCGGTCACCGGCCGGATCATGGGCAAGGGCGTGCCGTCGAAGCACTGGGAGAAGATCGCCCAGGACGGGTTCCAGCTCGTGTACGGCGCGACGGCCAACCTGTTCACCGACCGCCACGGCAACTACATCGGGTACGGGCCGGAAGCAGCCGAGCTCGTCGGCGTCCCCGAGCCCGAGACATTCCAGACGCTGCCCTGGGACTCGCGCGTCGCCCGCGTCTGGTGCCAGTGCTTCCGAAACCGCGAGGAGCGCGAGGATCCCGGCGCGTTCCTGACCTCGGACTGCCGCGGCAACCTCAAGCGCCTCCAGGCCGAGTTCGAGGCGGCCACCGGGCTGCACCTCCGTGCCGGCACCGAGCCCGAGATGATGTGGCTCAAGCTGAAGGAGGACGGGACGCCCGACGTCCAGGGCATCACAAAGCCCTACTGCTATCACATCGATCAGTTCTCCGAGCTCCAGCCGATCATCCACAAGGTCGTCGAGTACGCCAACGCAATGGGCCTCGACATGATCCAGGGCGACCACGAGGACGCGCCGGGCCAGATCGAGCTGAACTTCAACTTCGGGCGCGCCGAAGAGACGGCCGACAAGCTGTCCACGTACCGCCAGATCTGCAAGCAGGTGGGGCGCGAGCTGGGTGCGTTCCCGTGCTTCATGCCGAAGCCCTTCATGGGTGTCTCGGCAAACGGCTGCCACCACAACATCTCGCTGTGGAAGGGCGACGAGAACGCCTTCATGCCCGACACGGACGACCGTCAGAAGCCGAGCCAGGTCGGTCTCTGGGCGATCGGCGGAATCCTGGAGCACCTCGGCGCGCTCACCGCGGTGACGGCCTCGACCGTCAACTCATACCGGCGTCTCTGGGACACCGGTTTCTGGGCGCCCGTCTTCGCGGACTGGGGCTATCAGAACCGGACGACGGCCCTACGCGTCTCGGCGCCTGGGCGCTTCGAGTACCGCTCCGTCGACTCGGCCGTGAACCCGTACCTCTCGATGGCGGTCCTGATCACGGCGATGTGGGACGGGATCGAGCGCAAGCTCGACCCGGGCGAACCCGAGGAGCGCAACATCTACGAGGCAATGGAGGCCGGCAAGCAGGTCAAGAAGATCCCGATGACCTTCGGGGACGCCCTCGACGCGCTCGACGCCGATGAAGTCGTCAGGAGAGCGCTACCCGGCGATATGTACCGTGTCTTCATGCACTACAAGCGCGACGAGTGGGAGCGGTACTGCGCCACGGTGAGCGATTGGGACGTAGCTGAGTATCTGGATGTTCTGCCCTAGTTTTTCTTTGCCGGAGGCAAAGAAAAACCAAGAAAGGCGACGGGTGTGTGCGGCATAGCGGGAATCATCTATCGGGACGGCGAGGCGCACCCGATCGGCGACGAGATGACGCGGATGCTGCAGTCGATGAAGCACCGCGGGCCCGACTCGACCGGCTATGCGCTCTACGGCGCCGCCGAGAACGGCGGTCTCGTCATGCGCTACAAGCTCGCGGATGCGAACACGCCGCGCGACTTCGACTTCGCCGACCGTCTGCACCGCCACCGCATCGAGGTCGAGCGGCGACTCACCGGACTGGGGGCCCGCATCGACGAGGTGGACGAGGAGACCCCGTATGCTTTCCGCCTCGCGTTTCACTACGACGGCGACCTGAAGCTGCTCGCCGACATCGTCGAGGACATCCCCGAGGCGGAGGTGCTGTCGCTCGGAAGGACGCTCGAGATCGTCAAGGACCTCGGTGACGCGGCGTCGGTGCACGAGCAGTACGGCCTCGCCGACTTCACCGGCACGCACGCGATCGGCCACGTCCGCATGGCGACCGAGTCCGAGGTCGACATCGCCGGCGCGCACCCGTACTGGGCCTATCCTTACTCGGACGTCGCCGTCGTCCACAACGGGCAGCTGACGAACTACTTCATGTGGCGGCGCCGGCTTGAGCGCGCAGGCCGGCGATTCATGTCCGAATGCGACTCCGAGATCATCGCCGTGTACCTCGCCGAGGAGATGACGAAGGGGCTGTCGCTCGAGGAGGCGATGCACAAGTCGCTGGACGAGCTCGACGGCGTGTTCACCTACATCGCGGTGACGAAGGACGAGCTCGGGGTGGCCAAGGACGAGCTCGCGGCCAAGCCGCTCGTTCTCTACGAATCGGAAGACCTCGTCGCGATCGCCTCTGAGGAGATCGCGATCCGGCAGCTGGTCGGCCACGAGATCGAAACGTACGACCCCTTCGAGCGCGAGGTGCTGGTGTGGCAGCGATAGTCACGTGGGGGAATCCATGGTTCCCCCACGGGCCCCCTCCTCACTCTGTCTTGGCCGGCGGTTCCGGGCCTCCCGGCCGGCAAAGCCGGCCTCCGGCCGCAACCCGTAACGATGTGGCAAGCGGCCCGCAGTCCCTTCGTCCCAGGAGCGCAGATGACTGCCGTAGGTGAACGGGCGATCACGTACGACGCGCGCGGGCTCGCAGAGCCGATCGCGGAGGCCCCGCGCATCGCGGAGATCGAGAACGGCGTCGGCCGGTTCGACGCGGCAGAGCTGACGACGCGCACGATCAACCTCGAGCTGCGCAGACTGCTCTACGAGGAGAGAATCCGCGAGGTGGTCGTCGACAACCCTTCCTCGAGGCATTCACTCGGGGTCGGCATCCTGACGCGCTGCAAGATCACCTTCAACGGCTCGCTGGGCTACTTCGGCTGCGGGCTGATCGACGGCCCGGAGATCCACATCACCGGCCGCGTCGGCTGGTCGGCGTGCGAGAACATGATGTCGGGCGTCGTCCTCGTCGACTCCAACGCCGGCTCCCTCACGGGCGCGGCGATGCGAGGCGGCGACCTGGTCGTCCGCGGGCGCGTCGGTGCGCGCACAGGCATCGACCAGAAGGGCGGCACGATCATCGTCTGCGGCGACGCCGGGTCGATGAACGGCTTCATGATGCAGCGCGGCCGGCAGATCATCCTCGGCAACGCCGGGCCCGGCCTCGGCGACTCGATGTACGACGGCACGATCTATGTCGGCGGCACGGTCAAGTCGCTCGGGATCGACTGCGTCCCCGGCGAGTGGACGGACGCCGACACGGAGTTCATCGAGCGCAAGTTCAGGATCTACGACCTCGGTTCGCCGCCGGAGCTGCAGAAGTTCGTGTGCGGCAAGGTGCTCTACAACTACGACTCGCTCGAGCCGGCCGAACGGAAGCTCGTGCTATGAGACGGCTGCGAAGTCGTCATTCGAGCTTCGCTCGAATGACCAGGACACCAAGGAGATGGTCTAGAAGTGGCTGACGGACCTGGCAGCAAGGATGTGCTCGGGCGTAGTCGGATCTTCACGCCTGAGGTCATCAACGACATCCACATCAAGTCCGAGCTGGGTCGTTACCGCATGCGCGGCTTCTCCGTCTTCAAGCCGATGCCGCACTGGGACGAGCTCGTCTTCCTTCCCGGCACGCTGACGCGTTTCGTGATCGAGGGGTACCGCGAGAAGTGCGAGACGAGGACCGTGCTCGGCGCGCGGTTCGCGAAGAACCCGATCGAGCTCGACATCCCGATCTACATCACGGGCATGTCGTTCGGCGCCCTCTCGCTCGAGGCGAAGATGGCGCTCGCCAAGGGCGCATCGATGGCCGGGACCGCGACCTGCTCCGGGGAGGGCGGGATGATCCCGCCCGAGCGCGACTACTCGACCAAGTGGTACTACCAGTGCATCCAGTCGCGGTACGGGTTCAACCCGCACCACCTGATGCTCGCCGACGCGTGCGAGTTCTTCATCGGGCAGGGCTGCAAGGTCGGCCTCGGCGGCCACCTGATGGGCCAGAAGGTGACCGAGCAGGTGGCGGAGATGCGCTCGCTGCCGGCCGGGATCGACCAGCGCTCGCCGGCGCGGCATCCCGACTGGCTCGGCCCCGACGATCTCTCGCTGAAGGTGCAGGAGATCCGCGAGGCAACGGACTACCGCATCCCGATCCAGCTCAAGCTCGGCGCCTCGCGCGTGTACGACGACGTCCGTATGGCCGCGAAATGCGGCCCGGACATCATCTATCTCGACGGTGCCGAAGGCGGCACCGGCGCGGGCCCGCACATCGCCACCGAGGAGACCGGTATCCCGTTGATGGCGGCGATCCCCGAGGCGAGGCGCGCCCTCGAGGACGTCGGGCTGGCGGACGAGATCGACCTGGTCGTCGCCGGCGGGATCCGCAACGGCGCCGACGTGGCGAAGTGCCTCGCGCTCGGCGCGACGGCCGTCGCGATGGGACACGCGGCGCTGATGGCGCTCAACTGCAACAAGGAGATTCCCGGCGTCACCGACTACGAGGGAACGGTCGGCGTTCCGGCCGGCCAGTGCTACCACTGCCACACGGGCCGCTGCCCCGTCGGCGTCGCCACGCAGGATCCCGAGCTGCGCAAGCGGCTCGTCGTCGAGGAGGCGTCCGAGCGCGTCTACAACTTCCTGACGGCACTGACGATGGAGCTGCAGATGCTCGCGCGGGCCTGCGGCAAGACGAACGTGCACTCGCTCGAGCCGGAGGATCTCGCGGCGCTGACCGTCGAGGCGGCCGCGATGGCGAAGGTGCCGCTCGCGGGCACGACCTACGTGCCGGGCGTCACGGAGCACCAGATCCTCGACGAGGTGAAGCGGCTGCTCGCGATCAAGGCCGAGGACGACCTCGTCGCAGCTCAGCGCGAGGCCGAGCAGCTGCGGGCGGTGGAGTCGTGAGCGAGCACGGCCACGGAGATCTCGCCTACGCCGAGCCGGAGAAGATCAAGTCGCTCGATGCCGAGTTCCTCGCCGGCCATCGCTTCCCGTACCAGGATGACATGTCGCTGGTCGAAGAGGTCGATCTCGAGGCGGCCACCCCCGGCCAGGACATCAACTGGCTCGAGGACATCCACCTGCTCGAGGAAGACGGCGTCCCGGCCGTCTTCGACCGCTACTCGAACTCGTTCCTGAAGATCTACTTCGCCATCCCTCCCGGGAGAGAGGACGAGATCGCGCGCAAGGTCCTGATCACGCATCTCACCTCGGGCAACTCGTACGGGATCCAGCTGAAGGAGAAGCACACCAAGTTCCCGCAGCCGGAGCTCGGACCATGGGTCGAGGGCTCGAAGACCGTCGGCTCGAGCTACACGCCGCCTGTCCTTGAGGGCTGGGAGAAGCCCGCAGGACATTGAGGCGGCGCGGCGCGCCTCGGCGAGTCAGCGGCGGCGTTTGATCAGCGTCTTCGCGACTTCCTCGGCGGTGTCGGTCGGCAGCGGCTCGGGCTGTGTCACGACGATCTGCGGTCGCTCGGGCGCGACGTAGCGGTAGCGGACGAAGCTTCCCCCGTCGGGCGAGAAGGCCTCGGGAGCCGGGATGATCTCCGACGGGCTGCTCGGGTCGACGATCAGGCCGACGACAGAATCGTCGCCGCCCTCGCCGACGGCCGCCCAGACGAGGATGCGCGAGAGACTCTCGCCGCCATCCGGCTCACCGAACACTGCCTTCCACCCGGTCTCGGCTGGGACGAGCTGTTGGATTCCCATGCCGGAATCTTACGGCGACAGAGCGAGCCGGCGGAGAGGTAGCTTGAGCCCATGGATTACGTGAACTTCGGCAACACCGGTCTGCGCGTCTCGCGCATCTGCTTGGGGATGATGAGCTACGGCAAGCACGCCGAGCGACCGTGGGCTCTCGACGAGTCCGACGCCCGTCCGATCATCCAGCGCGCAGTCGACGGCGGGATCATCTTCTTCGACACAGCCGACGTCTACAACGGCGGCGAGAGCGAGGTCGTCACGGGACGCGTCCTCCGGGACGCGTTCTCCATGCGCGAGGAGTACGTCGTGGCGACGAAGGTCCACGGCACGACGATGCCCGGCGAGAACGGGCGAGGGCTCAGCCGCAAGCACATCCTCGCCTCGATCGACGCGTCGCTCGGCCGGCTCGGGCTCGAGTACGTCGACCTCTACCAGATCCACCGCTGGGACGACCGCACCCCGATCGAGGAGACGATGGGTGCCCTGCACGACGTCGTGCGGTCGGGCAAGGCGCGCTACATCGGCGCGAGCAGCATGTACGCGTGGCAGTTCGCGAAGGCGCAGGCGGTCGCGGCGCGGAACGGCTGGACGCCCTTCGTCTCGATGCAGAACCACTACAACCTGATCTACCGCGAGGAGGAGCGGGAGATGATCCCGCAGTGCGTCGACCAGGGAGTCGCGGTGATGCCGTGGAGCCCGCTCGCGCGTGGGCGACTCGCCCGCAGCACGGATAACGCGCCGGCGACGACCCGCGCCGAGACCGACTCGTTCGCCCAGTCGCTGTACCCCTCGCCCGAGACCGACTATCCGGTGATCGACCGGGTCGTCGAGCTCGCAGCGCGCCGCGGGGTGCCGCCGGCGCAGGTGGCGCTGGCCTGGCTGCTCCACAAGCCGGCGGTGACCTCTCCGATCGTCGGGGCGACCAAGCTCCCGCAGATCGAGGACGCGCTCGCCGCGGCGGAGCTCGAGCTGAGCGACGACGAGATCGCTGAGCTCGAGGAGCCCTACGTGCCGCACGCCATCGCGGGACATTGACCTCTGTCTGCAAGATGTCCGGATTCGCAGTGCTGCGAACCCGGACATCGCCTGTGCTTCAACGCCCCGTCGCCCCTGAAGGGGGCCGCCCGCGGCCCGTTCGCAGCTCTGGAATCCTCCGGATTCCAGAGCGCGAAGAAATGGCGAAGCGCGCAGCCCTTCGTTGGTAGGACAACCCGACCGAGCTACTCGTCGGTCGGCTCGCCGTCGAAGTAGTCGAGCGCCTCGACGCGGCCGATGACGCCCAGACCGCGCCAGTAGATCTTGTTCGAGCGCGGATACCAGCACATGTCGTTCGGGCGGCGCGTCCCGTAGATCAGCATCGTCACGCCCTCGTGTCCGGCGAGGAAGGAATGGGCGACGCCGGTGCCTGGAGGTCGTGCGATCACGTGGCCGGGCGTGACGTGGATCTCCTCGTACTCGACGCCGAAGGCGTTCTGGCGCTGCGGTGACGGGGTCAGCTCGAGGATCGCACTCCCCTCGAGGATCACGAACACTTCCTCTTCCTCGGAGTGGCAGTGCGGCACCCCGCGCTTGCCGGGCGCGACCTTCTCCCAGTGCAGACCGGCCTGCTCGGAGAGCTCCCGCGTCGCCAGCGATGCGGTCGTGGCGCCTCTCCACTCCTCGAGCTCGACCTCGTCGACGTTGACGATGTTCGCCGGTCTCGGGCCCGGTGCGCCATAGGCGAGCGGCTCCACGCCGGCCTCCACGTCCCACGGATCGTCGTCGCGACCCTCCACCCACGGCCAGCCGATGCGCACGGCCCGCGAGCGGGGCAGCCAGCCGATCTCGGTGCGGTGCCGCGTCCCGAAGACGAGATACTCGAGGCCCTCCGGCCCGGCGACGAACGTGTGCTCGTGCTCGTCGGCGCGGTGGATGACGCAGTCGAGCAGGCGCACCTCGTGCACCGCGCCGTCCTGCCACGCAAGCCCCGAGCCGGCGAGCACGAAGAAGAGCTCCTCGGAAGCGCCGTGCGAGTGCGGCGGCGTCGGCAGCTTGCCCGGCGCGACCCGCACCCGGTTGACGCCGACACCCTTCGTGCCGGCAGCGTCGCCGAGACGCTGCCAGAGGGCATCCATTTCGCCCTTTGCCCGGTGATGGGTCTCGACGTCGTCCCAGTGCGCAACCGTCATGGCCCGATCATCCCATCAGGCCGCCGTAGAGTTGCGCGCATGGCGATCGGCGAGCCGGTGCTCCGGGTGGCGACGCTCGAAGACGCGCGCGCCATCGACGCGCTGATGAAGTCCTCGGGAGCCGCTCTCTTTCCGCGCTTCTACGACGAGCGCCAGGCGGCGAGCGCGGTCCGCCACGTCGCCCAGGTCGACCCGATGCTGCTCGCCGACGGCACGTATTTCGTCCTCGAGACCGGCGGCGAGATGGTCGCGTGCGGCGGCTGGAGCCGGCGGGACAAGCTCTACACGGGTAGCGGAGACGCCGTAGACGACGAACGGGAGCTCGACCCGGCAACCGAGCCGGCACGCGTGCGCGCCATGTTCGTTCGGGCCGACTGGACGCGGCGCGGCCTAGGACGACGGATTCTGGAGGCCTGCGAGGAGGCCGCGCGCCGCGAGGGCTTTCGCACGCTGGCGCTCGTGGCCACGCTCCCCGGGCTGCCGCTCTATCTCGCATACGGCTTCGAGTCGCTCGAGGAGACGGACGTGACGATGCCGGACGGTGTGACGATCCCCTGCGTGTCGATGGAGATGGACCTACGATCGGGCGCGACGTGAGTACGGCGCCGCAGTTCTCGGGCCCCGTTCCCGCGACGTACGACCGGATCCTGGGACCGGTGCTGTTCGAGCCCTACGCGCACGACGTCGTCGCGCGGCTCCCTGCCGGGGACGGGCTCCGCGTACTCGAGATCGCCTGCGGGACGGGGATCGTCACGCGCCGGCTGCAGGAAGCGCTGTCGGGGCGGGCGTCGATCGTCGCGACCGATCTCAACGAGCCGATGATCGAGCACGCGCGAGCAGCCGCCGCGTCGCCCGAGATCATCTGGCAGCAGGCCGACGCGCAGTCGCTGCCGTTCGCCGACGGCTCGCAGGACGTGGTCGTATGCCAGTTCGGCTACATGTTCCTGCCCGACAAGGTGCTGGGCTTCCGCGAGTCGCGCCGCGTGCTCGCGCCCGGCGGAATGCTGATCGCGAACGTCTGGACGTCGCTCGACGCCAACCCCTTCGCGCGGGCGATGCACGACGCGCTCGCGGTTGCGTTCCCCGCCGATCCGCCGCGCTTTCTCGAGACGCCGTACGGCTACGAGGAAGACCGCGTCCGCGTGGACATGGACGCGGCCGGCTGGGAGGACGTGCGCTTCGAGACGCTCGAGTTCGAGAGCACGTGTCCCTCTGCCTCGAACTTCGCCCGGGGGTTCAGCCACGGGTCACCCCTTACCCACGAGTTGACCGCGCGCGGCGCCGACCTCGACGAGGCGACCGAGATGCTCGGGCAGGCCGTGATCCCGGTCGGCGGCGAGCAGCCGTTCACGGCGAAGCTCTCCGCGTTCGTGATCACCGCCGCTCGCTGAGCAGGCGGTCGAGCTCGGGGAGCTGCTCGATCCCGTCCTGATCCGTGGCCGCGCTGTGCGCGACCACGATCAGGGCCGGCACGTCGCCGGCGTTGGCCACGACGTGCGGTACATCCGGCGCGATGTAGGCGAAGTCACCGGCTTCGAGCACTGCGTGCTCCTCGAGCCGGTCGCCCCACCAGAAGTCGACGGTCCCTGAAGCCACGAAGCCGGCGCTCTCGATGCCACGGTGGAGGTGGCAGGCCGACCGCGCACCGACCGGCATCTCGGCGCTGGTCAAGCAGAGCGCCTGAGCAGCGGCGGTAACCGACGTGACACCCGTCGCATAGGACAGTCGCTGAGCACCCTCGTGCTCTCCGCCACGACGAATCACGACGCACGTTCGCGCGGCCATCGAGCGGCCCTCGCTAGACGATCACGACGACGACGGTCGCCGTGCCGAGCACCATGCCGGCGACCGCAAAGGCGAGCGCAGCCCGTCGCCCGAACGGCACGAAGCGCCCCTCGAGCATCGCGGCCTCCTGGAGCTGCTGGCGCCAGAAGCCGTACGCGATGAAGGCAAGGCCGAGCAGGGCGTACCCGACGCCGACGAGCTGGTAGCCGATGGACGAGCCCGCGGTCAGCTCCGGGATGACTTTCCCGACGCCGAGGCTCACGGCGAAGGCCGCGAGCGCGGTGCGCCACCAGGCGAGGTACGTCCGCTCGCTCGCGAGGCGCGTGCGGCGCGTCGCATCGACGACGTCATGGAACGACTCATCCGGCACTGCACGCGAGCGTAGCCAGTTCGGCGGACCGCGTTACCGTGCCGGTCTGCAGGCGATTCGACGGAATCTCGCGCGGACGCTCCGGGCGGTCGCGATCGTCGTGCGCGACGGCCGCATCCCGAGGCCCCTTCGCTGGGGCGGCGCGCTCGGCGCTTTGCCAATCCCGGGCCCGTTCGACGAGCTCGTTCTGCTCGTCGTCGGTGGGATCCTGTGGCTGTTCTACCGTGATCAGCTGCAGGAGGCGTGGCGGAACGCGGAGACGTCGGGATTGCGGTAGCGCTGGTCAAGCCCGCGACGTGTCCAGGCCGCTCGTAAGATCGCTTCGTGCGCGTTCTCGTGCTCCAGCACATCGCCTGCGAGCCTCCGGGTGTTTACGAGGATGTCATTCTCGAACGTGGGGCCGAACTCGTCCGCATCGAGCTCGACGAAGGCGAGCCGATCCCAGACACGCCGGTCGACGCGATCGTGGCCATGGGCGGTCCGATGTCGGTCAACGACGAGGACTCCCTGCCGTGGCTCGTCGCCGAGAAGCGGTTCATCGCCGATGCGGTCCGTTCCGGCTCGCCGTACTGGGGCGTGTGCCTCGGCGTTCAGCTGCTCGCCTCGAGTCTGGGCGCGCGCGTCTATCCCGGGCGCGAGGCCGAGGTCGGTCTCCTGCCCGTCGACCTCACGGATCAAGCCTCGTACGACCGGGTGTTTTCCGGAGCTCCGCGAGAGCTCGTCACGCTGCAATGGCACGGGGACACTTTCGATCTCCCCGAAGGCGCCGTTCGGCTCGCCGGCTCAACCTCCTACCCGAATCAGGCGTTCCGCTACGCGAACGCATACGGCGTCCAGTTCCATCTCGAGGTCTCGACCGAGATGGCGCGCGAGTGGGCGGACGTCCCGGAGTACGCCGGCTCGCTCGAACGCGTCCTCGGCCCCGGAGCGGCAAGTGATTTCGTCGCGCAAATCGAGGCGCGCTCGGAGGAGATGCTCGCGCACGGCCGCGATCTCTTCGAGCGCTGGCTCGACCTCGTGGTGATGCCGCACGCCGCCGGGTCGAAAGCCGCGGTGTAGCTCAGACAGCGGCGGGTGCTGCAGCTACCTCGAGCGGCGGCTCCACGCCCTCTTCCACGTCGCTCGCGAGAACCGCACCAACCGCGCGCGAGCGCGCAAGAGCAGCAGCTCCGGCGAGGACCGCGATCAACGAGAGCGCGAGGCGTGTGCGCGCACCGGCCGAGAGATCCCACGACTCCCTGGCCAGAAGGGGCGCGAAAGCAACGGGCACGACGACGTTCAGACCGAAGACGATCGGCGCAACCCGGGTAGCGGGTCGCAGCTGGAGCGCCGACATCTCGCTGAGCACGCCCGCCGCCGCGACGGCGCCGAGTACGAGCAGCCAGACGAAGGTCGCCCGCCACTCAGCCGAGGCGCGATCGTCCGCGGCGAACTTCGTGCACAGACCCACCACGCCGTAGGCGACCCCGGCACTCGTCGCGATCAGCACACCCGCCGACCGGCCTCCTGGCAGCAGATGCGGCGCCGCCACGAGCCCGCCGAGACACGCGAGCACGAGTACGAGCAGCGGGCCGTTGACGTGGCTCTGGCTGTGAGCCGGCGCCCCGACACCGATGCCCGCAACACCACCTGCGATCGCGAGCGTGGCGGCGATCTCACGCAGACCGACTCGCTCGCCGAGGGTTCGCGCGCCGATGACGAGCAGAAACACGAGGCTCAATGCAAGCGTGGGCTCGACGAGCGTGAGAGGGGCCAGCGAGAGCGCAACACCCTGGAGCGCCCAGCCCACCGCCCCGATCAGAGCCCCGGCCACCCACAGCGGCCGCCGAAAGAGACGCTGGACGAGCGAGACACGAAGCGCGTGTCGAGCCGGCACGCGGCGGGCTTCGAGCGCTTGGAGACCGACGGCCACGCCGTAGAGCGCTGCCGCGGCGACCGCGACGATCACACCGATGAGCTGATGATTCATCGGTCGGCCGCCACGGCGACTGCTCGGAGCGGCTCATGCTCCTCGGCGAGGCGCTCGCGCAGCAGCTCTGCAACTCCCTCGCACGCCTTCGCAGCAGCCTCGACGGGGCCTGCACCAAACGCCGTCGCTGCTCCCATCAGCGCGAGGAACGAATCACCCGCACCGACGGTGTCGGCAAGCCCGATCACCGGGTCGACCTTGATCTCGGTCGCCATGCCGTCGCTGAGAACGACGGCGCCACGCTCTCCTAGGGTCACCACGACGACCGGGACGCCGGTCGCTCCCGCCGCGTGAGGATCGATGCCGCCGATCAGGAACGCCGCCTCGTCCTCGCTGAGCTTGAGCACATCGACATGGCGCAGCACCTCGGAATCGAGCCGACAGGCCAGCCGCACGGGCCCCAGCATCGGGGGCCGTGCGGGCCCCTGTCCGTCGAAGAAGATGCGCCGCGATCCGTTCGAGAGCGCGGCGAGCGTCTCGGGTGGAAAGTCTCCGCGCCATTGAGTTCCGCACACGACAATCGAGCACGGAGCGACGGCCGTGGCCATCCACTGCTCGACGTCGCGCGGGAGGAACGGGTCGCCGAGCGCCGTCACGGACTCCGTCCACGTGCCGTCGCCGTACAGCGTCACCTCGAACACCGTCGTGCGCTCGGACGGACCCTCGACGACGTCGAGGCCGAAGTCGTGTAACGGCCGACGCAACGCGGCATTGCCGCCGTGCGTCACGACGACCGCCGGACACCTGCCGGCGACGGCGCGCCCGGCGAACACCGGGGCACCGCCGAGCCGTTCCTCCACGAAGCCGTCAGGCCAGTAGGTCTGGTCGAGAACGCTCTGACCGATGAGCGCGATCACGACGCGCGCTCCCGTTCCGGACGCAGCCAGGGCAGAGAGCCGCGCGGACGCCACCCTGGCGGCGACGCCGTCATCCGATCGACGAGCGGCGCCGCGAGCAACGCCACGGCTCCCGCCGCGAAATCCAACACGAAGTGATTGCCCGTGGCGACAACCGAGTAGAACACGAGCCCCGGGTAGAGCGCCCATAACACCTTCAGCGGACGGCTGCGGACAAGGATGACGCCGGCCGCGGCGATGACGAGCGAGTACGAGGCGTGCAGGCTCGGCATCGCCGAGTTCGGGTTGTTGAGGATCTCGATGAAGTGTGAATGCAGGCTCACGGCGTTCTCGTCGAGGGTGTCGACGAACGCGCTGCCCGGCACCATCCTAGGCGGCGCGAGCGGATAGACAAAGAGGACGATCAGCGAGGCGAAGTTTGCGCCGAGCAAGGCGTTGCGCACACGGGCGAAATGCGCATTCCTCCGCATGTAGACCCAGAACAGGAACGCGATCGAGAGCGCGAACTGCGAGGAGAAATACAGTCGGTTCGCGACGTCGATGAAGATGTGCGGCCGGCCGAGTGCCCAGTTCTGGATGCCATGCTCCCAGGCGACCCCGAGCGTCTCTTCGGCTCCGAGAAGGCCCCGCGCGTTGGCAATCCCCTCGGCGGCATGGCTCCGCCCGTAGATCCCCGAGAGGGCGTACATCACCTCGAAGCTGCCGAGCAGCGACACCTGCAGGAGCAAGTCGCGCCAACCCTTCGGCGTCAGGCTCGCGAGAACGCGGCGCCCGCGAGCGGCAAGTGAAGTCGCGGGCGCGCCCGGCACCGGCCAAGTCTAAACGGCCTTCGCAGCGTCCCAGCCTCGTCTGGCGCGCTCTGACGACAGGACATACGATGGCCGCGAGAGTCGAGTCCAGCGCTGGAGGGATGCATGTCCGAGAAGATGTGGGGAGCAGAGGAGTTCTGGGGCCTGGGGTACGAGTGGGACCCCGATTGGGTCTACACGGATCGCCAGAAGGAGCTGCGGGCGCTCCTGATCGAACTCTGCGAGAAGGAGCTGCGAGCCAACGCCAAGCGCTCCGACGACGAGCTGCTCTATCCGCGCCGCAACCTCGAGCTACTCGGTGAGCACGGCTTTCTCGGCCTGACGGTTCCAGAGGAGTACGGCGGGCTCGGCGAGAACCACGTCGCGTTCGCGATGGCCTGCGAGACGATCGCGCGGTACGGCTGCGCGTCCACGGCGATGTGCTACGTGATGCACATCGGCGCGGTGATGGCGATCATGTACCGGCCCACTTCGGAGCTGATCGATAAGTACATCCGCCCGCTCCGCGACGGCAAGATTGGAACGCTCTCGTACTCCGACCCGGAGACGGGATCGCACTTCTGGTACCCGATCTCGTCGGGGGCGGAGCGTGTCAACGGCAACTACAAGGTACGGAAGAAGGCGTCGTGGACGACGTCCGCCGGGTTCGCCGACTTCTACGTCGTGCAGACCACGAGCCCGGACTTCAGCGGCTACGACGACCTCTCGGTCTTCGTCGTCGACGCGGAGAACGTCGAGGCACAGCCGTCGCTCTGGGATGCGATCGGTCTCCGCGGCAACCAGTCCGGCCCGCTCGAGGTGCCCAACGTAGAGATTCCCGCCCAGCAGCTGATCGGCCCTGTCGGCGACGGCGCCGCCTCCAACGACGAGATCGTCGACCCGTTCTTCCTGATCGGGTCGTCGTCGGTGTGGAACGGGATCTCGCTGGGCGCAATCGACATCGCGAAACGGCACACGACGAAGAAGCGGCACGTCGACGTCGGCATGAGGGTCGCCGACTACCCGACGATCCAGGACTACGTCGGCGAGGCCGTGATGGACACGAACGCGGCGCGATTGTTCGTGTACTCGGTCGCCCAGGCGATGGACACCGAGACGGAGAACAACACGCGGACGCTCGCGGTCGGCGAGACGGCCCGCGCGAACTTCCTCCACTGGGCGTGGCAGATCAAGTTCGAGGCGGCGAAGAACGTCGCCCACGTCGTGGACAAGATGCTCCACGCCTGCGGCGGCTCCGGGTACAAGCGCGACATGGAGCTGGAGCGCTACCTGCGCGACGGCAAGGCCGGCTGGGTGATGGGTCCCACGAACGAGGTGCTCCGTCAGTTCGTGGGCAAGGCCGTCCTGCTCGGCTTCGACGCGCTCGACTACTGGAACCAGACGTACAACCGGCGGGCGGTCGAGAACGAGGTCAAGAAGCTCGACGCGCAGGGCAAGCGCGAGCTCGCCGAGCAGCTCGTCGCGCAGGCCGAGGAGCAGGAGGCGAAGGAGCCCGCGAAGGCAGGATGACCGGGTCTGGCCTTGCCAGGCCAGACCCGTAATCCACTCGCGGCGTTCTTCGACGCTACGCTCCCACCGGTGGCTACGCAGACAGTTCGGCCGAGGCTGCTCGTCCCGGGGCTCGTCCCCTTCGACCCGACGCGCGAGACCTACCGCGTCGCGCCGGGCACGACGACGATCCTCGCGCTCGAACCGGGCGACCGACTGACCGTCTGCGACGTCCACGGCGGCCAGCGGGCGATCCTCGTTTCCGAGGAGCTCGGGCTCGAGACGGAGCTGTTCGGGCCGGAATCGCCGACGGGCCGCGAGGAGACGTTCGACGCCACGCGGTCGGCGGTCGTCTCGGTGACGGCGCCGGCCGGAGAGTCTGTGGTGGACGGGGGCGTCCCCGCCTCCGATCTGCGGGTGGAGATCCGACGGGCGACGCCGAGGGACGAGGTCGAGGGATCACTGCCCGACCCGCTTGCCGACCCGCGGCTCGACTTCCAGATCCCTCGCGCCTCTGCGCTCGCCTACGAGGTGAAGGCGGGCGAGTACATCCAGGTGATCGACGTCCGCGGGCGGCAGTGCTCCGACTTCCTCGCCTTCCATGCCGAGAAGCTCCAGGCCGGAAAGGAGCGCGGTCTCGACTCGACGACGACGCGTTCGTTCATGGGCAACGCGTATCCGCAGCCCGGTCTGCACGGGAAGTTCTACGACCAGGATCAGGTGGCGCTCGTCGAGGTCGTGCGCGACACCGTCGGCCGCCACGACACGTTCGCCCTGGCCTGCACTGCCAAGTACTACGAGGACATGGGCTACTTCGGGCACGTGAACTGCTCGGAGAACTTCAACGGGCAGCTGCTCTCCTACACGGTCGCTCCCCGCAAGGGCTGGCCCGCGCTCAACTTCTTCTTCAACACCGGCTTCGACGCCCACAACCTCCTCGTCACCGACGAGCCGTGGTCAAGACCGGGCGACTACGTGCTGCTCCGCGCCATGACCGACCTCGTCTGCCTCTCGAGCGCCTGCCCCGACGACATCGATCCCGCCAACGGCTGGAACCCGACCGAGGTGCAGGTCCGGGTGTACCCGGCGAAGGAGCGCTTCTCCAC
>JACXTT010006335.1_pt1 | contig 16916 bp, 12 predicted proteins | sample 9270951 | NCBI WGS metagenome assembly JACXTT01 (sample SAMN15532306, study PRJNA645909) | rock metagenome | isolation source: weathered quartz diorite | place: Puerto Rico | collected 2017-06-21 | reverse complement strand
GCGCGCGCGGTGGACGCCAGCCGAGCGGCCGCGCGGCCGGGAGACCGTGCGCCCGTCGTCCTCGCCGTTACGATCCTGACGAGCCATGACGACGACGCCTTGCGGCGCATCGGCATCGTGGGCCCTTGTGCGGACGCCGTTCCGCGCCTTGCCCGGCTCGCGCAGGACGCCGGCGCGGGAGGCGTCGTTTGCTCGGCTCTCGAGGTGGCGGCGGCTCGGCGGGCGTTTCCGGACGGGATCCTCGTCGTGCCGGGGATCCGGCCGGCGGCGCGCGAGCGGCGCGGGGATGACGACCAGGCGCGCACCGCCACGCCCTCCGAGGCCGTGCTCGCCGGCGCCGACCGGATCGTCGTCGGTAGGCCGATCACCGAGGCCGTGGATCCCGGCGCGGCCGCCGACGCGATCGCGGACGACATTCGCCAGCACGTACGCGGCTAGGACGCCTCGTGAACGTCACCTTCCTGGGGACCGGCACCTCCACGGGGGTCCCGGCGCCCACGTGCACCTGCGAGGTCTGCCGCTCCGCCGACCCACGCGACGCCCGTCTGCGGCCGTCGATACTTCTCCGCTGGGACGGTTCGACCGTCCTCGTCGACACCTCGACCGATTTACGGCAGCAGGCGCTCCGGATCGGCTTGATGCGCCTCGACGCCGTGTTCTACACGCACGCCCACGCCGACCACATCTTCGGGCTCGACGACCTGCGTATGTTCAACTGGCGGCGCGGCGGCTCGATCCCCGTCTACGGCTCGCCGATCACCCTGGCGGGGATCCGCAGGACGTTTTGGTACGTCTTCGAGGACGTCGAGGCGGGCGGCGGCAAGCCCAGCCTCGAGATGCACGAGGTCGAGGGGCCTTTCGAGCTCCACGGGCGGACGGTGATCCCGATCCCGCTTCAACACGGGCGGTTGCCGATCCTGGGATACAGGATCGGCAAGTTCGCGTATCTGACGGACGTGAGCGCGATCCCGGATTCGTCGTACGACCTGTTGCGGGATCTGGACGTTCTCGTGCTGAGCGCACTCCGCCACCGCCCGCACCCGACGCACCTGCATCTGTCGCGCGCCCTGGAAGAGGCGGCGCGGATTCGGGCCGCGCGCACCCTGTTCACGCACATCGCCCACGAGCTGAGCCACGCCGCGGTATCGCCGACGCTTCCCTCGGGCATCGAGCTGGCCTACGACGGCTTGAGCCTGGAGGTCGCGTGATGGCCCGGCTCGTTGCGATAGCCCTTGTGGCAGGGCCGCTCTTGCTCGCGATCGTCCTCGCGGCCGCGGCCGAAGGTACGGCGGCACCGTCCGCCTCTCCCCTCAAGAACGAGGACATCGTTCGCATGGTGGCTTCCGGAACGCCGGAGAAGGAGATCCTCCGGGCGATCGAGGACCGGCCGGAGGCGTTCGATCTGTCCAACGACATGGTCGAAGAGCTGCGACTCGCCGGCGTGTCGGAGGCCGTTCTCACCGCGATGCGGCACCGGCACGCCGAATCCGCCCCGGCGACACCGCCCCCCGCACCGCTCCGCGCGGCGAAGGACCGGGCGCCGCTCGTGGTCACGCTCGTCGGCGACCGGACGCTGAAGGTGCCGGCTTGGGCCGACGAAGAAGCGAAGGCGCGATTCCATCTCCCGAAGGAGAACGAGCAGCGGCAGGTCAAGGACGTCGCCGTCTTCCTCGCCTGCACGACCGCGGAGCACGTTCCCGATCTCTGGCGGTCGAAGACGCCGCTCGGCCGGGACATGGGCGCGGTGGTTCGACACGAAATGCTGGCGTTCGTCCCCGGCGACACTCCCGACGGCAAGGCGCCGCGCGTGACCGTCCCGGCGACGATCCAAGGGGATGTCGACGCCTCCGATCCGCACGACATCATCCTGGGGGTCGCCGCACGGATCGGCGACCATTGGGTCCAGTTGGCCTTCGCGACGCTCAAAGGCATCAGGCTCGGGCCCGACGCCAAGACGGTGACCGGCCGCATCGCCCGCAAGGGGCACGGGTTCGATTTCGAGATCGCTCTGACCGCGGGGCGCTGAGGCGCCGGCTAGAGCTTCAGCGACACGAGCTTCGAGACGCCCGCCTCCTCCATCGTGACGCCGTAGAGCAGGTTGGCCGATTCCATCGAGCGCTTGTTGTGCGTGATCAGGATGAACTGCGTGTGGTGCGCGTATTCCGACAGCATGCGGGTGAACCGGCCGACGTTCAGCTCGTCCAGCGCGGCGTCGACTTCGTCCAGCAAGCAGAACGGCGAAGGCTGATAGCGGAAGATCGCGAACAACAGAGCGAGGGCCGCCATCGACTTCTCGCCTCCCGACATCAGCGAGACGTGGCCGAGCCTCTTGCCGGGCGGCTGCGCGATCATCTCGATCCCGGCCTCGAGCACGTCGTCGTTTTCCTCGAGAACGAGATCGGCGCGGCCGCCGTTGAACAACACTTTGAACGTCTCGACGTAGTGCGTGCGGACCGTCTCGAACGCCTCGACGAACCGCTCGCGCGAGCTCCGGTTGATCCGCTTGATGGTCTCGCGAAGGGACGTCATCGCGTCGACGAGATCCTTCTGCTGCGCGGCGAGGTGCGCATGGCGCTCCTCGAGCTCCCGGAACTCTTCGATCGCCATGAGATTGACCGGACCGATCGCCTCGACCCTCGCCTTGATGTCGGCGATCTCAGCGTCCAGGGCGGCGTGATCGGCCGTCTGGATCGCCTCGTCTCCCGCCGCGGCCGCCGCCTCGTCGGCGCTCACGCCGAGCTCCTGCGCGCACAGCTCGTCGAGGAAGTGGCGATCCGCCTCCGCCCGCGTTCGGGCCAGCTCCGCTTCGCGCGCGTCGTCACGCGCGCGGTCGAGCGTCCCGCGCTCGGCGAGGAGAGCGGCCTCTCTCTCCTGGAGCCCGTTCCGGCGGTCCGAGAGGTCCGCCTCATGCGCGGCGGTCGCGTTCGTTCCGGCGCGGCGCTCTTCCCACTGGGTCAGCAGCAGAGCCTCGGTCGCCGTGAGGGTCTCGGCGGCCTCGCGCGCGCGCTCCCCGGAGGCGGCCCGATCGGCCTGGGCCGCGCTCGACCGAGAGGCGATCTCCGCCAGGATCTCGGCCAGCCGGCCGCATTCGCGTCGGGCCGACTCGACGCGCTCTTCGCGAGCCGCGGCCTCGGCGCGCAAGGCGGCCTCGGCGTCGAGCCGTGAGCGCAGAGCGGCGTCCTCCTCGTCCAGCGCGGCGGCCTCGGCGCTGAGCGCCTCCTCCGACCGGGCGTGCTCGACCTCGGCATCGGCCAAGAGGGCGGATTGCGAAGCGAGCTCCGCGGCGAGTGCGGATCGCTCGGCGTCGAGCGCCGTCAGCTCGTCCGCGAGCACGGCGAGACGCTGGTCCTGGCGGCCGGCCTCGTCCTCGGTGCGAAGCCGCTGCATCTCGAGGTCGTTCCCTCGGGGACCTTCCGCTTCGAGCGCCCGCCGACCGTCCGCCCACCGAGATTCGAGGCGCTCGACCTCTCGCTTCGTCCGCTCGACATCGGATTCGAGCGCGCTCGCCCGTACGGCCGCCTCGGACAGCTGCTCCGCGGCTTCGCTCAGCTTTCGGTTGTGGGCGAGCAGCCCCAGGTCTCCCGACGTCCCCCCGCCCGCGGCGATGAGGCCGGAGGCGTAGACCACCTCGCCGGATTCGGCCAGGTAGTCCACCGTCGGGCAAACGCGATGGAGAGCGAGCGCGCTCTCCAGAGAATCCACGAGGACCGCATTCCCGATGAGCGACCCGACGAACCCGTCTCCGGAGCGGATCCGGAGCCGGTCCTTGAGGCGCCCGAGCACCCGCCCGTCCCCTCGCAGCGTCTCGGGAAGCGCCCCATTCCCAGAAACAGAGGCCCGCGATCGGTCCGACCCGTTCGCGCTCCGTCTCAAGACCATCGTTCGCCCGGCGCCTTCCCGGCGGACCATCTGCGCCGCACGGCTCGCGTCGGCGTCGTCCTCGACGACGACCGCGGGAAGAACGCCCTGGAGGTAGACCTCCGCGGCTCCCTCGATCTCGCGGGAGGCCTCGACGAGATCGGCGACCACTCCGCCGGTGCGGACGCCCGCGCCGGCGCCGCTCGTCAGGAGCAGACGAACGCCGTCCGAGACGCCGGCGAACCGTGTCGCGACGTCCTCGAGCGTGCGGCGCGCGGACGACGCCGCGGTTTCCCGCTCTCGCGCCGCCGCGAGCGCGGCCTGAAGCTCGGCGTGACGAACGCGAGCGGCGGCCAGCTCGGTTTCGGTCTGCGCCACGGTCCGGCGCAGCTCTTCGAGATCGCGCTTCGCGGATTCGGTGCGCTCGCCCAGATCCCTCAGCTCGGCAGAGGCGCGGGCCTTGTCGGCGCTCGTGGCCTCGCGCTCCGCCAGAAGGCGTGCGCGCTGCGCGGCCTCCCGGGCCGCGCTCTCGGCGATCGAGCGGGACCGGTTGCGCCTATCAGCGAGCCGGCTCATCGAATCGAACAGACTCTCCCGCAGCGCCTCGACGCGCTCGCGCCTCGCGTCGCGCGCGGCGCTCCCTTCGACGACGGAGCGCCGCTCTCCCTCGAGGCGCGCGGCCGTCGCGGCGTAGCCTTCCTCCTCGGCGGCGAGCTCGCTCGCGCGCGCGGTCGATTGCTCGGACGTCGCCGCCTGACGTGCGCCGAGCGCGAGGAGATCCTCGGCGAGCCGCCGGTCGGCGTCTTCGCCTTCGGAGATGCGCTCGCGGCAGGCGGCGATGCGCGCCTCGCCGCGGTCGATCTCGATCTCGAGCTGGTGGATAGCCTCCGTCGCCGCCCGGCCCGCGCTGACCGCCTCGTCGAGCGACGTCCGGGACGCGGCGATCTCCGCTTCCAGCGTCGCGAGACGCGCCGAGGATTCGGCCTCCACGATTCCCGCGGCCGCCTCCCTCTCTCTCAGGGATCGAAGCTCGTCATCGAGCCGGCGGGCCTTTCCGGCGAACCGCACCAGCTCCTTCGCGCGCAGCTCCTCGCGAAGCCGGCCGTATCTGCGGGCCTTGGCGGCCTGACGCTTCAACGATCCGATCTGCCGCTCCACCTCGACGGCGATGTCGTTGACGCGGAGGAGGTTCGCCTGAGTCGCTTCGAGCTTCAGCTCGGCGAGGCGCCTCTTGTGCTTGAACCCGGCGATGCCGGCGGCCTCCTCGATGATCAGGCGCCGGTCCTTCGGCTTCGCGTTGAGGATCTGATCGATCCGCCCTTGCTCGATCGTCGCGTAGGTCTGCGCGCCGATCCGCTCCTCGCGGAGGAGGTCCTGTATGTCCCTGAGGCGGGTCTTCGCGCCGTTGAGCAAGTAGTCGCTCTCGCCGTCCCGGAAGAGTCGGCGGGTGATCGTGATGTGCTTCTTCTCGCCGCCATCCCCGTTGACTCGTGCCGCGAGATGGAGACAAACCTCGGCCATCCCCTGAGGCTTTCGCGCCTCGCTGCCGTTGAAGATGACGTCCTGCATGCTCGAGCCGCGGAGCGACTTGGCGCTCTGCTCGCCGAGCACCCAGTTGATGGCGTCGCCGATGTTCGACTTGCCGCAACCGTTGGGACCGACGACGGCCGTGATCCCGTCTGGAAAAACCACCTCGGTGCTCTCGGAGAACGACTTGAACCCGGAGATTTGCATCTTTTCGATCTTCAGCATGGCGAGCGAGTCCCTCGGTGGCGCCGGAAAATATACACCGCGCCCCCCGCGCCGCTCAACGGACGACCGCTACATTTCGGGGTGGCTCCGATCCCTCGCCCCAAGATGTTGTAGATCGCCGGGCGCGCTAGCGGTTCCTGGAGATGAGGAGGTCGGGCACGCCGATCAGCGCGCGACGGGCGGGGCCGTCGGCAAAAGCCTCGAGCTCGCGCACGGCGAGCTCGGCGTGGCGTCTGGCGCGCGCCTCGGCGCGATCCAGCGCACCGCACTCGTAGAGCAGCGCGACCAGCTCGCGGCCTTCGCCGTCGTGGGCGCCGCCCGCGGCGATCCGGGTCACCAGCTCGCGCCCGCGCGCCGAGCCGTTCCCAAGAAGGTCGAGCACCGGAAGCGTGGCCTTCCCTTCGCGGAGATCGCTGGCGGTCGGCTTTCCCAGAACCGCAGGGTCGCCGGTGAAATCGAGCATGTCGTCGACGATCTGGAAGGCCAGTCCGATGTGGAGCCCATACTGGCGCAGCGCCTGCTCTTTGCGATCGTCGACGCCCGACAGGATCCCGGCCAGCTCGCAGCATCCGCCGAACAGGACGGCCGTTTTTCGCTCGATCAGGTCGATGTACTCCTCGATCGACAGGTCGAGCCGGCCGACGAACCTCGTCTGGATCATTTCCCCTTCGGTCATGCGCAGCGTGATCCAGGCCAACCGGTCCATGATCCTGAGGCTGCCCGCGCGCAGGGCCAGCTCCATCGCCTTGGCGTAGAGGTAGTCGCCGAACAAGACGGTGATCGAGTTCCCCCAGGTCTTGTTGACGGACGGTCGGCCGCGCCGGGTGGCAGCGGCGTCGATGACGTCATCGTGGATCAGCGTGGCCGAGTGGATGAACTCGAGCACGGTCGCCAGCAGGACGTCGTGGCTGCCTCCATAGCCGCACAGATCGGCGCAGAGGAGGTGCAACGTCGGCCGGACGCGCTTTCCGCCGCCCCGTCCCACGAAATCGCCGATCTCGTCGACGATGGCGACCGGTGATGCGAGGTTTTCATGGAACAGCCGCTCGACCTCCTCGAGTCGGCCGGCGACCAGCCCGACGATTTCGTCGGGCGAGACGGTGGGCTCGGTCAGTGCGCCTCCGTTGTGGCTCAAGAAGCTCGCCGCCCTGCTCACTCATGTCCTCCGAAAGGTGGGCGGGATGGTAACACCGCCGGTCCATTTCAGCGCTCGTCGACGATCTCCGTCCCCGGAGGCGGCTCGAATGCGAAAAGTCCGTCGGCGAGAGCTCTGTTGCGGCGGACGTCGGTGAAGGTGTAGGAGGTCTTGTTGCCAGCCTCGTCGAGCAGCTCTGCCGCCTCGATCGAGAACGAGGGCGGCCGCAGGGTCAACGTCACCTCCCCCGTCGAGCCGGGCGTCTTCTTCGGCACCAGCCTCAGGCGATATGCGCCTCGTCCCCCGGTGGAGGGGGTCGCGACGAGCGTGACGGCGAACAGATCCTCGATGCGGTCCCTCCCCGCCAAGAGTCGCGGGAAGAGACCTTGCTCGGGAGTGAGGTGGCCCCGCGTGAACACCCGCTCCTCGTCCAGGTACAGCTCCGTCCGGTCGCCGATGAGAACGGCGACTTTCTTCTCGGGAGACAGGTAGTCCCAGCGGAGCTTCCCTGGACGCTCCAGGTACATCCGACCGCTCTCGTCGGCCGTCGTCCCCAGGGCACCGGAGACCAGTGACTGTCGGAAGCGCATCTCGAGCGTCGTCGTGCCGTCGAGCCAGGCCTGCAGCCCGGCTACGACCGTCCCCTGCCCGGCGGGCGGGGCCGCCGCGAGGAGCAACGCGATCAGGGCCAGACGAGTCATCGGTGAACACTTTACAGCCCCAGCCGCCGGTGGTAACAGATGTCGGCCGGAGGGTGCTCATGCGTCTCGGGATCGCTTCGCTCCTCGTCCTCGTCGCCGCCTGCGGGGCCGGAGCCGTCGGTGATTCCGGCAACGCGAAAGAGCAGGCGGTGCGACTCTACGATCGGGGCGCGTACGAGGAGGCTCGCGCCGCGCTGCACGACCTCGACACCGAGGGCGGGCTCGACGGGCCGCTCCTCTACCGGCTTTTCTTTTGCGAAAAGGCGACGGGCCACGACGACGAGGCGAAGAAGGCGCTCGCGCGAGCGAAGGACCGGCTCGAATCGGACGAGACGAAATCCCCTTCGCTCGAGGGGACGTTCTACCTGGCGAACGCCTACTCGAATCTCGGGCGCTCCGGCGATGCGAGCCGGGTGGCTCACGACATGACGTCGAAGATCGAAGCGGGAACGATCGCGGCGCCGACGACGGCGATCGCGGAGTTCCAGCTCGGCAAGCTCTACCAGGATCAATCGCGCCAGAAGGAAGCGATGACCGCCTACGCAAGAGCGGTAGACGAGTTCGACCTCTCCGAGGGACGCTACGTCGGCAACGTGAGATGGGCCCTCCGCTATCTCGGGACGAGCGCGTTTTCGAGCGCCGAGTTCGCGAAGGCCGACAGCGCGCTGACCCGCCTCGCCGATCTCGGAGGCGCGGAGGCCAAGGATTGGGAGACGCTCGCGGCCGCTCGCGCGCGCATGGGACGGTACGCCCCGGCGGCGGACGCTTGGAAATCGGCGGTCAAGCTCGACCAAGCGAATGCGGACGATGCGCGCTACTCGGCCAAGCTCGCCGAGACGGCGGCGGCCGTTGCCCCTCTTCCCGTGACCGCTCCCGGCGGAGCCGCGTTCACGGCGATGAGCCAGTCCGATCTCGAGACGTTTCTGAAGGCACGGGCGGAGGATCTGGCCACGACCCGGACGCGCGCGGCGGAAGCGATGCGCCCCGACAAGGAAGGAGGCAGCGCGCGCCCTCTGGATCCCAAGCTGCGCGCCGAGCTGACGAAGACCCTCCTGGCGACGCGGCAGCAGTTTCTCGCGGCGGGGCTGGAGTACGCGCTGCGTCGCTACGGGATACGCGAGACCGCGTTTCGCGAGGGGTACGCGGTGATCATCTTTCAGGACAACGCATGGGATCTGCCGAAGGACCCTGGGCCGCGCGCGTCGGCCGCCCCCGCCGGCTCATAGCGCGTCGGCCAGATCTCCCAGGAGCGGAATCTTGAACCGCTCCCCTTCGAGCGCTCGCACGAGGCAAAGAAAGACCAGCAAGAGCAGGCCGAGCGCGGTCAGAGCGGCGGCGGTGCCGAAGAGCGCTCCGAACAGCGCCCACAGCTTGGGGCGCAGCAGGAGGTAGACGCCGCGGGCGACGACCCAGACGGCGGCGACGGCGACGGAGAGCAGCACGCCCTGCTTCGCGTGCCACTTGACGAACTCCTTGCGGCTGGCGACGAGAGAGAAGATCGCGAGCGGGCCCAGGTAGGCGAACACGAGAAGCAGGCGATCCTGGTCGCCGACCTCCTGATTGAGCTGCTGCTCGTCCACGCGCCGTTTATAGCGTCGCGGCCGAGAGCCGGTCAAGGACCTCGGGCTTCCGCGGTCCGCTTGTATACTCGTCGAACCGATGCAGGACGCGGCCTCCCTCACTCCGATGTTTCGCCAGTACCGCGCGCTCAAGGGACAGCATCCGGGCGCGATTCTGCTGTTCCGGATGGGGGATTTCTACGAGATGTTCCACGAGGACGCCGAGGTCGCGAGCAAGGCTCTCGACCTCACGCTCACCTCCCGAGGCAAGGGGACTCCCAACGCGGCTCCGATGTGCGGCTTCCCCCACCACCAGCTCGACGCGTACGCAGCGAAGCTCGTCAAAGGCGGCCATCGCGTCGCCGTCTGCGATCAGGTCGAGGATCCCAAGACCGCGAAAGGACTGGTGCGCCGCGAGGTCGTCCGCATCGTCACCCCCGGCACGCTCGACGATCCCAACGAGCTGGACGCGTCGGCGAATGCGTGGATCGCCTCGGTCGCCTGCGTTTCGGGGCGCGTGGGCGCGGCGTTCCTCGACGTGTCCACCGGCGACTTCCAGGCGTGGGAGGCCGCGGGCCCCGAGGCGTGGGCGCGTCTCGACGAGCGCCTTCTCGCCTTCGCGCCCCGCGAGATCGTCCACGGCGAGGACCTCCTGTGGCCCGAAGGACGGAAGCCGGATCCATCCCGGTTCCCGGCGACGGCTGCCGACCCGTACACGTTCACACCCGCCGTCGCGGCGGATCTCCTGAAGCGGCAGTTCGAGGTCGCGTCGCTGGACGGCTACGGCCTCGCGGGGAAGCCGGCGGCGATCGCCGCCGCGGGCGGCCTCCTCGCCTACGTCCGGGAGACGATCAAGAGCCCGCTCTCGCACATCGACGGCCTGTCCGCCCACGAGCCGGCCGCGCGCCTGTCCATCGATGCCGCGAGCTTTGCCAGCCTCGAGATCGACCGCTCGCTGCGCGACGGCGCTCGCCTTGGGTCGCTGCTGCACGCGGTGGACCGAACCCTGACCTCTCCGGGGGCGCGCCTCCTGCGCTCCTGGATCGCTGCACCGCTCCTCGATCCCGGAGAGATCGGCGCGCGGCACGACGCCGTGTCCGAGCTCTTGGAGCGATCGGCTTGGCGCGAGGAGCTGCGGGCCAGGCTCTCCGGCATGCACGACATCGAAAGATTGTTGGCGCGGTCGGTGTCGGGCACCGCGACGGCGCGGGACCTCCTCGCGCTCCAGGCGTCGCTCGCGCGCCTCCCGGAGCTCTTCGGCGCGCTCCGGGCCGCGCGCTCGAGCCTCTTGGCCTCTCTCGCCGAGACCGATCCATGCGTCGCGACGGCCTCCCGCCTGGCCGCAGGCCTTCATGACGACCCGCCGGCCGGCCTCAGGGAAGGCGGCATCATCCGCGACGGTTTCCACGCCGAGCTCGATGCGCTGCGGCGGATCAGGCGCGACGGCCGCGACACGATCGCCGCGATCGAGACGAGGGAGCGCGCAGCCACGGGGATCGCGTCGCTCAAGGTCCGCTTCAACCGCGTGTTCGGCTACTACATCGAGGTCTCGAGATCGAACCTGGACCTCGTGCCGGAGCGGTACCAGCGCAAGCAGACGATCGCGGGGGGCGAGCGATTCGTCACGCCGGAGATCAAGGACTACGAGGCGAAGGTGCTCGATGCCCAGGAGCGGATCGAATCGCTCGAGTACGAGATCTTCACGGCGCTGCGCGCGGAGGCCGCCTCGGCCGCGCCCTCCCTGAAAGCCGCGGCGCGGGCCGCCGCGACCGTGGATGCGCTGGCGGGTCTCGCCGCGCTCGCGGCCGAACGCGACTACTGCCGGCCGACGATCGTCGCGGAGCCTCGCCTCAAGATCGCCGGCGGCCGGCATCCGGTCGTCGAGCAGGCGCTCGTCGAGACGCGCTTCACGCCGAACGACGCCGTGCTCGGAGGAGACAGGGGCGCGATCGCGATCCTGACGGGCCCGAACATGGGCGGGAAGTCGACCTACCTGCGCCAGGTCGCTCTGATCGCCATCCTCGCCCAGGCGGGATCGTTCGTGCCGGCGGACGAGGCGGAGATCGGGATCGTCGACCGCGTCTTCTGCCGCGTCGGGGCGTCCGACAACCTCGCCGAGGGACAGAGCACCTTCATGGTCGAGATGGCGGAGACCGCGAGCATCGTCCGCCACATGACGCCGGCGAGCCTCGTGCTGCTCGACGAGATCGGGCGCGGGACGGCGACGTTCGACGGCCTCGCCATCGCGTGGGCCGTGGTCGAATACCTCCAACAGCTGAGCGGAGGTGCTCCGAGGACGCTCTTCGCGACGCACTATCACGAGCTGACGGAGCTCGCCGTCGCTCTCCCCGGCGTCGTCAATCGGCGCATGGCGGTGCGCGAGTGGGGAGAGCGCGTCATCTTCACCCACCGCGTCGAGAGCGGTCCCTCGGACCGCTCCTACGGAATTCACGTCGCGAGGCTCGCCGGCGTGCCGGAGACGGTGGTCACGCGGGCGGAGGAGATCCTCGCCAACCTCGAGCGGGACGAATACGGGGGGGACGGCCAGCCCAGGCGCGCGCGCCGCGGCAGCGGAGCTCGCGAGTCCACCCGCGGGGAGCGTCCTCTCTTTCCGCCGGCAGCGACGAAGCCTGCGCCACCGGAGCCGGACGATCCGTCGGCCGCGCAGGTCCTCGACGAGATCCGCAGCCAGGATCCGGACCGACTGACGCCGCTCGCGGCCTTGGCGCTCGTCGATGCGTGGCGCCGGCTCCTCGACCGAGGCGCCGGCCCGAAGCGGTGATCAGAACGAGGCCACGGCTTTCTTTTCCTCGTCGAATATCTCGAACACTTCCCAGAGCTTGGTCAGCTGAAGCAGGTCCTCGACCTTCCCCGAGGGCTTGAGCAGTTTGACCGTGCCCCCTTTCTCGCGAGCTTTCTTGAAGCACGCGACCAACTCGCCGATCCCCGCCGAATCCATGTAAGAGACCCTCTCGAGGCTCAACAGGATCTTCGAGTGTCCTCCGTCCAAGAGCTCGAGCACCTTGTCGCGGAGCACGACGTCGCCCTCTCCGATCGTGATCTTGCCGGACAGGTCGACCACGGAAACCTCTCCGACCGTCCGAACCGTCGTTTTCATCGTTCGCTTCCTCCGTTGTCCGTTGCGGCCGTCGAGGGCCGAGCCGAGCTCTTCAGGATCGCAGTCGCCTTGGCGTTGTTGGCGGGGCGCTTCTTCTTCAGCGTCACTTCCATCCCGTGCCCCTCGCGGAACTTGAAATCGACGCTGTCCACGAAGGCGCGCATCACGAGGATCCCGCGCCCCGAGCTTCTCAAGAGGTTGTCCCCGATCCTCGGGTCCGGCGTTGCCGCAGCGTCGAATCCGGCTCCTTGGTCGCGCACGCGCGCCCGGATCGACCGCGGCCCCGCCTGCAGGCTGACCTCGACCTTGCGGGCAGGGTCCTTGCGGTTGCCGTGGACGATCGCGTTGATGACCGCCTCGCGCACCGCGATTCCGACGTTCAAGGCATCGTCCTCCTCGAACCCCGCGAGCCCGGCCACCGTCTCCGATGCCGCGTGAACGACGTCCACGAGCCGAACCTCACTCGGAATGACGAGTCTGACCGTGGTCGTCGGCGCCATCACCCTTCCCGGAGTGAGGGCGTCCGAAGACGCCCATGGAGAACCTTGGCAGGATAGCCACCCGCGGAGGTCCCGTCAACGAAAACGGCGCGTCAGATCCACCGCAGCACGGTCGAGCCCCACGTCAATCCCGCTCCGAACCCGGTGAGAAGAACGATCATGCCGGGCTCCACTCGTCCGGCGCGCACGGCCTCGTCGAGGGCGATGGGTATCGAGGCGGCCGCGGTGTTGGCGAAGCGGTCGAGCGTGACGAGCGTCTTCGCCCGGGGGATTCCCAGACGCTCGAGCCCCGCGTCGATGATCCGCATGTTCGCCTGGTGCGGGATGAAGACGTCCACCCCGTCGACGGGTATTCCGGCGCGGTCGAGAGCGTTGCGCGAGGCCTGTGCCATCGCGTCGACGCCGAACCGGAAGAGGCTGGGGCCGTCCATCTTGATGTAGTGCTCGCGCGCCTCGACGGTCTCGAAGGTCGCCGGTCGTCGCGAGCCGCCGGCGGGCATGAAGAACAGGCGTCCTCCGCCGCCGTCCGCTCCGAGGTGAAATCCAAGGACCCCCGCGCCGCCGTCCACGCGGCCGACGACGACGGCCCCCGCGCCGTCGCCGAACAGTGGGGTCACTTTCTGGTCCATCGGATCGACGATCGAGGAGTTGACCTCCGCCGCGATCACGAGCGCGTGGCGGACGTTGCCGGCCATGACGTACTGCGCAGCGGTGACGAGGGCATAGACGAATCCGGAGCAGGCCGCCTGGAGATCGAAGGCCGCCGCCGGCTTCGCTCCCAGCCTCTCCTGGACGATGCACGCGGTCGCGGGAAACGCCATGTCGGGGGTGTAGGTGGCGCAGACGATGAGGTCGATCTGGCGCGCGGTGATCCCTGACGCCGCGAGCGCGCGCTCGGCCGCGATCACGCCGAGATCGGACGAGCCCGTGCCGGGCTCCGCGAACCGCCGCTCCCTGATCCCCGTCCGCGTCAGGATCCATTCCTCGGAGCAGCCGAACCTCTCCGCGAGCTCGCGGTTGTTCAGGATGCGCTCGGGGAGGTAGGAGCCCGTACCGAGCACGCCAGCGCGCCCGATCCCAGGCAGGTTCATCGCGGAAGCCTCATAGCGGACCGATCACTCCTTATTGATGTTAGCCGATGCGCCAATCGGCGCAGCCCCCCGGATGAAGACGATCGAGGCCCGGCCGACCCCAGCCCCCGAGTTCCCCGCGAACAGGGCCTCCGGGCGGCCGTCGCCGTCCACGTCGAGGAGGTGCGGCGCGCCCAGCCCGCCGCCGAGCCGCTCGATCTGGAGGCCCTCGAGTCCCATGGACAGCGATACGCCGTGGACATTGGGAAAATCGGCCGGAATCGGCACCCGGCGCGAGGGCTTGCTCTCCACCGGCTTCTCGGCCGCCCGATCCGGGGAGAGGCCGGGATACACCTGGAGCTCGTGGCTGCCGAGGAGTGCGAGGTCGGGCCGCCCGTCGCCGTCCAGGTCGGTGCCGAATTCGAGGAATCCCCTCTCCCCGTCGGTCACGTCGAACGACAGGGTGCGCGGCTTCGCGAACGACGACGCGGTCCCGCGATACACCTCCAGCGCGGCGATCGTGTTCTTGAGCCCCTTCCAGTAGCCGAGCACGAGATCGTCGCGGCCGTCGCGATCGAGGTCGACGACCACCGGGTGGGCCATCTGCCAGAGGTTGAGCCCGGTGATGGTCGCGAACGACGGAGCGTCCCCCGCGCGCGTGCGGTCCCCGCCGATCGGAAAGACGCGCAGGGCCTTTTCGCCGAGCAGGCTGAGCTTGTCGGCGGACGTGGTCGTGACGATGAGAACGGGAGCCCCCTGAAGGACCGCGAACGCGCTGTCGACGACGCGCTCCGGCTCGGGGAACATCGCCCAGCTCTCGAGGACGTGCGACTCGGGCGGGCCGTCGGGGTCGAGGAGCAGCGTGCGAAGGCGCCGTTTGCCCAGCGGCTCTGGGTCCGTCGCGAACAGCATCCGCGGCGCGCCCGCAGCCCGGCCGATCGGGCGGACCGGCCGTGCTTGGACCTGGACCCCCTGAGCGCGCGGGGACAATCGGACGGGGATCGGAAGCTCGGAACCGATGATCGCCTTCCCCTGCGCGTTGCGCCGGTAGGTGCGGAGCTCTCCGAGCACCGACACGCGGACGGCATCGTCGACAGCGGCAAGAGCGTCCCACTCGATTCGCGGACCTCCGGACGGCGTGACCAGAGCGTCGTCTTCGATGAAAGGCTCGAGCGTCGCCGATCCGTCGGCGGCCACGGCGACGACGTCGATCGCACCGGTCCTCTCGAGCAACAGCTCGTCCTCCCCATCGCCGTCGAGATCCGCGACGTCGAGCTGCCCCCGCGGCAGACCGGTGCCCAGCGTCTCGAGACGTTCGGGGCTTTCGGGCCGCCACCGATAGAGAACTGCGCTCGACGGGGGCTCCTCCAACCGATCTTGGACGGTGCACGGCGTGACCTCTTTCGAAGGAGGCTTCGCCTTCGGCCCGACGAGCAGAACGAGAGCGCGGCGCCCGTCGTGGCCGTGCGGAGTCGCCCAGCCGAAGAGCGGACCGTCGAAGGCGATGTCGGCGCGCCAGCCGTCTTGGGCGCGGACGACGTCGACCTTCGAGGCGGGAACCTCCGCCGCGACGGCCGCCTGCGGCTTGCGCTTGGCCTTCGGCTTCGCCGCCGCGGCCGGCGACCAGCAGATCGCCGCCGCGAGGGCCAGCGCCGTCGGCGCTCTCATCGGCCGTCTCCGCTGAGATCGAGCTCGAGCCGCGCGGGAGCGGTGGCGCCGGTCTCCGGCGGCGCCAAGGTGCGGGTGATCGCCAGGTCGGACCGCCCGTCGCCGTCGAAGTCGCGAACCTTGACGAGCATGACGTCTTCCGGCTCCTCGTCGAGAGCGATCGAGAGATCGGGCTTGTCCGCGTAATGCCCTCCCGGCTGGCCGCGATGGATGGTGATCGTCTTTCCCTTGCCCAGATGGACGAAGTCGATGCGGCCGTCGCCGTCGAAATCCCCCTGGAACTGTCCGAGGCGCGAGATCTCCAGCCGGTTGAGATCGAGGTGCAGCGTCTCGTCGAGCTTCTGGTCGGGAACGAGGCGGAACGTGCCGTCGACCCGTTGGGCGATGACGTGGAACTCGAGCCCGACGCCGATCTTCTTCGCGGTCAGGGCGCGCAGCGCCTGGAACATCGAGAAGTCGAGGGTGACGGTGACGAGGTCTTTCCGCTTGTCGCCGTCGAGGTCGATGAATTGCAAGTCGACGCCGTCGCGGAACGCCCCGGAAAACGCCCAGCCCTCGGCGTCGAACGTCGTGTAGGGCGTCGGATCGACGTTGAGGTCCGCGCGAAGGTGGTAGAGCCGGTAGCGCATCAACGGCTTCTTGACCTGCTTCATGTCGCTCTTGCCGGTGTCGATCTGCTCGCGGGTGACGATCTCGTAGCGCCCGTCGCCGTCGAGATCGCCGGCCCAGGCCAGCTCGGGATCGGCTGGCTCCGAAGAATCGGGCTTGGCGACGCTGACGAGACAGGGAAGCTGGACGATGCGCGGCTGAGAGAAGCGCCCTCCTCCCAGCCCGCGGGCGATCGCGAGCCACGGCGGCCTGGCGGAGAAGTTCTGCACGACGAGATCGGCGCGCCCGTCGCCGTCGGCGTCTTCGACCTGCGGGATCGGCACCCAGCGCATCGCGAAGCCGGGGTGCCCTCCGCGCTCGTCGCCGGGAAGGCGTCCGCGGAACGATGCGGTGGACGCGAACCCTCCGTTCTCTCCGTGATGAACGGCGATCCCGTCCGGAGTCGGGATGACGGCGTCGAGAACGCCGTCGCCGTCGACGTCCTTGAGCACGTCGAGGTCGGCGAGGATGGCGCCGGTGCCTGCGAACGCGCACGGCTCGTCGAGGAGGGGCTCGAGGCTCAGCGTCTCCGACCCCGGCTCGCCGGACAGCTTGATCTCGGAGAGCCCGTCATCGGTCAGGGCGACGACGGGGTGGGAATCGGGACCGGCTTCTGCCGACAGGACGTAGGACGGCAGCGACAGCGGCGGGCCCGACTGTCGATAGGCGCCTCCGGGCTGCGCGAGAAACGCCCGCGCCTCGCGCGTGTCGAACAGCGCGGGGACGACTTCGGACACCTCGATGGCGTCCTCGACGCGGTCGGTCGAGATCGAGCCCCAGCGCGTGTAGGCGACGACGATCAGGAGATCCTTGCGTCCGTCGTGATTGAGGTCGGCGCTGACGACGACGGCCGGCGGACCGGGGAGATCGAGCACGACGCGGCGCAGCGCGAGATCGCGGGGTCGCG